>ERZ772909.519-NODE-519-length-23801-cov-3.890339_pt1 | contig 23801 bp, 23 predicted proteins | sample MGYA00511137_ERZ772909 | MGnify/ENA primary metagenome ERZ772909 (study PRJEB29015, sample SAMEA2738095) | human oral metagenome | biome: human oral; feature: human-associated habitat; material: saliva | place: China | collected 2270 ... | reverse complement strand
GGGTCCTCGTATCTTTGCTACCGGCCTTGGCCTTTGTCGCGTTGCTGGTCACGGTGACTCTCACCACCTGCCACTGCAGATTTCCAAGGACGGACACCCTTGGGGCGACCAGGTAGACGGTCCATGGGAGCTTCGTAAGGCAATCCGTCGTCGTCTCCGTGAAGAGCCTGACGGCATCAAGATCTGGGCAACCGGTGGCGGCATTTGGCGCTGGGACTCCGACCGTCTGCAGCTCTTCTGCACCGAGGAGATCAAGGCAATTGCTGACGAGTGCGCACTGGTAGGCATTCCTCTGTACGCTCACTCCTATAACAACTTTGACGCTGCTTATGACTGCGTCCGCTTTGGTTGCAAGCAGCTCATTCACGGCTTTGAGCTTGACGAGCGCACCATGAAGCTTATGGCTGAGCAGGGAACATACTTCACCCCAACCATCGGCTTCCTGCCAACTTGGTACGGAACTTATCCACCAGACTGGACTCCAGAGCTTGACGCATTCCCAGGCGAGACTGTTGTCGAGAAGGGCCTTGCACGCACCTACGCTAACCTGCGTAAGGCTTATGACATGGGTATCACCATTACTATCGGCTCTGACTCCTTCAGCTTTGTCACTCCTTACGGCTACGTCACCATCGATGAGATGTATGACTTTGTCGAGAAGGTTGGCATCTCCATCCTTGATACTGTTGCAGCTGCTACTTACAACGGCGCAAAGATGCTTGGCAAGGAGAACGAGTTTGGTGCTGTCAAGGAAGGCCTCTCCGCTGATATCCTCGTAGTCAAGGGCGACGTTGCTAACAACATCCGCGACCTCACGCCTGAGAACATGGACGTTATCATGAAGGAAGGCAAGATTATTGATCGCGGTAGCTTCTAAGCTTCCAGCTCGATAATTTGTAACGCGAAGGTTGGGCCCTGACTCACTTAAGCGTCAGGGCCCACTTTTACAAACAAGAGGTTTATTCTTTGATATAAAAGTTTGACATTTGAAGGAGCTCACTATGTCTGAACCAAAGCAGGTGAAAATTGTGCTGCTTACCGGCTATTTAGGCGCAGGTAAGACCACTATTTTGAACCACATTCTCTCTAACACTGAAGGTATTCACGCAGCAGTTATCGTCAATGATATTGGCGAGATTAACGTTGATGCTGGTCTTATTAAAGACGGCGGCTACGCTAAAGAAGGCGACGTTATTCCTCTCACTAACGGTTGCCTCTGCTGCACCCTTTCTAATGACTTGGCACTTCAGTTGGGTGATTTGGCCGATACCGAGGAGTTTGACTACATCATTATTGAGGCTTCGGGCATCTGCGAGCCAATCCCCATTACCTATAACATTTCTGCATTCTGCAATCAGAGCCAGCATGCAACTAATCACTCTCACCTCAACCTTGATAACATCGTCGCAGTTGTTGACTGTGCTCGCATGTTTGAGGAGTTCCACAACGGCGCCGATCTTCTCGACCCAGACATTGAAGAGGATGACATCGAAAACCTGCTTATTCAGCAGATTGAGTTCTGCTCTACGCTGGTGCTCAACAAGACCGATCTGGTTACTCCAGAGCAGCTTCACGAGCTCAAGGCGCTTGTTCGCGGCCTGCAGAAAGACGCCGTTATTGTTGAGGCAGTCAACGGTGACATTCCAATGAGCGAGCTTATCAATACGGGCCGTTTTGACTTTGACAAAGCCTACGCCTCCGCTGCCTGGATGGATGCAATGGAGCACCCTGAGGAGCACGAGGACCCAGAGGTCTTGGAGTACGAGATTACTACCTTTGTGTATCGCCGCCGTCAGCCATTTGACCTGGACAAACTTAATCAGTTTGTGGCTAGCTGGCCAAAGAATATCATCCGCGTCAAGGGTAGCATCTGGATTTCGCAAGACCCCGAGATGAGCTACGTATTTGAGCAGGCCGGCAAGCAGGTCCAGTTCTACGAGAATGGCATGTTCTACGCTTCGCTGCCAGAGGATGAGCGAGAAACCCTTCTTGACGAGAAACCCGAGCTACGCGCAGAATGGGATGATGAACTGGGCGATCGTCAAACTAAGCTGTGCTTCATTGGCCGTCATATGAACCATGAAGAAATTGAAGCCGGTCTGGATGCATGCTTGACCGAGTATGTTCCTGACGAGTTTGATTACTAGCGTTTTCAGCGCCAAGAGCTCCGGCGCTTGAGACGAGGGACCCAGTTTATCCGGGTCCCTTTTTTAGGTTAGAGGTGCCTAATGACCAAGATTGAGCAGCTTAAAGACTGGATTCAGTCGTCAGATAACATTGTTTTCTTTGGCGGCGCAGGCGTGTCAACAGAAAGCGGTATTCCAGATTTTAGGGGTACTAACGGTCTGTATCGCCAGGGCGGCATCAAGGTAGAAAACATGACCATTGGCCTGGGCCAAGACGGCTATGACATGGGAAAAGAAGCCTACGACCTGGGAAATGGTGTAACGGTTGACCCCGATAACGAGGAGTCTTTTGCCTACAGTAAGGCGCCAGACTTTACGCTTGAAGAGATCTTCTCGCTTGATGTGTTTTTAGATTACCCCGCAGCGTATTACACGTATTTTAGAAACTCTCATCATTTGGGGGAGGCTCAGCCAAACATTGCTCACAAGTGGCTGGCAGACTTGGAAGCTGCGGGAAAGTTGCGCGCGGTGGTGACGCAAAACATCGACGGACTACATCAAGCTGCTGGTAGCAAGCGTGTGTTTGAGCTCCATGGCAACGAGACGCGTTTTTACTGTCCCGAGTGCGGCCACACCTACACGCTTGATCAGATTGAAGAGCAGTCGTCTGTGGTGCCGCTCTGTCAATGCGGCGCAGTTATTAGGCCTGATATCGTCTTTTACGGAGAGGGCCTTGATATGGACACGGTCTACGGCGCACTGAATGCTATCTCACAAGCGGAGGTCCTTGTGGTTGCAGGAAGTTCGCTGGTAGTGCAGCCTGCCGCCGGTCTTCTCGACTACTACGAGGGCAACAAAATGGCCATCATCAACGACCAACCCACGCCGTACGATGGTCGCGCCAATCTGGTAATCAGAGACAGAATAGGCGCCGTCATAGAACAGCTCTTGTAAAAAACGCCTACCCGCAAGTGCGCAGGTAGGCGTTATCATTTCAATCAATGGCGAGAAGCACGATGTGCGAGAAACCCGCGCAGTGGAAGCTCGCATAAGGCGCGACGCGCGATAAACCCGTGTTAGTTGGCTTCCTCGGCGAGCGTCTGAAGCGTTGCCATGAGAGATGGAACAACCTGCTTCTTACGGCTGACAACACCTGGAAGAACAGCAATGTTGCCATCAACCTTTACGTTAAAGGCGCGCTCGATGACATTGGCAGCGTTTGCGCCGTAGAAGAGCATCTCGGTGACCTGGCTCTTAACGTCGGTGAACATGTAGAAGACCATTGGAAGCTCTTCGGACTTAGCAGCAGTCTCCAAGAATGGTCCAACAAGTTCCTCTGCAGCTTTACGGCTGGACTCGGTCATGAAGGAGCCTTGGCCAACGCCAAACTTTACGCCGCCACGGCTGAATACCTTGTAGTCACCGTGGAAGACTTCTTCTGCAGTACGACCAGTGAGGTCTGCGCCAGCGTCAAACATTTGCTCAGAGTAAGCGTCAATGTCTTCTCCGCAAATCTCTGCAAGCTTCTTACCAGCAACAATATCGCGCTCGGTGCAGGTAGGGGAGCGGAATGCAAGGGTGTCGGAAAGAATTGCAGAGAGCATAAGGCCAGCAATATTCTTTGGAATCTCGATGCCGTACTCGTGGTAGAGGCCATAGATGATGGTGCAGGTGCAGCCAACAGGGACGTTTCTAAAGGTAATTGGGTTAGAAGTCTCAATGGAGCCGATGCGGTGGTGATCAACAATCTCCATAATCTCTGCCTGCTCAAGACCATCAACTGCCTGAGTGCGCTCGTTGTGGTCAACAAGAATGACATGCTTCTTGCGAGGATTCAAAAGACCAGGGCCGCTGATAAGACCAGCAAAAGTGCCGTTCTCGTTGATAACAGGGAAGAAGCGGTGTCTTGAGTTGGTCATTTCCTTACGAGCATCATCAATTGCGGTGTTGACGCTGAACTTAAGGATGTCGTCAGTGAGCATCTTCTCACGTACAGGCATAGACATGATAAGCAGGCGAGCTACCTCAAAGGTATCGCGTGGAGTGCTGATAATAGCGCAATCACGCTTTTTAGCCAGGTCAATAACGTCCTGAGCAATTGGAGCATCGCAAGAGACAATAAGGCAAGAAGCACCGTGCTCAACTGCGATAGTCTGGTTCTCATGGTTACCAGCAACAACAATGATATCGCCAGCATCAACGATCTCTGAAAGTGCAGAAGCGCTGGTACCAACGCGAATATTGCCCTGCTTAACAACGCCCTGAGGATCACCAAGAACCATGGTGCCACCAAGCGTAGAAACGATATTTGCATAGCTTGTCTTAGCCTTAGAGAGCAGGTTTGGCTCGGAAAGGCTCATGTTTGCATTTGCAATATCTTTAACGGCAATCAGGCCGGTAAGCTCTTCTTCCTCATCAGTAACGCAGAGTGTATCAAGCTTGACGTCCTGCATAAGCTGCCAGGCAGCATAGAGGCTCATTCCAGCATCTACTTTTGGCTGAGCTTGGATTTCTGCATCTTTGATCTGAGGAGTAACCGTAGTAATAAGCTGTGGCTCTTCGAAGCCAAAGTGATTTAGGACAAACGCAGTCTCACGGTTGAGTGAGCCAGCGCGACGAGCTTCATAGATAGGGTTATCAATCTGATTTTTGAGATACGCATAAGAAATTGCAGCACAAATGCTGTCTGTATCTGGGTTCAAATGGCCAATGATATTTACTTTACGAATTGCTTCTGCCATCTTCGCCTCCCTGATAATGTTGATGATGTAACTTTCTAATTAGAACACACTTTAGTAAGCACATTTTGTTTCTTTTTTAATACCACCATGTAGTGTACCCCTCTCTCTTTTTACTTAGAACAGAAAATCGCAGAAAAACAGCGGGCGTACCTGTGAATCTGGTAAATGTGTATAGGACAAATGACAATTCAAAAGTTGAGGGAAATTAGTACAATGAAATAGTTAACAAATCGATTGAATTGGAATACCTAGTGAGTTCTCCTACGCGTTTTTCTGCTAAAAAAAGAAACGCTCGTCATATGGTTAAACCAGCGCACGTCCCTGAGCCTTCATCTGAGGCAAGGGAAGTTGCACCTGTAGAAGCACCTCAGGCTCCCGTAGAGAAGGCTGATACTACGTCAAGCCCAGTGGCCTCTCTGCAGACCGCTTCTGAGCAGCTTTCGTCTGCTTTTGCATCGTTTGCGCAGCGTAAGCCTGCAGAAGAGTCCGCTACACAGCCCGCAGAAAAACCTGCAGAAAAACCTGCAGAAAACATGCGGTCTAAAGTTGCGCCAGAAAAAAAGAAGCGCCAGAAAACGCCTCTATCTGCACGCAAAAGCATTCGTGTGGAGAAGCGTACGCGCAATCAAGCAGATCCAGAACCAGAGCAGCGTCATTCTCGCCCGGTGAGTGCGGGCAGAAGAAAGCTCGAGCTGGTAAGTGTCGTTGCAATTTTGGTGCTTGCGGTGCTCTCGATTGTTCTGGTTAACCGACCAAGTCAAAAAACGCTGGTATTCGGCGACAATCAGGTAACGTACACCGGCACTACCATTCAAGGAAAGATGAATGGTCAAGGCAAGATGACTTTTGAGAATGGCGATACCTACGAGGGAGAATTTGTCGACGGGTATTTCCAGGGTACAGGAACGTACACCTCAAAAGATGGCTGGACATACGAAGGTCAGTTTGTAAAAGGCCAGGCAGACGGCCAGGGAAAGCTCACTACGCAAGACAACATTGTGTACGAAGGAACTTTTAAGCAAGGGATTTATCAAAGTGCGAATTAAATGGTTTTCGCTTGTACGTATAACAGGACTTGTTTTAGTCCTCATATATCACTTTTTTAAGGACGCGCTTCCAGGCGGCTTTATTGGTGTCGACGTATTCTTTACGTTCTCGGGCTATCTCATCACGGCTCTTTTGATTGACGAGTTTGCTCGCTTTAGATCCATCGACGTCATTGGATTCCTGCGCAGGCGTTTCTACAGAATTGTGCCGCCGCTTGTGTTTATGGTGCTGGTCTGTACGCCGTTTCTTCTGCTTGTGCGTACCGAGTTCATTTCCGGTATTAAGTATCAGATTGCCGCAGCTCTTGGCTTTGTGACTAACTACTTTGAGATAGTTCTGGGCAACAGCTATGAGAACCAATTTGCTCCTCATGTGTATCTGCACACCTGGAGTCTTGCCGTTGAAATGCACTTTTATGTGCTCTGGGGCCTGTGCGCCTGGCTACTTGCTTGCATGAGCAAAACAATTAGAAGCTATAAGGTAAAGATTGCTGGAGCTTCCCTGGTGCTGTTGGTTGTTACCTATCTGGCAATGGCCACCGGCGCCCAAAGCTCTACGAATCTTTCTATCCAGTATTTCTCGACGCAAACGCACGTGTTCCCTTTCTTTATCGGCGCGCTTTTATCGTGTGTTGCAGGAATTGCTCAGACGGGCGAGCTCTTTGACCAGCTTGAGCAGAAGCTTTCTACTCAGCTAACGCTTGTGGGCCTTGTGGCAAGCTGTGGCGTTCTTGTCTTCCTGAGCGTCTTCATGCACTTCGAGGACCTCTTTACGTACACCTTTGGTTTCCTTTTTGCCTCGCTCGCAGCAGCCGCAATGATTTTCTTTGCTCGCATGTTGCATCAAAAAACCGAGGGCATCAACGAGCCTGGCATCGTTTCTTTTGTGGCAGACACCAGCTACGGCGTGTATCTGTTTCACTGGCCTTTGTACATTATTTTTGCCGAGAAGGTCGATCCAGTTCTGGCTGCACTCCTAACCCTGGTGCTTTCGTTTGTATTTGCAAGTTGCTCGTTCTATGTGCTTGAGCCAGCGTTGGCAGGGAAGTCTCCAGAGATCTTCTCGCGCATCAAGCTTGATGGACAGAAGGTTTTGCGAGGCACCTGCCTTGCGCTTATTCCTTTTGCTGCGGCCGTTGCCTTTATTGCGCTAACCGCTCCGCAGCTGAGCGATTTCCAGAACGATCTGCTGCTCAACGCTTCGTTACAGGAGCAGAGCACCATGACCATGACTCGCAAGCATGCGGATACCTCGCAGGCAAGTAATTACAACGTTGTTGAGGGAGTTACCTACATTGGCGATTCTGTTTCGCTGCGTGCTCGTTCTTACCTGCAGGATGCGCTGCCCGATGCTCAAATTGACGCTTCTGTTAGTAGAAACGTGGCGATGGGCGTAGATTTGCTGCAGTCCGCAATCGACAACAACACCCTCTACCAGGACGTTGTTGTTGCCCTGGGCACCAACCCTGTTGGCGGCTCCGATGCGGTTGATAAGATTGTGGACATGCTGCCGCGCGGACATCGTCTGATTTTTGTCACTCCGTATGATGGCAGAAACTCCGATCCAAACGCTGGTGCAAATGCTATTCGCGCACACGAGCTTGAGCTCGCGCAACAGTACGACTTCATTACTATTGCGGACTGGGCACAGGTTGCTCAGGATAATCCTGACATTTGGGCAGGTACTGACTACGTTCACTTTGGCTCTGATTCAGATTCCATTAATCGAGGCGGTACCCTGTACGCGCAGATGGTTAAAGACGCCGTAGAAAAAGCAAATCAGGGCCACGTAAAACCATAAGCTCACTTAAACCACAAAAGGCCATGTTAACCAAATAGCCTACGTTAAAGCACAATTTGGTAGCCATTCTGCCTGCTCGTTTGTAACGACGTGGTTGAATGGCAATTTACAGTGCGATTGTGCTATATAGCTTGGAGATTTGGTGTCCCTTGCGATAAACCATCTGAAGGCGGCTATCTAACGCGAGCCGTGATCACAATTAATGAGTCAATTCATTATTATGTATAAATAAGGACCAATATGCGTAATGATGAATAGTAATATATAAATAGTTTAACTACCGCTATTTTCGAGCCTCTAGCTACACACCTATGTCGGATAATCTGCAAAATGCGAGGCAAATAACACACCTAAGTCAAATAATCTGTAAGATATAGAGGTTTTGAGTGCAATGTATACGCCTTTTTGACAGATTATCTGACATAGGTGTGTTCTCGCATTCCGCGTCGCGCCATCGAGCACCGCATCGCGCCCTCGCGCACCGGATCGCACATGCGTGCAGCGCAACTTGACCTCGCGTTTTGCAGACATATCCTCTTTCCAGCTTCTCTGCTGTGGAGTCCCCGCAATATTTCATTAGAATGGACTATGTGAATATTTCATCTGACAGCCCCTTAAGGAGGAGCACATGGCAGAGTTTGTCTATCAGATGTACAAAGCTCGCAAAGCTGTCGGCGAGAAGGTCATCCTTGATGACGTCACCGTCGGTGTATACCCAGGCGCAAAAATCGGCGTCGTGGGTCCAAACGGCATGGGAAAGTCCACCCTGCTCAAGGTTATTGCCGGCATGGAGGACGTCTCTAACGGTGAGGCAAAGCTTACCCCAGGTTACACCGTTGGCCTGGAGCCGCCGCTGGATGAGACCAAAACGGTCAAGGAGAACATCGAGCTTGCCTTCGGTGACCTGCTTGCCAAGATTGCGCGCTTCAATGAGATTGGTGTTGAGATGGGAAATCCTGACGCCGATTTTGACGCGCTCATGGCAGAGATGGGCCAGCTCCAGACCGAGATCGACGCAGCTAACGGCTGGGATTTGGACAGCCAGCTCTCTCAGGCAATGGATGCGCTCCAGTGTCCAGACCCAGACTCTCCCGTCACTCATCTCTCTGGTGGCGAGAAACGCCGTGTAGCCCTGTGTCGTCTGCTTCTTGAGGCACCTGACCTGCTGCTTCTTGACGAGCCCACCAACCACCTTGACGCGGAGTCGGTGCTCTGGCTTGAGAAGTTCCTGCACGATTACCCCGGCGCTGTCATGGCCGTCACGCACGACCGTTACTTCCTCGACGACGTTGCCGAGTGGATCTGCGAGGTTGACCGCGGACAGCTCTATCCTTACGAGGGAAACTACTCAACTTACCTGGAGAACAAAGCAGCTCGTCTTGAGGCTCAGAACCAGCAGGACGCCAAGCGCGCAAAGAAAATGCGCGCTGAGCTGGAGTGGGTTCGTTCGTCTCCTAAGGCTCGCCAGGCAAAGAACCGCGCGCGTCTTGATCGCTATGAGCAGATGGAAGCAGAAGCTCGTGCGTCCAAGAAGCTCGACTTCACCGAAATCCAGATTCCTGTGGGTCCGCGTCTGGGCCAGAAGGTCCTGGAGGCCGATCACATCCACAAGGCCTTTGGCGACCGCGTTCTTATCGACGACCTCTCGTTTAGCTTGCCAAGAAACGGCATCGTTGGCGTGATTGGCCCAAACGGTGTTGGTAAGTCTACGCTGTTCAAGGCTATTGTTGGCCAGGAGGAGCTCACTTCCGGCACACTTGAGATTGGCGAGACGGTTCAAATTTCTTACGTTGACCAGTTGAGGCAGGGAATCGATCCAGATAAAACTATCTGGGAGGTTGTCTCCGACGGAAACGACTTTATCAAGGTAGGAGATACGGAGATTCCAAGCCGTGCCTATGTGGCTAGCTTCGGCTTTAAAGGACCTGACCAGCAGAAACGCGCTGGCGTCCTTTCTGGTGGCGAGAGGAACCGTCTAAACCTTGCTCTTACGCTTAAGCAGGGTGGAAACCTCCTGCTTCTGGACGAGCCTACCAACGACCTCGATATTGAGACGCTGGAAAGCCTTGAGGATGCACTTGAGCGCTTCCCGGGATGCTCGGTGGTAACCAGCCACGACCGTTGGTTCTTGGACCGCATTGCTACGCATATCCTTGCGTGGGAGGGCGACGACGAGAACCCAGGTAAGTGGTTCTGGTTTGAGGGTAACTTTGAGGCTTACCAGGCCAATCGTATCGAAAGACTTGGTCAGGAGGCTGCTCGTCCTCATCGCATTCACCGCAAGCTCACCCGCGACTAACGTATAGGTGGCGCAAGCGCAGCGCATTCAAATAGAAGATAAAAATAGTAACTATTTTTATCGTTAAGATTTTGTGCAATCTGTTTAAGAGACTAACAACTGGGTATCAAAAATGAGAAGCCAAAGAGCTTCTCATTTTTTGAGAAAAAGTTACGAGGAAAGAGAAGAACATGGCACTTGACACAAACGTTGGTAACATCCTAAATCAGCAGATCAACAAAGAGTTCTATTCCGCTTATCTGTATCTGACCTTTGCAGATTTTTACGAGGAGCAGGGTCTTAAGGGCTTTGCAAACTGGTATGTCATCCAGTCTCAGGAAGAGCTTGCTCACGCACGCATTCTTCGTCGTTACCTGCTTGATAACGATTGGACTCCAACCATGGAGGCAATTGCTAAGCCTGACCTCACCTTTACCAAGGTAGTTGAGCCAATCAAGGCAGCTTATGAGCACGAGCAGTTTATTACTGCAAGCATCAATGAGTGCTATGCCGTTGCTCAGAAGGCAAACGATTTCCGCACTATGCAGCTGCTTGACTGGTACGTTAAGGAGCAGGGTGAGGAAGAGGCAAATGCTGCCGATCTTCTCAAGGCAGTAGAGCTCTTTGGTGGAGATCCAAAGAACCTGTTTGACCTTGATCGCGAGAATGCTGCTCGCGTCTTTGTTGCTCCTACTATGCCAATGTAAGCTCGCCGCTCTTTTGCGTTATTGCTTACAGTGGAGTTTCAATAACCTCTGATTTGTTCGAAGAGGCGCCTGAAAGTTCAGCAAAGATGGCACCGCCTATGATGCAGGCGGTGCCTATTATTTTGAGAAGACCAAAAGGCTCGCCAAGGATAAGTGCCGAGAAAATAACTGCAGATAGTGGCTCAAGGTAGCCAAAGACTGCCACGCGCTGAACTGGAATCTTGGTAAGTTGTGGGAAATACAAAAATGATCCAAGGCCTGTGTTAAAGAGGCCGATGGTCAAAACGGCAAGCCAATTTACCGATGCTGGATCCGCGGGCAGCTCAATGCCATGGAATACAACAGTAACCAGAGCAACAATAGCGCAGCCAATGCCCAGCTGAATGCTGGTGCCTTCAATACCAGAAACATCTTTGAGCTGCCTGTTACAAATAACCATGACGGCATAAAGAACAGCAGAGAGAGCGCCTAGAAGAAGGCCAAGAGGCGAGAGGTTCAGTCCAACTCCATAGCCAATAATAAGGGCAGCTCCAATAACAACTACAAGAAATCCTAGTATCTTTTTAGCAGTGAGTTTCTCGCCAAATAAAAGGGGAGAGAGCGCCATTACAATAACGGGACCGCAGTAATACTCAAGTGTTGCAATACCAACGCCTACCAGGTGATACGCCTCAAAAAGGAAGGTCCACTGAAGGCCCAAGGCAATGCCCGATCCAACGAGCGCCTGGAAGTCCTTGGGGTAGTTTTGAATGGTAAAAGCTTCTTTTTGTACAAGCTTAACCACGAGCAAAAAGAGCGTGCCCAAAAGCATACGGAAGAAGACAATTTGGTAGCTAGGAAGATTGATAAAGCTTGCAACGATTCCGTTAGAACCGCAGATGATAAGCGCAATTAGGTAGAGCACGGTAGGTTTAAATGTGGCGTCTCTCATCGGCTACTCGCAAATTTCTGTATCCACGGACTGTGGAATTCTGTCGTTACAAATTACCTGGTAGAACAGTTTTTCTTGCTCTCGTTGATCGGAGGTCTGACCAAGCATCCACATAGTTTTTGCAACCAGGGCTTCGGTAGTCATATCGTCTCCAGAGAGAACGCCGGGCATATCTTGATAGGTTCTACCGACCTCATATACACCCAGGTCAAGACCCTCTTCAGGAACTTGTGTGGTAATAACTACGGTGCGACCAGATGCAATCCAATCGGTGATGGCTTCCTCAAAAGAGCCGTCGTATGAGGGAATGCCACCAATACCAAAGGTTTCAAGCACAATGGCGTCGTAGTCATTCTTTAGAAGGTAGAAGATAGATGGATTAAGCTCGGGGGTCAGTTTAAGCACTATGACACGCGTATTGAGCGTTTCATAGGTTGTAAGACCGCCATCTACCTGCTCTTCATTTGGAGCACTACGAATAATCTTGTTGCCACGGATGTGGGCAAGCGGTGGATAATTCATGCTCGTAAATGCATTGAAGCTCAGTGTGCGCTGTTTATGAGCGCGGGTGCCGGCAATAACCTCGTTGCCAAAAACCACCACAACTCCGGCACTCCTGTCGTCGAGCGCGTAGAGAACGGAGTGGTAGAGGTTGAGTTTGGCGTCGGTAAACGGATTTGCCATTGGCTGTTGAGAGCCTGTGAGCACAATGGGTTTCTCGCTATTTTGGATGAGGTAGGAGAGAGCAGCAGCGGTATATGCCATGGTATCGGTGCCGTGAAGGATAATAAAGCCGTCGTAGGCATCGTACGACTCAATAATGGCGTCTCTGATCTGGAGCCAATTTTGAGGGCGCATATTGGTGCTGTCGATATTCATGACTTGTTTGAAATCAAATTTGCAGAGGTCATGAACAAGAGGGACGTTGGCTAAAAGCTCTTCTCCTGAAAGTGAGGGAGCCAAGCCCGATTCAGTGGAAACAGAAGCAATAGTTCCTCCTGTTGCCATCAGTAAAAGTTTCTTCACACGTCCCCCATGAACTCCAATTGTGCAGACTTTACAGAAAATCAGTCTGTATAGCGCTTTATTGTAACGGGATAGATGCTTTTCAAGGCGAGAAAAGCAAAGTCGGTGTATTCTTTTTTCGGTAAACGAATCTTTTAGCAAGGATTGTTGATGGCAGAGAACAACCTCTTTGGTTTTGGTAAGAAAAAGCGTCCAGCTCAGGTTCCACCTACTGTCTCCCGTAATGGGGAGTCTTCTACCTCTCCGCGTGCGGTACGAGGTCGTCACGCAGCTGTTGGAAGCCGCGCTCAGGCGCAGCGTAGGATGGCGCAAGATCGCCCAACAAATCCCGTTAACCATGCCCGTGCAGATGCCGCCCGTGCACGTGGTCGAGCAAGAACTGCTTACGGCAATCACTATGGCACGCTCAACCCCAGAGATGAAGCTCAGGCAGCATATGCGGCGAGAAGACGTCGTTCTTCTCGCATGAGACTGGGTCGTGTGGCGCTGGCGGTATTGCTTGCAGCCATCATCTTGTGGGTAGTGTTTACGCTGGTAAGTTCATGTAGCCCAGGAGGCGCTTTTGCGCATGCTCAGGCGCTTGATCCTACCGTTACCCTGACTGGTTCCGTGAAGGTCGGATAGCCTTACGGGCTGCGGCGTGACTGTGGAACACCCAGTAGTTTCGATGTGTAAGTTGCTACTTTGGGCTCTTACTTGTAGAGACGCGTGAGAAGTCCAAATTCAAATCAACTGAACCGGTAATACCGTCAACTTGTCCTGTTGAAGTGTATTGCCATATCAAAAAGTTAAAGTTTACGTCTGGTTGATCAACGTATTGTGCCAGCCAAATGGGCTCGTCAAGCGAGACCAGGTCAAAGCGATTTAGATCAACTTTGTTGCCATACACAATAACGCGGTATCCTGCTTCTTGAATGGTGGTGCAAAACGCGCGCGCAATAGCGTTAGTTTCTGCAGGGGAAAGGTTGTCGGCGCGACCGCTGTAATCGGGAGAAGGCTCCAGATCAAACGCAACAGGAAGAGCAAGCTTTGTAACTCCAGCTTCCCGTAACTGCTGCAAAACAAAAGCAGCCTCCTCGCGAGCTTCTTCCACGTTAATAGCCTGCGAGAAGAAGTACACACCTACATCAAGACCAGCGCTTTGCGCACCCTTTAGGTTGGTTTCAAACAGTTCATCCGCGCGAATACCACCCTCGGTGGAGCCGCGGTAGCCAATGCGAAGCATGGCAAACTGAATGTTATCGGCAGCAACGGCTCCCCAGTCAATAAACCCCTGGTGAGAAGAGACGTCAACGCCCGTGCGTGTGAGCTCTTCTCCGTCCACCACATAATGCGCACGTCCCGTTGCGTCGTAGCTAAGGTTTTCCCACTCATAGGGAACTTCGTTTTTGATGATCAGTTTGTTGTCAAAAGAGAGGGAGAAAAGTCCCTGGCACGATTGCAACAATGCCAGCACAAATACAATGGCCAGCGTAATGAGTCCCCATTTGACAACAGGATTGTTCTGGGAATTTTGCTCAAGTGTATGCATCGCCCGCTGCTTACGTTTTGAAGCGTTTGCAGAAGCAGGTGTATGTTTAGTTTTAGAACGAGTCGTAGAGTTTCTCGTTTTCTTGCTTTTATGTGAGCTCTTAAAAATCACTGGTGAAAGAATTGTCCTTGTTCAAAAATTGGCTCGCAACACACGTTAATGCCCAGCTTATGGTAGATGGACTCGTCATCGCTTGGAATAATTGACGAGAAATATGCGTCGCATCCACGGAGTAGTTGCGTGGCATCAACGGCTTTTCCGGCCAATGGGTTGGTAATTGAGCTGATAGAGAGCGCAATGAGCATCTCATCAGCGCAGAGGCTGGTACGAGCCAGCTTAAAGTTGTTCTCTTTTAGTGCGCAAATAGGTCTTAAAACCTCATCCGAGACAATAAACGTCTTCTTCTCAATACCAACTACGTATTTGAGGGCGTTGAGCAAAAGCGACGCTGGCGCACCTAAAAGCTCCGAAGTCTTGCCGGTAATAATAGTGCCGTCAGGCATAACCATAGCGCCCGCAAGCTTTCCTGTCTCTTCTGCTTTATGCAAACAAGCTGCATGAGCTGGCGAGAAGTTCTGGTCAACGTTAACGTCTTTCATCAAGAGATTAATCTTTGTGAGTTCACGCTCACCCATACCAGTACGCTCGAGTTTCTCGGCGGCCCTAAACCACCTGCGTACAATCTCTGCCTTGGAAGCTTCCTGGCAAACCTCATCATCAATAATGCAGTTGCCAACCATATTGACGCCCATATCGGTTGGAGATTGATACGGGCTGGTACCTGCGATTTTCTCCATCATGGCTTTAAGCACAGGGAAAGCCTCAACGTCACGGTTGTAATTGACGGTGACCTCTCCGTGAGCCTCAAGGTGATATGGATCGATGATGTTGTTGTCGCCCAAGTCTGCTGTAGCTGCCTCGTAGGCAACGTTTACAGGGTGCTTGAGCGGAAGGTTCCAAACGGGGAAGGTCTCAAACTTTGCATAACCTGCGCGGACTCCACGGGCGTTCTCGTTGTAGAGCTGCGAGAGGCAGACAGCAAGCTTGCCTGAGCCAGGACCAGGTGCTGTTACAACTACCAGAGGATGCGTAGTCTTTACGTACTCGTTTTTACCGTAGCCCTCCGCCGAGACGATCAGGTCAATATTGGAGGGGTAGCCCTCAATGGGGTAGTGGCGATACACGGCAATGCCCATGTTTTCTAGGCGCGCACGATAGGCTTTTGCCTTTGGCTGACCAGAGTACTGCGTAATGACAACGCCACCAATGGCAAGACCACGAGCACGAAAGATGTCCATAAGCCTCAGCACGTCATCGGCATAGGTAACGCCAATATCGCTTCTGCGCTTACCGTTTTCAATGTCATTTGCGTTGATGGCAAAGACAACCTCTGCCTCGTGAGCAAGCTGCTGAAGCATCTGAGCTTTTGCATCTGGAGCAAATCCAGGGAGGATGCGAGAAGCGTGGTTGTCGTCGAGCAGTTTACCGCCAAACTCAAGGTAGAGCTTGCCGCCAAATTCACTGATACGCTGGTGAATTCGATCCGCCTGCATAGTGATGTACTTCTCGTTATCAAAGCCGATACGCATGCGTCCTCCTGCCAAGATTTACTGTAGAAATTGTATCATCAAGCGCAGACTTCCTATACGCTATAAGCTATACAGAAAACAAATAAACAACCAAGGAGTTGTGTATGGATAGCAAGTTTTCACAAACACCTTCTCGTGGCGAGAAGTTCAAAGAGCTGGCTCTCAGTGCCTTGCGTGCATTTGGTTATGGTTGTCTTGCAGCGGCTGGAATGAGTGCTGTTATCTTTGCATTTGCGTACTTTACCAGCGGCATGGATATGTTTACGGGCATCGATTGGGTGCGCCGTGTCATGTACGTCATTTCTTCTTTGGGAATTATTGCTTGCGGCGTTGGTCTGCTTTTTAGCGGAAAAGAGTACGAGGACCGTCAGATGGGCTTTACGCGTGATATTGATGACCCCATCAGCCTTAAAGAAGGAAAGCTTGATCCTCGTATTTCAAAAATCGAGACCAATCATCTTTCTTGGCAGGCAGCAATCCTTTATGCCTCAATTGGTATGTTTGTAGTTACCACTATCTTTGACGAGGTTATGAGCCATACCTTCTTGATGTAGGTATCCTCGTCTGGACAGAGACAACTTACTAGGACAGTGGCAGCTTGCTAGTACAGAGGCAGATTGCCTAGTACAAAGGTAGAGCGCCTAGTATAAAGGCAGCTCGCCCGTTAACGGATCAATATCTTCTGCAGCCAGTGGCTCAAACGCCAGACAGGTAAATGTTGGTTCTCCATGGAACTCGGTAAAGCCCGCGTCCCTAATAAGGGCCACGACAAAGCCACGAGCTTTTCCTTCAGCAGCAAGCTCAAGCAACGCTTCTTCAGAATCAACGTAGACACATACCTTTGCAACGCCAGCATCAAACCAGTTAGTGATTGCAGAGGTATCTTCGTCAGCATGGTCCAAATAGACCCAATTCTGATCATCGGTAACACGAACCTGATCAAGTCGACGCTCTTTTGCAAGCGCCATAAGCGTGGCTTCAACACACGCATGGCTTGCCTGAGCAGCAATTTTCCCTTTTCGCATCTTAAGATCGCGACGAATAACAATCATTTGTTTTGATTTATACGAAGAGCTTGGCATGAAAAACCTTTCTAGAAACTGAGTGCTAAGTGTACCATTCACGGCTTTCCGATTTTTGTCGCAAGAAAATCTCGAAGAATCAAAAAGACTCTCTAAAACCAAGAGCGGCGAGAAGAATGTTGAATGTTCAGCTTGTTACATCAATAAGTTAAATAACGGTACCTGTGCGGAAAGTTGATTCTTGTCCATGCTGCTAGGGTTAACTGAGGAGGTGTCTATGAGAGAGTTGATTCTTCTTGTCATGTATATTTGGGCTTCAATATCGGATATGCGAAATCGCACTATTCCAAATAGAATCCCTATTTTGCTCGCTTTTTTATGGCCTATTTGGCTTGTGGCAAATGAAAAGTCCGCCGAGTTACTGATGAATGCATTATGGAGTGAGCTCTTTGTTATAGGTGTACTGATTACAGTAGGTATAGTTACAAAATTTATAGGTCATATGTCTTCTCTGGGAGGGGGAGATATTAAACTTATTCTCTCAACATGCCTTTATCTTGAAATAAAAGAGACATTTGTCTTTTTATTTTTATCAAATATTTTAGGTGTTATGTTTTCTTTTCTGTTCTTTATTTGGCGTAAATTTTTAAAGAGAGAAGACAAAAATAAAGAAGAAATTACCAGTTCAGATAGTATATTTATGTATACATTTCCTTTTGCACCATTTCTTGGATTTGGTGTGGCACTTGCGCTATTTTTACGCTAAAATCGGGAAGTGTTATATGAATTTAAAAATTCTTCTAATTCCCGAATATATAAAAAGTTTTTTCTGCTATCAATAGTTTACACGTTGCGTTGAGAGATTGAGTTCCCCCAACACTCAATTTCATCGCTAAATGGCCCCGACCATTTAGTTTTCTCGATTTGCGAGGCAACGTATGCCATGGAGGCAGGACGACTATTAACGTGGTCGCACACATGTCGCCCTGCCTCATGGCAATCACTTTAGAGCTATTTGCTCTCTCTTTGATATACCCATTATTTCAAGTATTTAAAAGTAAAAATACAGCTACTAAGCTATTTTCCTGCGGTTTTATACGTGTCAGAAACCAGTCGCATGGATCATCCAAAATCTTAAAAGCCAGATGGCATAGAGGCTCTTTGTTATTGCATAAAATCGCCGATACATTATTTTGCATAGTTCAATTGATTTTTGCATATCTTTTGTATAGCCAATTAATTCCAAGCGGCAGGGCCACTTATGATTTATTTACGTAACAGGTATGCAATTTTCTTCAAATTTCCGCTTGTAAAACAACATAACAAATTGTATCTGAAGATATTTTAGTGTAGTATGATACGGTAACAACGCGGGACTATGCATAAAACATACGCATGTTTTTAAGGCATCGTTTGAGCAGATGGGGCTGTGAGATGGCTAAGGCAGGTGTTACCAAAAAGACCGACCCAGGTTTGGGTAGGACAGTAGCAAGGTTGTTACAAGAAAGTGGCAAGCGCCAGGTAGACCTGTGCGAATTCTCACATTGGTCACGTGCGTATGTCTCTTATATTTGCACCGAGCGCCGTAAGTGGCCTTCATTTGATAAAGCAAAGGTTATCGCTGACTTCTTCTCCTTAAGTCTTGATCAACTTTGGGTTGAGCATCTTAAAGATCTTGTTGATGCCGGCGTAGAGCTTACAGAGACGCAGAAGAAGAATTTAGCTGAGGGTGTTAATCTTCCAAATCCTACTGTTATGCATGACGGAAATGACAATAGAGAATACCTCCAACCTGTTGCTTCCTCGGGGAACGGCTCAGATTACACGCTCCCGGAAATTCTTGGCGTCGAATAAGTATTTTTGACTATTTTTATTGTTTACAATGCCATACTTGCTGTATACGCGTATGATTCAGCGTTGTTCAGATTGCATGGGGCTATCTGAAGAGTAGGAGATGTGCAAGATGGCTGGACTACACTGTTCAGACTGCGCTTTTAGCTCGTTTAAATTTAACGAGGACGCCCAGATGTATCAGGCGTACTGCTCGCGCGGCTATTTGCTGGCTGATCCACATATCCATGAGCTTTTTGCCATGCACTTTGCTAAGTCTCCAGAGGATTTTGTTCCCGTCAAAGATCCGTTTAATCGCGAGTATCTGAGAAAGTCATATATCTGCGGAGAATTTATTAAGCGCAAGGATAATTTGGGTTAACGGTATGTCTTAAAACCCTGTTATGTAACATAGCAGGGTTTTATTATGCTTCTGACGTGTTTCTCGTCTAATCAATATCAAAGAATTAAGTAAATATCACAAAAGTTGTTATGTAACGCTTATAGATTTCTGCATAATTAGTTAACTTTCTGTTATATGTTCCCCTTAAAACAAGGTAGTATTGATTTGGGGGAATCTCCTTATTACAAGGGGATTTAAAACATTTATAAAGGAGCGGCAGCAATGTCGAGGCGACCACAAACAGAAAGTTGCGACACACGTCACAAGCTTCTTAAATCCGCAGAGCAAGAGTTTGCTTTACAGGGATACGATAAAGCTTCACTAAGACAGATTTGTGCACACGCAGGTGTTACCACGGGCGCTCTTTATTTCTTCTTTGATAACAAAGAGGACCTCTTTAAGAATGTTTTGACCCCTGTCACTGAAGGCGCAATTCAGATTCTCGAGGATTACAAAGATCATCTGCTGGTTTCCGGAGAAAGAAACCTTGAAGACACTCCTTTGGGCAATGCAGAAACGCTCGAGAAATTCTTAGATCTTCTATACGGAAATAGGTACGTAGTGCAGATTCTTGTGAATAACCGAGAAAATCCACACGTCGTTCATTTCTTTGAAGAGTTGACTGAGGTTATCTCTGCAACCATCAGAGCCATTCTTTATCCTAACGTTGCGCAGGTTAAACCCTATGATGAGTTTATTATTACCTGGCTTGCTCAAACTGAAATGACCACCATTGTCAACATTCTTAAAAATGATGAGACTCGTGAAGAGGCTGACGGTCACATAAATTCAGCAGTAATGTTTACGCAAGGTGGCATTAAAGCCTTAGTTGAAGAACATTAGATGCTCATCTGTGCATAAAAATTGACAATATCTACTTATTTCCGTTATCCTCTTACAAGGTATAAATCACCCAAAGGAGATCTTTATGAAGTTTAATAAGCTCGGCCTCGTAGCAGCATCCGCTTCTGCCGTTCTTGCACTTGCTGGCTGCAATCTTATTCCAAATCTTGCTGACCCAGGAACCACTACTGGCGGTGGTCAGCAGCAACAGCAGCAACAGCAGCAGACTGCACCTGATGCAAATACCGCAACTAAGCCTTCAGATACTCGTGCTGGTGACTCTGACTCTAAGGACCTCTATAACACTCTGATGGACAAGCACAACACTTCCGAGCAGATTACCAACGTTCAGAAGTACGTTGATGATGTTAAGAAGACTGGCGATAAGACCGAGGTTCTTATTGACACCGATAAGATTACCGTTACCGTTACCGGCATTGGTGTTGACTTTGAGAACTCCAACGGCTATATGGTAGAGGTTGTCAACAAGACCGATACAAACATCTTCATCCAGACAACTGATACTGCCGTTGGCAAGGATGAGCTGAACTTGTTTGTTAACGCAGCTCCTAACGCAACTACCAAGGGCTTTGCATTCTTTGACCCAGGTGTAAAGATGGATCCATCCGCAACTGTTCGTGGTACCATCCTTGCTCTTTATGGTTCTGACTACAGCATGGATTCCTTCAGCGTTATGTTCTAAGTTTTACTTAGTTCGTTGACTGCAAAGGCTCAGCTTTTTAGCTGAGCCTTTTTTGTTCGAGGCTTTAGCCTGTTGAGCGCGTGTAACGCGCGAAACACAAAACCACCCGCTATGCGGGTGGAGAATACTTTTTGCTTTGCAAATTAAAATCCTTCCTTCTAGCATAGCGATTGTTCAGGTCACTAATAGCCAAGAAGGAAGGAGTAGCTATGGCACATAAGGCCAATAGCCTTGCGCACACAAAATGGTTATGTAAATACCACATTGTGTTTACACCAAAGTATAGAAGGAAAGTCATTTATAACAAATACAGAGAAGACCTTCGAGAAATACTCAAGATGCTTTGTGACTGGAAAGGGGTAGAAATTCTTGAAGGACATCTCATGCCAGATCACATACACATGCTTGTGAGTATCCCACCTAAGATAAGCGTCTCAAGTTTTATGGGTTACTTAAAAGGTAAAAGCTCACTGCTCATGTTCGACAGACATGCAAATCTTAAATATAAGTATGGTAATAGAAAGTTTTGGGCTGAAGGCTACTATGTATCAACCGTAGGTCTTAATGAGGCGACAATAAGAAAATATATTCGAGAACAAGAAAACGCCGATATAGCTCAGGATAAATTAAGTTTGAAGGAATATGAAAATCCCTTCGATAAATAATCTCGCTAGATAGCCAGTTTAACTGGCTGCCGGTGTTACATTGCTATTGTGACCTGAACGAAGTGAAGGGCAAAGGACTTGAGTCCTGGGCAAGTATACTTAGGGTTATACCCTAAGAGCAAACCACCCGCTATGCGGGTGGTTATGATTAGCGAGAAACCCTGTCAAAAGCAGTTAAATGAGTCAGTGTTAAGCTATTAGAATCCGTTAGACTATAGAGTTGTTAGCTATTAGAAAAGCATGTATGCACTGTATATAAGGAGCTACGATGCTAAATTTAGATAAAAACACAGACAGGTCATATAACGATCTTATCTTTTTAAAACCTCTTTTTCACAACAAAATTTGGGGTGGAAGAAGACTTGCTGAAGAGTATGGTTACGACATCCCCGAAGGCTCAGTAGGAGAGTGCTGGGCGATCAGTGCACATCCTAGCGGAGACTGTGAAGTTGCCTTTGGTGCATATGCTGGCAAAACTCTTTCAGAGCTTTGGTCAACGCATCGAGAGCTTTTTGGTAATGCAGAGGGAGATCGTTTCCCACTTCTCATTAAAATTCTTGATGCAAAAGATGACCTCTCTGTTCAGGTTCATCCAGATGACGCGTATGCAGCAGAACACGAGAATGGTTCTCTAGGAAAGTCTGAGTGCTGGTATATTCTTGATGCAAAAGAGAATGGCGATATTGTTGTAGGACAAAATGCCTCCTCAAAAGAAGAGTTTGCAGCCATGGTTGAGCAGGAAAAGTGGTCTGAGCTGCTTAATTACGTTCCTATCAAGGCTGGAGATTTCTTTAGGATTGATCCTGGAACCGTTCACGCCATTAGAACGGGCACGCTTATTCTTGAAACTCAACAGAGCTCAGATATTACATACCGTGTGTATGACTATGATCGTTTAGGAGACGATGGCAGGCCTCGTGACTTGCATCTGGCACAGAGTCTTGAGGTTATCGATTACGCACAGGAAGCTCCAACATCTGGAGAAATTACTGCTCCAGAAATTGGCGGTAAAACTGAGCTTATGAACTGCAAGTACTTCTCGGTAGAAAAATACGAGATTCATGAGGCAAAAACTATTGCTCAGCCATGGTCGTTTATGTGCGTAAGTGTCATTGAGGGAGAAGGTACGGTTTGCGCTGACGGCGGCAAGGGATGTGAGCATAGGATTTGCAAGGGCTCGCATTTCATTGCACCTGTATCTTCTGGTAGCCTGCGCTTTACGGGCACTATGACGTTGATTACCTCTCATCTTCCTCATACAAAGTAGTAACGCTATATGAGTTGAATGCAGGTAAATTTGTAGCATTTGAATCATTTCTAGTAATTTCTAGTAGAATATAAAAAATTAAGTATTTCATACGCTTATAGGAGGGACGTATGAACAAAAAGATAATGACTCGTCGTGCTTTTACTGGATTAGCTGCGGGAGGTGCCGCTAGTACCCTTGCTGCTTGTAATAGTGACGTAATGCAGGCAATCTTAAACCCTGATTCTATTCTTGGTGGAGCCGGTCAGACAGACCCTCAAGGCGGTACTGGGGATACGCCTTCTCAGTCAGATTTTGTGAAGCTTGAAGAGATTCCAGATAATCCAACGCTAACCGGAGATCTTTCTAAAATTATTACTGGTGTTTGGTGTGTTGATTATGGTGTTGGAACTAAAGGTGGATCAAAGGAAGGCAAAACCTTTGACCATGGTGGCATGCTTAATCAGGGCTATAACGATGGAACCGTTCTTTACTATTCATTTAAAGAAGACGGCTCTTTCTTCATGCATAATTTTAAAGGTGTGAAGAATAATGGTAAGTGGGAAGCAAAAGGAACTATTGCCATTCAATGTAATTATGATGATGGTGATAGCGTGCCAATGCTTTTTGATAAGGACGACAATAATTATTTGAAGCTCGATGATGCTAATAGCGAAATTACATTTAATTTCAAAAAACTTTCTGACAATCCAGACGATACTTCACAGATAGCTTATATTGAAGGACAGGTAGTCAATTTTGCTGCCACCATTCCTGGTACGTATTATCTCTTTGGATTGCACTATGCAGATGGTTCTAAAGAAGACTTAACTAGCGAGCAGATTGAGTCTATGAATAAGGGTTCTGGCGGAGCGTATACCTTTTCTGCTCATAAGGATGGATCTGCTGCACTGTTCTATCCAGACGGTAACGTTTCTCCTATTCAGATTGTTGCAGAAGAGCCTTCGGCAGATGGACTTTCTTTCCCCATTCTTGCTCAGGGCTTTTCAGAAACTGAACAGATATCTAAGTCTGTTCTATACACTACTGCGGAAAATAAAAAGCTTCTCAGTATTGATGCTCCTGGATTTACTCTTAAGTTTGCCCTCCTTAATCACCGTGAGGATGATTGGGCTAAATATGAGTATCCACCAAAGGCAGAGTTCCCTTGGCAGCCAGATGGTAAGGGTGGCTATAAGCTAGTAACTCCTACTTCTTCTGGTTCTGGTAATGGTGGTAGCTCTTCAGGAAATGGCGGCAGCGGCAAGGGCGGATTAGGTAAGAAATAACCCAGCCTTTTCTGGTTTCTTTTA
>ERZ772909.515-NODE-515-length-23892-cov-4.663339_pt1 | contig 23892 bp, 29 predicted proteins | sample MGYA00511137_ERZ772909 | MGnify/ENA primary metagenome ERZ772909 (study PRJEB29015, sample SAMEA2738095) | human oral metagenome | biome: human oral; feature: human-associated habitat; material: saliva | place: China | collected 2270 ... | reverse complement strand
ATTCCATTTTGACTTATATTCCAGTTGTCTTGTCAGCTCATACCACGATACATCGTTTATAGCTTTCGCTAAATTATGATTTTTAACCATGTTTTTTATCTGCAAGTTTTCCGAAACTATCACTTGGTTTTCGTTTATAATTTCACTTGAAATCTTATGCAGATAATCCTTTCTTGTGTTAGCTATTTTCTCATGGCATAGGGCTATTTGTTTCCTTTTTTTCTGATAGTTCCTACTCCCTTTTGTTTTGCTTACTAATTGTCTTTGCAATCTTGTAAGCTTTTTCTCATATTTTTTAATTGTCTTTGGATTTTCATATTTCTTCCCATCTGATGTGATGCATAAATCTTTTATCCCTAAATCCAATCCTATTTGTCTGTCTGTCTTTACAAGTGGACTATGTTCAGTTTCTACTAAAATTGATACATAATATTTTCCACTCGGAACTTGTGATATCGTTGCCGATTTTATCTGCCCACTAAAAATTCTATGCAATTTTATTTTTACCCTTTTTAATTTTGGTAGCTTTATTCTTCCGCTATCAAAATCTACAGCTATATTCCCATTTGTAAAATCGGTTTTATATGATTTACGATTACTGTGCTTACTCTTAAACTTTGGATAACCCGCATGTTCTTTGAAAAACTTTTGATAAGCACTATCCATATTATAAATTGCATTTGTTAAAGCAAATTTATCTACTTCTTTTAGCCATTCATAAGCTTTTTTCAGCTCTCTATTGCAATAATTATTACAATCTGTTTTACTGACAGACTTTTTTTCTTTTTCATAAGCATCTTTTCTGTACGCAAGGGTTTGATTATATACAAAACGACAACAGCCAAATGTCTTTTCTAACTGTACTTTTTGCTCTTTGTTTGGATAAATCCGATATCTATATGTCTTTAACATTAAGCTCCCCGCCTTTCTACCCTTGATTTTCCATATATTGCTTTAACATTTCTTTAAAAACATTGCTTACGCTACAAGTAAAATATCCATCCATCCAAAATGTGTGTTCTTCCCAAAATGATTATATTGCTAGCTCAAACTTTAAATTAGGTTGTACTGGATTGTAGTTTTCTAAAGTAAAGTCATCTATGGTAAAATCGTAAAAATTAGTCTTTTCTGGATTTAAGACTAACTTAATCTTAGCCCCATCTGGTTGAGGTTCTCTAGCTATTATCTCTCTTGCTTGTGGTATATGTCTATCATATATATGAGCATTATTCACATAATGACAAAATGTTCCTGGCTTTAAACCAACATGTCTAGCTACCATCATCTGTAATGCTACATACTGAATTTTGTTTATTGCATTTGCTACCAACAGGTCTGATGACCTCTGTATTAGAGTCATATCTAAATAACCATCTCTTACAGACCATTGTGTTTCCATTGCACAAGGGAATAGTCCTGCTGTTTCCTTGAAATCTTGGTACTGGTATAGGTTTATTATATGCCTTCTGCCATAAGGCTCATTTTTTAACCCCTCAAGAAGTTTATTCATAAGGTCATATCTCTTGACTGTTGCTCCATATCTCTGACCGATAGTTCTATTTCCGATATCCCAGTCATCCCACCATGTAATACCATACCTATCTCTAAGTAGGTCTAAGTCATTACTTTGGTCTTGGTAAATCCATAGAATTTCCTTGATACCAGATTTCCACGCTGTCTGTCTAAGCGTTACTATTGGCAATTCTCCTTTAGATAAGTCAAATGATTCATAAACTTGATTTATAAATAGAGTATGAGATGGTGTTCCATCAGCATACTTAGGTCTAACTTTTTCACCTTCTGTCGAACTACCCTCATGTAGTATTCTTGAGCATAGCCATTTCAAATTACTGTCTGCTATCGTCATATTTTCTCCCTCTCTCATTTATTGCTATTGGTATCGATGATGGGACTCGAACCCATGACTCCTTGATTAAAAGTCAAGTGTTCTACCAACTGAACTACACCGATATATTTTAATTGGTTGCAGATAGGGGAGTCGAACCCCTAACTTTGGATAATGAGTCCAACGAGTTACCATTACTACTAATCTGCGATATTAAAGTTCTTGTGAGGGAAAATGATTTCCTTCGCAAAATTGGAGGGGACAATAGGATTTGAACCTACAACCTACCGGTTAACAGCCGGTTGCTCCACCATTGAGCTATATCCCCATGAAACCCCACCATGAGGACTGCTCTCAACACAATCAACTGTCATAATGACGATGGGGTATAGATATTTTTTAGATATCCTATATAGTACCGAAGACCGGAATCGAACCGGTACGAAAGTATAAGTTTCTCAGGATTTTAAGTCCTGTGCGTCTGCCAGTTCCGCCACTTCGGCATTTCATTATTGGCTGGGGATGAGGGACTTGAACCCACGAATACATGAGTCAAAGTCATGTGCCTTAACCAGCTTGGCCAATCCCCACCACTACATATATCAACTACTAGGAGGTCAATTAATATACTATAGTGTACTTATATACACAAATTAGGGCTATATACTTTATGTTGTCTTACTGGACACTTATTTAGCATCATTTTCTTTAGAAAGGAGGAAAGTATATGAGAGGGTCTATATAGCCCTAATCAGTATATATAAATGAGTCGAACCTGCAGCCTTGTGGGAACTTTGAGTCAATTATATTAACACTCAAACCAATAACCAAGGATTTGTACGAACTTTGTTATTTATAACTTGACCTTTAGTAAATTGAAATTTGAGTCTTGAAGTTTAACCTTTGAGATTTGACCTTTGAGCTTTATCTACTGGAATAGATTCTCAAAATAATCTAATCATTACATTTTCGTTAGAAAATAATGTTTTCTTCTATTGTGACTCAATAACCCCTAAGCCAAGTGGGAATATAAGTTACAAGTTTTCGCAAGTCCGACACACTATTATTTAATTGTTTACACTATTATTCAATTATTAATCTATGCCTGAACCTCTATGGTTGTCAAGGCATTAGATGCAGATAATACAAAGTCTACATTCAATGTAAAGTCATCAATGAACTCATGTAGTTCAACCATAGCCTTAGTTGAATCTATAGCTTCGACCATTTCATAACCATTGTCTTCTTTGTATCTCTTGATGATGCTCTCTAATTCGCCTGACTTTGACTTTTCCTTATCACCAGTCATTAAAGAGTTAGTCATAGTAGTAACATCTTTATCTACTGCCTTATTCATCTTCTCAAGATTTTTCATTACAACAGTTTTATTATCGTTAATAGCCATCAGCAATTCAGAGTACATATAAATGTTAGACTTTAAATCAATAGCTTCTGCTACTGTCATTTCTTGACCTGCTATTACCACATTAGTAGTGGCGTTAGACAAGATTATAGCCTTGCTGATATTGTTTCTAAGAGTGATTAAATCTCTTATCTTCTGATATTCAGCCTTCTTGTTTTTCTTGAACTCTGTTTTTTTAGTTCCATTTTCAAGCACATCTTTACTAGCTTTAGCCACTACAGTAATCTCAAGGTTATCTGTTAGCTTTTCAATCTGCTTAGCAAGAAGTTTCTTCTTAGCTAGTGCTTCGTGGATAGTCATCTTCATTGTTGTTGCCATAATTATAATTCCTCCTCAAAAATACTCAACATATCTCTAGGTAATTCCTCTTTAGTTACCCCTAACAATTTAGGTGGTTGACTGGAATCATACCTAGTTCTCTCTTTAATAGCCCTCTGAAATTCTTCTGGGACTCTAACCTTTAGCTTGAGATAAGGTCGACTCAATTTAATCTCCCTATCTCTAACATCTCTATATATTACAGGGTCAACATGTTCCATATTGAACTTGACCCCAAACAACTTAAATGAGTAACCAGACATCAATAACTCTTTAATAGCGTATTCCATACTATCAAAAACCTTATACATATCTCTCTCACTAAGCTGAATATTGCTATCTTTTCTTATCATATCTCTGACATACTTGTTTAGCATCTTAGGAGGAATTTTTTTCTTTTCATATTTATACATAATTTCACTCCTTTAATAACCCCTTCTATTAATTTAATAAGGATAACTACGGAAAAAATTAATCTAAAATTGCATTTTTGTTCGTTTTTCCTTACATTTAACTAATTCTATGGTTTTTTTCTTTATTTATTATGGATTCATAGCACTCTTCACAAAAAAACCTCTTGCTTTCCTTCCTTTTCTTCTTCATCTGGGATTTAAGCTTGATACACCCACAATCTGAACAGACCTCATATATACCTTTAGAAATATTCAAGTAGTACCAGTCTTCATAATCCTTGTAATACTGTTTAGATATTTTCTTGGTTATAGAGTTGATTATCTGTGATATATTAGGGCTAGTAGTCTTAGTTATCTCTGCTATATCCTTAATAGACACTCCTAATCTATACATATCAAGTATCTCTACCTGCTTATCTGTTAGGGAAGTCCTATTTATTAAAGACTCTAAATCCATTAATATTATATTTAATTCGCTATTTATATCATCTACATAGTCCATTGTGAGTAAAGCCTTAATGACTTTGGTGTTCATCATATCTAAAGCGTTCCAGTCTGGAGAGCCATTGTCCTTTAGTGGTGCTTTAAACTTAATAGGTCTATGTTCAGACATATATACATCAAGCATATCTTTCTTGATAGTAAATAGCTGCTTATTGATTAGCTTTAGTTTCTTTAATTCATCCCCCACCAGGTGTTCAGCATTACTTTTACATATAGCATACCTAACCTTCCTGGTCTTGAGATGTTCAAGAAACTTATTATACTCTGTTAGAGTCTTGCTTTCTCTAATTATCTTGTCAGTCAACTCAATATCTTTAGACTTTTTGAAGTTTTTCTGTCTAACAAATATAGAGAAGTCAACTTTATCTTCTCCCTCTTTATAAGAGAGTAGAGACTGTCTTTTTTGTTCCTCTTGTATTGCTCTCTGGAACATCTCTTTAGTGTGATACAATCTTAATTTAGGTTCGTCACTCTTTTCTTTCTTAAGAGCAGGTGAGTTCAACAGATATGTACTGATAGTTTCAAGAGTTGTAGCTGGGTATGAATCAGTATATAGGGAATCGTTCTGATTCAAACAAGCCTTAACTGATGAAGAATCAATACCAGTTTGCTCATCTACCTTTTGTTCAAAGAGATTTAGCCAAAAGTCATCTGCAAACTCTACACCATTCACTTCTTGTATATTCAATATCTCTTTAATCAGAGATAATCTTTCTTCGTATGTTTGTAAAGACCAATCTAACCTAGACTTGATTTCTATATACTTAGATTGAATCGTATCTACTTTATTCTTTTTACTCTCCAATCATACATTACCTCTCATTCATCTTATTATCGCTCAATCGCCACTCGGCTCTAAGCATTTTTTTTATTTGCTGTTCCATCATACTACTATTATACAATATTTAATCTTATCTTACAAGTAATTATATCTAATGTTGCTATTCAAAGGGATATTTTTAGCAATTAACCCCTGTAAACAAGTATTAAATGCAGCATTTTAGAAGTATTCATTTATTAAATTGTAGTCATTATTCATACCTTTTATTCTTAACTAAAGGGTAAGAAATGTAGTCAAATAGGGATGTTTTCAATGTTTTTAAATGATTTCAACTACAAATCCTCTTATTTTAGTCCTCTTGGAATCAAATCTCTGTTTCCGTACGAATATGGATAAGTTAAATTTAAGGGAATCATTGTCATTTAACTTTCTATATATATTATACCACAGGTTTTCTCAAATCGGCACAGAATAGGGAAAAAAGTTTAATTTAATTAAAGATACCTGGACAATAGGGGAGAAGTGGTCGCTCAAACGCCACTCGGCTTAGATGGGTGAAAGTGTTGTGGGAGAACAGGTTGAGGGGATTGAGGAGAGGGGAGAGGAGAGGAGTTTTGAGGTGGGATGGGGAGGAATTGTTGGTGGTCTGGATTTAATTTTGAGTATAGTTTGTTGAGTAACATATAGAGCTGGAAGCCTTGCAATACAAGGGTTTCAAGAAAACCACCTCCCCCTATTTTTAATTTTACAACTTAATGATTAAAGGGTATAATTAGCTGAAAAATAAATACTAATTATTTTCTAAAAAGGCTAGAAGTATTGGAATTGCTGGACTTTGTGAAGTTTATTTGCTGGAGTTGTAAAAAAAGTTTAAACTTTGCTTTTACTCTAAAATTATTTGAGTTGTGGATAACCTGTGGATAACTTGTGAATAAGTGCCTTGAAAAATCAATCATTACATTTGATAATATTTTAGAAATAAAGGAATTACAACAACTGTACTACTCACCTAATACAACTTATACTATTGCACTAATACATTAATACAAATAAACAATTCCACTAAAAACAACCCTTAACAACAACAATAAATAAATATCCACTTAACCGTACTACTCAACTAATACACTTATACTATTGTATCAACACAACATACACCTGTATACACAACATACATATATGCACTATACATATACCTATGCACCCAACATATACTTACAATCACTTCAACACCTAAACAAACCACTTAAACAATAAATAAGCCTCACCAACTCAATCAACCAGCTTAAACCAGTCAAGAATAAACTAATCAACGCTTAACACTTAACTATATAAGCCTATACAACTATACTTAAACCTAATCAAACCATTGAAAATACTAAGCCTAACGGCGTTTGAGTGGTAATAATACATTAGGCTTAAGTTAGCTTTTAACTTAATCTTTTAAAGTAATCAGACTTCATAGACTCACTCACTCATATATATATGCTGCTTATATATCCTATATCCTATATATCAGACTTGACCATCTCACCTTTAGCATCACCTCAAGCACCATATAAAATTGCCTTCAAACCAAGTAATGGTAAAGGCTGACGCCGTTTGAGTGAGATTTTACTTACATTATAGGGCAAAAATTAAAGCTAATTTTAGACCTGCCTAATCAATCTTTTTTTTCTTCATCAAAAAAAATTTTTTGTTCCACGCTAAAAAAACCAGTCAAAACACCATATACTTTTAAACCACAATTAAAAAGCTAGTAATTGCAATGCTTACATACAATACTAGCCTAATAATTACAGTATATCCGACTTACTTTTATAAAGTGAATCATTGAATTGACCTTCACGACCAACTAAAAAATCCAAAGAAATATTAAATATATTTGCTAATTCTATCAAATTACTTAACTTTGGTATGTTTTCCCCTGACTCAAAACGCTGGTAACTTCTTTCAGTGACGCCTAACTTTAAAGATGTTTGCCTTTGAGTCAAATTACTTAATCTTCTAAGTTCTTTTAGTCTATTTGCTAATTTATCCATGTAATTTACACCTCTTTACTTTATATTTATAGAATTTACCTATATTTTACAACTTCTTACCAAAAATATCTATTTCAATTTAAAATCATAAATCTTTTTATATCAACGGTTATAACTGTCAAAAAAACTTTTTCAAAAAAAATTAAAAAAAAGCTTGACGTATTACGTCGTGGAGTTTAAACTAGAGATATAGAAGGACGACACGCCACGGCGTGACCCCTTCAGTCGACCGACAAAGTCGACCATCCGAACAGTGCTTACTATCTAAAAGGTAGTGAGTCCGTACCTTGACAACTTAATAATTAAATACAATCGGTAACTTGAGAGGTTCGCAACCTTTGCGGGGACTAGACTACAGGCAATACTGTAGACGAGCGAAGGGCAAACTTCATCAGGCGAAGGGGTTGTATTTAATATTTTAATTATAGCTTGCTTTTAAAGTGCTTAATCTCAACATCTTAAGCGTTTTAAAAGTAGGCTATAGCCTACAGAAAGGAGGTACTCTCTATGAAGAAGGGTAAGAGAGGAGTAATAAGGCTTGAATTGTTGACAGCAATTTTATGCCTTATCAGTCAATTAATAGGCTTGTTAACAATGATTGTTGATAAATTTATTGATTGATTTTAACCTGTAGCTTGCAAGGTGTAGAATCCTATGCCTTGCAGGTTGCAAGTTACTCCTCAAAGGTCTTACCTAATTCATAGGGTAAAATGCTATGAAAAAATTAATTTTAGCTAATCTAATCATTGCAATTACTAATATTGTAGTGTTTATGCTAATTTTCTTCAAAAAAATTTAAAAAAAGTATTGACAAGTACAAAATGTACTTTTATACTAGAGTTAAGCAAAGTACAAAATGTACTCTATAAAATTAACTCATCAACTGTAACCTTATAGAATTTAGCTAATTCAATTAACATATCTATTCTAGGTTCACGGGTTCCGTTATAGTAATTTTGTAGGGTACGAGGGTTGACAAGTAACTTATTTGCAACTTCTTTGATAGTTAAATTGTTTTCTTGATTTAATCTATTTAAGTTTTTAGCTAAATTATTCACGTCAACACCTCACAAAAATTAATTAATAATTATATTATATCACAAAAAAGAACAATTGTAAACAGGAGGTAAAAGAATATGAGTTTTAGAAATGAGTTTGAATTGAGGTTATGTATATGGGACTGGAAGTCTTACAATGACGGAATAGGCAACTGGAAATGGTTTGACATGGACGAATTAGACGAGGTAGAAGACTATATAGAAGAGCTAGCAAACCAGGGACTAGAAGAGGCGTTCATCTGTGACTATGAATGTAGTCATAAGCTAGCAATAAACAACTATACAAGCGTTGCAAGCGTGTTGAACCTTGTCAATTCGCTTGACGAAATAGAAGAAGCTATACAAGAGCGTATTATAAGCCATGATATATACGAAATGGGCGAATTTGAAGAAGTGTTTAGAGACTATACACCAACTCAATTAGCTACCGTAATACACTTTGGAGAGTATAATCCGATGGATGAATATTTCACCTTTGACGGATACAGTAATATAAAAACTCTTAATACATCTCAATATAAAGAGTTAATAGCAGATATAGAATCAGACGTATTAAGTGAGTATCTGTAAATCAATATCAGTCTTAAGAAGAATTTACAAATGATGGTAAAGAGGGCTATACCAGGCTATAGCCCTGATAAATGATAACGGAGGTAAAGAATTATGAGAAGTTGGAAAAAGTTTAAGAGTTTTGAAGTATTGATTGACGGAAATAAATTAATCTGTGCAGCCGGCAAAGGTCGTCCGTTATATCCTTATAGATGGAGCAAGCAGGCTAATGCATGGATTAAGATAATAGGCGTTAACTTCAACACTTTTAGAAGTGGATATAATAAGAATTACAATTTATTTTAAATTAAAATGGAATCTATTATTAGAATTACCAGAATACACAAACGAACAACTTGACAATATTTGTAAAAATATCAATTGAATATGATGGAAAAATCTATACATTAATATAAGGAAGGATGGTAAATTCAAATGATAAGAAAAATATTAAACATCAGAATAATAAACTGTATACCTCTAGCCCTAGGGCTAGCAGTGTACAGAGCATGGAAAAATGCACTTGAAGTATATCCGCTAGACGGTACTATACTAATGATAATCCTTAGTGGACTAGCTGTAATAGTCTACTTGATAGTGATTGCAATGTATGTATGATTTTTAAATGATGAAGAAAATGGAGGATGGTAAAAATGAGAGCAACAATATATAAAACAGTAATAAAAAAGCAGGATAATGGATTTAAAATGATGGAGTTAGTGAAGGAAGCCTCACGAAACTATAAAGATACGCCAACAGCATTAAACGACCCTAACAAGGTATACCAACAGATTGAGAGAATTATTAATCCGTCTGAATTATCAGAAGAGGAATTTTGGGTAATATGCTTAGACACTAAAAATAAGAACATAGGGAATTTTAGAATATCAAGAGGGTCAATAGATTGTACGGTCATACATCCAAGAGAAGTTTTTAAAGGTGCTATAATGTTAAATTCGGCAAATATAATATTAACTCATAATCACCCTAGTGGAGACCCTACACCAAGCAAAGAAGATATAGGAATAACTAAAAGACTAGTTGAGAGTGGTGAGTTGTTAGGGATAAAGGTATTAGACCATATAGTAACTGGTGATGGTGTATTCCATAGCCTTAGAGAACATGGTCAAATGTAAATGATAATAATTTGAAATGATGGTAAATTTGGAGGTAGAAAAAATGAAAACAGCTAAAATAATAAACAGTGCAATAAATGGAATATACAAAAAGAATCCTGAAAGATGGATGTTGCAGGAAGATGGAGAAGTTTCATACCTAACTAATACTTATGTATTGTACAAAATTAAGGATTGTCCACTAAAAGCAGTAGGGAAACTAGAATCAAATGATAGTATGAAGAATATGTTTGAGGGCTACTTGAAGAAAGAAGAAAATTTGATAGAAGTAGGCGAGCCGGTCTATCAAAAAGTATCAGGCAAAGGTACAGTAAATATATATAAGATGGCAAATGATGAAAAAGTTGCAATCAATAAGGATTTACTAAAGCATTTTGAAAACTACACGCTAAAAAGTCCTGGAACAAAAAAAGATATTGTTGGAGTATATGAACATGGTGAGTTAGTAGGTCTTGTTTGCCCTATGAGATTGAGTGAATATTAGATTGCAAATGATGAGGAATATAGAAGGGAAGGTAAACTTAAATGATGGAAATACTAAGACAAATACAAAAAGAGAAAGAAAAGGTTTTTAGCGACAAACCTTTCACCATACAACTTGCTGCTGACGGAATAGAATCTGGAATGCTATTGAATGCCATAAGGGAATGCTATGGGAATCAGATTGTCGCAGCAGATGGTTTTGATTGTGATATAGTTACAGAAGATGGGGTTCATATAATGGTTAGGCTTGTGATGGAAGGATTAAATAGGCTGTGGTGCTGTATCTACATATCAAATGATGAAAAATATATAAGCATTAAGAAGTTGGAGGTAAATTAAAATGATGAGGAAAATGGCAGAGCTAGAAATACAGTTATCGGAAGAATTATATTCAGAATTAGGTTTAGACTTAAATAACATTGAATCAGACTATGATGAAGAAATACTTGCTACCTACATATTCAAAATAGGTGGAGAGTGGAAGAGTGTAATGGTCTACGATAATATGTTCCTTAAGGCTATAATTACAAATGATGGAGAAATCTATACCAACACTAGCACTTGTGGGCTATCATATGATGATATAGTTAGATATAATGTAGGATTTGAATTGTAAATGAGGGAGGATTGAAAATAATGAAGAATTATAAGGATAAGACAATTGATTTAGGGTATAGTGATATAGCAACGCTAATACTAAAATCACCAGGTAACATAGGTGAGGTGCATACTGGTTCAGACGGTAGTTATAAAGGATATCTGGTAGATGAAACTGTTGAGATACCTGATTATTATAAGAAGGTGTATGAAGCAGATACATGGTTGAAGGTATATGATGATGATGTTATGGTTTTTGAAGCTAGAGCTAAGAAAATTAATGTATATAATGCTGGAAAAAGCTGCATAATTCAGTTTGTAGGTGAATATACAATAGAAAGAACAGCAAGCTATATATGCATTGATAATAAAGAATACATCTATATCAAAGACCATAGATATGAGAATTAAAATGATGAGTAAATTACAATATATTGAAAAATAATTATATAAAATATACACAAGGGCAAAAGCCTTGCAAGAATGGAGATGATAGAAAATAAACTTTAAATAAAGTTTAAAAAAAGACTTGAAATGCAATATTAGATATGATATAATAGACTTATCAAGAAGGGAGAAATGGAAATGATGAGGAAAAAGAAGAGAATCAGACAATGGGATTATACCTCCATTGAATGATAAATTAAATCAAAAAGTGGTTTAGCACTTTACACTCTAAACTAAAGTGCGTATAATTAAACTAGGAGATGATTTTAAAATGATAGAAAAATACAACAGAATAGGCGAAGACATATATGATGTAGTAGACAGGTATATGGAGATGGCTTATGAGGAAATGATGGAAGAAATGGAAGAAGAATCAACGGAAGAAGTAGATTTGAAAGGATGATGAAAATGCTAGAGAGGATGATAGAAATAGGAATAGAATCAGCTAAGGAAACAATAGTTGATATGTTTAGACTTATAGCGATGATAATTTTAGGGGCATTTAAATAAGAAGGGAGAATGAAGATGAAATCAATAGTGGTAATATGGGAAGGTAACAGCTTTAGTTTTGAAGTGGACGAGGAGATGGCGAAGATTGAATTTGGTGAGTATTTTGCAGAAACTGGAGAATATGACAGAAACTGGTCAGTAGAGTTATCAGATGATGAGTGGGACGATTTAGGAATAAGAGCTGGCATATTATCGGAAGATTATGAGTCCGAACTTGAAGTTCAGTATGATGAGGAAATCAACTGGGAAACTGGGTCAGCTATGGATGAAGTGGCTTATGTAGAACTAACAAATAGATTTATTGCAGCATTTAAAAAGGATTGGAAAAATGTTATATCCGAAATGGGAGGAGTAGAGTTGACATTCCCAGAAGGAGAAAAAGAGATTATCACAGCATAGAATGGAGAATGATGATGAAAACAGTATATCCAGAGTTTGAGGGAAACGAATTATTTATAAATAATAGGGTAAAGAGTTCAGACCCATATGGGTTCTTGGGGAATAGGGATATTATATGGGTAAATATAAGTGGCCAGAAGCTATTAGAATTAGCTTACGAGGAAGGCTTAATTTCAGAAGATAGGTATCTTGAATATAAAGATGAAGAAGATGGGGTTATATCTTATGAGGTTCTTGAGGGTATCCTTGAGTTAGACGAATTAGCCGAGGAAAAATTGATTGAGAATGTTAAGAAGAAGTTGCTAAGCGAATACAACGAAGAAATTAAGAATTTTGGTGGATTGAGAGTATTATTCAACTCTGGCGATGAGATAATTATTAAGGCTTAAGAATTTTGGAAAGAAGGAATAAAGACTAGTTTATGAGATGGTAGAAGTATCATCTCTTTTTTGTGTTTATAACCATAAAGGCAGCATTATCTCCAAAAACTGACAATGATGGAAATTTTGACCTCATAGAATCCATTCTAAGGCGTTTTAAATCATCTCTTAATATAAAGTATCCATTAACTTTTCCAATCTCATACAGACGATTTTAGAGCTTCATATGGTAATTTTAGATGATAAGAAAAGTAAAATCTGATAAAATTAAAATGATAGACAAAATAGGATATATATAAGGTGATTTACACCCCTCTGTGAGGCTCTCAGAGCCTCTCTAAGAGGTTTTAAATCGTTTTAGGTACAAACACCTTGCTAAGGGGGTCTAAACGCTTAGAGCATTTACGATTTGACCTTTATTTTTAGGCTTTATATTTTTCTTAATTCGTGGTAAAATTAATTTAACAGCAAAACCAAAAAGAAGGAGATTTTGATATGAAGATTAATTTGCCAGATGAGTTATATTTTGGAGTGATGCAGATTTGTAATGATGAGGGAGTCTCAATCAATGATTTTGTTCAAGGACTATTTGAGAGATATCTAAACCTGCAGCAATCATATAATGACCTACCTCAAAACAAGATAGATTACTTTACATCTTGTCTACATCAGACCATAGATGAGATTATGCAGAGTCAAAAAGATTTGTCTGTTTCAGATGAAGGTACTGATGTAGATAAGAGAATGATAGACATATTAAATGTTATCTTTGCCAGAGCCACAAGAGATAAGATGATTATGAGTGAGTGTGTGGACTTATTCTTTGGAGAATGATGGTGATGTTATATATGATAATATACATCAAATAACATATTTTCTCAATAAGAGGGGCGGCCCTGTAAAACTCCTATAATTCTTTTTTAAAAAGATGATGGTAAACCATCATCACAACACCACAAGAAAGAATACCTCTTTATGAGGTTTTAGGTTAAGCCTAATGGCGTCTGAATGATAATAAGATTCTAAGACTAGTCTTTACTAAGGTTAGTCTTTATTTAATTCTAAGAGAGTAGACCTTTAATTCTTCTTTGTTCCAGCTAAGCCAGATGGCGATTGAATGATATACTCATGACCATTAATCTAATTCTTTTTCTTAATAACCTTGGAGCTATGCTCCAAGCAAATCAAAAACCAAACTAAATCTCTATTTCTAAATCATAATTAAATCACTATATCTATGGAAAGAAAAATAATTTAAAATAGTATTGAATAACAAAGTTAGATATGATATAATATAGATAGACATAAATAATTCTTACATTTTCTCAATTCGTGGTTAATGAATAATAATATAAGTAATGAATGTTAATGAATAATAATAAAGGTAATATAAGTAATGAATATAATAAGGGAGGATTAATGATGGTGAAAGCAAGTAATATCAATGGGTTGAAATTTTGATGATAATTTTTTATCGGAATAACCATAAATTTTAAGAGAAAATAGAAGTGTAATGTCGGAAACAAGATATGGAATTTTAGATGATGGGGTCTATGGTATACCCTATTAATCGAAATAGGAATGTGTAATGTCGAAAAAGAACAAAAAAGGGAGGAATGATATTTTTTGGAAGAGATAATGATAATTTATTATGACTATATTTTAAACAAGCAGAACCTAAGTTCATTAACAGCGAAAGAACAGGATTTATTCTTTTTTCTTCTATATTCATTAGAGGAAGATGGAGTTTTGGAAGATGTTGAATACAAATTGATAAAGGAGTACATCTTTGACCCTAGCTACAGCAATAAGAGAGTAGAGGAAACCTTAAAGAGCCTGGTGAGTAAATTGGAGAAGATGGTGTTTGTCAAGGAAGATGGAGAGGAGGTTCCATTCAATATATTGACAAACCTAACTATAAACTCAAACGATAAGAACTTTGGTATTGAGTTAAATAAGGACTTTGATTACTTAATTAAAGAATTATACAACAAGAAAAGGAAAGCAAAATGTTTTTTTGACCTAAGAATATTTTTTGAAATCAAAGGGAAGTATACGAAAAACCTATACAGGCTCTTGATGACCTTCTGTACTACAGGGGAAATGGAATTTAGGGAGTCGCTTCTCATAGAAAGACTTGGTATAGATAAGAAGTTACCTTGTAGTAGAAAGCAAAAAATGGTCATTGATGAATTGGAAAAGATGAAGGATTTGTTTGTAGACTTTGAATATAAGATGGTAAGGAAAGGAGCAGGAGCAAGAAAGTATCAGCTTAATTGGGATATAAATGCAACAAAAAGATTTAATAATTTAAAAGTATAGGAAGATGATATAATGATATTAAAGCAAAAAAAGAGAAAAGTATGGTATAATAGAATCAAAGAGAAAGGTGGATGATAAAGTGAAAATAACTTATAAAGAGTTTTTTACGAGATATATAGATGATGACTTCTTAGACAAGCATTATGATTACAAAAACAATAATATAGACTTAGATAGTGTAGCAGACCCTGAAACCATCATAAACACAAATGATGGCAAATCAACTGAATTGTCTGAAATATGGAGAGTGTTCGGCTTCAAACCAGAATACACTTTAGCCAATGTATATCCAGACATATGGAAGAAATGGACTGATTTTACAACTAGTCCAGAAGATTACTTTTTCATGTGTACAGATGCGTTACCACTAAAGATTAATGGTACATCAAGAGCTGGAGTAGTGGGGTTTAGAGTAAACTTCATCAAGAATACTTGGGTAGGAGATACAATCCTAGATATAGACCTAAAAGAGAAAGAAGATTTTCAAAGATACTTAGAAGACAATGAACTAAAACCAAAGGCTAACTACTGTGAGCAGGTGTTACAGTCTGAAAAGGCAGTAGTAACTACACAGATAGCTAAAGACTATGGTATGAGTCCACAGGCATTAAACAGTATCCTACACGAATTAGGTGTTCAGTACAAAGTAGACGGACAATGGGTATTGTATAGCAAATACCAGGACAAGGGTTACACTAAGAGTTGTACTGTAATAGATAGGTTTGGTGAACCAAGGATGCAGACTAAGTGGACTCAAAAAGGTAGACTATTTATCTATCAGATGTTAAAGACTATTGGTGTCTTGCCTAATATGGAAAAGGAATTAAAGAAGTCAATTAAAAAGACTAAAGCAGAAAAGAAGGTATCTCCTGCAGAACCGATATTTTCAAAGTTGCTTGCTTTATATGAGAATAAAGAGATTAGTAAGGCAGAATTTGCTAGGTGCTGTTCTGTAACATCTCCAACTTTAAATAAGATGATAAGCAAATACAGAGAAGAAATGTGTTCTTAATAGGGAGGTATCACAATGAAAAATAAAAACAATTTGATGAAATTCGACTATATGACAGAGGAGAAGGTAATTACTATTCCAACTTTAGCCGACTTAATAGGGGTTAATATGGAAGATATTTTTACAGTTATACATACAGGACATGTTCCAGTATTAACTTTGAGTGGAAAAAGATTGTCTGTATTTAAGGCTGATAATCCTTCGTTCAAGACTAATTTGAATAAGGTCATCATGCTAGACTATTCTATGTGTAGAGAGATAGCCAATAAATTTGAGGGTAGAGAGAGATATTTTGCTATCTTAGACTGTTTCTTTTCAGAGGAAATAGAGGGGTATATGTTAGATTCCTTAGATTTTGACATAGACAGTTTTTACTATGGCAAAGCTCTTCTTGAGGATATGATGAAGAGTGGTAAGTTTACAAGAGATAACAGAGATGTAATAATAGATATTATAGAGAGCAACAAGCTAGGGAATCCTAGTTGGATAAATGATGTGATGAGCTTGACTAGTTTGGAGTATCATCGTCTATATTATAACTACTTTTACATGGGAGAGTTGTTGTTAAATCAAGGAATTATTCCTAATAAGTATATAATTACAAAGACTATGACTGAAAAAGATTTTGAAGATGCTGTGGAATCAAAATTCTATGTATCTATGCTGGATATAGTGCAGTGAATATTGACAAACCATAGGAAGTATGGTGTAATAGAAGTGAGGGTATTGGATTTAATTATCAATGCAAAGTTCGGTATCTCTTAACTAGGGGGAGGGCAATCTTATAGGTTGTCCTCTTTTTACAAATTAGGGGCAAAAAAGGGGCATTTTTTCTTTACTTTAGTTTACCCTATTTTACCTTATTTTACCTCGCTTGATTTATATGGTTTGGAATAAACGATTTCATTGAGTGATACCAATGGGTTTGGGGTGCGTTAGCGTAAAACTAAAATTTTATGTATAATATAAAGGACAAAAGGAATATTAAATCATGTTAAAAATATGTGAAGATTGAATCGTATAGAGTATAAATAAGGCTTATAAAAGCACATAGTTAGGACTCGGTACATTTAAAAATAAGAGGAGGTTATAAGATGAAATCACAGGACAATATTTTTGAAAGTAAGTCAGGTATCAGACTAGATACACCAGCAAAGGATCTTTTTGAAAGGTTTAGTTACCTAAAAGAATATATTATATCAGTAAATCCTAGGTTCAACCAGCTACAGTATCTTGCTGCCAATGGTGACCTAGCCAAGATGAATGTAAGTGATTTGGCTGAGCTTGGTCAGATGCCAGCAGAATCCCTAATATATATGATGGAGTCAAGGATTTCGGAAGAGTAGGGTCAAAGGACTTGATTTTTATGAGGCTTGTCCAGTTAATTTATTTGGAAAAATCATACAAGTCCAGTCCTGAATTTACTAGTTTAATCTAGAGGAGGTATAATATGGATATATTAGAGTGCATAAGGTCTAGGAGGAGTGTTAGAAGCTTCACTGACCAGGAATTAACTTATGATGAAATTATGGAATTGATCGACCTAGGTATTTGTGCCCCAACAGGCCAGTACCGCCAGCCTTGGGGATTTGTAGTAATCCAGGACCCTGAGGAAATCAAGAGGTGGTCGGACATAGGAAAGGTAGACATCCTGTCGAGAATAGATGACCTACCTGCCTATAAGAAATATATAAACTGGTTTAAGGATCCTGATTTTAACCTATTTTATGGGGCAAAAAACCTAGTTATAGTATTTGGGGATAAGAGCTCTCCATGGTACATAGAGGATTCTTGCTGTCTGGCTCAAAATATGATATTGGCTGGCTTTAGCAAGGGTATTGGGTCCTGTTGGATAGGCTTTGGCCAGGAAATATTTAACAGAGAAGATTTTAAGAAGGAATATAATATACCAGAGTCTTACGTGTCTGTAGCCCCATTGATTTTGGGCTACATGGAATCAAAGCCAAAGCCACCTAAGAGGAAGGAAGCCCTTATTTTCTCAAAAATATAAAGGAAGGGAGGGGTTTGATGAAAATATCAGCCACATTAGCAGTTTCGTTAATAATATTCTTAGGAGTATTTTCACAGTGGTTGGCTTGGAAGATTTCCAAACCAGCTATAGTAATAATGAGTTTGGCAGGACTAATTGTTGGACCATTTCTAAATATAATAGTGCCATCTCAGGTTTTGGGAGATAGCATATATAAGTCAATAATATCTATATCGGTAGCCCTAATCCTGTTTGAGGGAAGTTTGTCCCTAGACTTTAAGGAGATTACCGATACAAAGATGACCATAAAGAGGATAGTAGTATTTGGGGCCTTGATTTCATGGATTTTGGGAAGCTTAAGTGCCCATTTCTTAGCTGGGCTATCAATCACTACATCACTAGTTATAGGTGCACTTTTAATAGTTACAGGACCTACTGTAATAATTGCCCTACTAAGACAGGCCAAGTTAGATTCCAAGGTATCTACAATCTTAAAATGGGAGGGTATCCTGGTTGATCCAATGGGGGCCATACTAGCAGTCCTATCCTTTGAGGCAGCAGGAGTATTTACTTCTACAAGTGTGAGTCCAGGCATACTGGTCAAGTTTGGTATAGGGGTTTTAATAGCAGTAGCGATTGGTGGCCTAGTGGGTATAGGAACTGGTAGGGCACTGCAGAAAAATTACTTCCCAGAGTATTTGAAGTCGGCCATAGTCCTATGTCTGGTTTTGGGAACTTTCAGTCTTAGTGAATCTATTACCCATGAGACAGGACTTTTAGCAGTAACAGTAATGGGTGTAATCCTTGCTAATATGCATATATCATCTATAGAGCAGGTAAAGCACTTTAATGAGAATATATCAATACTATTGACATCTTCAGTATTTGTCATGCTGACATCATCCCTATCAAGGTCTATTCTAGTTGATATATTCCAGCTAAAAATAATACTTTTTGTCTTGTCCATGCTATTTATAGTTAGACCGCTTTCTATATGGTTATCAACCATAGGGACCGACTTGAATATTAGGGAAAAGACCCTTATAGGCTGGATTGCCCCAAGAGGTATAGTAGCCTTGACAGTTACAGGTTACTTCAGTAATTTGCTAGTTGAAGAGGGTCACCAGGATGCAGAGCTACTCCTAGCCTTTACCTTTGCCTTGGTAATAGTTACCGTGATTGCCCACGGATTTTCTATTCAACCATTGGCTAAGAAGCTTGGTCTAGCCCATGATGGTAAGCCGGGCCTAGTGATAGTTGGGTCAAATCCATTTTCTGTAGCCTTGGCTAAGTTTCTAAAGGATTGGGATGTACCTAGCCTAATAGTTGACTATAGTGGTAAAAACCTAGAAAATGTTATAAATACAGATATAGAGACCTACCAGGGAGAAATCCTATACGAGGTTGCCAACTACAACCTTGACCTGGTAATCTATAAGAAGATGCTCCTTAATACTCCGATACCCCTATACAATATACTGGTATCCAATGAGTTTGTAAGTAGATTTGAACATACTAGCAGTATTTGTATAATCAATGTCTTGGGAGACAAGGTCAGGTCTGACTTTAAGGAACTCCAGAAGATAGGTGTACCTAGGCTGGGTGACTACAGGGCCACATACCTGAGTCTAATAAGACTGGTTGAAGATGGATATGACTTCGCTGCAACACAGATTACAGAGGAACTAACGGAAGAAGAATACTATAGGCTAATGGACTATAGGAGAATTAATATCTTTACCATGACTGAGTCTGGAGACATAGAATTCTTTACTACGGAGAATAAGCCAAAAATTTCTACAGGCGACTATATAGTATCTCTTACGCCACCTAGTCCGGATGATACTGGTCAGCATTTGGAGTTTACAACATCACGTGCAGACTTTAATACTATACAGAATAGTTAAATATACTTATCAGGATGGGATAAAGGGTCCTGTTCAACTATAGTAAGCTGTAAAAAATAAACTAAATATAATTTTAAAATAAAAATAACTTTTCGGAGTTATTTTTATTTTTTTTGTCTATATATCTGTGAGTAAGGGGGTAGAGGATTTTGGAGAATATTTTGTCGACAGTGGTTCCAAAAAAGATGGCGGATAAGTATTGTATATTTCCGCTAAGTGCTAGTGATACCAAGCTAGTAATCCTGATGGCTGAATTCGATATAGGCCTGGTAAATAGCCTTAGGGCCATTTCTGGAAGAGAGATAGATGTCAGGCTTGATACTAGGGACAATATTAGGAGGCTGATAGACCAGTCCTACAAGGACCTGGACAAGGATCCTGAAACTATGGCCAAGGGGATGGTGGATGATATAATCAGTCAGGCAATAGAGGCTGATATAAGCGATATCCATATAGAACCCTTTAGCAAGGAAATCCTGGTCAGGTATAGGTCAAATGGTGACCTAGTCTTGGTTGACAGGCTGTCACTGACCAACCATCATGAGATTAGTACTATAATCAAGCTAAAGGCTTCATGTGACATAACTGAAAAGAGACTACCACAGGATGGTCGCTTTAGCTATGAATACAGGGGTCAGGACATCGATATAAGGTTGAGTACCATACCGACCATATATGGAGAAAAGCTGGTTATGAGGATACTAAACAAGTCTAGCTCCTTAAAAACCATGGAGGAGCTGGGTTTTTCTACAAGTGCTGAGAAAATAATCGAGGGCATACTAGACCAAAAGTGTGGCATGCTTATAGTATCAGGCCCGACTGGCAGTGGTAAGTCATCGACCGTATATTCCTTGCTCAATCAATTAAAAGACAAGAGTATTAATATAACAACTATAGAGGACCCTGTAGAGTATAAGATAGACGGTATCAACCAGGTTCAGGTAAATTACAAGGCTGGACTAAGGTTTGACAATGGCTTGAAATCAATTCTGAGGCAGGACCCCGACTGTATAGTGGTGGGTGAAATCAGGGATGTAGATACAGCGCAAATAGCCCTAAGGGCTGCTATCACAGGCCACTTTGTAATTACTACCCTCCATACCAATGATGCAATTTCAGCCATTGTTAGGCTTGAGGATATGGGGATAGACAGGTATATGATTAATTCAGCCCTAGTGGGTGTAATTGCCCAACGCCTGGTCAAGAAGAAGCTAATAATAAGTGGGTCAAAGGATGAGTCTAGGACCCTTATATATGAGATTTTAAAAATGGATGACCAGCTTAGGTCTGCTGTAAAGTCTGGCTGGGAGGCCAAGAGGATAAGAAGGCTGGCTATAGAAAATGGAATGGTGACATATGAAGATTCTATCGCAGAAAAAAATCAAGGATAAGGAACTCAAGCTTATATGCCAGCAGATAGCCAGCATGGAGAAGTCTGGATGTGACCTTATGACTATATTCGATACTATAATCAAGACCTCATCAAAGAAGGTCTCTGGGGTCATGATAATGGTAAAGAGGAATATAGAGAGGGGAAGGACTATGACAGAGGCCTTTTACCTGACCAATGCTTTTTCAGTCTTTTTCATAAGTATGATAAGGGCCGGTGAGGTCAGTGGTAATATTGACTTTGTTTTTGAAAAAATGTCTGCCTACTATGATAGGGAGCACAGGCTTAAAAATAAGCTACTAGCTGCTGCCATATACCCTATGATACTGGTCTTTGTGACTCTTCTTTCCCTGATTTTTATGATGGTGTTTGTAGTTCCAAATTTTGAGGCTGCCTTTGCTGTTGATATGGACCAGCTGCCAGTAGCCACTAGGAGCCTCTTTGGCCTATCCAGGTTTTTGAGGGCAAACCTATTGATACTACTGGTATTTTCAACCCTATTGCTAGTATCCTTGGTCCAGATGGTAAAGAATAGCAGGGAAATTAAGGCCTGGTATGACGAGAAGAAGTTTGAAATACCCAAGCTGGGAGGTTTACATAGGATGATTGTTTCCGATAGCTTTTCCAGGGCAATGGCCATCCTTTTGGGAAGTGGTGTACATATAGGTGAGTCTATAGATATCACCACTAGACTATTGGACAATTCCCATATAGAAAAGAAGATGAAGTTAGTTGGAGAACGAATAAAAAAGGGAAACTCAGTGACTAGGTCGCTGGAGCTATCGGGCATATTTCCCCAGGTTTTCATATCTATGCTCATGTCTGGAGAGGAATCTGGGAATTTTGATAGGAGTCTAGAAATGGCCTCTAGCTACTATGAAAGAGAGCTAGACCAAGAGCTTGAAAACCTGATAAAAATTGTTGAGCCGGCCCTAATACTTTTGATGGGGCTAATAATAGGGGGTTGCCTATATGCCATCCTTTCGCCAATGTTTGATATGATATCTAGTCTAGGTCAATAGGACCATAGACAATATGTGGATGGCAGATAATATAAGTCAGGGTAGGTGACTATACTCCAGCCTGGAAAAGGGACCGATATTCTATGGTTGATAGTTGGACTTGGGTCCGTAGAATTGTTTTGGAGGTAATATCAATGGATAAGTTAGAACTTAAAAATACTAGCCTTACAAAGGCTAAAAGAAGAAGGGGCTTTACCCTAGTAGAGCTAGTTATTGTAGTTGCCATAATAGGTATACTTGCTGGTATAGTAGCGATTAAGTTTTCTGGAGCCCAGAAAAAGGCCAAGGAAAATGCAGACTATGCGAATGCTTCTAATATAGCAACTGCAGTATATATGGCAGAGAGTGAGGGTAAGGAAGGTGAAGATCTAAAGAATATTGACAAGCTAGTAGAGGCTAAATACCTATCTAGCAAACCAAAGCCTCAAAGTGTAACTGGTGAATTTACCTTAGAGGAGGATGCTACCAGCAAGGAGCTAAAGGTAACTGCTGGTGGTAAGACCTTCTATCCAAAGCCAGATACTAAGGCTGTTGGCAAATAGTCTGGCTAGTTTAGGATAACTTAGATATTTGAAGTATGTTTTATATTATAGGGGGGAGAAGATGGTTTTATTTATAGGAATTGAGACAAGGGGATATAGGCTGACAGCCTATTCTAGGTCTGGAGAGTCAGCAATCCTGTTTGACCAGTACTACCCCCTTGATATAGACATGGGATCAATGTTTGATAAGGAAAATGAAATTGCCTACAAGCTGTGCGAAGACATTGCCTTCATTGAAAAAAAGCTTGGTGTAAAGTTTAAGTGCTTTTACATGCTATGCCAAAATAATCATCTAGTTGTAAGAAAAATTGAGGTCCTTAAAGATTCTAAGAGGAAGGATATAGACCTTGTAGTAGATATAGAAATAATGGAATTATTAAATTTAAATAAGGATAGGTACAGCCTAATATATAAGAGGGGACAGGTGGATGAAAACGACATGGTTTACCTAGAGGTTTGCCTATTTCCAAATTATTTATACAGTATAGTAAGAGCTATAGAAAAAAATGCCAAGCTAAGGTGTAAGGCTATATACAGCAACTACCAGCTGGCAAGCCACTTTATAGAGGTTAAGGACAACTACTTTGCCCTGATGGAGGTCAGGGAGGAGGACCTAGTCTTAACCATTCTCGAGGGGAATAGTATCAAGAGCTCTATAGTTGTTGACCAGTCCTATAGGGATGAAAACTTTATAGCCTACCTAAATAGCCAGGGCAGGATATTGGTATTTGGTGATTACAGGGGCCAAAGGTTTAAGGACCTAATAGGGTCGCTTACAAATATGGAGACCCTAGATGATTATAGGCCTAATATTTATGGGA
>ERZ772909.514-NODE-514-length-23918-cov-8.128986_pt1 | contig 23918 bp, 27 predicted proteins | sample MGYA00511137_ERZ772909 | MGnify/ENA primary metagenome ERZ772909 (study PRJEB29015, sample SAMEA2738095) | human oral metagenome | biome: human oral; feature: human-associated habitat; material: saliva | place: China | collected 2270 ... | reverse complement strand
ACCCATACGTAGCTGCTCCAATCATGGGGGTTACTCTTGCACTTGAAGAAGAACGTGCTAACGGTGTTGAAATCGACGACGCTGCTATCCAAGGGGTTAAAATCGGTATGATGGGACCTCTTGCTGGTATCGGTGACCCAGTATTCTGGTTTACAGTACGCCCAATCCTTGGATCACTCGGTGCTTCACTTGCCCTTACTGGTAATATCTTAGGTCCAATCCTCTTCTTCGTTCTTTGGAACTTGATTCGTATGTCATTCTTGTGGTATACACAAGAGATTGGATACAAGGCTGGATCAGAAATCACTAAAGATATGTCTGGCGGTATCCTTCAAGACATCACTAAAGGAGCTTCTATCCTTGGTATGTTCATTCTTGCTGTCCTTGTTCAACGTTGGGTAAATATTAAATTTGCTTTCGATGTTGCCAAAGTTCAACTAGATGAAAAAGCTTATATCCATTGGGATAAATTGCCAGAAGGATCTAAAGGTATCCAAGAAGCATTCGCACAAGTAGGACAAGGATTGTCTCAAACACCTGAAAAAGTTACTACTTTCCAACAAAACTTGGATATGTTGATCCCTGGACTATCAGGACTACTCCTTACTTTCCTTTGCATGTACTTGCTTAAGAAAAAAGTATCTCCAATCACTATTATCCTTGCACTCTTCGCAGTGGGTATTGTGGCACATGTTCTTCACATCATGTAATCAAGCAACTTAAAAGGAATCAGGTTCTAAAATCTGATTCCTTTTTTCTATACTTTTATTCGGCCAAGGCACCCATTGGATCCCATGGTGCGAGTACAATTGGTTCTGCTTCATAGGCAGCTTGTTCTTCTGCTGTTAGCAATTCTTTACGGACAACGATTTGGTAAGTGTATTCGTCCATCCAAGCGTCTGAGGCAACAAAGTAACCATCGGTACCAACCTTGTCTCCCCAAGAGTTTTCAACCTTCCACTTGGTTGACTTCCCATTTTCATCCAAGTCCACACCTGTCAAGACCATGGCGTGGGTCATCAAGCTTTCGCTATAGTCCAAACGTCCAGCCTTGTCTTGAGTGAGTTTAATGTCCATGCTTGATTCAAAGTCATAAACATCTGTCGCAAGGATTCCAGCTTTGCGGTTGCTGAGCTGGCCGACATCAGAACCAAACCAAACAGTCTCACCTGCTTGCATTTGAGCAATCGCCAATTCTTTCAAACGCTCCATCGGTACGTTGATATAGCGAACTGCACGGCTACCAACTACATTTCCTAACATCTCAACTGTGTAAGATTTACCGTATGGCTTGTCAGCAGTTGGAGCATTGATAACAGAAACATAGTCTTCTAGAGGAAGATTGACATATTTTTTGTAAAATTCTTGTGGTGTAATGCCCTTTTCGCTTTGGTAGTTGTTGTCTTTATCGCGATAAGCAAAGTCAAACTGACGTGGTGGAAGACCCAATGACATAGCAAGGAAGTTAAAAATTTCTTGCAAGAGGTCTTCTTTCTTAGCTTGAACAGTTACTTGGTCTGCGCCAGAAGCGAGTAAGTCACGCAAGATTTGAGCATCTTGGCGAAGCAACTTGTTAAGGATGGCATTTAGCTCACGGCTACTACTAGATGAAACAGATTCAGGATAAACTGACTTGGGTACGACACCGTATTTCTCAAAGAGAGAAACGACCATATCCCACTGACCGCCATCTTGTTGTGGAGTTTGAAGTAGGAATTTAACCTTACGGCTCGTCAAATCTTGGTCTGCAGTCGCAATCACTTGCTCCAAGAACCAGTTTGATTTCTCATACTTGTCCCAGAAAAATGTATGAGCCTGTGACAACTCAAAATTCTCCAATTTGTATTGAGAGATGAGTTTGTGGCGGAAGGTGTTGAGAGCTGCGAACATCCAGCAACGACCAGAGGCTTTCTGGTTAGTAACCTTGTCCTTGGTCAAATCCAATGAGAAAACAGGTGTGTTGTCTACATGGCTTTGGCGACGTTCTAGGGCTGCAAAAATTCCGTTGTGGCTGGCAGCATTTTCAATCGCTTGGTATTTGACATTTGCTTCATAGTTGGCAAATAGTTTATCAGTAAATGATTCTTGAATCGCGTTCATAGATTCCTCCTTTTATTCTACAGTCTATTATAACTCTTTTCACAAAGGAAGCAACTGAAAAACATAAAAGGAGAGGACATTGTCCCTCACCTTTTTCAAATTTATACTCTTCGAAAATCAAATTCAAACCACGTCAAGGTCGCCTTGCCGTACTCAAGTACAGCCTGCGGCTAGTTTCCTAGTTTGCTCTTTGATTTTCATTGAGTATTAAACTAAATTAAATAATATTAGCACGGAGAATTTCTAATTCCTCCTTGCTCAAGCGACGCCATTCTCCTCGCTGCAAGTTCTCATCTAAAACTAAAGTTCCCATAGTCAAACGCTGTAGGTCCACTACTTCCTTGCCACAGTAGGCCACCATACGCTTGACCTGATGAAACTTCCCTTCTGCAATGGTCACACGAATTTGGCTTTGATTCTTTTCTGGATCTATGGACACAAGCTCCAGTCTAGCAGGCTGACAAGTAAAGTCTTTAAGAGGAATTCCCTTGGCAAATGTCTCCACGTCTTCTTGAGTCATAATTCCCTTGACCTGAGCCTGATAAGTCTTGTCCACATGACGCTTAGGTGAAAGAAGAGCATGGGCAAGCTGACCATCATTAGTCAAGAGCAAAAGACCATGCGTGTCAATATCCAAGCGCCCTACTGGGAAAACTTCCTTGCTCCGAGCAATATCATCCAGCAAGTCCAGAACGGTTCTGTGCTTAGGATCCTCAGTCGCTGAGATAACTCCTTGGGGCTTGTTCATCATGTAGTAGACAAACTCTTCATACTCCAACACTTGCCCATCAAAGCGAATCTCATCTCTTTCTTCATCAATCTGCAATTTAGCTGATTTCTCTTTTTTTCCATTTACCGTCACGCGCCCAGCCTTGAGCAAGTTTTTGACCTCTGTCCGACTTCCTACAGCGCAGGCAACTAAAAATTTATCTAATCTCATAGAACTATTATATCATACTTCGCTCAGCAGTCCTATTCTTATATATCACCAATAAATCGGTAGTGTATTTCCAGTTTAATTTGTCTATTCTTGCCTCTACCAATCGGTTGGTGAATAATAATTTTATCAATCAATTCGTTGATAATTTTCGGTGTCAACTTCTCAAGCTGAGTATATTTTCGAATGGTTGTCATAAATTTTTCAATGTTGTGGGCAGATTTCATTTTCACCCCAAGAGTTTCGGTGGCGGTTTGGACTTTTTCATTCAACTCGGCTTGTTCCGCCTCATAGCTGTCGCACAATTTTTTGAAGCGGTCGTCTGCAATCTCACCCAACAGTTGCCTTTCGTAGAGTCGCTGGATGATAGTATCCAATTCCATCATTCGCTGTTTATTTTTGGTCAGCTGTTTTTGTAGTTCGCTGAACTTCTTGGTTTCTTTGATTTCAAACTTGTCCTTCAAGCGTTGTAATAAATCTGCTTCGTTAATCTGAAACGAGTTTATCAGTTCTTGAAGTTCGTTTAAAATTAGGTCTTCCAATACTTCTTTACGAAGATAGTGACCGCCCGAACAAGTATCGCCAGCTCGCTTAAAATGGTGACATTTATAATGGTCGAGATTCACACCAGCTTTTTCTTGTGGACAAAAACTGAGTTTATGTCCGTTTTCGCAATAAAGCAAGCCTGCAAACAAATTTTCGTGTCCTATTTTGTTTTTCCAGTTCTGCCTTTGAATGACTCGCTTGTGTCCCATCATTTTTCTTGCAATTTCAAAATCTTCCTTCGAAATAATCGCTTCGTGGCTATCTGGGAAAATTAGCCAATCTTCACGAGGTCGCATGCGACAATTCCGCTGTTTATAGGAAATTTTTGCGGTTTTCAAGTTAATGGTTGAGCCGATATACTCCTCTTTTTCTAATATTTGCCAAATCATCTGAGTTTTCCAATAACAAGGGTCGCTCTCTAAAATCCGATAGTTCGCAACACCCAGATTTATTTTGTAGCGAGCAGGAGTGAGGATTTTGTCACGCCTTAAACCTTGAGCTATCTCAGTTGGCGTTCTGCCTGAAATATACTCCGAAAATATCCGTTTAACGATTTCTGAAGCATATTCATCTACCAACCACTCCTTACGATTTTCTGGATTATTGAGATATCCATAAGGGGTAATCCAACCGATTTTTTCGCCATTTTTGGCTTTGGTATGTTTTGAAAGCTTAATTTTCTCGCTACACTGCATACTATACCAGTTGTTAAACAGGGAAACTAACGGTGTGAAACAGGCATCTTGGCTGGATTTCTTGTTGCTATCTATATTTTCTTGTAGGGAAATGAAGCGAATGTTTTTCGAAGGGAAAGTTACTTCCAAAAGATTGCCAGTGAGCAGGTAATCTCGTGAAACACGGCTCAAATCCTTTACCACAAAATTCGAAACTTGGTTGTTTTTAACCAATGCCAGAGCTTGTTGGAAAGCTGGACGCTGGGCGTTTGAACCTGAGTAGCCATCATCGTAAAATACAATTGGGTTACTCAAATTCTCTTGCTCCGCCAGTTTGCTTAAAATCAAGCGTTGGTTGGAAATTGAGTTAGATTCACCTTCGTTTGCGTCTTCTGCGGAAAGCCTACAATACAAAATGCTAATCTCGCTCAAACCTTCAAACTCAACCTCCGTCCAATCTGGAATCTGCCTTGTTAATGTGCTGTTTGTCATAGTGTCTCCTTTCAATTACACTCTAACCCATGGACAGGATACCTCGAAAGGGCGAAGAAGTCCAGCGGTTTATGGGTTGTAAGCGATTTTTTAGGTAATTTATGGTAGAATGAGGTTAATAAAAATATTGAGGTGTTAGTATGGAATTGCCTGTTATTCTAAATGAAACTCTTCCAAATTTAATATTTCCTACTATTTCTGGGGCTGTAGTTTCTTATATAGGTTATAGACTTGGGATAAAGGAAGTCATAAAGAGTGGAAGTGTTGCAAAACTATATGAAATGATTGATACAAATAACCCAAGATTTTCTCCTTTAGAGTTAGCTAAATGTAAGAATGCTATGGATATTGGTAAACTTGCTCAAACATATCGAAAAATAGAGAATAGTTCAGGCGTTGAGTTTTCCTTTGAGTGGTTTGATAGATTTTTTGATGCCGCATCAAGAGTATCAGATGATGATATGAAAGCAATTTGGGCGAAAATTCTGAGTGAGGAAGCTAACAACAAGGGAAAATATTCTTTTCGATTTATTGAATCTATGAAATTACTTAGCCAATATGAAGCAGAAACATTTTCAAAACTGGCAAAATTAGCATTGTCAGAACCCGATGGGAATATATATATTTATGCTCCATCAGATTCACAAATAGAAATATATGAAAAGTATGGAATTAATGACTATGATTTTTTGCTCATGGAAGAGTGCGGTCTGATTAATATGGGTGTGACCCAAAACCATGATATTGAATTAGATGTCGAAACTTGCAACGGATTCTCTAATGGGAATTTATTTGTTAGATTTTATTCAGAAACTTTATCAGATGAGATGGTGTTTAAATTCGAAAGCTATCCTTTAACAAGATTTGGTCAACAAATTTATAATCTCATCGAAGATGTTAGTTGTAAAGGATTTGTTTTGGATTTAGCGAATAATATTAAGGAATCGTTAGAAGTAGATTTAGTTGTTGAAGTTCATCCTATTTTAGAAATTGAAGATGGGGATGTTATTGTAGATACTGACATTAATATTCTTAAAAAAAGAGTCCCAAACAGGACCCATAAATCATAAACCGTTCAATTTTTTAATTTTACGATTGTATTTTTTGACCTGTCTTGTTGATTTCAAAATCGGAATGTATACTCCTTTAGGGAGTGTTATCTCTCCATTATCTGCTCTTCGGGAGAACATTAGAAGTTCCTCTAAAGCCCTAACTCGTCGTTCGAGTGCTCTATCTTTAAAAAATTTAATTATTCCCATCTTACCTCCTCAAAAAGAAAAAACGAAATAGAACAATTACAATCCACAGGTCTGTAAAGTTCTACTTCGTTTTTAAGTATGTTCAAATTATACTATAAAATAAATGTTTTGTCAATACGTAGAACAATTCTTTATTTTTCCTGCAAAATCAGCTTTTCCAGTAACTCTTTCAAACTTTTCGAACCACCAAATCTTCGGTCAATCTTAAAAGTTGCTCGCCCGATTTTGACAATTCGTTCTTTTTCATTATTCATTTGTCCGTCCTCCAATCCATGAACTAAATTCCTCCAGCGTCACCACCTAAAACATTGGGTGAAAGTTGTTTAGCTCGCTTTCTATTTTCTTCGAAATCGCTTCTTTTCGTTTTTCGTGTGGTACAATCCATATAACCAGTGGAAACACACCGTCTTGCTCTCGCTGCTCAATGCCTGTTTGGTAGTAGGCGATGTATTTTTTACACTGGTTAGCCACTCGATTTAGGGTTTCGGTCGCCATATCAATTTCATAAAAATAACTGTCCTCGTATTCGCCCAAAACCAGCTGGGCAAAAGCATCAGGTTTGAGAAAAATCTTCTTGCCCGAAAAGGTGGCGTAGGTGCGGTGGCAGGTGGGTTCAAAATCGAACCGTTCCAGCTGGATTTTGCCAGCTTCTTCCAACAGTTTCAGAAAAACATACGCTTGTGTCACCGCCAGCGTGTGTTCCAAGTGGTGGGCGGTGGGTTCATACTTATTTTTAAAGCGTTGTGGACGGTGTAATGCTTTCATCCCTTTTATCGTGATGTGCCAAACGAAACTGCCTGAACCTGCTCGTACACCACCGATTCGCCGTTCGAGGTGATCGATAAGTTGGCGATTTTTGATCTGGTTTAAAAGCAAGTTAGCTCTTCGGAAAGCCGTTCGTGAATGCTGGCTATCCTGAAAATAGAGGGCAACAATCTGCTTGGTGGTCGCATAACGGCACTGGGCGAGTAGGGTTAAAATCTCTCGTTCTTTTTCCGTTAGTTCAATTTTCTCCATTTTGTCCTCCTCGCTTCTTCCGTCCTAAGTTTTTGGGCGGCGTTTCATCTTTCTTGTTTTGAAGTGGGATATTTTCGAAATTGACTAAATCGTCGCCGTAGCGTTCCAAACTTTCGGCATAAAGTTCATCAATTGGCTGAGCATTTTTCGAAAGAGGCAGACTTTGCCCTGAGACCCACTTGAAGTGGTTGTAAAAAATAGGTATCTGAGCATAAAAGTAAAAAGGTGCAAGGGTCATAAAATCTTCGAAAGTGAGCTCTGGAGCTTGGCTGGCGAGTTCCTTAGCTTCGTGGTGTTCCAGCGTGAAAATGATTTTACTGCGACAATTACTCAAAATGCTGGTACGGAGAGTTGGTGGCAGTTGCATCAGGTGCTGGCTGGCGAGAATGTAGCCCACTTTCATCGAACGAGACACCGCGAGGGCGTCCTCCAAATCCACAGGGAGCTTAAGGAATTGCCCCAGCTCATCAATGTAAATGGGCAGGAAAGGGCGATTTTCAGGGGCGAGACGGGCTTGGTGTAGGGTTAACTGGTAGATGTAGTTGGTGATAAGTGACCCTATAAATTTAGTGTTTGTCACCCCAATCTGCCCTCGGTTAAGGTTCACCAGCACCACCTTTTTACTCGTGAACAGCTCAATCAAATTAAACTTTTTTGAAGTGGAGGCAAGCATAGCTCGCAGTTCTTTTCGCAATAATAGCTGACGAACTTTGTTCAGAACGGGCGAGATTAATACCTCACGGTTTGCTTCGCTTAGCTGGTTGTAGCCCTGCCAAAAATCCAAGAGAAAGGGGTCGGAAATCTGCAAAAGTATCTGATGGCGAAAGGCAAGGTTGGTTAAAAATTGAGGCAGTTGGGTAAGATTGGAATTTTCAACTTGTGACAGGACGGTTAAGGCGTGGCTGAGCACATCAACCGTGCGAATACCCCAGTTGTCGCTGAAAAGTTCTTGAAAAAGATTAAGCAACATATCTGCCACCAGCTCAGGCGAGGTGTAACGAGTCAGGTCAAAGGGGTTTAGACCGATAATTTTGTTGCTGGAGCTGGGGTCGATGATAACCAAATCCGCTCGCCGTTCTTTTGGGAAATGAGCCAACACTTCTCGCACCAAGTCGCCTTTTGGGTCAATTAACAGCGTGCTTCTACCTGCCTGAATATCTGTTAAAATGAACTGGGCGAGTAGGGTAGATTTACCGACACCCGTTCCGCCTAAAACTAATAAATGTTGAGTGGCGTCTCGAGGTAAAATCTGTAGTGGTTCGTTTTTGAGGCTTTCACCAAATTTTCGAACAGGCACATCTGGCACTTTATATCCCAAAGGCAGGCGGAGAATTTTGGGGTGAATATTAGCAATCCCAGCTAGCTCGCCTTCGCCAATAGGGGCAAGCCAAAAACTGGCAAGCTCCTGCGAAGAAAGGGTGAGTGGAAAAGACCACGGAATTTGAACTTTATTCACTTTCTCGCTGGAAATTGGGGTGAGAAAAAGTTCGACACCGCTGGATTCTAACATTCGAAAGGCTCCTAAAACGGTATGGTATAGCTCATTCTTACGAAAATGGCTATCACTTCGCACGCCAATCCGTATATCTGCTTGAAACTGGGCGTGGCAGAGTTTTTCCCGAATTAACTTGTCAGCATCTTTGGAAAGTTTTGGAATATTACCCGAAATCCATTGCCACCAAGTGGCGTTGAGGTGCGATAAATCCCGAGCCAGCAGTTTTGGCGAACGAGACTTACCCACCACAACCTGCACGCAGATTTCTTCCAATGGTTTGAGGTGATGGCACAGTGCTAAAAAGGAACGAGTGAAATTTTCAACGCCATATGTTTTGAGGCTAAAATGGTTACGTTTGATAGCTACACGCCACGCTTTTTCAAATGTTTTTCGCTCTTTAGGGCGAAGTTTCGAAAACTGAATGTCATTGGAAACCTGCAACATTTTGTGTAAATAGGGTGTGTCCATTGGGCTACTGAGAAGCAAATATCGCACCTCGTTTTTCATTAAACGAATCTCCAAAACGAAGGGCTGGCGTCTGGTGTAGCCTGAGAGTCGCACCATCAAATCTAGTATGTCTTGAAATTCCACAGGGCGAGTGTAATCCATCTCGAATGCTTCAAAATTTGTTGGGCGCTTCATCAGTTCACCTCCAATCTCTTTTGTTTTTCCAATAGCGAAAGGCAAGCATTCCGCCACAAATGAACAGAACTAGTAGACTCAAAGACAGGGCGATTTCGATTAGCCAGTGAACCGCCCGATTGACCAAATAAGCCAGCAGAACGAAAAGCAAGGTATAGCCAACTATTTTTCGCACACTTCATCATCTGCCTTTCTGTAGTCAATGGGATTTTTTGTATACTTCGGCACAGGGTAATTTGGAATGATAATATCACTTTCAGCTTCTTCTCCCCAGATTGCCCATTTTTTATTAGAAGACACAGGTCTCCGTGCAAAGAGCTCCAAATAATCTGGTTCAGAACAGCGTTCGATGATAGCAAAGAGTTCTTCGGGCTTGTGGCTGTGGTCTTGTTTAGGGAAGAAACCCCAATTCATTTGACCTTTAAACTTGATAGGAGCTTTTCCGCGAGTTGCGAAAATGACATGCTCGGTGGAATTTCGCAGATAAGTTCCCAAGCCCAGAGTTGGTTTAACCCAAGTAAAAATGCTTTTTGGCTCAAAGCCCCATGCCCGAATAATATCATAAGATTCTTCCATATAAGAGTTGGAAGTCCAAAACCAGAGATGGGCGTTATCTGCAGCAATGTCCTTTATGGGCATATTGCGGATTTCCTCGTGGCTCATCAGGTTGTAGTGCTTGCAGGCTCCGTAGCTACCTGTTTGGTTCTTCATATAGGGAACATCAGCGAGGATGGTTTTGAATTTCTTTGGTTGAGTTGGTTGTGTCATTTTAAAATCCTTTCTGTTTGTGACGCTCCGAGCATACCAGAAACCACTAGCAAAAGGGAGCATAAGTAGTTTATGGATTAGGAGCGATGAGAATGGTGCTATATCTGTTAAGGTGCTATCATATTGCTGTTTTGTTCGGTGATGTAAAAATTACTTCACTTTCTAAGTTCTTTGAGTAGTTCCGCCTGAGCTGAGAGGAATGCCTCATTGATGGCTTGCCTACTCTCGAGAAATTGAGCTAGTTCAATTTCTTCTTCAGTGTAAACAGGAGGAAGATTTTTGTTTTTCTCTTTGACAGGTTGTTTTTTAGATTGAGAATCAAGATATACCAACAAGGCAATAACGCCAGCCACAAAGCCAAGAGAAACGGCAAAAATTATGGGCAAGATAAGTTCATTCATAGGGAACCTCCTATCTTATCTGTTGGGAGGCGACCAAGGCAAAAGTCTTGATGATGAAATCTGTGCGTTCCTTGGCATGGGGAGTTTTTGCCAGAATATCTGCCTCGAGCTTCGAAAGGTCGCCTACTTTGTTAAGAATGTCTGCCGTCAGAAGCTGATTCTTCTGAAGAATAGCCATATCTTTGGATAGAGTTTTTGCGACTTCAAGCTGAAATGGATTCGCCGGTTGAGAGATTGTATCTGTTTGATTTTGAGTATTTTGTGGAAGCATAGTTTTTCTCCTTAATAGCCCCATAGAGGCAGGTTTATATTAGTGGGGCTTACATAACCTAATATAAACCTGTAGTCAATTATTTTCTAGACCTTTTATTTGTGAAATATGTCGCAGCAGCTGAGGTTAGAAGATACGGTAAAAAGATAAGTAATGTTAGCAAGAGAATTTTCCTCCTTAAAAGAGTATAATGAAAGTAAAAGGTTTATCAGAGGGGAAGTCGACTTTTTCCTTTGATGATTTTAGTATAATACTAATCACATTCCTGAACTAGCACCTAAAAACAACAAAAACAACAGAATGGAGGCAAAATCATGTATCATCTATGCTTTGCGACATTTATGGATATGCTCATGTTAAATCAAAATCATAGAAGTTATATTGGTAGGACGACTTTCGTAAGAGAATTTTTGGTATGTTTTGAAGATAGTCTTGGAAACTATTCGAAAAATGTTATTGGCTACCTATTGAGTCGGAGTAGAAATCCGTCTAAAATATTAATGAAAAAATTGAAGGTGGGGAAAATGGAAGATTCTACTGATGCTTTAAACTATTTTGTTGGTAAACATCTAATTGAAGAAAGCGATGATGTCAAATCAAGCATGATTAGCTTAGTAAAAAATTCGGAAAATATTAGTTGTAAAGATAAGGATAAACTAATAGATATTATTACTAATGACATTACGTATAACTTTTTAAAAGAGGTGTTCTATTTCACTATAGAAAATACTGTCAATATTGACTTAAAAATTAAGACTCTTGAAGATTTACAAAAAGCCATTATTAACACTGATAATAACGCTAAACTTGAAAAATTATGCTTGATAGCTTTTGATATGAAAAACGAAAGTGCTATGAATTTATGTTTTGAAAAAATGACAAATTCTGTTCATATTAGTAGAGTGATTGAGTATGCTGTTGAAAGTGGATTCAACAATGATGAAATTATGCAAGACTTTATTGATAGAATGATTTCTAAAATAAGTAATAATGTTTATTTAGATAGAATTTTTAAAATATATTTGTCTAAAGAAGAAATATCAAATGACGATAAGATTCAATTTATCGACAAGCATATTCGTCAAATTACTAATAATAAATATCTATTTGATATTTTAAAATTTTTATATGATAATAATTTTAAAACACAGGCAATTAAGTATGTGAGTAAATTAACTAATGATACTTATACTACTCGATTCCAAGAGTTTATAGGTTCTATTGACAAAACATAAACATTAGTGTATAATTAAGCCATAAAATTTAATATTTTCGCACTTTTCAGACTTTACTTCTGATTTGTAGCCCTTGCACTTGGTAGGAAATAAGTATACCTACCGAGCAAGCGGTGGGTAAAATTTGGAAGTGAAATATATGTTTCAAAATCGTGTTCCTGACAGAATTAAACAAATAATCTGGAACGATACCGCTAATAACCCATATTCAAAAGAGAGTGTGGCAAGAAGATTATTAGTTTATTTTGATTACATGCCATTTATGTCTGATGGTCGAGAAATTGTTGAAAAATTACAGGGTATACTTTCAAACAACAGGTTGAGTTATCTGAAAAGAATAAAAAAACAATTGACAATGTAATGAGGTATATATCTAAAACAGATGATTCGTCTAAACTTTTGTATGAAAGGGGTTCTGTTGAACAACGGGAACTCCAAGACACCATTGAGTATATCATGCAGGAAATTCTTGGGTTGACAAATGATCAATATTTGCTTTTAAAAGAAGGGTTGAAAGATAGTAACATTTGATTTTTTTGAGACCTCTCTGAATGAGAGGTCTTTTCTCATCCCTCAATTCATAGTAAAATATCCCCCTGAATCAACATAACAGGAGGATTTTTTATGTCTCAAAATACCATCAATATTGGCTATGCCAGAGTTTCCACTCACAAGCAAGACTTAGGCTTGGAGGTGCAAATTGAGGCTCTCAAACACTGTGACCAGCTCTTTATCGAAAAAGAATCAGGTTCATATGATGCTCGCCCTGAACTTGAAAAGGCTCTAAACTTAGCTAAAAGTTTTTCGAAAAATAGCAAGCAAGTCACTTTCACTATCTATAAGCTTGACAGACTCACCCGCTCTATGTTCAAGCTATTGGAGATTATTGAACATCTTAACAAACATCATATCCAGCTCGTTAGTTTGCACGAAAAGTTGGAAACCGACTCGCTTATCGGCAGGTTGCTTTGTATAATCTTAGGTTTTGTGGCGGAGAGCGAGCTAGAAAACTTGCGGTTTCGTACTCGTGAAGGGCTTCGGAAAGCCAAGGAAAAGGGCATTCGGCTGGGTGCCAAGCGGATAGAAAAAACAAAAGAAGAGCGTATCCTTGAGCTCTATCTCCACACAAATACGAGCATACGGAATATCGCAAAAGCAGAACGAATCTCTACTTCAACCGTATATAAGGTGTTAGAACGAAACAATGTGACGAATAATCGCAAAAAAGTTTTGCAAAATACTTGCCAAAAACAGAACAAAATGGTAGAATGAGTGCGTAAATTTGTTTCGATTAACGACCATTTGGCGAAACATTCAAAATAACAATGTGAATATATTAGAAAATGCGAATTTAACAAGGTTTTGATCCTGTGTTAGATTGGCATTTTTTGTTTTTTTTAAGTGTATCGTTTAACGGTCGTTATCCGATACATCTAAAGCCTTGTCTCGCAAGGGACTAGGAGATTTTATACAAACAAAAAGGAAAGCAAATGGAACTTAAAAAACTTACTAAGTTGGGTATTGGTGTTTTAATTTTGGCTTGCTTATGCAGTTGTTCGAATTCTACAGTAGCACAGAAAAATAGTACTAATAATCAAGTTAATTCAGATAATCATACTCAAAGCGAAACGGTCAATCTTCGAATCAAAACGTCTGATGATTTAAAGAAAGTGCTATCTGATAAAGATTTAGGCGAAATTATGTTGCAGTATGGAGTCAGTAATGTAAAAATAGACCCTGAAAGTGTCTGGGACTATGATGAACTCCAGAAGAGTGTTCCTATTCAATATCTATTCTTTGATAAAGATAACAATCAGGTGGGAAGAATGAGGTTAGTAGCTAATTTATATGATCATACGGGAATTGAGATTTACGGTGCATATGAACAAGGAGATTTTAAATTCCATATTCAGAGTTCTGGACAAGCCCAAGAGTTACTAGAAAGTTATTTAAATTCAGATTATTACCAAAAAGCTGCTCTTCCAAATCAGGAAATAGGTAGAGCTACTAACCAGATGGAAAGTTACGTTCCTTTTGTAGACTCAAGAATAGAAAATGGAGCTTTTATCTACGATCAGTATGATACAAAGGAAAACAGCACTTTTAGTAGTAAGATTTTTCTGAATGGAAGTCAAATTTTATCTATGGATTTATTATACCAATCTAAAGGTAGTTATTCTATGGAGGAAAGAAAAGTGTCTCCTGCTATTTTAGAAGCAATATTAGCTAAAATGGCAGAAAATATTAAAAAATAGGAGGATAGCGAGTGATGAAAAAATTAGGAATGGTGATTACATGTTTAGTGATGATTCTGTTACTTGTTTCTTGTGCAAATAAGAGAAAGGATTTGGTTTTATCGAATTTTCCAAGTGTTCAGAATGAGCTAACCGAAAAAGACTTGCTTAAGGCGGTTGGAGCACCACACGAGAAGTCCTCTTCTCTTAGTGATGTTACCCAGTTATATGAAAAACTACTAAAAATGGACTTATCTAGTAGTGAATCAATCCTGTCTCAGAAATCAAATTGGACTGTGGGGATAAATGGAATCATCACAGACTACTACGTCTACAAATTAAAAGACGGTAAATCAGTGATTGTTTTTCTTAGTAAAGGAAAGGTCGTTGCAATTACAAGAAAAGGTATTGATTACGAGTAATGTAAAAGGTGGATTAATATGAAAAATAGCATTAAAATTCGGTTGGCAATTATAACAATAGCTATCATTGGGTTTCTATTTTATGGATTTAGAGATAATGGTTCGGTACTTTATTACGGACAAAGCTATACAGCAGGTTCCGTATTTAAACCTGATTCTTATCTTTCAGCTGGGCTATTTAAATCCGCAGGCAAAGAGATAAACAAACTGGTTTCGAAAAAGCGTGGAAGTAGCCTTACAGGTGTGATGGTCTCTGTTGTGGTTGGTGGAATTACTTTTTTCACACTTTGGCAAGATGACGATTTTAAAGATATTTTAGTAGAGGCAAGAAAACAAGGAGAAAATAATTACAATGGCTAATTTGGATAATTACTTGATTTTGGTTTTTATTGTAGTAACTGGAATTCTTATCGCTATTCAATTCGCAGGCGAGCGTTTTGCAGATTGGCTAACAAATTTAACCGAGCAATTCTTTTCGAAAAGTCTGGATAAGCACGAAGAAAAACGCAGAATGGAAAGAGAGGAAGATAAATGAAAAAGATAATTTTTACCATATTTGGGATTTGGATTGGATTAATTCTTGTAGCATGTAGTTCTAGGACTTCTAATTCTTCTAATTCTTCAATCAACAATTCTACATCTAGTACTACTTCGCTAGCTACTAGCTCAACAGACAAGGAAACAAAATTAAAAGGTATCGTGATGGCGGCAATACATTATGGTGCTCACACCTACAACGATGTTAAAAGAGTTGACCTTTCTTTAGTGTCGCCTACGGATGGCAGTATTAAACCCTATAGGTCGTTTGAGTTTCCTGAGCAAACATCTGAAGGGAAACCAATCGTTTCTCTAGAAGTAGCAAAAATAGTGATAGATTCTCGTAGCGAACCAACTGGTTTTTTTACTCGTCCATTTTATGCTAAAAAAGGTTTTGATAAAGACCTAAAAAATATAGTGGTGACTTTTAAGTTAAAAAACTCGGGTTCTGAAAGGGTAGGTATTCTCAATGAAAATGGGGAATTGACAGATATTTCTGCTATTGCTGAAGGTGATGAAAACAGTTTTTCTTCGAAAAAATTTTATCATAAGCATCCCTATATTGAAAATGGTTATTTTTGCTATGTTTCAACAGATTTGACATACTCTAATGCAAAATTCTACAGAATACCACTGAATAATCTCTCGCGAAGTGCAGTTGAAGAATTCAACCCTCGAAAAAACCGTCTTGGGGATACAAGGTATCGTAAAATTTATTTAGATGAAAATAATAAATATTTCTTTGTTACTGAAGATGATGGAAATATTGGCAATGATGGCATTTATATAAACAGATTAGATGAAGCATTTACTTACCAGAATCATGCTTATGATGCTACTTTATATCTTGGTGATGGAGAATATTTATCAGCAGGTTTTGCTATATGGAGTGCTTTTAAGGAGCCTGCTACAGATGATTCTGATAGCTATCGTAATGCAAATTTCGTAAAAAATCTTGTTCCGAAAAATGAAGATAGACAGAATTATAGCCCGATATTATCGCCAGATAAGAGTGAGATTTTCTTTTTATCTAAGTCAAGAGCTTCTAGTCAGGAAGAACCAACTCTATATAAAGTTTCTAGAAAAGGTGGAGAGCCCGAGGTAGTGGTTCAAAAATTCGAGCCTCTACCACCTTCAAACTCTGATTTAAAATGGAGTGACTCTGTATTTTTAGATTGGATTGAATAGTTTTATAGCGTAAACACCCGAGGAAACTTGGGTGTTTTATGTTCGCTTCACCTTTCGGTTCGGGTTGGATAGCTTTGCGGTAATACCGCCGTTTCAGCTCCACTTTGGCACACGACTTATTGCGTATTTACACAATGTTTGTCTGTGTAGAGGAGGGCGGAGGAGTCTTCAAGAAAATATTCTAAGCTTTTTATTTCCTTTTTTTGCTTCTATTACGATGGATTGCCTTTCGAAAATCTCCAGCAGTTGAGCTTTTCACAACTTCACATTCTCACAAAAACACCAGCAAAAAATCTGCATTTTATACCTTTAAACCGATGTAAATTAAACTCAAAAATAGACTAGACTTCCGTACCGAAGAGAGTTATGATGGACAGGTAAAAGAAATTTAACAGATAGGAGCGATATGTACATCGATTTAGAAACGGAAATTTATCTACAAAAATTAGAAGGTGACATTCGTAGCCAGCTATATTGGGGCGTAGTGCCAGAAATACCAATTGAATGGCAACCAAACCAATTAGGATTTTACCTCAGCGACCCGATATCTTTGCCCGCATTTTTAACGAAACTACGAGTGTTCGAAAAAGGTTTTGCTTTCAACTATAGTGAAACTGATATTTTTAAACGTAAGATAACAGTTTTTGCCATTAACGAAAGCAAAGAGAAATTTATTGCGAAAATTGAAAAGTTGCTTAATTGCCAAAGTAGAGGCGAGATGTGCGAAACCTTGCTATACATTTTAGTAACGCCTGTAACTTGTATCGATGAAGCGATTTGTTAACCTAAAATTACAACAAAATTGCCCCAGTTTTGCGACTGGGGTGATTGTTTCGATTTGAAAATATATAGAAAATTTTCTTGAAATAAACTTAATATTTCGTCAAAATATCAGAAAATTAAAAACGTTTCCAAAAATACTATACTCATATTGCCAAAAACTATAATTTCATGTATACTTAGAGCACTGAAGATTTCTTATTTTATCCAACCGACATCATTTTAACGAAAGTGAGGATGGAGCGGCTAAAAAGATAAAATCGATGTTAACTACAGCAGGTGTTGCCAGTATTGGTAGCGTAGTCTCTGGTCATATATTCGAAAATCTTACCGTGATAAGTGTAGCGATAGTCGTTATTTTACTAATTATTTGTTGCTTTGCATTCCTGGTTATCAATTCTAATAAAAGAACCAGAAATTCAAAAGAACTGATGGCTACTTGGCTTAGAAATGGTAACAACTATACTAAACCTAGGAATAAAGCTTCACCAAGTAAGAGAAAAATCACCACTAAGAAGTGGTGAGCAACTGTAAATCGGTCTTGCTGTTTCTTGTTGGTAAATAGCAAGGCTGATAACTAAAAATAAGAAATCTTCTTCCCAGCGGTAGAGCAAGTATCGTTGGGATTTTCTTTATCTCAAAAGCATATATTTTATAGCTGTCTGAGATAACTTAATCTATTATACAGACTTTAAGTAATTGTGTCAACAGTTTTGTTGAAAAATCGTTAAAATAACTAAAATTAAACTTGGCTTTGTAGCTCAATGTTTAAAACTTCGACCTTTTCTTTCTGTAATTTGCAATTCCAAACGACAAATTCGTCCAAATCTTCCGTTCTATAACAAGCAGTATAATATTTTTTGGCACGCTCAGGATTAAGAAAACGGCAAGTATAAACCCAATAATATTCGTCCGTGATGGGGAGTTGCACTTCGAAAATGAGGCTTAAAAACACATCACCCACCATATAATCGTGCAATTCTTAAAAAGTGTAAGGTGAACTGTTTTAATTTAGGGGAGTTCAGGCGGTAGAAAACTTCAAAATTTGGTTGAATCATACCACTCCAGTAGTAGTCAAAATTTTCGAAGGCTTTTAGTTTTGCTTTGTTGCCAATTTAAAGCTCGGTGGGTACTGGAGCTTCTTGCGACAGTTTGCCCAACTCGTAACTCACCCGAAGCATTTCTTGAAGCGTCCAGACCGAAATATCGTGAAAATCTTGGATGTCTGAATTTTGGCGCTCCAACGTAGGGATTCTGCCAATCATGCTGGCTACTATAGCAATTTCTTGGTCTCGGGTGGTGTCTTCGTTTTCAAAATTGTGGATATTTTGAATGCGGTCTTGAAGCGAGAATTGCTCTTGTTCAAGTTCATTATTTTGAATATTTCTGTTAGTGAATTTTTCCATAGAAATCTCCTTTGCTTTATTGGTGTGTCCATCATAACTCTCCATAAGGAAAGAGTCAAGCACTTTTTCACAAAACCCCAACGACTTGAAATCGCTGAGGTTAAGGGGCTAGAGTCGGTTAGTTATTGGACTGCTGGGTGAGGTGTGGACATTATATCATATCAAAAGGAGGCTGGTACAATGACCAACCTCCTTTTCGTTTCATACTCTTCAAAAATCGCTTCAAACCGCGTCAACGTCGCCTTGCCGTATAGATGTTACTGACTTCGTCAGTTCTATCTGCAACCTCAAAACAGTGTTTTGAGCAACCTGCGGCTAGTTTCCTAGTTTGCTCTTTGATTTTCATTGAGTATCAGATTTAAGAAATTAACTTCCTCGTCTCCAGAAAATCGCTAAGACAATCATGGAACCTAGTACTGCCGGAATAATGGCAGTTCCTGCTATTATCGGTCCCCAAGTCCCAAAAAGCAAGTGGCCTATAAAGGCACCAATCCAGCCTAGAAACATTTTTCCAAAACATCCCATTCGCTCTCCACGATTGGTCAGAGTACCTGCTAAAAATCCCACTAGGAGACCAACGAACATACTTCCTAACATATTATCTCCTTAATTTGCCCAATCTCCGTTACGGAAGAGTGGTACACGTGTCCCATCCTCACGGATACCATCAATATCCATTTGGTTAGAACCAATCATAAAGTCCACGTGAACATCTGAACGGTTAAGTCCCGCAGCTTCAAGCTCTTCTTCACTCATCTCTGCACCACCAACGACGCTAGTCGCATAGGCTGCACCGATAGCCAAGTGGTTTGAAGCATTCTCATCGAAAAGGGTGTTAAAGAAGGTAATGCCTGACTGAGAAATTGGGCTTGGATCTGGTACCAAGGCACATTCACCCAAGGCACGCGCACCAGCATTCTTAAAGACAAGGTCCTTCATAACTTGATCACCCTTTTCAGCTGTGATATCAACGATTTGACCATTTTCAAAGGTCACTTTGATGCCTTCGATGATATTTCCATTGTAGCTAAGAGGTTTTGTAGACGTTACATAACCATCTGCGCGACGGAAATCAGGGGCTGTAAAGACTTCTTCTGTTGGCATATTTGGCAAGAAACCTTCGCCTTGAGCATTAATCGCTCCGGCAGATTCCCAAACGTGGTTCTTAGGCAAGCCAAGTGTCAAATCAGTTCCAGGCGCTGTGTAGTGAAGGGCTGAGAATTGTTCTTTGTTGAGCATTTGGGCCTTGCTCTTGAGAATAGCAGCATGTTCTTCCCAAGCCTTAACTGGATCTTCTTCGTAGATACGGCAAGTCTTGAAGATTTGGTCCCAAAGGAGATCTACTGCTTCTTCGTCGCTTGCAGCATTTGGAAAGACCTTCTTAGCCCACTCAAGTCCAGCAGCGGCTGCTACAGTCCAGCTAACCTTGTTAGATTGAGTTGCGATACGCATTGGCTTCATGGCAAGTCCCATAGCTTTAGCAGAAGCTGATAGCTTGTCAGCATCCACTCCGTTTAAGGCACCTGGATCAGATGAACGAACTCCAAGACGGCTAGCCTTGTTCTCCAAGAGATAGTTCATCTCAGCAATCTTGTATTCTGGCACATTGTCCAGACGCTCCATCGGCGCATGGAGGAATTTCTCACGGTTAATGACATCATCTGTCCACTGAACAATAACCTCGTGCGCACCCAAGGCATAAGCTTCTTTGACGATTAAGTGAGCCAACTCACGTTGCTCCACATCGATAGAGAGAGCCAAAGTGTGACCAGGTTGCACATTGATTCCGTTCGCAACCAACAATTTCGCATATTTTTCTAGATTTTCTTTAAAATTTGGTAAAACCATGTTGTTTTCTCTTTTCTATTTTTATTTTTCTTTCAAAGCAGAGAATAATCCTGCTAAAGCAATAGCACCAGACAAGAGTGCTGTTGATAGAAGAATTGTCTGATCAGCAAGTTCTAATTGATACTCAAACACCTTCTCAGCTGGCTTATCTTCCGCAAAAATTCTTAGTTTCATGAAATATCCTCCCTTACTAGTATATCACATATATTGGTATTTTAAAAAACAAGCTTACTGAAGCTTGTTTTTAACTACCTATCCAAGAATTAAAAACGAAATATATAGCTATATTGACATAAAAAAGGCGAGGTGATATTCTATAGATATACACTAAAAAATCCACAGGAGCAAAAAGATAATGGACGAAAATTTTAATAATGAAATTGCAAAACAAGTTACTAGTGCTATTCTGGATAAATACCTTTCACCTATTATTTCCAAAACAACTGACAAATTTAAAACGCTCTACAATGAGGTAAAAATTGATCTAGAAATTCCATTCCAAGCGTATTTGACAAATTCTTATGAAAAATACAGTAAAGTCAAAACGATTATCTACGGAATCGAGCCCAAAAGACTGTATGATTTTTTTGAAGTTCCTTTTTTAGAAAAAGGCTCAGACATCATCAAGCCCACTACAACAAAAATACTAACTAATCTCTCAAAATTTTTAATCATTGAAGGTTCTGGTGGAATTGGTAAATCCACCCTCATGAAACACCTTTTTCTAAGTGAATTAGAATTAAAAGACTATATTCCTATTTTTATTGAATTAAAAGATTTCAACGACGAGGAGCATTTAGACCTTGAAAAATTACTGTTAAAAAAACTAAATCAATTTCACAATACATTTCAAGAAGAATATTTAGATTATGCACTTCAATCTGGATGCTTTTTATTCCTATTGGATGGCTATGATGAATTGTATAGCGAAAACCAAAAAGAATTTTTCAAGAAGTTAAATGATTTTTGTGACAAATATCCTGAAAACCATTATATCCTTTCTTCCAGACCTTATAGCGAATCCGAATTCATTGAATTTCAACGTTTCACAGTTTTAAAAGCTGTTCCTTTTACTAAGGAACAAGCTATAAGTCTTATTACTAAAATTGAATATCCAGATGAGGAACTAAAAGATAAATTTATACGTGATTTAGAGAGTGGTTTATATAATAGACATAAGTCCTTTGCTTCAAACCCTCTGTTGCTAAATATTATGCTCTCCACTTATAATGACTATGCAGAAATCCCGCAAAAATTACACCTATTCTACTATCAAGCCTTTGATACCATGTTCTCAAAGCACGATGCTACGAAAAGTTATCGACGAAAAATGTTATCAAATTTAAGTTCAGATACTTTTAAAGAGTGTTTTGCAATCTTCTGTTTTCTAACATATCAAAAAGCAAAAACAGAGTTTACCTTCCCAGAGATTGAAGACATTTTTAAAAAATTTCCTCCTCGAATTAAAAACGTTCTCAATATAGGCAATTTTATCCACGATTTAGAAAACTGCCTATGTGTACTATACAAGGAAGGAAACAGATACAAGTTTTCCCATCGTTCTTTTCAAGAATATTTTGTTGCTTATTTTCTAAATATACAAACGGATAGCAAAATGCAGGACTACAGCTTTCTTCTAATAGAATCAGGAAAATTTAGCACTAGTGCAGATTCAGTATTTTTTATGTTAGAGGATATGAATACCCTACGCTTCAATAGCAACATATTGATTCCATTATTAGATAAATTTGAAGAATCTAAATCTGATGAAGAAGACTTATTTGAATATTACATTCTCAATTTTCCCGTAAAAATTGAAATTTCTCCTAGCCCTAGAGACTCATCTCTTAGATTAGGATTCTACGAACCAACAGGTAAACTTCAGAGTTTTATTTATTATTTTTTCGACAATACTATTAATTATACATCCTACCGTACAATAGATAATAATCCCCTAATATCATTCTGCGAAGATAATCATTTAATAGAAAAGGTTATAGGACCAGAAGACCTCATTAAAAACAAAGAATTATTGGACTTATTTAAAAAATCTTGGGTCGGTCAACATACACTCTCTCTGACTCATTATAAGCAGAAGCTGATAGAAGACCTAAAAGAAGAGGATATAGTCTTAGAGGATTAGTAATCTAGCCGTTGTATATTTATGTTCACAATTAAAAAATAACAGGATTGTCCAATGTCCTGTTATTTTTTTAATTATCAAACATTGTAAAATTGGTGATAATCTACCTTCTTAAAACAAATCATCAAACAAACTCAACTGGTTATCCTCTGGCATATTGCCGAGAATGCCCATTTCATCCATCTTTTCAACCAAGGTTGATGAGAGTCCACCACGCTTGCGCAACTCTGTTTTAGAGAGGAATTCTCCTTCTTCACGCGCTCGCACTAACTGCTTGGCAACGTTCTCTCCCAGACCATCCATTGCTACAAATGGTGGGATGAGGGTATCCCCATCGATAAGGAACTCTGTCGCCTGACTACGGTAGAGATCGAGCTTTCCAAACTTGAAACCTCGTTCCCACATCTCATTGACAATCTCAAGAGTTGTATAAAGATCGATTTCCACATTAGAGGCTTCATTGTTCTTCCGTTTTTCAGAGATTTCTTCCATTCTGCGTTTGATGGCATCCAAGCCCGCACCCATGGTCTTGATATCAAAAGCCTTGGCACGGATTGAGAAGTAAGCACAGTAATAATAAATGGGATGGTGAACCTTGAAGTAGGCCACACGCAAGGCCATCATAACGTAGGCTGCCGCATGGGCTTTAGGGAACATGTACTTAATTTTCCCACAGGACTCGATATACCACTCTGGCACCTTATTGGCCTTCATGGCTTCGATGTAGCCATTTCGCTCCTCTTCGGAAATCTTGAGCCACAAGCCCTTACGTACCCGTTCCATGATGGTAAAGGCCATCTTAGGTTCGAGACCAGCATGCATGAGGTAAACCATGATGTCGTCCCGACAACCGATAACGGTTGATAGATCCGCAATTCCTTGTTTAATTAAATCCTGGGCATTGCCCAGCCAAACGTCGGTACCATGGGACAATCCAGACAGCTGAAGCAACTCCGCAAAAGTCGTCGGATGGGTTTCATCTACCATGCCTCGGACAAAGTTTGTTCCAAACTCTGGAATCCCCAACATGCCCGTAGGCGTTCCGATTTGCTCAGGTGTTACACCTAAGACATCAGTCCCAGAAAAGAGAGCCATAACTCCCTCATCATCCATTGGGATTTCATTGGGGTCAATACCAGACAAATCCTGAAGTTTCCGAATCATAGTAGGATCATCATGTCCTAGTATATCGAGTTTGAGGACATTCTCATCGATATCATGGAAGTTAAAGTGAGTCGTCTGCCATTCAGCCGTCACATCATCTGCTGGATACTGGACAGGCGTAAAATCATAGACATCCATATAGTTAGGGATAACAACGATTCCCCCCGGGTGCTGTCCAGTGGTTCGTTTAACCCCAGTAGCTCCTTGGGCTAAACGCTCCACCTCTGCAGCACGATAAAATTTCCCATAATCCCGCTCGTAACCCTTGACAAAACCATAGGCTATCTTAGCTTTCACCGCACCTACCGTTCCTGCACGGAAGGCATATTCCTCACCAAAGATATCACGCACATCCAAGT
>ERZ772909.508-NODE-508-length-24015-cov-6.666528_pt1 | contig 24015 bp, 17 predicted proteins | sample MGYA00511137_ERZ772909 | MGnify/ENA primary metagenome ERZ772909 (study PRJEB29015, sample SAMEA2738095) | human oral metagenome | biome: human oral; feature: human-associated habitat; material: saliva | place: China | collected 2270 ... | reverse complement strand
GTAATCAGACATTCCCTCCTTTGGAGGGGCTTGGGGAGGCTTCTCTTTAAATATATACAATGGATAGTAACTTCGTAGACTATGTAAAGATTTACTGTCGATCAGGTAAGGGTGGAAGAGGCTCTATGCACCTTCGTCATGTGAAGTATAACCCTAATGGCGGCCCTGATGGTGGTGATGGAGGTAAAGGCGGAAGCGTTTATCTGCGTGGTAATCATAACTATTGGACATTGCTTCACTTGAAGTATCAGCGTCATGTCTACGCTGAACATGGAGGCAATGGAGGCCGTGATAAGTGCCACGGAACGGATGGTAAGGATGTTTATATTGATGTCCCATGTGGTACGGTGGTATATGATGCCGAGACAGGAAAGTATGTCTGCGATGTTATGCACGATGGGCAGACGGTGATGTTGTTGAAAGGTGGACGAGGAGGATTGGGCAATTTCCAATTCAGAACATCGACAAACCAGGCTCCACGTTACGCCCAACCGGGTGAGCCAATGCAGGAGATGACGGTCATACTTGAGCTTAAACTCTTAGCTGATGTGGGTCTTGTTGGATTCCCCAATGCCGGTAAGTCAACCTTGTTATCATCGCTTTCAAGTGCGAAACCAAAGATTGCCAATTACCCTTTCACTACAATGGAACCATCGTTGGGCATTGTTAGCTATCGTGATAATCAGAGTTTCGTGATGGCTGACATACCGGGTATTATCGAGGGAGCTAGCGAAGGAAAGGGACTCGGTTTGCGCTTCCTTCGTCATATTGAGCGCAACTCGCTCTTGCTCTTTATGGTGCCTGGTGATACGGATGATATCAAGAAGGAATATGAGATTCTACTCAATGAACTAAGGCAATTCAACCCTGAGATGCTCGATAAACATCGTGTCTTAGCGGTTACGAAGTGCGACTTACTAGACGAGGAACTCATCGAAATGCTCAAAGAAACATTACCCGATGACCTCCCCGTAGTATTCATTTCGGCTGTAACTGGTCAAGGAATTGATGAGTTAAAGGACGTTCTTTGGAAAGAACTAAACGCTGAAAGCAACAAGTTGCAAGATATAACTTCAGAGGATACACTCGTTCATCGCGATAAAGATATGAGTCGTTTCGCTGCGGAATTGGCTGCTGAAGATGCCGACATCGACGATGTTGAGGAAGTTGGTATCGATGAATTGGATGAGGTGGAAGACCTTGATGACTTTGAATATACCAATGATTAAGCCCGTATTACACTATTATGACATTGCCAAAGGGGTTGTTGCTTTCAGCACAACTCGGCATGGTGGTGTCAGCAAGGGACAACTTGCTACGCTGAACATCAACCCTCATCGTGGGGATGATGTTACTGCCGTTGCCACAAACTTACAAGCTGTAGCAACCGAGATAGGGGTTGAGGCGGATAGATTTGTGCGCCTTCATCAGATACACGAAACCCATTGTCTGATCGTAACAAGCGATTTCTTCCAATTATCAAAGGCTCAACAAGCTGAAAAGGAAGAGGGGAAAGATGCCGTCATTACCGATTGTTGTAATGTTTGCATTGGTGTGCACACTGCCGATTGCGTCCCTGTTCTCTTCTACGACCCCACTCATCACGCCATTGGAGCAGCCCATGCAGGGTGGAGAGGGACGGTGCAGCGTATCGCACAACGCACCTTGAAGCACATGATGGAGCAATATGATACGAAGCCAGCAGAGCTTAAAGTCGTTATTGGACCCTGCATATCTGAGAAGAACTTTGAGGTAGGGCAGGAGGTATATGACGCCTTCGCCACTGCGAACTTCCCTATGGATCGTATTGCAAAGAGGCACGAGAAGTGGCATATAGACCTCCCGCTTTGCAACCAACTACAGCTTGAAGAGATGGGAGTTCCCGCCTCGAACATCCTTCAATCAGCTATTTGTACCTATGACAATGCCGATGACTTCTTCTCGGCACGAATCCTCAAAGAGGGTTTCGGAACCATTTATACGGGTATTGCTCAGCGTTAGTTTCTTCACTTCTAAATACTTAACAGGAATGAGGAAAATAGTCTTTATCTTCGTAATCTGTACCTTGCTATTGTCCTGTGCAGATAGCCGTCAAGGGCAATTAAGCAAGGTCTTATTCCTATTGAATTGGTCGGGTCACTTCGATGACTATACACTAACGAAGACTGCAAGGTGCTCTTACAATTATGATAGCCTGTTGGCTAAGGTCGACACAGCCTTTATGAAGCGTAGAAAGGCAGTTGCTTATCCGCTTGTTCAAGACTTGTTAGACAGCCTTTGCACCGATTCTCAACTCCTAACTTATACCCATCATCGTTATTCGCCCGTTGTTCGTCTCTCCGCATTGGACGCTTTGATAAGACGAAAGAGCCCTCATGTGGAGCAGGTTTTATTGCAGACTTACAATGACACAACCATGATTTTGGTTGGTGGAGATGATTATTACTGGGAGGAGGCAGTAGGGAGTATTGCCCTCCGTCACGTCCAGCAAAGTCGTAAGAAAGGTGTAATTACGCTGCGTGACTCGCTGTATAACGATTCATTAGCACTATCCCAACCCATGTTAGCAACGTTCCGTTATATCAAACAACTACATTCTTCCCATTTGAAATAACGCCTAACATCCGTATTGCTGACATACTCTAATCACAGAACATACGGATGTGATAACTCCATCCGACCTACCCCAAGGGGAAAGGAAGAGCCTCACTCTCCAACCTCTCACCGAATGGAGAGGGGAGTGAAGATTGTGGCTTGCAAATGAAGAGAGGCTTTCTTCACATCAAAGAGAGCCTCCCTTTACATCAAAGAAACGCCTTCTTGACTTGCAAGAGAGCCTCCCTTGAAGTGTCACTTATGGTCACATCAATATAACCTTACTTCTCTTTATCGCATTTAAGTATGTTGGATGTAACTTATAGATAGCCTTGCAAGTTAAGACTAAGTATGTCCGTCTCCCACATCCTAGTATCAGTACGTTCCGTTAGAACCGCTGGGTCGTGGATTATACACGTTGGTATAATTGGTTCTACACGTCTGTATAACTCATTCTACACGTCTGAAAATAATTCTTAAAATGTATCTAACTGAAAATAAAGAAGTTACCTTGATATACAAACTAAACAGGTAACGATTTGGAAACGAGCGAAGTACTTTCTATCGCATATTTCTACATCAACAAAGAACGCTTGTTATTCTATTTGCAAAGATAATCATTTGCTTTGAATAACAAGCGTTTTTGATAAGATTTTCACTCTTTTGCGTCATCTGTTGTTTGGAAAGATTGAAAAATGAGGAGAATGGTTATATTCCTCTTCCTCGTTTCTTCTTTTTCTTGGCTTGGTTTCTGAGTTTTCGTTGCCATACCGTCTCAGCATAATCATCGCCATGTGTCTGTGGATTGATAAGTCCACCTGCTCCCGAAATTATTTCTTCAGCAGCATTCAAGACAGTGCTTGCTACATTTCCTACGGCTTGTGCAATAGGTGAAGTTTCGTTTGCTTTTGTAGGCGGTGTGTACGAACGGCTGGGAGGAACAAGTTGATAGGCTGTATCCGGTTGGGGTTTGCTCTTTTCCTGCTCGTGCGCCATTATTTGAGCTTTTGTCATTATCTCCTTTGTTTCGGCTTTATTGCCTGCTTCAAAGTTCTTTTGCAAAGAACGGTAGCCGAACTCCCTGCCGATTTCGGAAGCCTTGAAGCTTTGTCCATTGAAGGAGAACTTCAAACCATATACTTTGCCCTGCTTGTTCTTCATGCGCTCTATGGCGATGTCGTTCTTATTTAGGTCGTAAAGAAACATTGAATGCCCTGTGATGCCTGTTCCTTTATACTTTTCAAGCAAGGTGTAGCAAATCTTTTGTTCCTGCTGCTTCGTTTGCTCTCTCGTAGGATTGGATTTTGCTTTCTGATACATCCTTTCAGCCTTTACTTCCTTTGCAATGGTCAAGCCTTTCGAGCGACTTATTTCCTCCGCCACTCTTGCTGCCCTGTTGCTTACAAAAGTGGTGTCATAGACCTCCTCATACAGGCTGATGCGGTTGGCAATGATATGGATATGCCTGTTGTCAGTGTCCTTGTGCGTTACTGCTACCCATTGGTGGTTGTCAAGTCCCATTTGTTTGGCAAACAGATGGGCTATCCGCATGAGTTCAGATACGGGTAGTTTCTTCTCATCCTGAGGTGCTATACCGATTTCAATGCGGAGGAACTTGTTTCTGCAACGACTGTTATAATCGCTGACCACTTTCATTTCCTCATAGATTGCTTTCGGTTCTCTGCTGCAAAGATTGTGGAAGGCAAGCCGATTACCGAGCTTTCCCTCTCTGAAAATATAATCCAAAGCCGTGCTGCCATGCGCTATCGCCTTACATTTTCCTATCATCTCTCGACATATTTAAGACCTTATATATTTCGTCGTCCACACGAAAATGCGGGTCGTAAAATCGCTTAAATGCTTCTTTGGCACATAGCGAAAGGTTCTGTGTGATATGTACCCATCTCTCATCCTTGACTTTAATAAGGTTGGAAATCTGCCCATAGAACCTGCCCGTATGCTGGAGAATGGTAATGGCTTCTCTCTCATTGTCCGTCATCTTAGGAATGGCAACCACTTCTCCATTAAGGAGTATTTCACGGCAGTAGTCTGAGAACTTCCGTCTTGTGCTTTCCGCCTTTGACTTGATGCGCTGCTTTTCCTCTAAGGTGCATCTTACCTTGATGAACTCCGTCTTGTTCATCCTCGCTTCTTCTTTACCTCGTTGCTGCCATTTGGCAGTTCTGCTATCATATCTGTTCATATAAAAGTCCTCTTTTCTTTGTTTTCAATCTTGCTTAATTTCCGAAGGCTGACCGATGAGAACGGAGTGATTACGGTCTAATCTCCCCGATAACCGAACGAGGGGAGCAAGCGCAGTTTGTGGGTACAAACTGACGTCTTGCAATGCTACCTAACAGACCGTTTACGCATAAAGCGTTTTGCCGTCCAAAAACGAATGCCGTGCATTCAGTATCTAACTGCGTTCGTGGTATTCCCACCGTTCAATGTATTCAGCAAAAAACTGTTATCGGTACTATCCTAAAAACGGTCGAGGATTTTGAGTGAAAGAGAAGCTTTTTCTGAAAGCCTTCGACCTTTTTCTTGAGGTTCACAGTTTTCTCCATTTCTCTATATCCTCACCGTATTCCTCCAAATGGATGCGCACAAGGTTTTCGATAAAGCTTGACACGTTGGAACCCTTGTCACCCAACCTACGGACAATGAAGTCCGCACGTTCCTGTGTTTCCCTGCTCAGATAGACCGCCTTTCTCTCACTTAGCTTTGTTGGAACAAGGAACGCCTGCCTGTATGCGTCAAGTGTCTCTTTTCTCATCTTGGCACTGATGCGTCGTTGAATAGTTGCATGCTCTGTATGCAGTACAGGCTCGGATGGCGTGGCATGCTCTATGGCATGTCCTGTTTCTTGTTGTTTTTGCTCTTGAATATTTTTCATTCCCTCTGCCCGGAATTCAGCGACAGTTTGTTCACTTGAATTTTCAGCTTGGCTCATACCAAAAGTTTTTCCTATGAAACGATCTATTTCTTCCATATTTCTTCTTTCCTTTTTCATCACTCTATCTTATTTTAAGTTTGACTTGTTTTATTTTGTTGCTTGTATTTGGAGTTTTCTCCAACTTTTTCTGTTGCTCACGGACACGGCTGGCGTGAAAATCGTTGAGGTCTTTGAAGTCTCTATAATACACTGCCATATCTTCTACCTTAAAACCTGTGTTTACAAATTCCTGCACTGTCTTTCGCCCTGCATCGTCATTATCAAGAAAAGCACGAACAGAGGTTATATTTCTTTTATTCAGGTAGTGAATACTTCTTACAACATTACTCACGGAATTCATCACAAGGCATTGGTTGGTTACTTCCCCTTTCATTGAAAGAAAAGAGAGAAAGTCCATAAATCCCTCGAACAAACAGACAGGTTGTGCCTTGTCCTCAAATATAGGGGTGATGTCTTTAGGAGCAATCGTTCCCTTGAAAGTCTTATCATCACGAAGCTCATAGCCATCCGAAGAATTGGCAAAGCCGATAGCTTCATATCTTCTTCCCCTTATCTCGTAACTGATACATTTAAGAAAGGGTGTTGCTTTTTCCAAATCAATGCAGCGTTCCTTTTTGAGGTACTCCTGCAAATGCGGCGGCAAGGTGTCTGATAGGCATATCAGTCTCCTTGTTCCGCTTGCCGTTACATGCTCTCTTTGATTTGAACTGATGGGTGTTTCTCTCTTTGGAGAATTGAAGCTGTACGCTGTATGCTCTAAAGCGTTCTGTCCCAAACGGCAGATGGCTTCCGAGAGCGTGCAGTCCTCCAAGTGCATACAAAGGTCTATGATGCTTCCACCCCTGCCTTCGGCATAGTCTATCCAAAGGTTCTTTTCCGTGTCCACCTTGAAACTCGGACGCGTTTCCTCCCTGAGCGGTGAACGGTACATTGCATAGGCAGGTGTCCTGCGGACAGGTCTGATACCCTTCCTTTCGAGATACTCCATGATGGAATATCGCTTGATTGCTGATAAATCTTCTTCTTTCATTGTTTTGATACTTTAATGGGTTGAATGATAATTATTTATGTTTGTCTGTTTTTGGGGTTTTACCTTTTCCAAAGTTTTTCCCCTCCAAACTTTTTCATCTTTCTTCTTACTACATACTATTTTGTGATAAGTAATTGATAATCAGTATTACTTTGTAGTATAAGGCAATACTACACATTCTACTACATTTGGCTACTACAAGTTTGAAGGAGCGGGCAGGGCAAGATTTTCCTAATCTTGTAGACATAGATGGGGCTACTACCGTTTCTTCGTTTGCTCACCTTTATGTATCCTGCTTTCTTCAAGGCTTCGCCCATACGCTTGGCAACAAGTGGCTGGTGAGTATAAATACCCAAATAAGTGAGTATCTCCGTAGTGGTCATTAACGAATAACTTTCATCCTCCGTTGGCTTTTCAAAACAACGCAACAAAAGCTCCATCTCTGCAGTCTGTACTTGAAAGTCTTCACTCTCCCTATATAGCTCGGCTATCTCATCATCGTCAAACCAATAACGAAAGCCTGACTTTAACAGGGCTTTGGCTTCCGCATAAACATTGTTCACCGAGATAGCTTTTGCTCTCTCAATATCTATGGAAAGCACTTCAAAGGGTAGGAACCGTCTGCTTCCCGTAGGGTCTGTAAGAAAGTCATTGCCGTTCACCGATGCCACGAAGCTTGCCAAGTGGGGATGTTCCTCCACATACTTGTCGTAGGGCATACGGTATTTGACCATCGGGCAGGTAATGAGGTTCTTCAGTTCGTTCTCATCCCGTTTGTTGAGGGCTTTGAGCTGGTCGTCAATGTTTACGATGAGGTTTTGCCCGATATAGGTGAGCGTGTCCTTCTCCTGCGGATATATCTTGCCGGTATAACTGTAACCGTGCAGTTTGGGTGGACAAAGTAAATCGAGAAACGTTGTCTTGAACTTTCCCTGCTCACCTGTGAACACAAGGCAGGTGTGGTTACGGCATTCACGGTCGTCCATTGCGTTGGCAACCACTGCCACGAGCCACTTGGTGAGGTACGGTAGCCATTTGTCGGAGTTGCGCACGACCACGCAACTTGCCAGTTCGGGAATGGCTTTCAGTGAAAGAGAGGAGATATTACTATTACCTTCATCATAGCCTATATCCACCAATGGCAATGCCTTGAAATACTCCTGTATGGGATTGATACGTGGAGAAAAACTGCTCTCGATGATAGAGTATAGATTATCCGACGAGGTTATTATCCCGATGTCGTTGTCTATCTCCCTTCGGAGCGTGTTGATTTCATAGCGACCCACCTTTGAGAACAGAGCATCGCTTTTGCCACGATACTCGGTTCTTCCCAACACCGTGTTGTATCTGAACTGGTAATAAGAGGAGAGATAGGTTTCTATCTTACCGTTTTTTGAGGAGGTCTTCCTTTGCTTGGGCATATTGTTTCCGCCCTCCGATTTGCTTTTATCTGCATTCTTTTTCATTATATGCTTGGTTTGGTTTCTGAGAGTGAAGTTATGAAGAGAATAGGAAAGTGCCAAGCATTCGGAGAGTGCTTGCATAATATTGCGCACATTGGCAATGAATTTCTCACGAATTTTTGACAGGAAACTGTCGGGAAGCATGGATTTAAGCCCCAAACAAGAGGACAAGTGCGTAAAGGATACAAGAAAGGCAGGTGCTAATTTGCTACAATCCGCATCGTATTGCATCGGCTAAAACGGATATGATAAAATGGAGTGAGGAGGCAAAGAAAAAAAGCTAAAATTAAAACCGCCTTTCCTTATTTTTCCCTGAAATTCCCTACTGTTCCCTCGTGCTTTGAAGTCTGGCAAACACTCCCTACTTTTGCAGGTAGAAACGTTCGGTGAAGTGCAAGACGGACAAAGGTATTATCGATACCAATAAGACAGAATTACAAACAAAATAATAATAAAACTATGGGATATTTTATCATTACGGATTCAAATTGGGCAAAACTGAGAAATGAGATTCTCAGCCTTGCCGAGACATGCCACAAGGCTTTCGGAGAAAAGAGCAAGCACACCGATTGGCTACACAATGGTGATGTGTGCAGGCTGCTTAACATCAGCAAGCGCACCTTGCAGCACTACCGTGATACGGGAGTGTTGCCCTTCGCCCAAATCGGGCATAAGTGCTATTACAAGCGTGAGGACGTGGAACGATTGTTGGAAATCAAATCAGTGAAATCAAATACAGACAAATCTAAGGACAACTAATAAGACAAGAGAATTATGGAACAGGTAAGAGACTTAAACATGGAGGCTGACGATATGCAGGTGGTACTGTCCGCTATCAACGGTGTGAGCAAACGAATTAAGGAAGTAGCACAGACCCACAAACCGCTGTTTGGTGGAGAACATTTCCTAACGGGCAAGGAGGTGTGCGAGCGGCTGTATATCAGCCCCCGCACCTTGCAGGACTATCGGGACAGGAGGATTATTCCCTATACGCAGTTCGCAGGGAAGATACTTTATAAGGAGTCGGATTTGGAAAGGCTGCTGGAAGAACATTATAGAAACAATATAGTATAGTGTTACTATTGTAGATAGAAATAGAGGGTATAAAATGCTTTCTGCATCTATCTTATTTATACATATCATTATTCTTCCAATAGCTTTCAACAAAATCAAGATATGGATGCGTAGATTTATTCAGTGACTTTAAGTCTTTATTTAATATTTCCATTAGATCCGTTAAAACAGGGGTTTCTTTATAATTACTATTAGTAATGATTTGTTTCCAAATTTCATGATTTTGCCAATGTGGGAAATTAAGTTGTTGTCTTAATAACTCATTCCAATCACACATATTATTTTCATAGGATGCAACTCTTGCTATCCAGTCCATAAAATATGGGGATTCCTTAATATAATCTTTAAAGCTGTCTATCCAATAATAAGTGTCTAATACAGCCACATGGCTGATAGTATAAAGATTATTTCTGGAGAAAGTATGTTCTTTATCATACTTTTTCAATTCTAATATGTAATTATCAACAATCTGCCTTGACCATCTTTCTATATTGTCATCACCAAGTAACGAATATTCTTTATTGATACTGATTTTTTTGAGAACCAGCGAAATAAAATTTACTTCATATTTACGAGTTTTAATATATTTATCAAAGTCATTTCTGTCTTCTTCATATCTTTTTCCTGTTTCTTCCTGACTTAAAATAGCTGAAGGGTAAGATTTAAGCTGATTAAAATATATATGCGCCAAAAGCCTGTGAATATCATAGACTTCTATAAAAGATTCTATTATTAGAGCTCTTTGCTGAGGTTTATCAGCACTGACAACTTCAGGTTTTAATTCGCATAGCAAGGCAACAAAAGTGGAAAGTTTTTTAAGGATTTCTATTTTAGAATCATCAAATGTATGATACCATTTATTTATATTATGTATAAAAGAACTTTCTTGACCATGCAGTATGATATCTTTAATCTCTATTTTATGTAATTCTTCATGTGCGGAAGAGAATATAGTACGAACTTTGGCTCCTGATATTTGAGTTGGTTTCTTTGTAAAAGCAAAATATCTGAAATAAGAATCCACATAACGTATTGAATAACCGTTGATGTCTTTTCTTTGCTGATCAAACAAAAAACATACCACATACTGATGTACTATTTGTTTTTTAGCTGATACATCTGCAACAACATCATTTGTGTCTGATATTACAGTATGAGGTTCTTTTTCATTAGTTTTTTCATCTATTTTTGACAATAAAGGGTGATCAAATACAGATTTGTATGATGACGATATACTTAACGATTTTGTCGAGTCATCGTATGATAAAAGCAAACCATCATCATCTCTAAGTATCTTATATAACTCTACCTCCAAATATTGTATAAGTGATATGGCAAATAGATCTGCAACGTTAATTTCATTCATTATCTCATTTCTTTCTATACAATCCATAGCAAATGTAAAGATATTGAGGAATCTCACAATATCTCTTGGAGTTTCAAAAGCATTTATTATATTATCAATTTCAAGGATACTGTTTATTATAAGGTCTTTAGAACCTGTACAACTATATTCCCTTAAAACGCTGTCTAATTTTTCTCGGAACAACTGTTTTAATACAGCATCGTTTGCAGGGAAAAGACATTCAAAATTGATAAACTTTTTCAGAAATCTCTCTGGGGCTTTTATACCCAAACGTTCCATTGACAGGCACAGATTCTTTTTATCAGCAGCAACTATATAGAAAAGGTTAGGGAAGTCAGCCGTGTCTCTTATAAGATTTAGCACCACCTTTACCTCATCATCGTGTAGTCTATCTACATCGTCAATGGAGATAAGGATAGGTCTATCTATCTGTTTGAGGAACTTCATTATTCTGTCATGCTCTTCTGATAAGGATCTTTTCTTATGTAATGATTTTAGCATGAAAGAATAATACGTGTTTGGAGCATTTTCTACAAGCAAGGATAGATAGGAAGAGAACATTCCTTTTGGTAGGACAAAATGTTTGTCAAGTTCCTGATGCAGAACTGAAAAAAATTCCGTAATAATTGTTTCTGGCTTTTCGCAAAGCCAAGGTCTGAATTCTACATAAATTATTTTATTCTTATATTCTTCCTCCCTAATGGCTTTTTTTACTTGGAACAAGAAAGAAGTCTTCCCTATTCCAAAAGATTCACTAAGCAATATTGTGAAAGCATTGGGATTTTCTACAAAATATCTGTTATCGAATGTTGAAAGGATTTTATCCAATAGCGTTTTAAGAAAATTTTTCCTATCATAACTATCATCTGTGGTGGGAGCATCTATGAAAAAAGGATGTGTCGCTTTATGAAGGCTGGCAAGAATTTGAAAATCCTTTCTATAAAAATAATATAATACAAATTCTGTAATAAACAATCCAATAAATGAATAAGAGAAATAGCTAATTCCCAGATAGGAATAAAAGTCAAAGTTTCCCAACCGCTTAAAAAGCGAGTAAATTGCAAACAAGAAAAATTCCCATAAATGTCTTTGGGAAAAAATCTTAGTTTCACTTCTCAGAGAATCAAATCTTATAAATGCAATAAATACTGGGCATAAGAAAAATATAAGAGCAACTATCATATTATTATCAGCCGCAGTCTCTGTTATATTTACAATGCTTTTGGATATTAGCATATTGATGATTTTCCAAAATACAATCAACACTGCAAGAATACAAATTATAAGTTTGTATTCAGATAATACTGCCATTTTTATATTTTTCTTTATCTCTTGGAACATTTATTATCCTCCTTATTAGAAAGTTGCTTCTCCCAATATTTATTTTCTTCGATCACTCAGCTACTAAGTCATCCCATCTCCAAACTTGGCAGAAAGGATAATCCTATTTGTTGTTTGAAGCTGTTGAACTGAAAATCATTCTACCTTATCAGGAATATTAATGTTTTGTATTTCTATTTTTTGCAGAAGCCAACATCAATGAGGTTATATTAACCCCACCAAAAAAATCTTTTAATGGGGTGTTGTCAACTTTACAATTTGCCCAAAATATTTCTTCAGTAATCTCTAATGGTAACTTTTCGAGCCCTTCAATGAATTTATTCAATTTTGGAGTTGCTGTTTTTAAAGGATGATTCTGATTTTCTCCTCCTTTCTCAAAATCATAATACATAATCCCATTATAGTTCCAGTGTATATCTTTACATTTGGGCATTACATTAATAAGCCTATCTCCTTGCTCCAGTATAAAATCTTTGTCTATTGAAAAATCACATTTATAGGGTTTGGTAGGATGAGTAAAATTAAATATTTTTCCTTTTTCAATGCAGAGCATATTTTCTATCCTATCAATGTGCGATAGTTGTGTATGCAAATCAAAAGTCATCTCCAATTCTTTTTTATAAATAGGATTTGATAATCTTTGGAAATGTGCAGCAGGATTTAGGATCAGAAGCTTTGAATCATCAAATACTTTTTGTGTATTTTTATCAATGCTTTTTCCATTGTCTGAATAGTATTTAATCAGTTTTTGCCATAATGTTTCTAAAGACAAAAATCCACCACCCGCTGATGTTTTTAATTCATATGGGAGTAAATTGCCTATAGTTTCTTCCAAACTTTTTCTCAAGTATATTGCAGAGGTCTCATAATCTTGTATCTGATAAAACCTCTTTGCTTTAGAAATATAATCATCATCATCGTCTATTAGAACAGGCTCAGAATGCTGTATATAAATCCTTTTGTGAAGCCATTGATTATTACACTTCTTTTTTGAAATTTTGGTCCATATAAAGTTGTAAAAAGCTCTATCATGTGTAAAAAGATAGATTTTGTATTGGTTACATTCTGAAAGTAAATAATCTATCACTTTCATGCGATTACTCATATCAAGACTAATTAGCATATCATCAAGAGCTAGAAAACGACCATCTTGGGCAGTAATTGTATCTAATAATGAAAAGCGAATAGAGAGAACGATTGCTGTTAGTTTAGCCTCATTAAAATAACTTTGAGGTTTAGCAATTGGGGTAAAAGATCCATCTTCCTTGTCTTCATCTATGGACAAGGTTATTACAGGATTCAATATTTCCAATCTATTACTGATTTTTACTTTTTGCAATTTTCCTGCAATTTTTTCTTCTTCATACCTATACCCTAAACGAAGCCAATAAGAATTATTATTTTGAATAATTTCATCTTTATTATCTAAATAATTCAATATTATTCTAAGATTTGGGGCTCCAGAATCTCTAAAAAAGTCATTATATATTTTTGTTGCAGTTCGTGGTGCGTTCGTGTTTATGTAATCAATAATATATTTAACTTCATTATTAAATTTCTTAATCTTATTCTTATAATCATAGGCAATTAGTTTGCCTTTTCCTTTCCGCTGAATACCAATATTGATTTCATCATAGATTTGAGAAATATATCTGGATTTATCCGTTGTTAGGGTAAACGGAAGAATATCCTTGATAAATACAGGAAACAAATCTATATATTGAGAATTTCTGAAACTGAAGAAGTTAAAAAGAAACTTGTGATTGATGAACACACATTTACCGTTTAAATCCTTGATAGGTGAAGTTGGTTGTTGAATAGACTCCTCGTAACCATTCTCAGAAATGTTATAAGTAATATCACTATTTTCAAATTTCACAGAAACTTTTGGAACCGGCGTTGCAGTCATGGTATTTACAATACACTCGTCTGAGTTTTTATTGAAATACTTTTTAATATCATGACATTGACTTTGCAACAGTGCATGTAAGGCATAATAGATAGAGGATTTGCCACTTCCATTCTCACCGTACATTAATAAGTTTTTCCCATCAAGATTCAGATTAAATTCTTTTGGAAAAGCCTTAAATCCATTAATTGTTATTTTAGAAATCGAAGCCATCTTTAGGATATTAAGTATTAATGTTGAATAATTATTTTCAGAATCTCCGGACTCCGTGAAACGAAAAGTGAAAGTCTTGTCCGCACGGGATTATCTGATTTATAAAGAGTATCAAATGCTTTGCTGATAGTTGTAATGATAGATTCTTCTGATAGGTCATTAAAAGGTTTAATATACTCAAATAGATACTCTATGATATTTATGTCTCGTTCATGCATATGTTCTCCGAAGAAAAGTTCGTAAACACAACCGTCTATAATCTGTTGAAAAAACTCTCCTACGAATTCATTCCCAATAGCCTTATCTACTTGTGCAGAATCTACATTTTTTAAAAACGCCATATAATCATAGAGCGTTTCCAGTAATTCCTGTTCCTTATTCTCTGCTTTTGGTATGTATAGTTTCCTTACATTGATTGGCTTTACTTGTGCAAAGGTTCTCCCTTCTTCCTGAGTCAGTTTCTTATATATATAGTCCGTCACACAAGAATTAAGAACTGTAGCTATATACTTATAGGAAAATAACATTGTATTTTTTTTAAAGATGAGAATGCTATCCAAAACGAAATATCCTTTTTCATCATAAACACATCTAATTTTATCAGAAGTCTGGCGCATGATGATTTTAGGCTCAACAAAAAGCCTTTCATAGCGATTTCTATTCAATGAATACCATGGTAAGACTCCAGATTTCACCTCACTGCGTAAAGCTAACTTTTCATGGTAATTATTTAGATATTCAAGTGTATGTGGATAACGTAAAATATCTGTCTCTCTCGTAGTATATATGAGTTGTTCCATAGAGCTACTTATTGTATATTCAGAAATTTCACTACCCACCAACAAAGGCTTAAGAATTGTTTGTTCTATATTAAAAGTAGAAATACAGTCTGGTGTAATTCTAAAAATCTTATCTCCACCCGTGGAAATACCACTTGCCATCTCTTCGGCTATTGCATCAATAGTAACTCCATGGGACCTGATACTATCTAAAATGTTTATATCGCTATTTGACATTCCTATAACCATTGCTGGAACGGATTTTTGCTTTTCAATACTGATATCTTCAATCTTTTCATCCCACTTAATGTTCTTTACATTAAATTGACGATAATCGGAATAAGCAATATTATAATTAACTGTTTTCTCTGTGTTTGCCACAAAAATACAAGTTGGAACATCGGCATTTTCAAATGTATTGTCTCCAAGATTAATGGCGCGCACTAACGTGTGTTCCTCGGCAAGCAACCTTCGAGTTTTCTCATTCTCATTTTGAAATAAGATGTTGTTGGGGACAATATAAGACACAACTGCCCTTTCCTGCTTACACAAGTTAAAAGCAAGCGAAGTGAAATAGCAAAATGTTTCTGGCGTTCGCATGTGCACATCGGCATATTTATCCTTGAACATTTGTTTTTCGAATGTCGTAAGTTTTGCCCCGTAAGGAGGATTTCCTATAATCACGTCAAATCCAGTGAAGGTACCAATGTCGTCCAATAAAGCGGGGAACTCAAATCGCCACTCAAAAGCGTTTTCATAAATTTTACTATTCTCTATATCGGTTTGCTTCTTGAGAATGGTATTTAATTGTTTCTTTAATACTTTTACTTTTTGCTTTTCTGCTTTTGATAATTCAAACAACATTGGAGAGTCATAGTCTGCTAACTGTTTTTTTAATCTTTTTATCTTTAAGAGTTCTCTGTCTGTGAGTTTATATTTAAACGTCTGTTTAACCTTTTCTATTATTGCTTTGAATTCAGCCTTTCGCGTATGGTCGGAAGTATTTGTATATTTATAGACCATACTCTTGTATAATTCCAATGATAGTTGTTGATTTTCAGAAACATTCTGATTATATTCCACAAGCACATCATCAATCTGTATATCCATTGGATAACGATAGGTGAGTGAATTTCCACACATTATCTTATAATCAAGGTTAGGCAGTGGCTGCGGAATCGTTTCATCGACCACCAAAGCCAACCAGAAGCGGAGGCGGGCTATATCTACCGCACCCTGCTCTATATCCACTCCAAAGATGTTATTCTGTATAATGTCGCGTTTTACCTTTGCATGAGAGAAATCTTCCGGGGACTTCAGAAAACCGTAGAGCTGCATACGGGCATGATAGAGTACATTGAGTACGCCCATAGGAAAGGCACCGGAACCAATGGCAGGGTCGCACACCTTTACAGTTTTGAGCAGATTGTATACCTCATTGGCATTGGTCTTGTTTTGAAGTTTCACATCAACAACTCCCTGCTTAATCAGAGTTTCGACAGACGAGTATAATTGTTCAGCAACATGAGATTTCAGATACTGCACAATGGTTTCACGGCACATATACTGGACTATTTCCTTTGGCGTATAGAATGCTCCCTTGTCCTTGTTGTCTTCCAACAGGTTCTCGAAGATATGTCCCAACATCTCTGGGTCGATACCCACTTCTGCATCATCGGGATCGTTTTCGTCGATGGTGAAATTGTATTCTGAAAAGAACTCCATCAGTTCGTAAAAATAGGAGTAAGGAAAATCAATATTCCTATTGTCCAAAGCATCCTTGTCGAAAAGACCACCATTCAGGTAAGGTATCTTGATATTGTCGCCAAGACGAGAATTGGCAATGTCATCGGGTCTGGCTTCATTAAGCGTATTGAAGAAAAGCAGTTCCAGCACATCGCTCAATAATCTGTCGTTGTCCTTATAATGCTCAACAAGTTTTTGCATATATGCTTTGTCACCACCTTCCCATGCTTTGCTACTTGCAGGTACGCCCATCCAGCCTTTTTTCTGCAAAAATTGCAGGAAGACGAGACGACCGAGTAGTTTTTTCACATAGTCACGATTGTCCTTTGCATTTCCTGTAAGGAAATCACAGAACTTCTTATAGCGGTCTTTATACCCTTTGAAGAACTCCTTGTTGAGTCGTTCTACGGAGAAAGCATCGGTAACATCCGATAACAGAACGTTCTCTTTCTTCACTAATTCATATAAACGGATGGCTGCGGTAGTACATGGTTCATTTCCGCCCAATAGGAATGTGTAGCGTTTAGGGGCTGTTTCTTTTGTTTGAAACTCTCCCGCCTCATTGAGTGCAGTAGTCTTTGAAACAAAGGTGAGGCGATAGTCAGTCTGTTTCCTTGAATAATAGAAAACCAATATGCCGTGAATGATGTCTTGGTCAATATATCTTATGGCTATATTGCGTAGTCCTTTTCTATTGTGGGCAATGTCAATATTGTCGGCAACTTCTATGACAAAGAGTGCCAACGAACGGTTGTCATCAAGACGTATCGTTCCTATTTGTCCGCCGCTTTTTACAGACTTGTCTTCTATGGCGTTTGGGATAGAAAGATAGTCAATCTTATGAAACATTCTCCCAAGAATGTTTTTCCATGCTTCAAGATTGAAATTCTCTTTCAATTTATTTTTTAGTTCAGCTTTATCCATATATCTTCTTTATTTTTGTTCGCTTTGTTGAATGAAAGTATTAAGTAATAGCAATCCCTTTTCCGTAAGTTTGTACTTTTGTTGGGGGTGATTGGGCTTATCGGAGTATAGCATCTCTATCCAGCCTCGCTGCATAGCTGGGAGAATGAATTTCTTTTTAAAATACCAGTGCGACTTATACACCAGCTTGTACACTTGCTTATACACTTGCAGTATCTCATCAACAGACAGCATCTGCTTATTTATGCTGATTATCAAAGACTTAAGTTGCATACTAACTTGTACACTCTCTTCCACTTCATTAGTTGTATTCTGTCGTTGATACTTCTTAGAGATTGGAAAAGTAATACGTATAAAGTTGTCTGTAAAGACGAAGCACTCTGCACCATAGGCTCTGAGTATGCGAGGAACTCCAGATCCCAAAGACTCTACTAACTCCAGGTCTCTATAGACACGCATTAACTCTTTATTGCGTGGAATGGAAATGCCATTAAAGAATTCTTCACGACTCAATGACTCTGGTAACCGTCCCGCAGACGTAATCTCAATGCGATCTGGGAAGATTTCAAACTTGGGTGGCACCTCAAATGAATAGTCATTATGTACAATGGCATTGACAACTGCTTCACGCAAAGCTATCTTATCCCATAAAGGATACTCTGTGCGTTCTGCAGGTGTGATAGTTGCAAAGACTTTATTCTCTATATCTAATTTTGCCAAGATACTCTTTGTTGCCTTAATTAACGAACAGTATCCATATTCATTATTTTCTATTAGCTCACATCTATCAAGGCTTGAGTATTTAGCAAGTTTTATAGAGTTGTTATTCTCATCAGCTAACAAATAAGCAACATAGTTAAGCTTATCATTCTCTGTCAACAGTTCCAAGCTACGTTTGAAGTTATCGTTAAGTCGTTTGCCTCGCTCGTCATAATAAATACGAAGCTGTTCGAAAGATAAATCCTGTCTGTTAGAGATAATCTTTCCAATGGAGTTTCGTGTTCGCATCGCAAACAGTCTGTCAATTTGCTGTTGTTGCATAGGCTCAGCAGAAGTACCTATCCGAATGAATGTCCCTTTGGAAGTCATACCATACTTGGACTTGAAATAAGGTTTCTCAATGCCACTTGCAATCGTTATCTTTACAATGGGACAGCCGTTCCGTTCTTCTTCTGATATATCAAAAAGCCCCATAACTGAGGGTGAGATATTATTTTTGATACGATCCTTTAGCTGTAACATACAAGTATCTACATCATCTACTCCTACTGTATTTCCATCTTTATCTACACCTATATATATGTAGCCACCTTCCTTGTAGTTCAGAAAAGCTATCACTTCCTTCTCTATATCCAAATCAGGGGTAAGCCATAGCTTGTATTCTATACGATTTGTCTCATTCATACTCCATCAAGAACAGAAGCTTTCAGAAATGATAACTTCAGGATTAAACAATTCTCTCCGTTGCTGCCCATCTACCGTAACATTAACAGGAGCCGTATTTTGCCCTGTTACCAAAGGATAAGATGACAGGATTTGTATCATCTGTTCAAGAAGAACAGACCGCTTAACAGGGGTTTTCTTTGTTGTAGTTTTAAGTTTGTTCACCTTTCGTTGCAACTGTTGGAACCGACCCGTCGTAATCGCCCTCTTCGCTTGTCGAATTAATTCTGCCTCCTTCGCATCAATATTTGGAATCGTAAGAAAGCTATCCAAATAGGCTATTGCTCTCTTCTCGTTAGGTCCTTGTATTGGGTTTACTTTTAGCGTATTCCCCTTTTCTGCCTCAGCTCTCTCCGAAAAGAAATTAAGTGCTTTCCCTACTTGGGAATAATGAAGTTCATGTAGCGGAATAGCTTTTTCGTCAATATCAGCCTTAAATATCTTAACTGCCTCAAGAAAAGTAAGTTCTTCCAATCTTCCATCTTTATGGATAAGCGTGAAAGCATCTCGTTTTTCGTTACGAATAAACACCAATGTTGATTGGTCTGCATTAGTAGCAATTCTACCAACCCGAGCACGCAAAGGCATTTTCTCTATGGCTCTCAACAAATCGGGATACTCCTCCTTTTGCTTTCTTAACCACATCAGATAGCCTAACTTCTCGTCGCGTTCTTCTTCAAGATTCTTATCAAACAAGCCAAAACTCTCTGGATTTTCCTCTTCTGAATATATTTGACTATCCTCTCCTAAAGCAGCATGAAAAGCAAATAGCTTCATCTTGGCTTTGTTTTCAAGTTCTATATCATTATTTACTTCTTTCGTAGGGAAGAAATTGTAGATATAAACATCCTTTGCAGTACTCCCTATACGGTTCACTCGTCCAATACGTTGCATTAGACGTGTAGAGTTCCATGGGGTGTCATAATTAACAACCACATTGGCTCGATGTAAGTTGACACCTTCAGCCAGAACCTCTGTTGTCAGCACAATATTGTAATCATCTTTCTTATGTTCTTTATAATTTGCATCGAAGTTTGCACTTACTAAAGGCATCTTTTCTGTACGGTTGCTGCTTTCAACCGATAAGACCTTGTCATATCCTTGTTTTTCTAACTCTTTCAATAGATAGTCTGTTGTTTCTTTACTTTCTGAGAAAACTACTAATTTCCCCTCACGATTAATGGACTTGTCAAACAATTGATTTTTTAGTTTGTCAAGAAATACATCCAGTTTGGGGTCATAGTTTATCTTATCCCATTCAGTTACCAAATCTTCCAATACAGCATTATCGTGTTTCAACCCATCTAAATAAATAGGTTTGACAAAGTCTTCTGGTGTATAGACATCTATTGTGGAATCATTGTAAGGGGATTGTTCAATTAGTTTTATCAACTCCTCCTCTTTGCCTTCGCTTAGGAGTTCATTAACCTTTAGCTTAGGCGCAATATAAATCCTTCTATTTTCAAACATCTTGAGCATGACACAGTTTGACTGATAGTATCGTTTTAGTGATTGTTTGAAAGCATAAAAACTACTATCTAACCGCTTCACAAGTAAGGTTTTCATAATCTTTGCCAACTGAACGGAAATCATATCGGCCTTTTTGTATTTCTTTTTCTTTTCCTTATTAAGATATTTAATGGCTTGATATCTGAAATAAGTCAGACCCTCCTTCTCATCGCTCAACACCTTGATGGTCTTGTCATAAAGTTCGTTCAACTGCTTATCTAATTTATAATATAGTGGCTGTGGCTGATGAACCTTGGGGAATGCAACACCTTGTGTGTCTAAATCAATCTTGTATGCTTCATTCTCTAAAAGGTCTGTGCGGGTGCGACGTACCATCAATGGTTCTACAACTTTTACACGTATCTTCTCGTAAATGTCTCTAATTTTAATTGCTATGATTCTGCTGTCTTTTTCTCCTTTTACCTTCTTATAAGCGTCTATCTGCTCTCTGAAGAAACGTTGTAGGTTTCCTTCCTCGAGTGTACTATCTTTCGAGTCCTGAAACAGATATACAAGATTGGCTATATCTTCTGGCTTATTGTTCAACGGTGTTGCTGAGACGAGAATTACCTTCTTACTATATAAGGTTCCATCCGCATGATGATGGCAGCAAGGAGTCTTGCATAACTTCTGCAGTTCGTTATACATAGAAGCAGTGTCTGTACGGAACTTATGGGCCTCATCAACTATGATTAAGTCGTAGAGAGACGCATCTTTTATTTTGCTTATACTTCCATTTGTAACAATCCTGTAATTATCTACCTTGAATTTAGACAGGGTTTCCTCCCAACTCTCTTGTAAAGCAGGTGGGACGATGACCAATACATGAGAATGGTATGCTGGGAAATCATTGGCATAGAAAAATTTCTTAGCTATTAAAGCCGCAACAACAGTTTTTCCTAATCCGACGACATCAGACAGGAAAAAACCATTATGTTTCATCATCTTGGAAAATCCATCATTTACAGCATCAACTTGATAAGATAGTCTCTTAAAACCTTTTGGTAACTCAGATAAGGAATTAGGATCGAAATCTATACGTTTCCCAAAATATTCCAATAAAAACTTCAAATATACTTCATAAGGTGTGAAGTTAGGATTCAAGTATGACTCATTTTTTATCGTTTCTATATGCGTCAAGTCTATCTCTACAGACTCTTTCCACAAACGTTCGAATGTTTCGGTAGCAAATTGGATATCATCATCATAACGCAACTCAACATTAAACTCAAAATTCTTTTCAAGTCCTGCATCAGTCAAATTACTTGAACCTGTAATTACTGAGCCATATCCGTGCGGATGATATATCTCTTCCCTAAATATATAAAGTTTAGCATGGATATTTTGTTTAGGATGAATGCGCATTTCTATTTTTCCTGACATGATATCTTTTATAAATTGGCACATCCCTTCCTCTACATCCTTATCATACCGAGCTTCTTGAATGTTCTTTTTCAATTCATGAAAGAATTCTTCTTGTGCTTGCCCTTCATCTGGATTAAACAGGAGTCCTTGCTGGTTAGCTTGAGCCGTAAGCTTATCAACATTAATGCCTACAAGAAACCTTATCTTCGGTGTTTGCTCTATAAACTTCCTAATCTTAAAGTAACCAGAAGCACGGAAATAGCCAACAAGTACATCAAAAAAATGTACTTTCTTATATTTGAACACACCTTCTATTTTCTCTAAAAGTGTATTTTGATTCTCATTCGTAAAGAAATTAGTTTCCATTGGTTTAATCTTTTGTTGATTTAATCAATAATCTTACATCCACATCCAGAATCTGTGCGATTTGTCCCAATATGGCAATTGTTGGCTGTGTTTTGTTTTGACACCAACGAGAAACAGTATGCTCCGTCTTACCCAATTGCTCTGCAAGCCATCTGTTCGTTCTTCCCTGTTCAACAAGGACAATTTTTAAGCGATTCCTAACGCTTGTTTGTTCATTGTTTGACATTTCATTACAATATATTGCTTACAAAGATAACAAACTATTTGAAAAAACACAAGTTTTATTCTTAAATTGTTTTACAATCAGTTTTTTGCTGCATTACTTTATATACAATACATTTTACAGGAGTAGAATGTAGCCAATTGGTAGTAATAGTTATTTCATCTCCTAACTACGGCGTAATCCATTTTCTTTCACCGCTTTAACTCTTATTGTAGTAATGTAGTAAGATATAATCGGTGAAAGAAAAAGGAAGTATTACCATCAATTATGCGTGTTGCCTATCAGGAATATCGGTGTTATCATGGATGCTGATTTCTGCAACTTCTGACAGACGTACTTTCTGAACAAATGCGCTTCCGTGCTGTCCAACAGAAAGGACAGGGCAATGATGATAGGAAGCGGATAGAGTGGCGCATAGCCTTTCAATTGTCCGCTGATGAAAACAGGCTCTTCACCTGCACCCCTCTCATCGGGATGCAAGGTGGAGGATTTCATAAGTGTTTGCAACCCATGATTAAGTTTTCTCCACGTTACTCCGAAGAACCTTGTAAGTTCTCCCTCTGTCATGGCTATGTCTCCGATTCCCTTGCGGACAATCTGCATATTGCAGCCCCAATCAAAATAACTGCGATGATTCTCCGTGCTAGTCATAGTTCTTAGTTTATAGTTCGTATTCATGCCGTTTCCTCCTTTCTGCCATTTGAATTGACAACAAGCGGGATTGTCTTTGTGTCTGTCGCTGCTTCCACATCTGCATTTACGGTAGTCTTGTCCTTCGCCTTGTACTTGGCTATAAGCCTGTCCATATCCTCCGAAATCTTGTTGTCCGTTACCTGCGCATAAATCTGCGTGCTTGATATGGAAGCGTGTCCCATCATCTTGGCTATGCTCTCAATAGGTATTCCTGCGCTTAGGCTCATCGTACCGAAGGTATGCCTTGCAACATGGTACGACAATCTCTGTCTGATACCGCAAGCCTTACCCACGATGCTCAGGTTCTTGCCCATCACGCTACGGCTGCAATGAAGTTGAAAGACAAGGCTGTCGCCTTTTTCTTTCACCGTCTGCCATTCTTTGTTTCTTTCCTGTTTTTCCCTACAATGGCGGATGATGGTCTCTGCTATCGGATGCAGAGGTACAATGAACTCCACCTTTGTCTTCTGACGCTCCTTGCGTATATACCTCTGTCCGTCTGCTGCTGTTTGGATATGGCTGTATTCTAAATTTTCCATATCGGCAATTGCCAACCCTGTAAAGCAGGAAAAGATGAACATCAGCCGTGCCAACTCTGCTTCCTTGTCATTCATACTTATTGCCATAAGTTTCATTACATCGCCCTTTTGCAAGAAGCGTATCTTCTTTTCATCCTTCTCATACTTGGCGTTATCAAGCGGATTGCAGCGGATAATCCTCCTGCTCACCACACGAAACATCAGTCGGCTCAGCCAACAGAGATTGGTATTGACAGTCGATGCTTTCAGCCCACGCTTCTTAAGAAAGAAGCGGTATTCCTCAAACAAACTCTCCGTAATGGTGGCGATAGATATGTCTTGTACTCCTTTGTTATCGATAAATTCTCGGAGATTTCTATCAGAATAGTAAAGGTTCAGATAAGTCCCCTCTGCCCTTGACTTTCCAACGCTTTCCTTGACGGCTTGCAGTTCCGCCTTGCTCATTGCAAGGAGCGTGGTGGGGTTAGTGGCAATGCCTTGC
>ERZ772909.502-NODE-502-length-24187-cov-3.868391_pt1 | contig 24187 bp, 27 predicted proteins | sample MGYA00511137_ERZ772909 | MGnify/ENA primary metagenome ERZ772909 (study PRJEB29015, sample SAMEA2738095) | human oral metagenome | biome: human oral; feature: human-associated habitat; material: saliva | place: China | collected 2270 ... | reverse complement strand
GAATTAAAACAATGAGGTGATGTATGAAAAAGAAATATATTATTAGTTCAGTTGCGGCACTAGCTACACTAGGTGTGTGCGGTTATGCGATTATGCAGTATCAAGCAGATAAGCCACAAGAGCAAGCAACAAATCGAGTGGCCTATGTAGAAAAGAAATCTGCAAATAAGCAGGACAATAAATCTCAAAAAACCGAGAAATTGACACCTGAGCAGATTCAGGCCAAAGAAGGCATTACTGCTGAGCAGATCGTTGTCAAGATTACGGACCAAGGCTATGTGACTTCACATGGTGATCACTATCATTACTATAATGGCAAGGTTCCCTTTGATGCAATTCTAAGTGAAGAGTTGATTATGCGGGATCCAAATTATCAATTGCAAGAATCAGATATTGTCAACCAAGTGAAAGATGGTTATATTATCAAGGTTGCAGGAAAATATTACCTATATTTGACCAATGCCAAAGAAACCAGCAATGTTCGTTCAGTTGATGAAATCGCACGGCAAAGACAAATTCATCCTAGCAAGGAAGAAGGCGAAAGCGGGTCAGAAGCTAAATCGAGTCAAACTGTTAGCAGAAAAACGCAAGATTTTAGTCGTCCAAGTGCCGCTTATGCTGCAGGAAAGAGGACCTATCAAGCAGAAGGCACTGCATCGAGTCGAAGCAATGGCGCCTATACAACAGATGACGGCTATGTTTTCAGTCCATCTGATGTGATTTCGGATACAGGAGATGGCTTCCTGGTGCCACACGACGGTCATATGCATTATATTCCAAAAAGTGATCTGTCGCCGGGTGAGTTAGCGGCTGCCCAAGCCTACTGGGATTCCTTGCAGCGAGGCAAGCAATCAGCTATTCCAGCTGAAAATCCTAATACAGGAGGAGAGGCTTCCGCTCCTACAGCTAAAGCATCGGAAAATCAACATACAGGAACTGCGACTAAGCCAGCTCATCAAGCTGACAAGGGACAGACTGCTAAGCCAGTTCAAGCGTCCAAACCTGCCCAATCAGATGCTGGGCACGGAGCTAAACCAGCTGAAAAAGCAGAAGATTCACTATCAAGTTACCAAACCTTACTTGAGAAACTCTATCGTACACCAAAAGAAAAACGCTATGTTGAAAAAGATGGTCTTGTCTTTGATCCAAGCAAAATCGTTAGACGGACCGCAGAAGGAGTGGCCATTCCACATGGAAATCACTACCACTTTATCCCTTACAGCAAACTGTCTGCCCTAGAAGAAGAAATAGCTCGGAACATTCCTGTTGCTGGTCAGAAGACTTATCCTAAGGCTACTGCAAGTACACCAAGCCAGCCTAGTCAACCAGCAAATCCAAGTCAGCCAGCCAAACCAGCTGATAAAGATGAGCACGATCATGGTTTCCATGCTGAACATGTCATCTCAAAAGATGAGGAAGGTTACGTTGTCCAACACGGCGGGCATGCACATTATTTCTTCAAAAAAGATTTGACCAAAGATCAGATTGCAGCAGCAGAAGCAAACCTGGCTAAGCAAAAAGATTCAAGCCAATCCAGTCAAGTCAGCACAGAATATGACCGTTTTTCTCGTGACGCAAGTGACGAAGAGAAAATCGCTTATATTTCCAAGACTTATGGTGTACCGCGTGAAGCAATTAAGATTTCAAAAGGCTTCTTTGTCTTTAATAATCCGGATCAAGACTACGATCCAACCCATATCCACCCCTATGCTGTTCGAAAAGAGCATGTTCGTATTCCTTTAGAAACTGGAAATCCAGAGCTGGACTTCCTAAACGAGCTTTATACAACAGCCCTGCGTTCAGGTCTGTCTCCATACAGTATTCAGGTTGAAAATGGTCAATTTGTCATTCCTCATGGAGATCACAACCACTACATTCGTGTCCAATCCAAAGGATTGAATCTAGGCTTGAAGAATAAAATTCCAGCCTTGCAATCAGCTTATCAAGCAGGAGCTTATGATGAAAAGGCCGTTCTTGAAAAGGTGGATGCCCTGTTAGCAGCTAGCCGAAGCATTTATGCTAAAGACTTGCTGATGCAACGTCGAATTGAGCTAGCTCTCGGTAATTTTGTAGAAACCATGAAGCAATTGCCAAGCAACTCAACAGAGGGCTATATGGCAAGCCTGGATCAATTTGATAAGCACTACATTCATGTTGATGAAAAAGCGAAAACGGAAGAGCTGACCGAAGTTGATAAAAAATATCAAGAATTGGTTGACAAGATCAAACGTTTGGAAACGGATAGCTACAGTGTGAATAAAACCAACTTGCTCGGTGAATTGCAGACAGCTAAGGTAGAAAAAAATGAAGCTAAGATGGCTGAGATTGAGCAGCTATTGGCAAGTCTGCAAGATTATCAAGACCGTACAGGAGTGACTTCCGTCGAGTATCTTAAAGCTTTCTATCTAGCAGTTGATGATGCTCGTTTGCAGCCAGAACTTCGTAAGAAAGTTGCTGATTTGACGCTCAAGCTTTATAAATCTCAGGCCTTTATCGAAGCGGTCGATCTAAAATCTCTTTTCTTGGAACTCTATCAAACTAAGCTCGAAGTTGACAAGGCTCTGGCAAGCGGCGAGGCAGCTTCAGCCAAGGATAAAACGGTTCTGGATACCGAAAAGCTGGACGATCACAGTTATAAGACGGCTATCTATGGTTTCTTGAAAGAATTGTATGGAGAATTTGCACCGCAGCCTACGGAGGAAATCTCAGAAGAAACTCTCCAAGCTCTCTTCCAAAAAGGCCAAGAACTTTTGGAAAAAGTAACGGATTCGACTCTTCAAGAAAATTATCAAAAGCAACTCGCAGCACTTCGAACTGATTTGCAAGAAGCTCGCAAAGATAGAGAAACAATCTTAGCAGAAACGAAAACGCTCTTGGCTCAAATCGTTGAAACCTTAAAAGAACAGCAAGCATCTGCAGCTCTCAAGGATAAAGAGACCTATCTGAAAATTTACAATTTGCTGATGTCCGCCCACAAGATGCTTGAGGAACAACAGGGGACAGATGAGCAATTTGCTAAGGTAGATGCTCTATTGGATAAATTATCCGATCCGAGTTTGGACAAAGCAGCTTTGCTAGCCGAAGCAGAAGCGTTCTTTAATCAGCTTCAAGCCAAAAAGCCGGCTCCGACTGAAACTAAAACTGAGATAGAGGCTAGTTCGACTGAGGAAACTAAGGAGGAAACAACCAGCGAGTCTCCTAAAGAAACAGTGGAAAAGTCAAGCTCACCAGTTACTCCTGAAGTTGAAGAATCAAATTCAGCAGCTCCTTCAGAAAAAGAGGCTGACAGTCAAGTGACACCAGAAGAAAATAAGCAGTAAAGAAATTTTTCTAAATAAATGGAATAAGGAGCGGAAGAAGCTAGAAAACGCTTTAAATCCGCTCTATTTCCACTTTCTTAGGATGAAGCGTTCGATTTTTGTCATAGAATTGTAATAAAATTTCTATTTAAATGATATGGTTTTGACTGGTTTAACCAGTCATTTTATGTTAGTATTATAGCATAGGACTGAAATATGAAATGATACATGTGCTATTAGAAGGAGATGTCTATGGACAAGAAAATTGGTAAATCCGTTGTAGCTACTGGCATTGCAGCGACAACGATTATTTCTGGTGCGCTTAGCCATCAGGTAAAAGCGGATGAACTCGTTGAGTCAACAGCGACGAAACCAAAGGCAACAGCAGTTACTGAGAAACCAATTACGACAGCGGATGTAGCAGAAGCGAAGCAAAAAGCGGATGCTGCCAAAGAAAACGTGAACCAACAGCAAGAACAAACTAAGAAAGCTGAAGCAGACCTCGAAGGAGCAAAAGCTGCAATTTCAGAAGCTCAGGAAAAGATAGATTCAGCTACTGAAAATGAAAAGGCAGCAACTGAAGAGAATCTTTCTAAAGCAGAAAACAGTGTTAAAAAAGCTGAAGAAGAAGTTACAGCAAAATCAGAAACTGTTAAAGAATCAGAAACTGCAGTCCAAGAAGCAGGTAAAGCAGTTAAAGAGCAAGAAAATACCATTGCTGGGCAGCAATCATTGGTGGATGTGGCAGAATCTGAGTTAAACAAAGCCAAAGAACCAGTTCACGCGGAAACTGCGGCTGTAGAAACTGCTAAAAGTCAAGAAAATCAAGCTCAGACAGCTGTGGAGCATGCTAAAAATGAACTAGCAAAAGCGGAACAAGCAGCAAGTGTTGCACCGCAAAATCAAGCAGAAATTCAAAACAAAATTAATCAAACTCAGGCTAACTTAGAGCAGACTAAGCAATTGATTACTGCAACAAACACAGAGTTGGTGCATGAACAGAAAAATGCAAGTACGACGCCAGTTGATTTACGGAATACGACCTATTCGCAATTTTTAGAGAATCTTCGAGATAATTCGAATAACGAAGCTGTAAGAAATGCTGCAGCTGATGCTTTAGCTCTTTACAAGCGTGGTCAGAATGAATTCAAGATCACTGTCGGTTCAGATCCATCTAGCCCAGCTAGCTTGGAAAATAACTTGCAGGCTTTGGAATTGGTTAAGGCTATCAATGCCTACCGTCGTAATGCAGGACTGCCAGAACTTTTGGTGGATCCATATGCCAATGTTGCCAGTCAAATTCAGACCTTGTACTTTGAAAAGGCTAACTGGCACATGGGCAAGCTGATTGGCAATGAAAACGTAGCTATTAGCTTTGATCCTCAAGGTGCGGTTAATTTCTGGCATAGTGAAAAAGCCTTGTATCAGAAGATTGCTGCTCAATACGGTTTGCCAACTGATGAAAGACAACTGGATGCTAATGCCATTTATATGAAAGTGGGTGCGGAAGTCTTTGCTAAAATTGGGCACTATGTCCAAATGATGGATAATAAGGCCAATGCTATTTCTGCTGCCTATGATACTCATCCAAATCAATGGGGAACTCCACACGGAACTTCAGAAGTTGGATTCCACAATGTTCGTAATTTCAACCAAAGAGTCAATAATGGCACACTGCTAACAGTTGAAGCGATGGAGAAACTTCTCCGCGGTGGCGGCAGTCGTGGGCCTGCTTCAAGTGCCAATGTGACAGCGTTGAAGAATCGATTGGCAGAGTTACAAGCGCAGAAAGTTAGTCAAGAGTCTAGCCTGAATCTTTTAAATAATCAGCTGACGGATTTGTCTAATGAGCAGAAAAATCGTGTGGCTGCTGTTATCAAAGCTAAGCAGAATCTTGAAGCTGCTGAGAATGGTCTAGCCCTGACTCAACAAAACTTGTCAGATAAAAAGGCTGCTTTGAGATCAGCGACAGCGAGAATCGCTTCTGCCCTCTCTCCATACCAAGCTAAATTGCAGAAAGTCCAAGCAACCTTGGAAGAGGCCAAAAACCAGCTTGCAGCCTTGAAGACGGCTGAAGAAAACAAGAATGCAGCCTTGGAAGCAGCTAAAGCTGAATTGGTCGCTGCTCAAAATCGTGTGGTGGCAGCTAAGAAGAAAGTTGTAGATCTGAAAACAGCTCCGCAGCAATTGGAAAAAGCTAAGCAAGATTTGGCAAGAGCAGAGGCTGACCTGAAAGTTAAACAAGCCCTCGCTGAGACCGAAAATAAAAAATTAGCTGATTTGCAAACAGCCTATAATGAGTTGCTAGCAAATTATAATTACTTGCAAAGTCTTCTTCCAAAAGAAGAGCGTCAACCTCTAGAGCCAGTTGTTTCAACGACTTATCAGGCAAGTGGTGTTCATAGTGTTGCAGCAACAAGTGCAGCAAATCCAAGAACTTTGACTCCGAATGAAAATCCAATTTCTCAAGATGAGAAGGATGCGCAGGTTGAACCGACAGCAAACGTAGCTGCTCAAGCTCAGCCTAAGACTGATAATAATACTAGTGCTACACCAACGCCAGCAGCTCCTAAAGCTTCAGCTAACAAAGCAACCGTCCTTCCTAATACAGGAACGGAAGCTGATCAATTAGCTTTCCTTGGAATGACTCTCGGTGCAGCTCTGCTCACGGGTGCAATCAACCATCGCCGCAGAAAAACTTTATAGTACATAAGAGTGAAGTGAGTGTTACAGCTCGCTTCATTTTTTATTGGTGAATTAGTTTGATTGAAAAAATTGTGGAAGAAAATTTTTTGAGACTAAAATAATTCTTAATTTAGCTAGAAAACATTCCTTTTATCTGCTTTTCAGGGGATATCATGTTATAATAGCAGAGGATTTTATACAAAAAGAGGAACTTATGACTAAAAAAGCTATTCTAATGATGACCTTTGGATCGCCAGAGGGTTATACTTTTGAGGATATTGCAGAATTTTTCACGAATATCCGTCGTGGTGTGCGACCTACTGATCAGGAGATTCAGCACCTTCATGATAATTATCAGCGTATTGGTGGCAGCCCCCTGCAACGCATCACGCGGACAGAGGTTGAGCTGGTGAAGGAAGCTTTAAAAGGAGAGTATGCTGTCTATTTTGCTAATAAATTTTCTCGCCCCTTTATTCCAGATGTTATTAAGCAGATGGAGGATGACGGGATTGAGGAATGTATCTGCTTGATTTTAGAACCGCATTATTCTTTTTACTCTGTCATGGGGTATGAAAAATTTATTACGAGCCAGACAATTAAATTCCATATTATCAAAGAATGGTATCAGGCTGAGGATTTGCTTCGCTTTTGGGAGGAAGAAATCAGGAAAATCTTGCAAACGCAAGTCAAAGATGAAAGTTTTAAGGTCATCTTCTCAGCTCATAGTGTACCAGTTTTGGCGCTTGATTTTGAAGATCCATATATTGATCAGATTATTGAAAACTCACAGTTGATTGCACATCGGCTGGGCTTGGCTCCATCTGAATATACCAATACCTGGCAGAGCGAAAGCGATATTGGCTTGCCGTGGATCAAGCCAGATGTCTTAGAATATCTCCGAGATCAAACGAACCACCCGCAACATTATATCTTTGTCCCAATTAGTTTCATCAGCGAACATATCGAGGTACTGTTTGATAATGATGTGGAGTGTCAGGAATTGTGCCAAGAACTCGGTGTGGCTTATCATCGCCCACCAATGCCTAACACAGACTCCCGTTTGATTGCTGCATTATTAGCAACTATTCGTCAGCATGAAACAGAAGAGCTTCGATACATGCACCCAGAAGAAACAACCTTTGACGAATTGGCTCCTTCAGAAGAAAGTAATCAAATCTTAAGCGAAACGGAAGAACTTCAAATGCCTGAATTTGTCAAAAAGTTGATAGAGAAAAAGGGCAGAGAAAATGTCAAAATGCCTTATTTCATAAAGAAAATGTTAGAAAAAAGGGCGCAAGAATCAAAGTAAGCCTAAGATCTACCAACCTGGAAATAAACATTTGCAACGAGGAATGATCATGAATTGTTAGGAAAGTGCATGCTCTAGGAAAATGAAAAATTTCTATTGAAAAGATAGGGTTTTGGAAAAATATGTCTACAAACAAGCTAATCCAATCCAAGCTGGAACTGTTGCCGACCAGTCCCGGCTGTTACATTCACAAGGACAAAAACGGTACCATTATCTATGTAGGAAAAGCCAAGAATCTCCGTAATCGGGTTCGCTCTTATTTTCGTGGCAGCCACGACACCAAGACGGAGGCCTTGGTGTCCGAGATTGAGGATTTTGAGTTTATTGTCACCGAGTCTAATATCGAGGCCTTGCTCCTAGAAATCAATCTAATCAAGGAAAATAAGCCCAAGTACAATATCATGCTCAAGGACGATAAGTCCTATCCTTTTATTAAGATTACCAACGAAGTCTATCCGCGTCTGATTATCACGCGCCAAGTCAAAAAGGATGGCGGTCTTTATTTTGGTCCCTATCCAGATGTCGGTGCAGCCAATGAAATCAAGCGCCTGCTCGATCGAATTTTCACTTTCAAAAAATGTACCAATCCACCTGCAAAAGTCTGTTTTTATTATCACTTGGGGCAATGCGAAGCCCATACGATTTGCAAGCGGGATAGCCAGTATTTCAAGAATATGGCTCAGGAAGTGTCGGACTTTCTCAAGGGACAGGATGATAAGATTATCGATGAGCTGCGTGATAAGATGAATAAAACAGCTGCAGCCATGGAGTTTGAGCGGGCGGCCGAATACCGTGACCTGATTCAGGCTATTGGAACCTTGCGTACCAAGCAGAGGGTCATGGCTAAGGATTTGCAGAATCGGGATGTTTTTGGTTACTATGTGGACAAGGGCTGGATGTGCGTGCAGGTCTTCTTTGTCCGCCAGGGCAAACTAATTGAGCGTGATGTCAATCTTTTCCCCTATTACAATGATCCCGATGAAGACTTCCTGACCTACATTGGCCAGTTTTACCAAGAAAAGTCCCATCTCAAGCCCAATGAAATCTTGATTCCAGCAGACATTGATGAAGAAGCTGTCTGGGCCATGGTGGATACTAAAGTAGTCAAGCCTCAGCGTGGCGAAAAGAAACAGTTGGTCAATCTGGCTATTAAGAATGCTCGGGTCAGCCTCCAGCAGAAATTTGACCTTTTGGAGAAATCCGTTGAGAAGACACAGGGCGCTATCGAAAATCTAGGGAAGCTCCTTAACATTCCGACACCGGTTCGGATTGAGTCTTTCGATAACTCTAATATCATGGGGACCAGTCCTGTATCGGCTATGGTGGTCTTTGTCAATGGTAAGCCTAGCAAGAAGGATTACCGCAAATACAAGATCAAGACCGTGGTAGGGCCAGACGACTACGCCAGTATGCGAGAGGTTATCAAGCGCCGCTATAGTCGGGTGATACGTGACGGGCTGACGCCACCAGATCTGATTGTCATTGACGGTGGACAAGGCCAGGTCAATATTGCTAAAGAAGTTATCCAGAACCAGTTGGGGCTGGATATTCCCATCGCTGGACTGCAAAAAAATGATAAGCACCAGACTCATGAATTGCTCTTTGGCGATCCTCTGAAAGTCGTAGAATTATCTCGTAATTCTCAGGAATTTTTCCTTCTCCAGCGCATCCAAGATGAAGTACACCGCTTCGCCATTACCTTCCACCGTCAGATCCGGTCTAAAAATTCTTTCTCATCGCAACTCGATGGTATCGAAGGTTTGGGACCAAAACGCAAGCAAAATCTCATGAAACATTTCAAATCTCTGACTAAGATTAAAGAAGCCAGTGTCGATGAAATCGTCGAAGTGGGCGTACCGCGAGCAGTGGCGGAGGCTGTGCAGGCAAAACTTAATCAAACAGAACCATCCCGCCCCTTGTTAGAAGTGGCGGAGCCGATTGTAGGCATAGATTGAAAGGAAAATTTATCTGATTTTAAAAAGATTCAGATACAGCTTTCAAATACTCATCGATATTGCTCAACCAGATTGATGGAGGATACTTTTGGTGCCAGTAGTGAAAAGAGGTAGATATGTTAAGAATTTTCCCATTTAAAACCGATGGTGTCATAACTGAAATAGAACAATTGGAGAAAAATTATTCTATTTCCTTGCCTGAAAAATATAAAGAATTTTTATTAAAGTATAATGGCGGAGATACGATTGATACAAGTTTTAAAGTTGAGAAAATTCGTTCAGATATCCACTCGTTTTATGGTTTCTTATTGGCTAACCATTTTAGTAATTTTAACTATCTAGTCGAAAAAGGCTTTTTAGAAGATTTTATTGAAAATCATTATCTACCCATAGCTAAAGACAGTTTTGGTAACAGTATTCTAATTGGTGTCGGCGCTAGTAATTATAATAAAATCGGATTTTATGATCATGAAGAGCAAACGTATATTTCATTTACTATTGATTTTACTGAATTTCTAAAAAAGATAAAAAGTCCTGTTGTTCATATTCCATCCATTGAGGAGCGAACGAAAGAAATGGAAGAAATTGGAAGTCCTGTTGTAGTGGATGATGAGTTAAAAGCTTTATGGCAAGAAGAAATCGATGAATTTGAGGGCCGAGAGCAAGTGATTGTTAAGCTGTAATATTGATTTTTACTAGCTTTATTGCTATCTGACTTTCTAAATTGCCTCTGCTTTTGCGAGAGATGGGTAAAACAGTCTCAAAGGCATCAAGCCTTTTAACCAAAAGGGGAGCATGTTCAACAAAAATCGTAAACCAAAGATTGCGATATTTAAAAGAAGAGGAAAATAAGATGAGCCTAATGATTCAATCACTCGGTCATGCTAGTGATAAGGAAATAAAAGATTTGGAAGAGAAATACAACCTAACTCTTCCAGACGATTATAAAAACTTTTTGAAAGAAAACAATGGTGGACGATGTCCTTCCTATGAGTTTGAAAATTCTATTGAGATAAAGAACATCAATGAAGAAATTAATATTGATGTTTTATATGGGATTAAGACTGGCGTAAAAAACTCTGATATAGAAGATTGGACTGATGAATATTTAGATGATCTTTTTTCTAACTCAATAATTATAGGCAATTCCTTGCAACATGGTTTTCTAGTTTTCTGGTTGAGTGGTGATGAGGATGAAGGTATCTATTACTATGATGATACATATAATCTAGAAGCTTCAAGTGATGAAAACAATGCCTATTTTCTAGCTCGCACTTTTACCGAATTTCTAGAATTAGTCCAAAATTAATGTTAAAATGGGAGGGATAATGTGTAGTCCCTCTTTTTATTCAGTAATTATTTTAAAAAATAGTGGATTGATTGAATTAAAACTTCACAAGATAGTACAAAATTTGGAGTTAGAAATGTTAAGAATTTTTCCTTACGATACAGAAGGTGTAGATCAGGCTATAGCGGATTTTGAAGATGAGTTTACAATCAAGTTTCCAGAAAAATATAAAGAATTTCTACTTAAATATAATGGTGGGAATAGCTTACAAACTAGTTTTAGTATAAATCGTAAAACTTCAGACATTCGAGCATTTTATGGATTTAATAAAGCGAGCCAATACAATAATTTCCAATATTTGATTGATAATGGTTTTTTAGAAGAAGTTTTAGAAAGAGGCTTTATTCCCGTAGCGAAGGATAGTTTTGGGAATTCTATTCTTCTTGGTGTTACAGACAAAAATTTCAATCAGCTAGCTTTTTTTGACCATGAAGGTCAGCTCGTGCAGCCTTTAGAAATCAATTTTGAAGACTGGGTGGCTAAACTTACAAGCAAAAAGAAAAAAATTCGCACGATTGAAGAAAGAATCGCCGATATGAGAGCCGTAGGCAGTAAAAAAGAAATTACACCTAGATTAAAGGAAATCTGGCAAGAAGAAATTGATAAGTATGCTGGTCGTGAGCAAGTGATTGTTAAGTTGTAGTCTTATTTTGTTCAATGTGATAACCCGATGTTATCACATTTTTATTTTTTGGAGAGTTTCTGTTATACTAGATTTGTTCATCATTGACGTTCTAGGCTACTCTCCTGATGGAACTGGCACTGTTAATCTATCTCAGTCAAAGATGGATAATTTATCGGAACGTATTTCTAACATGAAAATGGTTATAGGAAAAGAAGGATTAGGATAATTGTATGGAAAATAATTTATTGTTGACAGGGATAGATTACGGCCCGGTTAGTTCCTCTTCTCTTGAAAAGTTGAAAAATGATCTACCATCTCTATCTGATGAAAAAGATTGTGTCTTACTCATCGCAGAAATTTTAAAAAAGGGAGATTTTTCGGTTAAACCGTTGCTGATTGAGCTGATGAATCAGACTAAAGATGAGTCTGTATTAAATTTATGTATTCGACTTTTTTGCTCTATTTGTAGCAATGAAGATTTAAGGAATATTTCCAATCTTAGATTTTTATCTTATGCTACAGAGTTTGCTGTCTTTACATTTGTCACGGGTGCTGTGGAAACCATGTCCTATGAGGTGATTCCGTATTTATTTGCGCTCTGGGACGAGTGGCAAGATACGAATTCTGATATTGAAATTGCAATCAAAGATGCATTAGATTATTATTTTTCTGATCAGGAATTGTTGACGGATGAAGTGACTAAGGAAGAGCTTGAAGAATTATGGATTCTAGTACAGGATCATAGAGAGCCAGATATCTATTATTACAAGGGCTATCCTGTATTTCCAGGAATGTTTGCGAAGGAAATTATGACTTCTTTGTATATAGGGATTCAAGTTGAAGGTAAATTTCATACATACCTTCAATCTGCTCTTCTTTCTACATATACTGGTAAAAGAGTTCCAGTCAAAGTCAATGAAAGGATTTCTAAAAAAGATATCGAGTCTATGGTAGACTACATTGAAAATGTATCAAAACAAGAATGGATAGAAGGAAGAAAATATTTTTATGGTTTTGAAGTTAAATAAGTCCTTCAACTTGATGAATTGCTAGCAATTTGGCAAGAAAGAGGAATAAAATGACAATTGAGAAAGAGTTAAATAAAATAGTAGAAAGTATTTCATTGATTCGAACAAGTCAAGCTGAGGTGCCGTTTTCAGAAGAAGCTCTAGAAGACTTCACAGACTATTTAAGGGACTACATTCCAAATCATGTAGGTTGGATAAAGAAGGGAAATGAAAAGCTGGTTCAGTCCCTTACAAAAGACAATCAGTTGGACAGAGAAGCAATTTCACAGATGATAGTAGGTCTACACAATCTATCTTTGGATTTTGAGGAATTATGTGACATATTGCTTAAACTTTCCAATGAAATAGATAGAAAAAGCTGAAATTCAAGTATGTTGGCTATTCAATAACAAAAAAAGGATAAAAGATGTTAAGAATTTTTCCATTTGATAAAACAGGTGTTTCAGAGGCATTGGCTCAATTTGAAGAAAATCATGACATTTTGTTGTCGGAAGAATATAGAACCTTTTTAATAAACTATAATGGTGGAAATACTTTGCAGACAAGCTTTAAAATAAAGAAAGAGAGTTCGGATATTCGAGCTTTCTATGGGTTTGAAAATGCTGATTATGAATATAATTTCCAGTATTTAATTGATCATGATTTTCTATCAGATTATATTGAAGTTGATTATCTACCGATTGCAGAGGATAGTTTTGGGAGTCATATTCTTTTGGGAATTTCTAAACAAAATTATAATCTCATAGCATTTTTTGATCATGAAAAACAAAAAATTATCCCCTTACATCTTTCGTTTAAAGAGTTTCTGACTACTATAAAAAGTAGAGTGTGTAAGATTAAATCTATTGACGAAAGAATTCAAAAAATGAAAGAGGTAAATAGTCCAGTCATTGTTGACGATGAATTGAAAGCAATCTGGCAAGAAGAAATCGATAAGTATGCTGGTCGTGAGCAAGTGATTGTAAAGTTGTAGTATTGGAGAGAAAAATGATGTAAATAAAATAAGTTCGATTGAAGTATTAGAAATAGTAAACCAAGGTCTTCATTTTCACCTACTTTTCATGTTTTCCGAGGTTTTTGCTATACTAGTTTTATTGAACATTGATTTTTAACAACCTGCCTATTTTGCAAGAGGCAGATATTGTTTTGAAGTCAAATACTTTCCTGAATAGAATGGACTAAAGGACACTTATGAAACAATTATTGCAAGACTTAACAACCCTTTATTCTAAATTAAATTCCCATTATAATGAGCATTTAATAAATCCAGAAAAGATATCGGATGTTTATGATGACATTCATGAAGATTTCCAAGAAGACTTCGATAATCTTGCCAGAGGAATTGCTACAATAAAAAATTTAGACTTAGAATCAATAGCTGATACTCCTAATCAAGCCTATCTAAATGGGATGTATGATATCTATACTTCATTGCTAAATATTGAAAATTATATAGCTGATTTAAGGGAGATTCATATTCAAATTTCAAAGAAGATTAGAGAAATCAATGGCGAAATGGTTGATGAAGATGTGATTGGCATAGAAGATAGAAAATGAGTTTACTAGGCGAATGGATAGATTTTAAAAAGGAGCAATCATGCATAAATTTATTGCCAAAATAAAGTCAGATAATAGCAATACGAAAATTTTGAAAATAATTAGAGATTTTAGTCATGAACCAATCGGAGCAATCAAAAAAAAATGACTCATCACATGGCTGTACTTGAAACAGAATATCTGAATTTAGAGCGACTTAAGAGCTTTAAAAAGACAGTAGAAGAGATAAGAGAATTGGGTGGGGAGCTTCAATTATTTCTTGATGATGAGGAGGTAACTATGCAATTTTTGAGTCGTGTTATTGAGTCACAAGAAGATACCAAAAATCAAATTGAGGAAGACGCTTTCTAATCTGTTCGATGATGTGAAGTAATGGTTCCGACTTTCTAACATAGTAATAATGCGGAATTGTTCTCTCTCAGTCACGATTGTGGTCTTTGAAGATAAAAGTAGATGATAAACATGTAAGGAAAATAGAAAGTGAAAGAAGTATTAGAAAATTTGCATCAGATATGCTCAACACTTAATGATAAATTTAATGGAAAACTGCTTGATCAGGAGAAGTTGGATGATTTTCTGGAGGACATTCACGATGACTGGGATTCAAGTTTCGAACAGTTAAAAGACGGCCTTCAGATCTTGGAAAGTCAGGTTGGATCAATTGAATCTTCAAGAAACAGGGAATATACAAAAACCATTCTTGAAATTTTTTGGGGACTGAGACGACTAGAAGTTTTATTGGATGATGCAGATGACTTGCTGGTAGCCTTGAATAAGAAATTGATGTTTGAAAGTGGAGAAATATCTGAGGAAGAATACCTAGATGACGGAATCCTAAATGTTAAATATCTGGATGAAGAAAATGACTCAGACTAAATCAAGTTGTTAGAATAACGAAAGATAGGTTGACCGAGTGAAGGAATGTTTAATGGAAGATCTTTATAAAGGAGCGAATGGTGTCAATAATCTACGCAAAGATCAAAATGTCAGATAATACCTTACAGGCATGTAAAATAATTAGGAAACATAGCACTTTGCCAATTGGTGAAATCAAGACAAAAATAGAAAAAAATGAGATTTTGTTAGAAAGTGATTATCTGGATCTAGACCAGTTAATAGTGATGCAAGAAATTCTCGCTAGTCTCATAGGTTTAGGTGCAGAAATTAACCTGTATAAAGGACAAGCTGAAGTGGATATGGGATTTCTAAATAATAGCATTGAAACCTATATAAATATTGCTGCTGATAGAGAAAAACTAGATGAACTCATGTTCGATAGTGAGGGACAAAAGCTATAAGTTCTAGCATCAGTAGCATTTTTAAAATGAACCTAGAATTTTTAATAGCACAACTTTCAGGATTTCAGTATAAATAGAGGTGAGAATATGGAGACTGAAAATACAGTATCAATTTGGGTTGGAAATTTTGCAAGTAGGGAAGAGCTGGATACCTATATCAACTTAAGGTATGATGATGACGGAGAAATTGTCAGTTCCAAGTTTTATGATGCTTTTCAAATTGATATCGATGATATTGACGAATACCTAATCGAAAAAGAATATTGTGATTCAAGATTTTTAAATGTATATGATCATTTAATCGGAGCCTCATATGCAGATGTTGTCATAGATAATTTAAAGAAGATTGAAGATGACCTAGCGATACCTGAAAGTAATTCCATTATTTTAGTTTACAATTATAAATATTGTGGGCAAGTCAAAGAGCAGCCCAATATCAAATTTATTGCGACAGTCAATTATAGATAGGTAGAGGAAAATGAATGAGCTAGTAACGAGATATATCAACTTTTGTGAGGACCTAAATCAGAACTGCAATGGAAATCTTTTAAGTGGTGACAGGCTAGATGATTTAAAAAACCGTGCAAAAGCTATAAATGAATGTTTGAATCAATTAAATAGCGGGCTTAGCTTGTTAGAAAAAAAGAAAAATGAAATTTCATCATCTCAAGATCCCTCTTATACATCTGGATTTGTAGATATCTTTCTAGCTCTGGACGGTCTGGAGGAATCATTTTCTGAACTAAAACATTTTTCAATAGCAATGAATAAACACTTTATGTATGAAAGTGGAGAAATATCTGAGGAAGAATACCTGGATGATGGGATTTTAAATCTAGAAATAGTTGCTACAGGAGATGAAGAATGAAGCTAGATACTAGAGTTGAAAAAGCCTTAATAGGAATCAATTTCGTAGAACGATATGAAAATATTTCTAAACAATACAATAGGGAGAGGACTCCGAAAGGCCAAGAATTGGATTATTTTGACGGTGATTTTTTGATGGAAATTGTGGAATTATTAGGCTACAAAGCTCAATATGATAAACGAGAACGCTTTTTCTATATTGATTTGGAGGAAATCGGACATTTTCGCTTTGGCTTTCATTTTGCTTTTGAACGAGGAAGATTGGAATTGATCTAGGTCATCTATGAGGGAAATAAAGCCATCATGGGCAGTCCCTTTGCATCTTATGCCAAATGGTTAATCTCAAGAGATTATATTATACTGAAGCCTGTGATTTCCAGTTATGATGATTTTGAACAGGTCATGAGAATCGCTTTTGAAATGTATGAGGATTTCAAGCAAGCATTTTTGAAGGCTGCTGCAGGAGATGAAGAATGAAGCTAGACACTAGAATTAAACAGGCATTAATCGACATCAACTTTGTAGAGAGATATGAAAAATTATCGACATATTATAGCCAGAAAAGAACACCAAAGGGTCAAGAGCTTGATTACTTTGACGGCGATTTTTTGATGGAGATCGTGGAATTATTAGGTTACAAAGTTCAGTATGATAAACAAGAACGCTTTTTCCATATTGACTTGGAGGAAATCGGACCTTTTCGCTTTGGCTTTCATTTTGCTTTTGAACGCGGTCGATTGGAATTGATTTGGGTCATCTATGAGGGAGATAAAGCCATTATGGGTAGCCCCTTTGCATCTTATGCAAAATGGCTAATCTCAAGGGACTATATCATTTTGGATCCCGTAATTTCTGATTACGTTGATTTTCGAGATGTCATGAAAATCGCCTTTGACATGTATGAAGATCTCAAGCAAGCATTTTTGAAGGCTGCTGCAGGAGATGAAGAATGAAATTAGATACTAGCTTGATGCAAATCAATTTTTTAGAGCTATGATAGCTTTTGCAGCATCCTAGGTTCGGAAAGGAATTAAAATGGAATTTACTCTTAATCTCAATCTTTTGCAATTTATGCGAAAATTAACAGAACCGCTAGAAACATATGTAGGAAACTCGGATTATAAGGAATATGTGCATGAAACGTTAGAAATTGCAGGCCGATTTATTGATAGGCTTAGTGAGTCCGACCCAGACTTTCTGTATGATAGATTGGAAAATTTAGACGAGGAAGACATCTTAACCTATTCGGAGCTGGATAAAAGCACAGATCCAGCTGTGTGGAGATGTATTGATTCTTTCATTGCGTTAGTAGTTTATCAGTCATACAAAGCTGTTGGACAGCGGTACTTGCCCCAAACAATAGAGTGTGTGGATGAAGATACGCTTGAAGATTATTTTATTCATTATAAGCAACTGGTTAGAAGCTACAATGACATTGCAAGGAGAACAAAATGGCTTGAGGAGGAAGCGAGCTTCCTAGATCCGGCTGTTAGCAGTTATTTAAAATTTTTGTTTGAGGAGTAAATGCGAGCATATGAATACCAATCAACTTTATCTCATGCTGGTCTATTCAGAAGCTATTTTAAGCCATATGGAAACAGAATATAAGCCTCAAATACGAGTTGCCTTGGATGCTTGCTGGAGTTTTTTGGAAAACAAAAACAAAACGGGCAAAGAGCTTTATAGTCTGCTAGATGATGGAAGTGATTTTAAGGGAATTTTCATCTATATGCAATTAGACGAGAATGAGGCTAATCTTCTATCGTGGGACAATCTTAGCTATGCAATCGGAGCAACTGCTAAAGAAGCCTATCTACTGGACAATCAGCAACAACTACCTTCCCCTTTAGAAAATATTGATTCAAGCTTAATAGACTTATTTATTGCGAATTTAAAAGAAATCAATATCGATTTTTATAATCATCTTGAAGAGATTAATAACTTGTTGAAGAATGATTGTCCGCTTTCCAAAAGTAATGCCTTGCAAATATTAGAAAGCTGAGAATTATTAGAAGGGAGTTGACGTTTGAAATGAATGATCATCAAATTCAACAAATATCTGATATTTTGTATGCTGAAAGCAATGCTAAAGCTGTGGCGAGCCTTGATCAGCTTCAAACGGAGGATGAACTGTTTGTCTTGCTGGACAATTTTAACTGGAATAATGGATTTGAAGTGCCAAAAGCAGTGCTTACTCATTCCAAGTGTAGTCTTTCAGTGGCTTTATTAGCTTTTTATCGTGCAGATGGTATCAGGTATTTACTTGAGGGAGAGGCAGCCTTTGCAAATTCGTTATCAACGGAGTGGGAAGATTTTGTAAAAGATGTCTATACCAAAATTCTTGGAGGCCAATTTCCAAGTGGGGCAATCTCTTTTCAACCTGAAATAACGACGATTCAAAAATTTAAACTAAAAAAATTAAAACCAGAAATTGATGAACGATTCCTTGAAAGCATTTCGGACAAAGATTTGAATGTAGTCATTTAATGAAATAAATGATAGAACCATCCCGTCATTTGTTAGATGTTGCTGAGCCTTTAGTAGAGTTGGATAGTTAATATATAAAGCAAGACCGTGCGAACGGTCTTTTGTGGTATAATTATGATTAAACTAAGCTTTAGAGGTGAAAAATGATTCCGATAAAAAAGAGCAATTCTGAACAAGTATATGAATTTTGTCGTGATATTTATGAGAAATTACCAGAAAAAGACGAATTAGATATGTTAATTTTTAAGAATTTTGGATCTCACAATGGATTGGAAAACTATTTTACACAACGAGATAGAGCCTTTTTAAAACTTATGACGGCGGATTACTCTACCTTACTAAAAGTAAAAGAAAAAATAGATAGCTCATCTGATGTTGAATGGGTTTTTAAAATACATGTGGAGAAATTTTCTGATTTTGTTAATCAAATTTATAGTCATTTAAAAAACGATTTTATAGAAAAGTGTGATGAGGAAATTAAGCAGTTAAAAATAGGGCATATTAGAGGAGTAAGTACTAGTATTAATCTAAAAAGAATATTATCATATGAGACTGATGATAATCTAGATAAAATTCGAAAAAAGAAAAATTTGACTGATAATATACGGATTATTGTTAATAGAACAAAGAATACAAGAGAATTTATCGACTTGATTAAGAAGAATTTAAAATCTGAATTCTTAAAGGACTTTGAAGATATATTTCCGGATAAAATGGATACTTTGGTTGAAATGATGAGCTCAAAAAAATCGTTTAATGATTTAGTGCAAAGTTACAAGTTTGATGGAATTCATACTAAAAAATCTCATACAGTATTGAAGGATTATGTTGTTGAACGATACAAAGAAAAGCTGGAATCCCATTATAATAAAATAGACAAAAAAGAGTTAGTTCGCATAACTGGTGTCACAGTTTGTCCATATTGTAATAGAAATTTTATAAATGTAACCGAGGAGGCTAATACAAGTCAGTTAGACCATTTTTTCCCTAAGAATGAATATCCTCTATTTGCTTTATGTTTTTACAATCTAATTCCTTCTTGTTATGGTTGTAATAATAAAAAGAGTACGAGTAAATTTTATATCTCTCCCTATGATGAAAATATAACCGATATTGATGAATTGTTGAAATTTTCTTTGAATATAAAGTCTGCAGATTTTATTAATAATTCAGCAAGTATTGATATTATAATCAAGGATGACATATCGGAGGAGGAGTTAAAACAATTAGAAAGCAAGGATAAATTAAGTGTTAGACAGAAATTATTGAAGGACAAATATGTGATTGATACAAGAAGTCTATACAAACTACATGCGGATATAGTTCAAGAGTTGCTATGGAAGCATGAAATTTATAATAAAGATTATAAATCAGGTTTATATCAAATATTTGCGGATTCAGGTAAATATTTTTCAGACTCTGAAATAGATAGAATGATAGTTGGTTATTACACAGACAAAGAAAATTATGGGAATAGACCACTTTCAAAAATGGTTACGGATATTAGTAAAGAAATTGGATTAATAGGAGAATAAGAATGAAATTAATTACTTTGGTGATTAAACAGTATAACAAGCTTTTTGAAGAACAGATAATTAATTTCTCAGACGAATATAAAGTTGATTTTAATTTTGAAACGAATGAATTAAAAATTGATAAAAATTCAGACTATATTGAAAATTTTTATGGAGACTCTATTTATAATATTTCGCCAATAGTTGGGATAAATGGGACTGGTAAAACAACAGTTTTAAACATAATTAGTGACTTGTCACCATATAAATTCGAACAAGACCCTGATAATCAATATTTTTTCCTGTTTGGACTTGGAAAACAGGAAGAACGAGTAAGATTTAAGCTTTCTTCCAATAATTTATCTGTTGCTACTTTACCAGCATATCATGAACGCGCTTTTTACACAAATAAAGATGGAGGTTTTGATTGTGCTCCAGAAGATTATGATGAGACTCGAAATATCTTATACGTTAATTTGCCAAGTAAAGGCAAAGGAGGACATATTGTATATCAGACAACGGTGAATCAAGAAGGATTGGCAATGTTTATACATTCGTATTTGTGGTTGAGCGATCGTAAAATTGTTAGTTCAGTTTTATCTTGTTCATTAGAGATTGACCCCTATGGTTTAAAAGATTATAGTAACTCAATTCCGAGAGGGATAAATGCTATAGGATTTTTAATATATAAGTCCATACATAATATTTTTTATGAGAAAGATGAATTTATAAAGAAATGCTTATCTGAATCTTTATTATCTAAATGTGAAAAATATTTAAAGGAAGATGTTTCTGATTATGAGGACTCTGGATTTAATTTACTTTTAGATATAGTAAAAGAATTAGACCAAAATGAAGTAAAGGAGAAAGATAATAAATTAAAGGATGGAACAGGTAAAGTCAGAAAAGAGTATGTAGAATCAATAATTGCTATAGTTAAAATTTTTAAAGAAATCCGAGAAAATGGTTCTTTAATTGATAATTATTCTTCTTCAATTTTGCTAAAATACTCCAACAATAATAGAAGATTATTTGAAGACCTTAATGACAGACTACTTCAGTATACAAAATCAAAAGGACCAATGCGTGATTTATGTTATGATTTAAATAAAAGCTTTAATAATTATAATTTGTTAAAAGAGACTCCTGATTATCATATGTCAACTGGGGAAGGAAACTTGATTGAAATATTTTCACAGCTTTATACGTATCTATCTATGCATGAAGAAAGTTCTGGGGATATTATACTGCTAGTTGATGAATTAGAATCGGGAATGCATCTAGAGTGGTCTAGGAGATTAATTAAAATTCTCATTGATAATCTTTCTGAAATATTGGAAGACGAGGGAAAGGGTAGAAAGATCCAACTCATCTTTACAACTCATTCTCCTTACATGCTTTCGGATATTAAACCAGGAAATGTGATTATGATTGAAAAAAATCAAGAAATGGGATATTCAGAAGGAAGAGTTCTACAAAATACTTTTGCTAAGAATATACAAGAAATCATGAAGGAAAATTTGATTGATAATATTTATGGTGATTTTGCCTTAGCAAAGATTAATTCTATGATTGAAAGACTTAATGGAGAAGAGGAGCAGGAAGGCAATGAAGAAGAACTATTAAAAGAAATTCATTTGATCAGTGAGCCTATTCTTCGTAATAAATTATTAGAGATGTATGATAAGAAATACAATACCTCAGAATTTAGTATTGAAAAACAACTGCAGAAGTTGAATCTTAATGAGGAGCAGCGTGAGCAGGTCAGAGCAATGATTAAAGAAAATAAAAGAAATTCTAATGCGGATAAATAGTATTTGTACATAAATTATCTTAAATAGCAAAACCAAAGAATAGGAAGTGTTAAGATGAACCACAAAATCGCAATTCTCTCTGATATACATGGGAATACTACGGCCTTGCAGGCAGTTCTGTCAGATTCCAAAAGACAGGAAGCGACAGAGTATTGGCTTTTGGGGGATATTTTTCTCCCTGGTCCGGGGGAAAATGATTTGCTAGCCTTGTTAAAAGACCTGCCTATCACAGCGACTGTCCGTGGAAACTGGGATGATTGTGTATTAGAGGCCTTAGATGGGCAATATGGCTTAGAAGACCCACAGGAAGTCCAGCTCTTGCGTATGACGCAGTATTTGATGGAGCGAATGGATCCTTATCTGATCGCTTGGCTACGGAGTCTGCCCATGGTTGCGAGGAAAGAAATTGATGGACTGCGTTTTTCGCTCTCTCATAATTTGCCTGATAAAAACTATGGGAGTGACTTATTGGTTGACAATGATACGGACAAATTTGACCAGCTACTCGATGAGGAGACTGATGTGGCAGTTTACGGTCATGTCCATAAGCAGTTGCTTCGCTATGGCAGCCAAGGGCAACAAATTATCAATCCCGGTTCAATTGGCATGCCCTATTTTGATTGGCCAGCCTTGAAAAATCACCGTGCCCAGTATGCCTTGCTAGAAGTTGAAGACGGGGAACTGGTAAACATCCAATTCCGAAAAGTCGCCTATGATTACGAGGCAGAGTTGGAATTGGCCAAAGAAAAAGCTCTCCCTTTCATAGAAATGTACGAAGAATTACGTCGCGAAGATAATTATCAAGGCCATAACCGAGAATTATTGGCTTACTTGAATGACCAGTATGGTTACGTAGAGGATGTTAGGCAGTTTTTTCAAATAAGTGAACCAAAAGAAAATGAAAGTTGACGAGAGATGACATTGAGTTTTGAAGGATGGCTTAGATGTTTGAGAAAATTAAATTAGATCCGTTGAACCAGTTTTATCCAGTGAATCTAGATAAGATTAGGGATAGTGAATCAAAGCTGGGCATTCAAATCCCTGAGCTCCTTAAAGAATTTTATGCAGAACTTGGATATGGCTTTCTAAAAAGCAAGGTGGATAATATAAACCGTATCATGGATCCAGAGTCAGTATTAGACTTTAGATTGAGGCAACATGATTTTGACTTTTATCCAGATATTGAAATCTACAATCAATTTGAGGATAATAAATTAGTTTTCTTTGAAGCCAATGAAGTAGCACTGCTATCTATCGGATTTGCTGCTGAAAATAAGGGGAAAATCTACTATTATGATAAGGAAGTTGCTCCTAATTTAGTAGAGCTTCTAGAACGGCTCATGGAAGATGATACCTTCTATTATGACTTGATATAGCTGGAGTTTTTTGGCGAACAGAAAACAATACCGATTTTCATAATCATGTTGAAAAGGTCGAGCGCTTTATCAATAGTATCAACTAACTTCAAAAGCTAAAAGAATTAGATAGGATGATGACAATGACACAATTTGAAGATAAATTTATGGAAGTTCAGGCTAGTATGATTTCGTTAGCACTGGAATATGTACAAGATCAGGCAAATAAAATATACATTTATGCAATAGCAGATAGTTTATATAGTTTTAATTTGTTTTATGAAATAAAAGGGAACGTTGTACATAAACACTTGGTAAATAATTTCTTACCAGATGATTCTCAAGTTGATATCGGTCTACAATCAATCTTACTGAGAGAAGGTATCAAGGATGTAGAAAACATGATTAAAATTTGCCAAGAATACGGTCGCGAGCACCCAACTGAAATGTGGCTTGTCTATGATGTTCAGAAAAATAGGCTTGAAAGTCGCTATAGCTATGAAGGCCGTTATGAGAAGGATGATGACTTAGAGCTACTGCCAAGTCTAGAGTTTGAAAAGTGGTTTGAGGAAGTGCAAGGTCAATAACTGTTTTCGACAATAAAATTGCATTAAATTGATGAAGCAGAGGAAAAAGAGTGCATAGAAGGTAAGAAAGATTTTTTCGGTCAACTAGTTAATGAACTTGGAGAATAAAGAGAATAATGAAAATAAATCATCAAATTTTCGGTAACATAGAATTTAATGATGGCTGGACAAGGCCTATTTCTATAACGATGTTCGGTAAGCAGCATGTTTTAGAGATAAATATTGATGCAGATGAAGACGCAGAATTTGAAATCAACCAAGAAAAAGCCTATACATTTTTTCAAGAACACTTAGATGAAATTGTAACAGATGCTGATTCTGCTATTTTATCGTACTATAATCGTGAAATACCAGATATTGTTTCCAGTTTTATAAATTTAGCTGAAAGACAATATTTTTTAAATAAACAAAGTATAAATTTCTAATTATCTTTTTATATTTTCTTAAATGCTCGTAAAG
>ERZ772909.498-NODE-498-length-24420-cov-6.013093_pt1 | contig 24420 bp, 30 predicted proteins | sample MGYA00511137_ERZ772909 | MGnify/ENA primary metagenome ERZ772909 (study PRJEB29015, sample SAMEA2738095) | human oral metagenome | biome: human oral; feature: human-associated habitat; material: saliva | place: China | collected 2270 ... | reverse complement strand
GACAAAGTAGCGTTCGCTGCATTAGTCGAAAAAGCAAAATCTGCACTTTAATTTTTTAAAGTTTAGATAAAGAATTAGGACGCTGAAAAGCGTCCTTTTTTCATTATTATGATAGATAAGTCTATCTTTTCTATAAATTCTAAATTGATAATTTCGCTAAATTGTCCTCCTAAAACCAGTGTGTGTTTTTTAGCCTATTTCTATCATTTTAAATGATTAAATATTAATAAGAAAAAAGCATTTTTGTTAGTTATTTAAAGTTTAATTTTTAACCTTTTCGCACCCAGTATACTGGGTGTTGTTATCTCTTTACAGAGATAACAACAAAACATCTTGCTAAACAAAAAAGTTTGGTATTCCAATTAAGGTTAATTAATAGGTATGTTATGAAACTGACAAAAACACTTCTCACTAGCGCATTGTTAGCTACTTCAATTTTTTCTTTTCAATCTACTGCTTGGGCAGATACCACAAGTCAATTGCAACAAGCTCTTAAAGCTGCTGAAAAAAATGACTATGAAACAGCCTTTAAACTTATTCAGCCTTTGGCTAAACAGGGAGATGCAGATAGCCAATATCTTTTAGGTCTTCTGTATGCTACAGGAAAGGGGGTAAAAACTAATATTTCTACTGCTAACAAATGGTTCCGTAAAGCTTGTGATAACGGTTATCAAGAAGCTTGCAAGTATTTGCAATAGTGGAGATTCTTTATGAAGATTGAAAATACGAAAAAAGAAGTAAAAAGCTATAAGGGTATATTAACTAAATACCAATCTTTACCAGAAAAAATCTTACTAAATAATTTATCTTCTTAAAATCAATTTAGAGGTATGTATGAAATTCACAAAAACATTTTTCACCACTGTACTTTTAGGTACTTCAATTTTTTCTTTTCAATCTACTGCTTGGGCTGATTTAACAGAACAGCAATTACAGCAAGGTATTGAAGCTGTTAAAAAAGAAGACTACCAAACAGCTTTGAAACTTTGGGAGCCTTTGGCTGAACAAGGGAACGTATTAGCTCAATTTAATTTGGGTTTGATGTATCACTTGATGTATGAAAAGGCTCCTTCTACTTCTAATAAAGTTGAAGCTTTATCAGAAAGTATTAAATGGTATAAAAAAGCAGCTGAACATGGACACGTAGATGCTCAGTTAAATTTAGCTGTTATCTATGAAAATAGTATGATTCTAAATTATGCTGAGGCAATGAAATTGTATGAAAAATTAGCTGAACAAGGTAACCCAGCTGCTCAAGCTAAGTTGGGTACAATTTATTTAGATTCTCGTAAAGCGGAGAACTTTAAGATAAAACGAGATGAAGTAAAAGCAAAGAAATTTTTTAAACAAGCCTGTAATAATGGCGTAAAAGAAGCTTGTGCAGTATATAATTATCTAAACAAGAATAAGTAATAGATTAACTTTCCTTAAAATTTGTATAAATACTTTATATAACTTTATAAAAAGTAAATTTATTAGGACGCTGAAAAGCGTCCTTTTTTTGCATTTATGACTTCAAATTTTGTAAAATAATGCCATTAGTTCTCATCTGTTAAAATCTATGGCCGAAACAATCCCACTGAATCCTATCACGTTGCCTTTAAATCAAATTAGCTTAATCGAAGCATCCGCTGGTACAGGGAAAACCTACACTATTGGATCTTTATATCTCCGACTTTTATTAAAGGCGGGAGAAAATAATTTTTCTCGTCCGTTAAATGTGGAAGAAATTCTGGTGGTAACCTTTACGGAAATGGCGACAGAAGAACTTAAGAAAAAAATTCGTGAGCGTATAACAGATGCGATTGATAAACTCACAGCCTTTGCAGAAACCCAAGATAAATCCGCATTTAAAAATGATGAATTTCTTACCGCACTTTGTGATAATTTGAACATTTTTGAGGCAATTCATCGCTTAAAATTAGCTGAGCAAAATATGGATTTGGCGGCGATTTATACTATTCACGGTTTTTGTCGCCGTATGTTGATGCAATATGCTTTCCATTCTGGCATTCACTTCAATTTAGAATTAATTAAAGATCAATCTGACTTGTTGGTTCGTTTTGCTAATGAATTTTGGCGAGAACATTTTTATCCGTTGCCTTTTGAAATGGCTGACTTTATTGCGAATGAACTAGGTTCACCAGATTACGTGTTATCCCTATTAGAATCTGATTTAGGCAAAAATTTAATTGTTGATTTGAAGAACCAGCAGGCATTATCCATTTCTATTACAGAATTTTTACACCAATATCTTGGTGAATATTTTAAAGATATTAAGGCACTAAAAGATTTCTGGTTAGAAAGTGCGGGTAAAATTTCTGAATTAATTACAGAAGAATTGAATAAAGATTATGCAAAAGGCGAGCCTAAATCCTTAAGCCGTCGAAGTTATAATACATCACGTTTAGCGAAATGGATTGATCAAGTAAACGCCTGGGCAAATGATCCCCGTGATTATGTACTGAATGAAACCTTGATGTCGTATTTCACTCAATCAGCTTTAGGTGAAAAAGGTGAGGAGGGCGCATCCCCCTTTATTGCCCCGATTTTTACTGAATTAGAAGAGCGTGCAAATGCTTTAATGTCTCCAGATTTACTTCGTCGAGTTATTCTTTATCATTATCGCCAAGGGCTTCAACAAAAACTTTTAGATTATAAACTTAATCATCAAGAAAAATCCTTTGATGATTTATTGCGCTTGTTTTGCGAAGCCTTGCAAGGCCCACAAGGGAATGAATTAGCGGAAATGATTTGTTTCCAATATCCTTTTGCGATGATTGATGAATTTCAGGATACGGATTCACAACAGTACGCTATTTTTTCAAAAATTTATCGTGATAATCCCGAAAAAAATACTGGTTTTATTATGATTGGTGATCCGAAGCAGGCGATTTATCGTTTCCGTGGCGCAGATATTTTTACTTATCTAAAAGCCTCAGACGAAGCTCAATCTCGCTTTGAACTCACTAAAAATTATCGTTCAGAGAAGCATTTGGTTGATGGCGTAAATGCTTTATTCGATTTTCCTCAATCGCCATTTATTTATCAAAATATTAACTTTACTGCTGTTGATTCTCGTGATGATCATCTGCGATTTTATTTAAACGGTAAGGTAGAACCTGCTTATCGTTTTTATTTAACTGAAAGTGACAAAGTGAATAAAACTGAAATGGCAAAAATATGTGCTATTTCTATTCAACATTGGCTAAAAAGTGCGGCAGAAAATCAGGCAGTTTTTCAAAATGAAGATACCTGTAAAACCTTACAAGCGGCAAATATTGCTGTTCTTGTAAAAAATCGTTACGAAGCTGCTGATGTTATTCAAGAGCTACAAAAACTTGGTATTGCCTCCGTTTATCTTTCAGATCAAAGTAGTGTTTTTGATAGCCATGTAGCAGTGGAATTACTCAGAATTTTAAAAGCTTGCTTAAATGTTGCTGAACATCCAATTTTGAATGCGATTGCGACCGCACTTTTTGGCTTAAATGCAGCGGATATTCATCAAATTCAGCAAAATGAGGCTGACTGGCAACGTTGGGCAGATAGCTTTGCTCAATACCAACAAACTTGGCAACGCCAAGGAATATTGGTCATGCTACACCAAATTTTATTGGAACAAGGCATTTCAGAACGCTTATTAAGCCAAGCAACGGGCGAGCGAGATTTAACGGATTTCCTACATTTGGCAGAAATTTTACAACAAGCTGCCACGCTACACGAAAGTGAAGCGGCATTGCTCAGTTGGTTTGAAAAACAAATTCAAGGCGAAGGTCGGCAAGAGGCTCAAATTCGTTTAGAAAGCGAACGCCAGTTGGTAAAAATCGTGAGTATCCATAAATCCAAAGGCTTAGAATACGATTTAGTTTGGCTACCATTTTTAGCTGTACCAAGTAAAATTCCAACGGCTGGTGACATGAATGTTTATTATTCTAAAGAACGAGATGAAACCTTATGGGATATGGAAAATCGTAATTTAAACGCACTTTATGAAGAAACTTTTGCGGAAGAGTTACGTTTACTTTATGTGGCTTTAACGCGTGCCAAATATCAAATGGCATTCGCTTTGCCTGCGCAATTTGATAAAAAATGGAATGCCTTGCATTATGTACTAAGCCAAGGTGAAATAGGCAAGGAAATAGCGTTATCAGCGCCTAAAGATACCGAAACATTGCTGCAAGCCTTCAAAGAAAAAATGCGAGATAATGTGGAAATCTGCACTAAGCCAAATCTAGAGGCTTTTCCGGCTTTATCAACCAATACAAAAAATGATGAGCTTAAAGCAGCAGAATTTACGGGCAATATTGAGCAAGATTGGCGAATAACCAGTTTTACTTCAATTGAACAAGGTCATCGCCGCCAGTATTATTTCACTGAAAGTGCGGGTAAAAAACACGCTGTTTTTGATGATGCAAAAGATTATGATAGCCAAAATGCTATTGAAATTTCGACCGCACTTTTAAGCGAAAATGAATCAAGCATTTTAGATTTACCACGAGGTAAACAAGTCGGGACTGCATTGCATCGCCATTTTGAAAATTGCTATTTTTCTGATTTAGCAAATACAGAAGAAATTGACAAATTAAGACAATCCTTACAGTTAGATGAAACCCTTACAGAACCGCTACAAAATTGGCTACAACAGATTTCACATACGCCACTTTCTAATGAAATAGGAATAGCATTAGCTGATTTGGCAAATAAAGATTGCATTAAAGAAATGCCATTTTATCTGGCTATTCGGGAACATTTTGATGTTGAAGCGTTTAATCGCGCGTTGAAAGCCCATCATCATTTATCAAGCGAGCCACTTCAATTTGAAAAAATTCAAGGCATGGTGCGAGGTTCGATTGACTTAGTTTTCCGCCATAATGGGAAGTATTATCTTGTTGATTATAAATCTAATTTCTTAGGTTCAACTCTTGCTGATTACAATCAAGAGGCATTGAAAAAAGAAATGTTACACAGTCACTATGATTGGCAATATTTAATTTATACGCTGGCATTACATCGTTATTTGCAAAGCGTTGTGCCTCATTACGATTATGCGCGAGATTTCGGCGGGGTATTTTATCTTTTCTTACGTGGAATGAATGGTGAGCCGCAATCTGGCGTATTTTACGATCGTCCAAGCGTTGAATTAATCACAGAATTAGACGGGGTGTTTTAATGTTATCCGTATTACAAAAACTTAAAGAGCAGGGCATTCTTTCTCAAGGTGATTATTATTTTGCTAAGTTGATAGCTGATAAACAATGTCATACGGATTATGCGGAACCAGTCAAAAATTTAGCCATATTATTAGCCGCACTTTGTAGCTGGCGTTATACGCAGGGAAATACTTGCAGCCAATTAGATCGCTATTTAGAACATAATTTATTTGGTTTGGCTTATCGTACAACGGAAAAAGATTATTTAGCAGAAATTCGTGAAAAGATTGGTTATTTATCCGTTGAAGATTGGCAAAATGCGTTGTGCGGGCATATGGCATTTACGCAAGATCCCGTCAATCAAATTGCGCCAATGGCATTTCAATTTGGCGCGTTGTATTTCTATCGCGCTTGGCAAGATGAATATCGCATCGCACAATATATAAAAAACACCTTAAAAAAACACCGCACTTTAGCCTTTTCTTATGATGAAATTCGTCAAAAATTAGATAAATATTTCCCTGAAATACAGGAAAAAACAGATTGGCAAAAAGTGGCAGTGGCAACGGCGATTAAAAGCCCATTTTCGATTATTACAGGCGGCCCAGGAACAGGAAAAACCACCACAGTTACGCGTTTATTGCTAGTTCTACAAGAATTATTTGATTGTAAATTACACATCAAATTGGTTGCACCGACTGGTAAGGCAGCCTCTCGTTTGGAAGAGTCGATTAAAAATGCGTTAGGTTTTATGCAAGAAAAAATGAATTTATCCCATTCACTTTTCAATGCGATTCCACAAAAAGCCAGTACTTTGCATAGTTTACTGGGTGTGAATGCCTTTAATGATTACACGCGCTATAACAGCCATACCCCTTTGCAGCTAGATGTATTAGTTGTTGATGAAACATCAATGATTGATTTGCCGATGATGGCAAAACTTATCAGTGCGTTAAAGCCCGAAACCCGATTAATTTTATTAGGCGATCAGGCGCAATTAGCCTCTGTTGAGGCGGGGGCTGTATTGGGGGAATTGGCACAATTTGTTAATCAACCTTATAGCCATGAACAAGCTGCGTACTTACAAGCGACAACAGGCTATAAAATTGAAGGTTATGATTGTTCAAATCCAATACGTGATTGCTTATGCCATCTAACAGAAAGTCACCGTTTTGATAAAGATTCAGGTATTGGCAAGTTGGCTGAATTTATTCAAAAAGGCAAAGCAGATGATAGCCTTGGGTTATTTGAACATTATCCGCAAGAATTACACTTTAATGCCTTAAATGATGAAAGCGATGCGGTTAATCAAGTTGTAAAAAGTGCGGTGAAAAATTACCGCACTTTCTTAAAAATGTTGGACGATTTACGTAAACAAAAAATTGATCCTAACGCTAAAAATGAACAAGGCATTTCCTATGCCGAAGCTATTCAAGCACAATTTAATTCTGTGAGATTTTTAACCGCACTTCGTAATAACAATTTAGGTGTTGAAAATCTCAATAAAGAAATTGCGTTAGCGTTGCGAGAGGAAAAATTGCTTTGGTTCCGTAATGAACAAGATTGGTATATCGGCAAGCCAATTATGATTACTGAAAACGATCATAATGTTCGCCTTTATAACGGCGATATTGGGCTGTGCTTGGCAAATGGCAAAGTATGGTTTGGCAATCGAGAAGTGCTGACAAGCCGAATTCCAGCGCATGAGCCCGCTTTTATGATGACGATTCATAAATCCCAAGGTTCCGAATTTGAACATACCGTCATGGTGCTTCCAACAGAAGTGAATCCAGTATTGTCGCGAGAATTAGTTTTCACAGGCGTGACTCGTGCGAAAAAAGAACTCACTGTATTTGCCGATGAAAAAATATGGAAAACAGCAATTCGCCAGACATTGAGACGCCAGAGTGGATTGGGGAAATTATTGGAAGAGATGAATTAGTCAAAAAGGCGGAATGAATCCGCCTTTAAATTTATAAGTCCATCACTTATTCATCAACAATATCAGTAAATTCTGCACCTAATATTTTTGCTAAATCTTGTGGCGCAATTTCTACGCTTAGCCCACGTTTTCCGCCTGAAACATAAATCGTTTCAAACTCAAGTGCGGTTGAATTTATCACGGTTTTCACGCGTTTCTTTTGACCGATAGGGCTAATTCCCCCCACAAGATAGCCTGTACTTTTTTGCGCCGCATCTTTATCCGCCATTTCCACTTTTTTCACACCGATAGATTTTGCTGCTTTCTTTAAATTCAGCATATTAGCCGTTGCAAGCACAAAACAAGCGAGTTTTTTCTGATCGCCATTTTCCGCCACAAGTAAGGTTTTAAAAGAGCGGTTAGGATCAATGCCTAATTTTTCTGCGGCTTCATCACCAAAATGTTGATTGTTTGGATCATGATCATAAGTATGCAAGATAAAAGGAATTTTTTGTTTTTTAAGTAAATCAATTGCAGGTGTCATTATTTCGTTCCTGGTTTTGGTGTAAAATAATGCCGATTATTTTACAGCGGAGAGAAAAATGGACGCAACCTTAAATATTGCGATAGCAGCAGAATTTGAATTAAGTGAAAAAATTGTAGAGCGTTTAGAACAAAGTGCGCTTGAAATTAGCAGTGTTTCTATTGTTGAAATAACACCTTTTGAAGAAGAACAAAATATTCGTTTTCGCAATAAAGGCGTTGAACAACTTTCGCCAAATGAAGTTGAGTGGGCTGATTTTAATTATGTCTTTTTTGCAGGAAAACTTGAGCAAGTTTCCCATATTGCGCAAGCAGCAGAGCAGGGCTGTATTGTCATTGATATGTTAGGTGTTTGCAGTGCGCTTTCTGATGTGCCCGTTGTTATTCCAACGGTAAATGAATCACAACTATTTGAGCTGAGACAACGTAACATTGTTAGCTTGCCTGATCCACAAGTAAGCCAACTTGCTTTAACCCTTGCCCCGATTTTACAAGAAACGAATCTTAATCAAGTGTTTATCACCTCTTTATTGCCAGCTTCTTATACGGATGCTGACACTGTTACTAAACTTGCGGGACAAACAGCCCGTTTATTAAACGGTATTCCATTGGATGAAGAAGAAACTCGCTTAGCGTTTGATGTCTATCCGCATCAAACACCTAATTTATCGAATCAATTACAACGAATTTTTCCGCAATTAGATCGTGCTACATTCCATGCAATCCAAGTGCCTGTATTTTATGGATTGGCACAAAAAGTTACCGCACTTTCAGACTATGATTTCGACTATCAACCTCAAAATAGCGATCTTATCGCTTTAGAAGAAACCTTAATTACGCCTGTGCTTAATGGAGAACAAGAAAATGGTGAAGAATCAGTAAAACTTCATTTAAGTCAAATAAGTGCGGTAGAAAATGGCGTAGAATTTTGGTCTGTGGCAGATGAACAACGTTTTAATCTCGCCTTACTTTCAGTGAAATTGTTGGAAGGAATTTATCAGCAAGGTTATTAATACCAAGGAAATTAAGGAGAAGAGTATGCAAAATATTCTATTTATTATCCATTCATCCCCTTATGGTGACGAGCATTTTTTTAGTGCATTACGTTTGGCGTTACAGTTGCAAGAGCAGCATAAAAGTGCGGTTAATTTAAAAGTATTTTTAATGTCTGATGCGGTAACTGGTGGTTTAGCAAAACAAAATCCAGCAGAAGGGTATCATTTACAACAAATGTTGGAAATTTTAACGGCACAAGGGGCGACAATTAAACTTTGTAAAACCTGCACCAATGCTCGTGGTATCACCGAATTGCCGTTGGCAGACGGTGTGGAAATAGGCACCTTATCGGAGTTGGCAGACTGGACGATAGAAGCCGACAAAGTATTAAATTTTTAATTTTCTCGATAGATAAAAGAAACCCGCCACAAGTGCGGGTTCTTTTTTGCTTATTTTGTTGCAGCTTTCATTGCTTGAACAAATTCAGCTAATTCAGCTAAACATTGCTCGTGATTATCTAAATTTCGCTCAATGATTTTCACCGTTGCAGAACCTGAAATCGCACCGGCTGCCCCCAAAGACAACGCTTCTTTAACTTGCTCTGGTTGAGCTATGCCGAAGCCTTGTAAAATTGGCGGGGCATTATGTGCCTTAAGTTGTTCTACAAGGGTATCTAAATTCGCTGCGTGGGCTTGATTTTCAGCACTGGTTACGCCAGCACGAGAAACTAAATAAGTATAACCCTCGCTATTTTCGGCGACACCTTGGATCGTTTTTTCATCCGCATTTGGCGGGCAAATAAATACCGGTTGAATGCCATGTTTTTTAGCCGCTTGTACATAATCTTCTTTTGCGAATAACGGAATATCTGCCACAAGCACAGCATCAACACCGACTTCTGCACAACGTTGATAAAAAGCATCTAGACCTTTGGCAAAAATTAAATTAGCACAAAGCAATAAACTAATTGGAATCTCTGGATATTTTGACCGCACTTTTTCTAATAACTTAAAGCTATCTTCAGTACTATGGCCCGCAGTTAAAGCACGATTATTCGCAGCTTGGATCACAGGGCCATCAAGTAGCGGATCGGAAAAAGGAAAACCAAGCTCTAAAGCATCCGCACCGTTATCCACAAGCGTACAAATAATGTCAAAAGAGTGGTCAAAAGTAGGGTCACATAAGGTGACGAAAGGAACAAACGCCCCTTCATTTTTTGCTTTAAGCGCAGCAAATTGAGTTTCAAAACGGCTCATTATTTCATTCCTTTTTCTGTCAAAATTTTATCTACGGTGAAAATATCTTTATCGCCACGACCAGATAGATTTACCACTAAAATTTGTTCTTTGTTAGGTTCTTGATGAATCATTTTTAGGGCTTGAGCAAGTGCGTGTGAGCTTTCTAATGCAGGAATAATGCCTTCATGTTTAGCTAACTCTTGGAAAGCATTCAATGCTTCATCATCAGTAATACTTGGATATTCTGCTCGTCCAATACTTTGTAAATAAGCATGTTGAGGCCCAACAGAAGGGAAGTCTAACCCAGCTGAAACAGAGTAGGATTCCTCAACTTGACCATCTTCCGTTTGCATTAAAGGGGATTTCATCCCGAAATAAATCCCCACTTTTGCATGACCTAATGGTGCGCCATGTTCACCGCTTTCAATGCCTTTCCCCGCAGGTTCAACACCAATTAAACGTACATTTGGTTCATCAATAAAATCAGTAAACATACCAATTGCGTTAGAACCACCTCCAACAGCGGCAATCACTGCATCAGGTAAACGACCTTCTCGTTCGAGAATTTGACGTTTCGTCTCAATCCCAATCATTTTTTGAAATTCTCTCACAATCGTCGGAAAGGGATGAGGGCCTGCCGCCGTTCCAAGTAAATAATGGGTGGTTTCATAGTTTGCTGACCAATCACGCATCGCTTCACAACAAGCGTCTTTTAAAGAGCAAGAGCCTTTTTGTACAGGAACCACTTCCGCGCCCATTAAACGCATACGAAATACATTCGGCGATTGACGCTCAACATCTTTTGCTCCCATATAAATACGGCATGGCATATCTAACATAGCACAAGCAAGAGCAGTAGCGACACCATGCTGACCCGCACCAGTTTCGGCAATAATACGCGTTTTGCCCATACGTTTAGCCAATAAAATTTGTCCTAAAACTTGATTGGTTTTATGAGCGCCACCGTGTAATAAATCTTCACGTTTAAGATAGATTTTCGCTTTAGTACCTTTTGTTAAGTTTCGACAAAGGGTAAGTGCGGTCGGTCTTCCCGCATAATTTTTGAGTAAATCTTGAAATTCACGTTGAAATTCAGGATCGTCTTTCGCTTCTACAAATGCTTTTTCAAGTTGTTTAAGCACTGGCACGAGTATTTCTGGTACATACATACCACCAAACTCACCAAAATAGGGATTTAAAAGAGTTTCTGACATTGTGTTTCCTTATTATTTTAATTTGAATTTCTTGCCACATTCAGTGGTGCAAAAGTTTGTGCTGTTGGCATCACTTCAATGCGATTAATATTAACGTGTTCTGGTTGCTGATTGAGCCATAAAACCATATTCGCAATATCTTGTGGCGTAACGTATTGCACATTTTCATAGAGTTTTTCTGCTCGTTCATTATCACCTTTAAAACGCACATTAGAAAATTCTGTTCCACCACAAAGCCCTGGTTCTATAGTGGTAACACGGATATTTTTACCCGCCAAATCTGCACGTAAATTTAAGCTGAACTGTGTTACAAAAGCTTTTGTACCACCATATACGTTACCGCCTGGGTAAGGGTAGGTCCCTGCAATTGAACTTAAATTAATAATATGGCCCATATTTCTTTCTACCATTTGAGGCAAAACGAATCGAGTCATATTCACCAATCCTTTAATATTCGTATCAATCATTTGTTCCCAATCATCAAGATTCGCTTTATCGGCAGATTCTAAGCCAAGAGCCAATCCTGCGTTATTAACGAGTAAATCAATATTTTTCCATTGTGTAGGTAAAGATTTAATTGCTTCTTGAGTGGCTAGTCGATCAGATATATCGAAAGCAAGAGGCAGAAATTTTTCACCAAATTCAGCTTTAAGTGAAGTTAATCGTTCGGTACGGCGACCAGTACCAATTACAAAATATCCTGCTTGAATAAGCGTTCTACAGATTTCAGTACCAAATCCTGCGGTAGCACCAGTAATAAGGGCAATTTTAGACATCATTCTCTCCTTTTTATTTACGATATTTTTATACTACTACACTAGTACAAAAAAATATAGGAGTTTATGAAGAAATTTGAAGAAAAAGAATGGAAAATAAAAGCAAAAAGTGCGGTAAAATTCCACCGCACTTTCAAGATTAATGATGATGGTGTTCTGGTTTTGGTGGGAGTTTAGCTAATCCTTTACCAACTGGTAAAATTAATGTGCTATAGCTTGCAGATTGCTGACAAATTTGTTGATCTGCAAATGGTGTTTTATGAATAACTTTAATTTTCCAAATACCATCAATTAATGGAATGATATTTACACGTCCTTGACTATCTGTTTTACCTGAAAAACCTTGTGGTTCACGATGGCTTGTACTTGCTTCAAGATCTTTCACGACAATAGTATCAGCGGTTGCAATTACAGTTTCACCTGCTAATGGCTGATCTTGGTAGAAAATTTGAACAGGGAACGGTTCACCTGATTTCGCTTTGCTTGGATCACGCAAAGGAACAATTTCAAGTGGTAAACCAACTCTTGTCATTGCCATTTCTGCATTTAATGGTTTTTTACCAACTGTAACAAGACTTTTACCAAACATTTGAGTTTGTTCGCAATAAGTTGGATTTTCTAATCCTTTTAAATTATCCATTTTCCAACCTTCAGCATTTTGTGACCAAAAGGTTGGTTTATAAGTCGCAGTCACCCAATAAGAGCCATCAGACAATGCTTTCTCTGATTGATATTGATAGTTTTCACCTTTTTGAACTAAGGTTTGTTTTTCACCATCTTGACGAATAATTTCCATTGGCGCAAAAATTTTTAAACGTGCTTCAGGAATTTTTTCTACGTAAGGGTAGTCCCCATAAGCTAATTCTGCTTTTAATACAGAACCAGATGCCAATTTTGCAGGCGCTTGAACCCAAACTTCATGAGCTTGCGCTGCACCAGCTAAAACCAATAAACTTGCAATTAATGTTTTTTTCATACCTTTCCTTAATAAAAAAATAGAAGTGAGCATTTATAAAATGAGCGCAAATATTAAATGAAAATAACTATCATTTAAATGGTGATTTAGAGAAAATTTAATATTTGTGATCAAGATCACAAAAAATCTATATAAAAAAATTCCCTAAATACTTAGTACTTAGGGAATTTCTAAATGTAGATGGCTGTTATTAATCGTCTTTTTTAGATGGCTTAATGCCTAATAAATTACAACTTAATTTACTAATCACATGTTCCGCAGTATTACCCAATAATGCAGCTGATAAACCTGTACGGCCGACTGTACCTAAAATCACTAACTCAGCTTCAATTTCTTGTGCGACTTCAGGAATCACTTCTTCAGGGAAACCTTCACGAACATGAGTATGGTCTTCACTAATACCAAATTTTTGACGCAATGCTTTCATATTAATGAGATGTTGGCCACGAATACCGTTTTCATAGCCTGAAGTATTAAATTCTGGTAAATCAATAGCCATGTTGATTGGAGCAGAAGGGTAGGCGGCAACTAAGTGAACATTGCCACGATTTAAATTTTCAGCGAGTGACATACCTGTTTCCACTAATTCTTGATTAAATTCATCTTGATAGTCTTGCTCACCAGAAACATTTACTGCCACAAGAATACGGCGCTGATGTTTCCAATCGCCATCGCGAACCATCAAAACAGGAACAGGGCATTTACGAAGAAGCTGCCAATCCACTGGTGTGAAAATAAGTGAGGTAAAACTTTCCTCATCTTTAGTATATTTCACCACAAGATCATAATTGTTGCCTTCGACTTCTTCTTTAATCGCCTCAGCTTCGTTGCTATTCCAAACAATGTGAGATTGCAATTCAATTTCAGGATCTGCATATTTATCTAAGTAATATTGAACCGCATGTCGGTGTTTTTCGATTACTTGTTGATGCATTTCTGAACGTTCTTCAGAAGAAAGTAAAGCCGACATTTCATAAGATAAGTCATATACAGATAAAAGTGCGGTGATTTTTACCTTAGTTTCATTTTTTTGTTCTTTCACCAAACGAACGGCACGCGCAAGAGCATATTGTTTTTCATTTTCAGGATTGAGAACAACCAGGATATTTTTAAATTTCATAACAACCTCCAAAATTCACCATAGAATAAGAAAGAATCTTTTGAATGGCAAGGTTCGATTTTCAAAAAGGTGATCTAGTGCAAAATTTATTTTTAATGAATACAAAAAAGGCGTGAAATTCACGCCTTAAAAATTATTCAACTAATGTTATTTTGGTTTTATTCGTACCAGTTAATTCAATTAAACCATTTAAATCATTGATTGTAATATATTTGCCTTGTACGCTAATCACGCCGAGTTTTTGAAAGCGGCCTAATAATCGGCTGATGGTTTCAACGGTTAAACCTAGATAGTTACCGATATCGCCACGCGTCATCGTTAAACGGAATTCTTTAGCTGAAAAACCACGAGCAGAGTATCGTTTAGAAAGATTATGAATAAAAGCAGCTAAACGCTCTTCAGCATTCATTTTAGACAGTAACAAAATCATTTCTTGATCACTTTTAATTTCATTACTCATTAAACGCAAAATTTGTTGGCGCAATTTTGGCATTTTACCTGCTAAGTCATCCAAAATATCATAAGGAATTTCGCATACCATTGCGGTTTCTAAAGCTTGCGCAAAACTAGGATGTTGCATTTGAGTAATTGCATCAAAGCCAACTAAATCACCAGGTAAATGAAATGAAGTGATTTGTTCTTCGCCAGATTCACTAATAGTGTAGCTTTTAATCGTGCCAGAGCGAATTGCATAAATTGAATTGAGGGAATCACCTGCTTTAAAAAGAACTTGTGATTTTTGGATGGGTTTCTTTCGTTCGATAATATTATCAAGCTGATCTAATTCATGTTCGTTCAGCGTAAAAGGAATGCAAAGTTGACTAATACTGCAATCCTGGCAATGAATAGCGCAACCTCCCGATTGAACCCGGCGTCCTGCCTTGGTTTCTGCAACGAAATTTTTCATGTAAGCCTCAAATATTTCGAAAAATTAGTGTAAAATTGATCTAACTCAATAATTATACCACTAAATAGTCATTTTAAGAAGAGTAAAGCATTATGGCAGCAGAAAAATTAACAAAAAAACGGCTGATTCAGATTTTAATTATGTTATGTATTTTGATTATTGCATTTGTTTGGCGATATTTTTAAAAAACAGAAAATCCTTGCTCATTTTTAAAACAAATGGATTATTTCTAAAAAATTTTACTTGTCACACATTTATATATACGTATAATTCAACACCATTAAGCCTGGGTGGCGAAATTGGTAGACGCAGCGGATTCAAAATCCGCCGTTGAATAAACGTGTCGGTTCGAGTCCGACCCTAGGCACCAAATTGAGTAAAGTCGTAAATCGCTAGTAGAATCAATGATTTACGGCTTTTTTATTTGTGCTTTTTTCGCTAATTTCGTCATTTTCCGCAATAATATTTGCCGTGTCAAATGATGACTTTGACGTAAATTTGACGTGATTTGCGTAGTCTAACAAGTGTTTGGCATTAAGGTGCGCATAACGCTTAACCATTTCTAATGTTTCCCATCCGCCAAGTTCTTTTAACACCATCAATGGTGTGCCGTTTTGGACGTGCCAACTTGCCCAAGTATGGCGAAAATCATGAAATCTAAAATTTTCAATTTTGCAGCGTTTAAGTGCGCGGTTAAAATCGTATTTATCCACTTCACTTATGCGTTTACCTTTTCCTCGGTGGAAAACATAAGGTGACATGCGTAAACTGGCTCGTCTTTTCAGCACATCCATAGCCTCGGTGCCTAAGAGTAACGATCTTGCTCTTCCTGATTTTGCAATATCGCTACTTACAATGGCTATTTGTCTCTCAAAATCAATCTTATCCCAAGTAAGAGTAAGAATTTCGCTCGCTCTCGCACCAGTAGCAAGAGCAAATGCACATACATCTTTCATCCAGTCTAATTGCAGAGCATTGATAAGGCCTTGTGCTTTGACTTGGCTTATCCAACGAACTCTTACTTTAGGCTCTTTATTTCTTGGGATATAAGGGATGTTATCGATCCAACCTGATTGCTGTGCAATGGATAGAGTGCGCATAATAGAGGAGCGATAACGATTTTGAGTTGATGGGGAAATTGGCTCTTTTGTCCCTGTTTTATGGGTGGGTAGAGCATTAAGGATATCGTCAGTTGTTAAAGAGCTGAGTAAGCGTCCTGCCAATACTTCACGCCAATATTCTACATGGCGAATTTTTGTGGCAAAATCTTTTTGCCCTTGCGAAACTTCAAGAAACCGAATTAATGCCTCCTCAATGGTTCTTTCGGGTTTCTTATTTAGTTTTTCAACTTGCCAAAGCTCGTGTTTTAGTTTGTCATGGTACTCTTGCGCGAGCCGCTTTTCAGTTGTTTTAGCAGAGCATCTAATTCTTTCTCCGCTCGGTGTGGCAATATCGATTTGCCATACGCCGTATTTATTTTTTCTGATCGACATTTTCTATTCTCCACAGAATAATCGCCGACCTGCACATCGCAGTATAGATTATTCTGCTTTTTTTTGCGTTGTTCAAGTACTGATTTCTCAACTAACCAAATATTAGATCCCTCCATCTGGAAGAACCCCCATTTATGGCGATGATTGAAAACCGTGCTATAGCTTAGATTAAGTAATTTAGCTGTTTGTTTTATTGTAAGAGTTTGTTCCATCCCATATTTCCTCCAATAAAAAACCGCCCATAAGAGCGGTTATAATGATTTATTTTAGTTAGCCCACTTCATCTAATTTATTCCCCTTTTTTGTAAATAGGAGAGGGCGATTTAATGGGCTGTAAATAGATTTTAATAGTCGCGTGGTTTTTGCACATTAATAGTGATACTTCCTACTCCTATTAGATCATCATCTTTCCAACGAATCACATCTGCTAGAGTAATATTCAATCCAAGTTCTTTTAGCTTTTCGGTTTCGGCTCGCGCTTGTTTTTGAAAACGAAACCATTCTTTGAAATCTGCTAAGAATCGTTCAAACTGCGTTTCATTCAGCATTAAAATATCGGTTACTTCTTTAAACTCATAAACTTGATCAGACATCTTTTCCTCCTATATCCCCAATTTCATTCTCATCACAGGTAATCGCTCCGAACACTTAATCCATTCGCTCATATCACACCACCAATCGAATAATTTTCCACGCAACACCAAGAAATAATCCTATTCCAGCTCCAGCCATTGCAATAACAAAAGCTCCAGTTAATAAATAAAATAGCCATTCTGTAAATGCTTTCATACTTTTCCCTAATATAAATCTTCTGAAAATAAAATGTCAGGGTTAGGCGAGCCTGATAACCGTATAACTTGCCCTTGCTCTTTGGCAATTTCCATCGCCTCTATGCGCCCAACAAAACGACCTTTATTTGTTAAAAAAACCTTGATCAAAATCTAATAAAGGGTATTTATACTGCTTTTCTAGAGCATTTAATTGCTTAAGCATAAATTGGTCATAATGGCGCACACCATAAACCTCGTGGATGATATGATCGCCATTTTCTAAAGTGCCATCTCTCTTATCTACAAACACTTGGCAAGCAGAGCATACAATTCTTTCAGGAATATCTACATATTCTCTTTTTTGGTTTAAGAGTTTAATAAATTCATTGAATAATGTTTGTCTTTCTTCAGGCGTTTGTTGTTTGATTAAATTAATAATATCCATCACTTACTCCTAAAATAAAAGGCGCTCACTTGGAACGCCTATTGGATTTGTTAAATACTAATTTCTATTTTTGATTACCAAGATTTACCACTGGCAAAACAGGCACAAGTGGTTTTGCGGTTGTAGCTGTTGTTGATGCGCTACTGCGGTTTTCATTTATCCAGTCGGCTAATTTACTCCACGCCGATAAACTTGCCGCAAAGAATTCATCATTGCGTAGATGATGATATTCCTTGATAAAAAATTTCACTTCGCCCTTAATTTTTTCTCTTGTGTGGCTATCTAGCACGGCCCAATACTCTTTAACATCGTGTATGCAGATTAAAACAGACGTTCCGTTATCGTGTAGGGAGTCTCTAACATAACGGTGCATTAATGTTTGGAATTTATGTAAGGGGATTTTGATGTTAATTTCGTTTGTCATACTTCACATCCCAACATATGAGCAAGTGATGCAGGATCGACTTGGAATTGATAGAAAAATCGATGAGAGTTGCTTGTTTTACTTGTTGATATTTTCATTTGTGATTTATTGTTTGGTAAGGCCTCTTTGGGTATTAAAATAATATCAAAGGGGCCTCTTATTCTCTTATCTTTGTCAAGACACAAGAAAAGACAATAATAATCTGCTCGATCTTCATCAAGTTTATGCAATTTAAAATCATAAAATGATTGCAAGGTCTCTTTTCGAGTTATCTTTGTTAATTCTTTTACATCAATGGTTTTTCCGTTCACAATGAAGTCAAAGCAGGGGTTGTTTTCTCTATAATCTTCATTCATATCGATAGCGTCAGGAACGAGTTGTTTAAATTTCTCTTCTGCGTTGGTGCCAGATGAAGCTCTTGTTACATATCGGCTTTCCCGATATTGGTGCCAACGCGGAGAATAACCTAGTTTTTCAACAGTTTTAGCTACAACCCATACAGTCAATCCAAGCTCTTCACACATCCATTGAAGATTTCCGTTAAAGCGAAAATAAGAGTCCATTACACGATATTCAGTAGTCTCATTTTGTTTAATAAAGGAATGTTTTTTTAAGCAAAGATACACTACACCTGGTGTGATTTTAGACTTTAATTCGTGTTGGTTATAAGGGATTTGGTGGATTGATTGAATATCTTTGTAATGCACTTTTGCCCAATCTATAATGATTTTTTCGCGCACGTCATATTCATTGATTTCATTCGATGACGCTTGTATTAGCGGTTTATTTTGTGTTTTATCCGTCGGTGTAACCTCCAGAGAATTTGATTGGCGTTCGTGATACTCGTTTAAACTTTCTCTCATTTTGCTTAATCGAGAGCTTTTTTGTTTAATTTCTTGCGAAAGTACATTTGCCATCACTAGTTCTGTTTTCATTTCACTGATTGGACTAATTTTCATTTAGATTTCCTTTTATTATGGTATTTCCTAGTCGTTTGAGTGGCTCAGCTAATTCTTTGCTTGAGACTACCTCATATTCTTGTTTAGCTATTTCAACCTTTAGTTGAAGTGACAATCCGTTGATAATAGTATCGCCAATTTTCGCTACTGCGTTGGCACGTTGAACTTCGCTAGGAATGTCTTCAGGTTTAATATCGTTGTTATTGAGCCGTTCTAGTGCAGCATATAGGTGATCTGAAAGCGTTGTCATTTTCGCCCTCCCTTTTTCTTATGGTGTTTAAAGTGCGGTCGATTTTCTCGGAGTTTTAAATTGTCCTGTCGGATTTGTTCTACTTTAATTCTTAGGCGTTCATTATCGCTTTCAAGCTCTCTAATTCGTCTTGATTTGGCAAGATTTTCATTACCTAATTTTTCAAAATGATATTTATCATTTTCGATTTCCTCTTTGAGGATTTTTCTGGCGAGGGATTTTAGTAGGTTCATGGTTTTCCTTTTTATTAATTTCTTTCTTCTGGGATATAAGTAGTTGGCTTACCTTCATTTGCTGCCCTAAACCAAAAATCAGCTTGGCTACGCAACCGCTCATTTTCTTTTTTCAGTAAATCAATTTCTTGCTTTAACTGTTCGATTTGTTGCATTAGTATTTTGGCGTCTTTGCTCATAATGATTTTTTGGAGATATAAAAAAGCCACTATTGATTAGTGGCTTGTGGTGTTTCGTCTTGCGAGATAGGCGGAGGCCCTTCCCATGCTATTTAATCTCCATGCTGTCCCATCATGACTTTTTCAGCTAGCCGTTTAAGTAATATCATAATCTATCCCTAATCCCACCAAATTCTTTTATTAGGCTATCAACTGTTTTGCCAAGCACGCTCGCCATTAAGACAAAGTCTGCATCAAAACGAGCAGTCACATCTTCTTTTACAATGTCATCGTTCTTCTCGGTTATATTGTCGTCAAACTTCAAGCGTTTCAGCGTACCGTCTTCAACTAAGACAAATTTAAGGTTGTTTTCCCACTCAAGCGCGAGTCTTGATACTGAGCCATTTTTCGCAAGTTCGATAATTTCCTCGTCTTCAACATCTTTTTGCTTGCAATGAATAATGCCTAAATCTTCTTTTTCCCGAATTTCTACTTCTTCGCGCAAGATGAGCCAATCTGGCGAGGTATCTGTAACCCATTTTGTCATCACTTCGCATGGAGCACGATTAAATGCTAACGGTACTACTGGCAAGCTGCCAAGCGATTTACGCAAAAGTGCAAGTGCATCTTCGGCTGTTTTACTTGATGCTGCATCAACAAAGATAAGTTGTTTCAACGTGTCGATGTAAAGTGCGGTCGTTTTGATGCGAGAAAATGCTTGCGGAAGTAGAGTGGCTATCACATCATCTTTTATGGATAATCGTTCTACTTTCTTTAATTTTCGCTGTTCTTTTTCTTCAAGCGCAGTGATTCGTTTATTGAGTTCACGATTCACAACTTCCGCTGGCAAAATCTTCTCTTCACGTTTAGCTATAAGTAAGATTTTTCCGTCCGCTTGATGTGCTAAATTTTCGCTGGTGACGAGCGGAGCAGACCAACCGAAATGGCTAACATCTACTGAACCACACGGAGTAAATTCACATTCTTTGAGTTGTTTTTCGATATTCTCAAAGTCTATTTGTTTTGTTAATTGGTAAATAATTGCATTTCTGAACCAGTACATTTTTATTATTCCTCATAAATAAAAAGCCGCTAATTAATAGCGGCAGATTTTAAGCATCATCTTCGTAGTAGTGTTCTTCAACCACGAATCTATCACTACCATAGATAGGTTCTCTATATGGTTTTTTAGTCGTCTTTAACCTCAATAAACTCACCTATCTCATCTAACGTGTACCAAGTATCAGCTTTGATGTTATTTTCACCGACCTTTGATGCTTTAATATGAATTAGCTCTCCATCATCATTGCGATACACACAAACAATCGCACCATCGATACTCGCCTTAGCTTTAGATTGCCAACCAAGCGCAACAGCTATAGATTGCTTGCCAGATACTTCCGCTGCCGACCAATCGCCTGTATTGGTTGCTGCCGACTGATTGCCTGTATTGGATATTTTAGCAGCATCCCAATCAACTTTACCTTTTATCCATTCAACGGCTTTTTTTACCATTTCCGGCAAGTTAATTTCGGTTTCGATCGTGATTTTTGCAGATGCAATTTTTGTATCATCACTATCTTTTGACGTTTCGCCACTCATTTTAACTACAGCAAATTTACTTACCGCTGGACTGTAATGGCTAAGCACATCAAGAGAGTATTCGCAGGCGTGAAATCCACTTTTACAAGCCTTAACATCACCTTTATGCTCATACGTTTTGCCTATCTCATACTGATAACCTTGACAAGTCCAGTCTTGATTAAACCCTTTATAAGCTATAATTTCTTTGTTTTCTTCGGCCATTTTTTTATCTCTCAAATTTGTATAATAAAAAAACCACTATTGGTTAGTGACTTATCATGTAACTCAAAATGGAATATCATCATCAAACCCATCTTGTTCTGCTGCTGCACTTAATGGGTCGGTTTTTTCTTTGTCTTTGCTTGGCTGTTGTGTGTCATTGCTTGCCTTGCTGTCTAGCATTTCAAAGGATTGTGTCGCTACTTTAAGTGCAGTGCGGTTATTGCCGTTTTGGTCTTGCCAGCTTTCCTGCACTAGTTTTCCTGTTACGCAGATTTTTGAGCCTTTTTGCAGATATTGTCTTGCTACATCAGCGGAGTTGCCGTGTACAACAATCGGTATCCAATGGGTACGTTTAACTGTATTACCTTGTTTATCTCGGTAATCATCACCGATAGCAAGATTAAATGTGGCAATTTGCCCGCCATTTTGGAATTGGCGGATTTCTGGGTCACTGCCTAAATGACCGACTAATATAACGGTGTTGGTGTTACGAGCCATAGTTTTTCCTTACGTTAAATTAAGTAAATAATCGTTATACATTAGGTTGTATTCATCAATAAGATCGGGATGTTTTTCCTCTAACCAAACAATAGCCTTATCGTAAATTTCACTGCATTCCTTTTGGGTTTTCCCTTTCAGCCTATCTTTAAGTTGCTCTATAACCGATTTGCTAGTTACGTTAGCTTGAGTAGAGCTCATAGCCTGCGGGGTCGATTTGCTGGAGTTGTTTGGCTGCTCGGACTTTGGGGACGATGACTGTTCACGCTTTCCCACGCTTGCCGCATCGTCATCTTCTTGCGCCATAAATAACATTGCAGTTAAGGCGTAACGACGTGCATAGGTAATGGCTGCACCAACTTGTTGCGCATCGTTAGCTTGCTTAACTCCAGCCTTAACCAATGGATAACAACTCCGTAAAAATTGCCCGCTTTTGTGAAATAGCGTTGTCACTAGAGTTGGCTCGTCATTTAGGACAGTAACAAGTTGCGTGATTACTAAATTATGCTCCGCAAGGATTGGGCGACAGGTATCAAGCACTTTGCTTAGTTCTGCGTATTTATAACCATAACCTTGTTTATCTTTGCTTAGATTCCCAAGCTGGCTAATCGCCTGAATAAGTTCGGGCATAAGTTCACTTAAATTTGCACTTTGCAGATCCATTTCTCTTTCCTTATCTAATCGTCAGAATTTGACTATCAACCAATTTCGCACCAGGAATGTCTTCCCCTGCTTTTAATCGTGCTTTAATTTCGGTTTTATTTGCTGTGATTTTCACATTAACAAGGGTTTCATCGCAGTTGTTGGCGAGGAATAAATCTTCATCTAATTGCACAGCACTTTGCTTACTTTCACGGTAAGAAATGGTAAACAATGAGCAGTTAATTTTTGCCGTGCCTGTTGCTTCCATATTGTGTTTGAGATAGTTTTTAATCTGCTCAATACCGTTTTGGCGTTGTTTTTTCATTGCCTGCAAGCGCTTAATTTCAGCGTCAATCACTTCAATGTCGCCTTCTGTATTTTTAATAACATAGACGACATTCTCCGCTTTTTTGTCAAAATCTTGCTGCACCGCATCTAATGCTTTGGCAATATCCGCATTGTCTGCAAATTCAGGATTTTCGAGTAATTCTTTGATGTTTTCGAGTTGTTCGGTGATTTCGTAAAGTTTCATAGCAGCTCCTTAAAATGGTAGTGGGTTTCGCTGGATATATTCAATTTCAGCCTGTAATTCTTCTGGCGTAATTCGTTCTTGCCATAACCAATTTCGAATAGCATTTAGCAATTCAGCCTTGCTTTCTAGGCGTTCACGCGGTGTTTCTTCCATTTTTAACCTCTCCCATAACAATTGGATTGCCAATATTCACAATCAGCATCTTCAGGTTCACGCCAATCTTCTTCGGGTTCATCTTGCTCTATGCTTTCGCTTTCAAATTGTGCGTAGTAATCATAGGGGTTATCGCATTGCCAAGGAGATAGCGTTGTGCGTTTTATTGCTTTGCTCCTGTGTGGCTTGCACCATATTGGCAAGCATCGAGAACATTTCAGGGTTTAGCACGATAGTATGTGCGTGTGCTTTTCGGTCTAAATGCAAACGGATATTGCTTTGTTTATCCACAAAATAGCCGTTTAATCCATAAGGGGTGAACGGTTTTCGACGGGGGTTAGTCGGTTTGTTCTTGGTTTTAACATTGATTTTAGGCTGGGTGAGTGTCAGTCCTTGTGGCTTTGTTATAACCACTTCTTTTTCTACCGCACTTTCTTTCGGTGCAGCAGTAAATTGATTGGTTTCCGCATCTTTTTGATAAGGCGGAATTTTGGTGTTTTCCATTGCATTAAAATTTTCGATTCGTTTATTTAGACGTAAGGTTGCAATGGCTTCATTGGCAAAATAGGCGGTTTTTTGGTACAGCTTATTGTTCACCCATAATTCTCCAAAATATTTTCCAGTTTCTGTACGGATGATTTTTGTTTTGTAACTTTCCACTTTCATTATTTACTCCAAGTGCGGTTAATTTCTGCTTGTCTTTGTGCTGTGTAAGCCCGCAGTTCTTCTTCTGCTGTGAGTGTGAGATTGGGCGGTAAACATACGCTATTTTCAAACACGCCACCTTTCTGTTCGCATCGGGCTTCTTGTTGGATTTGTTCGCTTAGTGTGTTGTTGTGCCAGTCGGTAGGTTCATCGGCAAAACAGTAAGCAATACCGCCAATTAAAAAAGCGAGGGCAAAGGCGATATCTGCTTTACAAAAGAATGGAATGGTTTCAGCGAATACATCAGTAAATTTTTGCATTTTTGTTTCCTTTTTCGTCAATTTAGTGAATTTAGGGTGTAGCAATCCGCCACACAGTAAAGTGCGGTCGGATTTTCCGTTGTTTTTAGAAGTCGATTTTGACTGCTTTTGGATTAAAGCTTCGCAAGTGTTCTAATGCTCGCCAATTTGTCATTGGGTCAATCTTAAACTCTTGTGTAATGCGGTTTAAGATTTTGTTTGTTGAGCGTAATACACTTAAATATTCGTAAGCCTGTCCGTAGATTTGCCCG
>ERZ772909.497-NODE-497-length-24423-cov-7.273104_pt1 | contig 24423 bp, 23 predicted proteins | sample MGYA00511137_ERZ772909 | MGnify/ENA primary metagenome ERZ772909 (study PRJEB29015, sample SAMEA2738095) | human oral metagenome | biome: human oral; feature: human-associated habitat; material: saliva | place: China | collected 2270 ... | reverse complement strand
CTTTATTTTCGTGCTTCTGTGGGTGACGGCTATGTCGTCATGGCTGTCTGTCCCAGCCTCTAAATATCAAGCCGAGCTCAGCATCAAGGACTGCAAATACCAGCGGTAAGCTGCCCGATAATGATAGGCATTAAAAAACTTCATCTCCCCAATACCATAGCGCATCAGATAGTAAATCAGATAGCGCAGATGCAGGCTTTCCCACTCCATGCTAGCCTTTTGACAATGAGCATACTCAGCCTCAAGCTCTCCATAGTAATCGCTGAATTGATTATAAATTTCTTGAATTTCCATCATAACTCCAATCTTTTTGCTTTAACACTAGTTTATCGCAAAAAGGAGAGGTTTTGGGACAAGAATCTTATCCTGTCTCATTTTAGAGCTGAAAGGTAGGGTTAGTCACTAGAAAATGACATTTCAGGGAACATTTTTGACATTTGGGAGCTACAGCAGAAGACTACCCCCCTCATAAATATGATTCAATATATTTTCTAACTCTAGAATATAAATGACTAGACTAAATTTATTCCTCTAAGATATATAGCATATTTAGTTAATATCTAGTTCTTTATACAAATTCTGTAGGTCTCCTAAACTATCAAGTTCATAAATATCATTTTGAGAAATTGGTTGTCTTTTTATATTTAAATTTGGAAGCTGTTCTAAAACAATATTATCCCAATATATAGAAGCGTATTCTCCTGATAAGAAACGTTCCTGAATAGCAGCTTGCAAAAATGCTCCATCCTCTGCGTTCCAATATGAAACTCCCGAAATAATAGAGCCACTTCCATCCTCTATTGTTATGTCGGTAACATTTTGGTTTTCATCCGTATGAAGAACCCATTCTTTTTTAAAATTGGTCTTATAGGCTGAAAAATAAGTAGAATGTTTTAAATTAGTCTGTAAAAAATTGTTAACTAAATAGTTATCTGCATCTATAACATAAGTATCTGATAGATATTCTTTTACTAAAAACATCGTATAAAAATTATTATAAACATCGTACTTATCGTTATGAATCAAAGTTACTTGATATTTGTCTTTTAGAAATTCAAATTTTTCAGCCAAATAGCCTGTAACGACAATCACATCATCAATGCCTTTTTCTTTTAAAAAACGAATTTGCCTCTCAATTAATGTTTCCTCTCCTATTTCAATCAAAGACTTTGGAGTTGTTAAAGTGATTGGTCTGAGTCTAGTTCCCATTCCAGCAGCTAAAATAATGGCTCTCATTATAACCTACTTTCTTAATTTTTAAATAATATTTACTCTTTTGATATAAAAACAGTCCCAACGATAATCATTATACTGCACATAATTAATTTTAAATCAAACTGCCCACCAAGTAAAAAAATGCTAAATATAATAGCCCAAACGGAATAGGTAACATTCATTCCCGTAGCCTTAACAGGCCCAATCATATCAATGGCTTGATAGTAATAAAGATATGAAGTTGTACCAATTAATGCCAAGCCAGCAATTATTATAATGATAGGACGACTTATGACGCTATATATGTTAAACAAAGGATGTCCTCCAAATATAATAAAAAAGAAATATGCAATACTGGACACCCATTGCCGAATAAATAGTGCTTCTTTGGGAAGGACATCTTCCTTCATACCATATGCGCAAATTACACTTTCAGCTGCCCAACCACCTGCACAAATGCAAGCAGCTGTGAAGCCCCAAAACGCGTTAGAATTCAAGGAATTAAGCTGTGAATAACCTAAGATTGTAATAGCAAGGACAGATAGAATCAGTCCAAACCAGCCTTTCGGAGTTAAATAATCTTTTAAAATAATAGCTCCTAAAACAGCTGCAACAACTGGATATAGTGCGGAAATGCTGGCAGTATATCCTGCTCCAATCGTATCAATGGCATATAGGTAAGCGCGCATTCCAATCGGTCCACCAAATAATGCTGCAAGCATTACAAATAATGCACTTTTATTTCGGAGTTTTGAAACCGTTGTTTTCAACTCACATTTAATCACTTGCCTAGTCGTTAACCACAAAGCAGAAAATAAATCATGAAAAAATGCTAACAATAAGGATGCTGCAACTAAGCGCTTATCTACTAGCGAAAAGGGAACAGCTAATAATACCCAACCATTTATAGTAGTATCTGCTCCCCACAAAATACCTGATAGTAAACCGTTAAATAGTCCTTTGCGATAAGGATTCATTGTAATTCCTCCGTTTCTCTTGATACAGACTCATATTTTTCGCAGCACGTTCAAGTCTGTCTCGTCCATAACTGCCAAAATCATCTCCCCTACTCTCTTTAAAAATGGTCCAAACTGACCAGACAAAGTCTGAACAAATTTTATAGGCTAACATTTTCAACTCAATATAAGGAGGAAGGTCATTTGTTTGATAATAATTCTCCAGCAACTGTCGTTCTTGACTATCTGTAAAATTACATTCAATACTATGATCTGCCAAATCCCATACAGGATCATTCATACCAGAATATTCCCAATCAATTAAGAACATTCTTTTTTGACCATTTTTTACAAAATTTTCTGGTACAGTATCAATATGACATGGAACTTTCTTGATTCCCATTCTAGACAAATCAGATTCTAAAGCTAGAACTAATGGACGTAGTTCATAATATCCCTCGTAGTAATTAGCCGCCATCTCATTCGCTAATGATTCATATTTTTTTATCTCATAAAATACATTAAACTCATTATTAAATTCTAATCCCGAAGTATGCAACTTTCTTAATAAATCAGTTGTCTGTCTCATATTTCTTGGGTAAGCAGCAGTTACAGGATTAAGAGTTTCCGCCTCCTCAATGAAGCGACTGATTTTAGATCCTGTTGCAGAATCAAAATAGGCTGTTTCAACATCTAATCCTAAAATCTGACCAAGAGTACTATTTTCCTTTTCTGAAATTCTATCAATAAAACGTTCAGTACCATTTCCTGCAATTCGGATAATAAAAGATTGACCATTTAAAACAACTTTATAGTTTTTATTAGTCATACCTCCAGCACTTTCTAATAAATCAATATCATCATCCGTCACATTCATCTTTTCTTTTATGAAAGCTCGTACTGTTTCAAGTGCTAAACGCTTTTCTTTTTGGATGATTCTAGGATAGATAGTTTGAGTTACAAATTTTATCTGTGCTTGCTCATCAATCTCTCCCCAAATGAAATCATCTACACGAACATAACCTAAACGGTAATCACGTGCAACATCCATCATGATATATTCATAATTAACGAGAGGATTCTCATTTTCGGAAAAAATTTCCAGCATTTTTTTAAAGAAAGATAGAGAAAATTTCGAAATACCAATCATTTCTCCATCAATTCGATTAAATTGATGAATATCTTTACTCATCTTATAAATGTAGCCATCATGTATTTCAACCATAGCTTCATCATAAGTTTTTCGCACACTAGTAATCAAGATACTACTAGTATCTCTTGAACGGAGTAATTGTGTTAAACCACGTTCTTCAAAAACTAAATCACCTTCAAGCAATATAAAATCATCTTTTATAAACGATTGGGCAGTTGCTAACGAAGCCATTGTACCCGTCTTTTTGAATTGCTCATTAACAACTATATGCACTTGAGGATATTTTTTTTCGATAGGTAGGAGCATTTCTTTAGCAAACCCAGCAACTATTACAATATTAGTAATACCAGATGAGACTAAGAGCTGAATGCCTCTATCTAAAATAGTTTCATCGTTCAACGGAATTAGACCTACTGGAATATCTATTTGTCGTGCTTGACCTGCCATTAAAATAACAGCATTCGTAATTGATTCCGCTTCATTACTCAAAGAAATCTTCTTTTGCTGTTCTTCCTTCAAGTATCGTTCCAAAAGCTTCAAACCTATTTCTGTTAGCTGATAGCTATTCTTCTTATTTTTTTCAATACACAGATAATTCTCTTCCTCTAGTATCTTAATGACGTTATTAATTTTCCCTAAAGAAAGCTGGGTTTTTTCAGAAATCTCCCTTTGAGATAAATATCTATTTTGATTCAATTCATATAATACTGTAAACAAATCATTCATATAAGGCTCACCTCCTGTTCATTTTTTGAACGACTTAATTGTACTTCAATTTTATATACTTGTCAACGAGAATATAGCTACATGAAACTAAAAAATTTAGCCCTAATTCCTGTAGGACTAAATTTTAATAAGAGAAACTTAGTTAGGAGACAGTACTTTTAGTTCCACAGGATTAACCTCTACACTCCCTGCTGGGACATCATGTAAAACCATAGTTCCTGCTCCAATTTTAGAATTAGCACCAATTTCTACATTCCCTAAAATAAATTCATGAGCTCCTATAAAGCAATTCTCACGTATAATAATTCGATCATTGCCATTCCTAATTCCTAATGTTACATGATGTTGTATGGTCACATTGTCCCCGATGATAGCATTACTACTTACAACTGTTCCCATCCCACGATGTGAAAAATTGACGTTATTCCCAATTTTAGCTTTACGCGGGCACTCGAAACCATATAGAACTCTGAGCAGAGAAACTCCACCTTTAAACCTCCTACTCCAATTGTAAATAAAAAAATTTCATGATTTTCCTTTTCTTTGCTTAGCAAATTATCATTTTTTATAAGCTTTAAAATAGTGATGTCCCACTCTATCCTTTTCAGGAGGTAAAATCATATAATCTCCATATTCATGCCGCAAAATTTTGTCAAACTCTTTAGGGATTCTAAATTCATATTTCTCAAAAGGAACCAAAATAGTCTCATCAAACCACTCACGCGGGAAGATGTCTTTTTCTCCCCATGATAACCAAATCACACAACCAACAAAGTTACTATTGTCATAATCTTTGACTCTCGCTAACTTATCTAATTGACTTTGGAAGTAATCTTTCCCAATCATTTTAGAAAATAGATAAACTGGATACTTGATCAACTTCCTAAAAGTTGACGTTGTCGTTTCAATCGCAAAATGTTCTCTAGTCGCCTGATAACAAAATGATGATAAACGATCCCCCTTCATACCGAAGGCAACCGCTTCTTCTTTCGTATCTCCCAAACCATCATAGGGATAGATATCAATAAAAACTCCCAAACCAAAAGGTTTCTCATTTTCCATCTCAATTTGGTATCTCTGATCACTAATTCGAGTGATCATATACGGATATTCTGGACACTCTTCCCGATTAAATACTTTTAAATGTGGATAATCGGCAATATTTTCCTTCAAATACTCTAACAGGCGGTCATAATCTGGTCGGGGCATCATAATGTCAACATCATCATCCCAAGGAATATACCCTTTATGTCTAACTGCACCAATTAAAGTCCCGTAAATCAAAGCATAGCGAAAATGTTGGTTTTCACAAATACTAGCGATCGTGTGTAAAATCTCCAAAGATACTTCTTGCATCTCTCGAGTAGTTAGTTCTTTCATATCATCCCTCCCGATAGTATCTCAATAGCATTCTATACCTAACAACAACCTCTCAATCAACTTCTATCATTTTTATCAAAATAAGTGTTTATAGTAAGTATTCGGTATTCTCGACTTTTCCTCTTCAAATTTATATGTTAGCTTATGGAATGGTATTTGTTCAAGAATATAATGATACATTGTTTCATCGTATTTTTCAAACAAGCGCAACTGTAGAATATGAGGAGTTGAATTATTGAAAGGAACGACTTTACTCCAGTATTCAGGAAATTCTTCAATTGATAACTGAAAGAAATGATGGATCAGAAAATAATCAACCATAGTATTATTCTGTTCCCAATAAAAATAAAGCAAATCCTTTGTTAATTCTAAAAGCGGATGGTGAGGCTTGCTCGCTGTCATAAACCAAGTTGAAATGGCTAATGCCTGCCCATCAAGACCAGGTTTTAAATTTTGAAATAGAAATAAATTCGAATCTAACATATACGAGGGAATATCTGAACTTGAACAAAATACCGTCCCATCAATCCAAGTTCCACCATATTGGGTCAATAATTCCAAGCGCAATAAATCTGACAAGTGGGTTTTGGAAATAATTCCCTGTTCTATTTTTTCTTTAATATGATCCGGAAGTGTCACATATTGATGGTAATTTTTATCTGTTAACACAATCACTTCTCTATCTGATAGACGTTCTCGTACTGAAGAAATACACTCCTGAACTACATGAGGGGCAGCCTCTAAGCCTTGAAACCAACAAATCCATATCTTTTTGGAAAAGTTTCTTTGTTGTTGATCATACACAAGTGAATATTGATTGTCTTTCTTAAATTTTGTAATAGTCGATCTGTATTTCCTTCTCAATCTTGAAAGAATCACATTACTATTATTTAGACGGACTATTTCTAATGATTTTTTTGAAAAACCAACCAATGGTAAAATAGCTATCGTTCTAAAAAGGACTCTTGACCTAACTAAATCTCTAAAGATTTCTGTGCCTTTTGTTTTTATCAATTTTGCAAAAATATTCACCAAAAAATTCCTTTCTTTACTTAGAATTAAAAAGCATGCTAAAGATGGAACAGTTCATTGAAAAACTATTTTTTAAGTTCGAATATCGAATAATTGTTTATAAAATACATTTTCCAGTCCCTAATTTTTCAAAGTTCATTGGGATAATGCTCTAAATACAAACACATTTGCTTATTAGTTAGTGTTGAAGCTTAGGGATAATAACACAGCCAAGAATATTTTGAAGTAAGATACATTCGTTCCTCTATATAATCCGTCACTCTGCCTGATTATAATTTTATGTGTCTCATTTTTGTTTTTAATAGTAAAATCAATATCAAATATACTAAGACAGTGCCTAGACCATATACAACAATAGATAAGATTAAATTATTTATAGTAAAGAATGCCTTTAACCAATGTATAAAGACCACCGTCCCCAACATTGCCAAAATATTTTTAGTCATTTCGATTAATACATAGCTAATCTTTATACCTAAACCAAAATTCTTATGGAAGCGAATTGAAATCATGCATAATGAAATTACATTAGATAACACAGTTCCCAGAACAATACCATAAACTCCAAAAAAAGGAACTAATGACAAGCTCAGTATAATATTTGAGATACTGACTATGACACTATTCTTAAATGTTTCTTTTGTATTAGAATTTGCGTAGAAGTATCTATAAATCAAGTCACGAACGACATTAAACTGTTGTCCGCTGATATAAACACAGGCACAAAGATAGAGAACATTTACATTTTCTAGTGTAAATTTCCCACCAGAAAATAGCAAAACTAATCCCTCAAAACCAACATTTATAAAACCTGCAATAATGATTGCTAGAACACCGTGAAAAAGAATACAGTAATCCCAAAAATATTTAAATACATTTTTACTCTTTAAATTTGCCACAATTTTAGGATATACATACACCGTTAAATTCCCAATAATAACAGTATTTACCATTGTAATAATTTGTGAAGCATAACTTAAAATTGTAGCCTGACCTTCTGCTAAATTGGTTGCAATAGTAGTATCTACCATTGTTTGCAGTTTATACACCCCTGAGCTTAACAACGTAGGTAAAAATACAAACATCATGTGTTTAAATTCTGGGTTTTTAATATCAAAGCATAATTTGTACCTAAAACCTATTCTAATAGCCACAAGAACATCTAAAATTAAATTGATGAGTGATCCTACAACCAAAAGCAAAAAATATAAATAGATATTATTAATAATCCCAAGTAATAAAACAATTAATACTATCATATTAACAATAAGTACTATTATTTTTGGAATATTGTACCTATCTTCACATTGATAATACGCTGTAGTTACAGCTAATACAGATGTAATTCCTTGAATAATAAATGAGACTATTAAAAAATCTGAAGCAATAGTTATAAAGTCAGTTCCTCTACCAGTTAGTAAGGATAATAAAGGAGCTCGAAAAATAATAAGCCCTAAACTTAATAATAAAATACAGCCATAGGTTAGTGTAATAAAAGTATTCACTGCTTTAGAAGAATTTTTCTTTACATACGCTGGAATAATTACAGTAGTTACTCCACCTGTAACAAATGAAAAAATAAATGTTGCAATTTCCAAAGAAAAATTATAGGCGTCCATATAATCGGTTGCACCAAAGTTAACAGCTGTAAATCGAGATTTATATAAAGCCACAATTTGAGATAGACACGTTAATATAATCATCAAGATTAATTGAATAGCTGTTTTTTTGTTTTGATTACTTTTTTTTGTAGTATTCATTATTTCAAAGTGCGCCTCTCATTAATAGTTCATCTAGTTTCATAAAATGCTCATTAGCTTGTTCTGCTATATTAGTACTACCGTCAAATAATAAATAATTCAAATCTCCAGGCTCTTGATGATCTATATCTGAAACTGAAATACAATGGTGCGATAAGTCAAAATTAGCAAGAAACTGTTCAAATTTTTTATTATAAGCAATAGGGAGAATTGACACGCCAAAGACCATACCGAGGATCATACTGTGAAATCTTGAGGCAATGATTTTTTCTGATTGTTGAATAGAAGTAACTACCTCTCTCCAATTCTCTCCATTATAATTCAAAATAGATATTTCTGATTGTTTATTTGATGATAGCTTCTCTATAATTCTACCAATAACCTCCTCATCACCTTCCATTTTACAAAAAGAAGACAGGATAATTTCATAACCTTGCTCATTATAATAATTTATGCAACGAAGGATAAATTCTTCATAATTAGTTGCATATTTTTTTATATCTTCTCCTTTCTTAAAACAGTCTACGACGGAAACAAAAATTCTTTTCTTTTTCTCATCCATTTTTGGAATGATGTTCTGTATTCCCAAAACAATATCCGGTGCAAAACGGACCTTCGTTAATTCTGGAAACTTTTGCTTGGACCATTCATCACGGAAACAGACATCTTCTGCTTTAGTAAGATAATCTTTAACAAGCAAGCGATACTCTTCCGTTACATAGGGACCGAAATTTGCTCCTAAAATATAAGTAGGATTTAATTGAGGCATTCTAGCTAAACGTTCACGGGCAAGCACATCATCTATATTTTCCTGAAAAATAGATCCCCCGATCACAACATTGAGTTGGCACTTTTTCTCTATTTCTACATAGTAATCTTTATTACAGTTAATTAAAAAACGATCTAAGCCTCTTCTTATTTTTTTATATGGATGGACAATGATATTTTTTTCATTACGAAATACCTTTGTATATTCTTCATTAAGAATCACATGAAAATTATGATTTGGATATCGTTTTGCAAGAATATACAAAAACAGATCATCACCTAAATTAACATGGAAAAAACCTCTGACAAATATTTCCATTATATATACTTCCTCCTCATATCATCACATATGGAATAGTCGCATCTATTCCTTGTATTCCATAATAAAACCACCAATAAAAGAGAAGGTAGGCAAGTAAGGCACTAATCATGAAAAAGCGACGCCCTTTTTGCGGTCTGCAGTAACACAAGGAAGGATAGGCCAAAACATTAACAGAAGAGAAATAGTAGGCGATTCTTCCCGAGTATACATTTACACTAGTTAGTTGCAGACACAAGAGCTCTAGAATAAACATCGCTATGAAAAATCTAGCATAACTTTCCCCTTCATTCCACTTATACCAGCTGATAAGCATAAGGAGCATAATTGGAAACCGACTCAAGAATTGATTCTGTACAAAATGAAATGTTCCGCCAATATAATTTACGTATCTTCCTAAACCTATAATTTTTAAAATGCTAGACACTACTCCTAAGGAAAACAGGAAGGCTATACCTAAAACCAATATGAGAGCAACTTTTTGAAGCTCAACTCTCCTTGAGAATAGCGTCTCAAGTTGCTGATTTGGTTTTATAAAGTAAAACATCGCTGCAATCAATAACAAAACAAGGCCAGAAATATGGAAGGAACAACCCACCAATAAACAAGTAACAAAGCCCTTCTTCTTTCTCTCAATAAAGTATAAAATACCCAATAAAGTGAATGCGACTGCTATTGATTGCCTCATCATATTCAAGGTTGAATTATAGGTAGTAAGATAAAACACCATCATCCCTAGCCATGCTGGGTATTTCCCATATTTTTTTATAGCTAGATAGGTTGGAGTTATCATAAGCAGTTCCAAAATAAACTTTGTCCAGAAAGCGCCTAATAATTTTGTAGTTATATAGACTACAAGTGTGAAACCTCGTTCAAAATCTTTTACGGATAAAAAACGCCAAATTCTATACCAACTAGTATTCAAATATTCTGAAAAAGAATGAGAGGAGGTGGCCGCATTAATCGTCGGCATTAAGTAAACCTCTGTATCAGTTCCAATATGGTCTGCTCTAAATCCTGCAAGCATGCATGGGAGAGCTAAAGCTACTATAACAAAAAAAAGTCTTTGATTTTTCTTTATTTTCTCTGACAATGCTATCAAAGAACTAGAGGCAAAAAAGACACCAAGATAAGGTAACATCCCTACTCCTTATAAGCTATTTTTAATTTTCAAGTATAGAATCCTCATTCTACTAGCCACTGCTAACAGCAACCACCGCTTGTTGAGTAAGACTGTTAATTGAAAATTTGATTTAGACAGTTTTTGTTCTTGAATCAAATCTACTGTCTGCTTATCCAACTCTGACAACAACTGTACTGTGTAGTCTTTTAACTCTTGCGACAACAAGCCCATTTCTAGCAAATCTGCAAGAGAATTGAATAATTGCTTTATATATATCTCTGTTGCCCTTTTTTCAAATGTTTGTTTATGTTGATTGCTGGAAAATTGATTAATCAACTGAATCATATTTTTATAGGCAACAACATTATTTTTTATAAAAACTTTTGAGTGATTTTTCAAGCGGTTGTTAGATGTATTTGTGTCTAATTTATAGATATAGGTACATTGAGAAATATAATACATTTTAGGTTTTTGTAATAAGATATGGATTAAAAAAACCAAATCTTCTCCCGTGATCATCGTTTTGTCGAACTCTATATGGTGTTGGTCTAACAAACTTTTTCTTATAATCTTGCAAACAGGACCATTTAAGGTCCCATCGCTGACAATCCTACTAATTACTGTCTCAAAATCGATCTCGCGTGAGTCACCTTCAAACGCCTTCCACATATGCTTTTGTTGGATATCAGTCGCTAAATCGCTAAAAATAAGGTCATACTTGCCATCCAAAAGATACTGTTCCAGCTCATTAAAGGAAACAAGAATATCATCTGAATCAACGAAGATAATGTACTGTCCTTTAGAAAGGCTAATCCCCATATTTCTCGCTACGCTAACACCTTCGTTAACTTTTTTATAGAATCTAAAACCAGCCTTTGTCTCTGAAAACTCTCGACACCAGTCAGATACCTTACCTTTTGAACCGTCATCAATGATAACACATTCCATATTTAAGGAACTATTCTTATCCATAAAAGTTTTGATAGACTGAAAGCATTGTTCTAATTTCTCTATAGCTGTATTGTAAACAGGAACAATTATGCTCAAATGTATCATACTCTCCTCTTTTCCTTCAAAAATATTAGCTTATCTCTCACAATATTCCAGAATAATATCGTAAAACCATTATCCACTCGTATCATTTACTAAAAGTCTGAAACAATAACAAGATACAGTAAATGAATTAGCACAACAGTGAAAAATCAATAGGAGATAAGTCTACCATCTATTAATACGTTTCACGAATTGAAAATCGTCTCGTAGCTAGTAACAATCTTTTCCCACGTAAATGCATCCGCAATCCGTTGGCTAGACTTTTCGTCTAATTCCGAAATAGCACCTTCATCAAATCGTTCCACTTCTTCGATGACATGCGCTAGCTCATCTTTTTTCCAATAAATGGCTCCATCCTCACCAACTTCACGGTTAAAACCAACATCTAGCAACAAATTTAGTTTTGTTGACGCAAGAGCTTCTAAAAGCGATGGGTTTGTCCCACCAACTTCATGGCCATGGAAGTAAGCAAAAGCATTCTCTCGGATATATTTGAGCAATTCTTGGTCATAGACAGTCCCAACAAATTTGACTCTCGGGTCTTTGTCAAAGCCTGTATCCTTGAGCAACTGATCGTAAAACTTATTTTGTTCCACATTTGTAATGAGAACAAAGTCTTTTTTAGAATTAGACTTCATAAATTCACGAATCATGGTCTCATAGTTGTTTTCGGGAACGAATCGTCCCACAACTAGATAATATCCGTTTTCGGCAATAGCCTTTTCCTTGTACCAATTACGAACTTTTTCGTCCTCAGGTTTTAAAATAGACTTGCTTGTATCTGTCCCATAGGCGATATAAGTCGTCTTGGGCTGATACTGTTTATAGTCTTCTTGGATATATTTTTCGATATTTTTACTATCGCAAACTAATAAGTCCGCATGCTTGACCATGAGTTGCTCTGAGTATTTCCAATACTTACGGACAGGTAAACTCCATTTTGCTCGGAGCCACTCATGCCCATCAGGATTGACAAATAAACTGCCTCCGATAGCTTTGATTTTTTTCTTGAGTCCAGCGATAAAAGGGCCAATACGACAAGCTAAAATATAGAAAATAGGAGCCTCGTCCTTATTTGATTTAGCGATTTCAATCGCTCTATTTACAGCAGCGATATCATAAGCAATGGCTCTGGCTGGCCCAATATTAGGTACGTCAATATTGAAACAAATTGCCCCATTATGCTCAAACTGGTCTTCTGTGATTCCAGACTTAGCTGAATTTTCACGCATACAGGCTACATAGTACTGTATACTCCTATCTTGCTGATATTCTGTTAATTTCTCAACAAAGGTTTCAAAGCCCCCATACTTGGCAGGGATTCCTTTTGAGCCTATGATATAAACCGACTTCTTCATCTTTCTCCTATCAAGGGAGCGAAGTCTCACTTACTTCGCTCCATCTTTCATCAATACAACTTTGACAGTCTTTAGTAAAATTTTAATATCTGACCAGATAGTCCAATCGTCAATATAGGACACATCTAGCTTTACAACATCATCAAAATTCGTGATTTCACTGCGGCCGCTGACTTGCCAGAGGCCTGTGATACCTGGTTTGAAACTCAAACGTTTTTTCTGCTCAGGCGTGTATTTTTCATACTCATCCACAGTTGGTGGGCGTGTACCGACCAGGCTCATATCGCCTTTGAGGACATTCCAAAACTGAGGCAACTCATCGAGACTTGTCTTGCGAATAAAGTGTCCAATCGGCGTAATACGAGGGTCATTATCGACCTTAAACATACCGTCTGACATCGTGTTTTGCGCCATCAGCTCTTTTTTACGCTCTTCAGCATCTACAGCCATGGAGCGGAATTTATAAAATTTAAAGATACGACCATTCTTTCCAACTCGATCTTGAGAAAAAATAGCTGGACCACCATCTTTTTTGATCTGAGGTACTAGGAAAATAGCTGCTATCCCACAGAGCAGTAAGCCAAAGAGGGCACCGACAATGTCCAGAAGCCGTTTCAAAAGGATATGGTAGTAACTATAGAAACGAGTCGAAAACGTCACGATATTGAAACCAGCCACATTACGAATGCGCTTCTCGCCATTAGTTGGAAAATCTAGGGCATTGATATTAACATTGACATCGATTCCCATATGCTCAAACTGAGAAATCAAATCTTCCAAGCGATAGAGATCGCTAGGTAAATTGATAAACACTTCATCCACTACCGACCGAGTCGCATACTCAATCATATCTTTTTCCAGCACCACATCAAAAGCAGAACTTGTAAAGGAAGGATCATCCACTACTGTGACTGCCACTATCTGACCGCCAAAGTCTTGGGCTTTTTCTATTTGAGCAAAAAACTTTTCTATCCTAGAACTTGTGGTAATGACAAAAACCTTTGTACTGTTTTTTGATCTAGCATGAATAGAAGAATAGTATTTCTTAAACAGAATATTCGTTGCGTAAACTAGTAAACCATTTAGTAGGATAAAATAGATGAGCCCCCGGCGTGAGATAGAGAAGTGTTCCTCCATGATAAAGGAAGAAAAAGTGACAAAGAGAGCATAGAAGCCACTATATTTTAAAGTTTGGATAAACTCTACAAAGTAACCTCTACGGAAAAAGTGATGGAAATAATTACTAATATAAAAAGCAAGGATATGAAGCAAAGAGAGGATAAAGACACTTGTCCTCGTCAAATCAGAATTAGAAATAAAGCTCACTAAAACGGCCGCCAGCATAGACACTAGCAGTTCTAATACAGCTACTCCTAACTCTTGAATTTCCCTTTGTTTTCTAAACATATAGTCTTTCTCGCTTTTCTTCTATTCTTTACTCTTCTTTACTCAAATTATCCCCATAGTGTCCATAGGAACCATAGAAACCGTATTTGTCAGTTTGGACATTGTATTTATTTAAGACCACGCCAAGGAATGGTGTGGACGATTGCTCCAACTGTGTTTTAGATTTTTGAACCATTTTGCGCTTGACTACATTTGCCGCTACAACTAAGAGGCTGGCATCGCAGACTTTGGCAATCAAGGTCGCGTCTACCACCATACCAATCGGCGGTGTATCCACGATAATATAGTCGTAATGACGACGCAAGACGCTCATCATAGTGGTAAATCGTTCACTCTGGAGAAGAGCCGTTGGATTAGGTGACGCTTGTCCTGAGGTGATGACGAAGAGATTTTCCTCATCCGTTTCGCACAGTCCTTGAGATAGGTCAGTATTTCTCGCAAGATACTCTGTCAAGCCAGAAACCTTTTCACTGCTCTTAAAGACACCACCTAGCATTTTTGAATTTCGGATATCTGCGTCAATCAAAAGTGTCTTATTGCCCGCCTTAGCAAAGGTCAGAGCAAGATTGGTTGAAGTTGTCGTCTTCCCTTCACCTGGGAAGGTAGAACTAATAGCAATCACCTTGATATCTTCACCGCTAAGTTGGATATTGGTCCGAAGAGCATTGTAATACTCCTCTACCCTCGAAATAGAAAGTTTTTTCTTTTTTGCTAACTCTAGTATTGGCATTATATCTCCTAACCTACCTTACTCATATCTGGGATGACACCAAGCAAAGTCATTCTCAAAGTTTCTTCGATATCTTCTGGCTTCTTGACACGGTCATCAAGAATCTCAACAATCACTACTACAAAGACCATCAAAATACCACCCACAAGCACTCCAATAATGGTATTGCGACGGATATTTGGAGAAGACGGTGTTTTTGGCGTTTCTGCTTCTTCCAGCGTTGTGACATCAGAGACCTTAGTAACAGCTATGATTTTCTCAGCAGCAACTTCACGCAAGGTATTAGCGATACGGCTGGCTTCTGCTGGATCCGCATGCGTCACTGTAATAGACACAATCCGAGTATCTGTCGGTACAATCACCGTCACCTTAGATGCCAAGTCAGATGGTGAACCTGACAATTTCAATTCTGAAATGACGGATGTCAAGACATCTTGAGACAAGATGATTTCCTTGTAGTCCTTTACCAGATAAGAACCTGCCTGCAGGTCTTGGTTGGTCAAAGCAGGATTGTCGCCCTGCTGTCGATTGACAACGTAGATACGCGTTGTGCTCTTATAAGTAGGCTTAGCAATAAAAACGCTGTAACCTAGGGCTAAAATCCCCGTCAATAAGGCAGTTAAGATGATTAAAAACTTCCGTTTCCAAAGTGTCTTCAACAGAGACAACACATCGATTTCGATCATTTGATTTTCTTGATTCATGTATTTACTTTCTCCAGAGTTTGATTGATTAAATAAACTCGTTACTTAATAAGATTTCTTGGTTTGTCTTAAAGAGTTCTTCCGCACGCTCAGCGCCGTATTTTTTCGCGACAATCTGATAGGCCTTTTGCATATAAGGCGGTCTGTCATCGAGATTGTGCATATCGCTGGCAACGAAATGAACCAAGTCCCGTTCTAGAAAGAACTGAACACGCTTTTTCATAAATTTGTAACGATCACCAAAGAGCTTGGGTTTCAAAACATTTGAACTGTTGACCTGCATATAGCAGCCCATATTGATCAATTCGCTGACCCTATCTTCGTCGTTTTCCAGACAGTGATAGCGCTCGATATGGGCCACCACCGGAGTCATGCCGAGGCGGATAACATTGCCCAAGGCTGAGTGAATATCCTTATAGGGTGTATTCATACTAAACTCGATCAAGACATACTTGGTGTCGCCTAGACTGGGAAATGTCCCCTCTTCCAGCTTTTGCAAGATGTCACTAGTATAGTAAATCTCAGCTCCATATAGCACGGTCAAGTCGTCAGCAACTTGCTTGGCTAAGTCCTGCACTTGCTTGAAGTTTGCTGCAATCTTTTCCTCAGGTGTTTCAAACATGCCCTTTCGGCGATGAGAAGTAGAAATAATGGTACGAACGCCCTGACGATAGCTCTCTTCTAGCAGACGTCGGCTATCCTCCAGTGTCTTAGGACCGTCATCCACATCAAAAATGATATGCGAGTGAATATCAATCATGCTTTACTTCCCTTCCATCACTTCTTGGATCGCTGCTTTGGCCGCTGCCAAGCTATTTTGATCAATTTCCATCATGTAGAGATTGGCTTCTGGCATGGCATAAGAAGGCAGACCTGTATTTCCAGTTCCGGTCAAGGCCTGAGAAGTCACATTATAACTTCCACCTGACTCTAACTGAGTATTGATCAAATTCATCATCGTTTCCAAGCTCATATCGGTCTGGACAGAATCCTGCAATCCTGAAAGAATGGCGTTGTAATTCTTCAGTGCATCTGTCGAAGTCAGCTTTTTAATGACTGCCGCAATGACTTTTTCTTGGTTCTTACCGCGATCATTATCTCCACCATTTAGTGAATAACGCTCACGGACGAAGCCTAGGGCTTGGTCAGAGTTCAGATGGATCTTGCCTACAGGGAAATGGTAATTGCCGTGCAGGCTAGTAAACTCCTGATCGTTTTCAATATCAATTCCGCCCAGCAAGTCAATCAACTTGAGGAAGGAAGTGAAATTCAGGCGCACGTAATAATTCAAATCAATGCCGTAGAGGTTTTCCAAGGTGTGAACTGAAGCGTCTACGCCGTAAATACCTGCGTGGGTCAGCTTATCTGGCTGATTGAGGCCACCGTCCGCAATTGGAACATAGGCATCCCGAGGCGTCGTCGTCAGCAAGACTTTCTTGGTCTTACGGTTGACTGTCATAATAATATTGACATCCGAGCGTGACACAGAAGAAATCGGTCCATAAGTGTCAATGCCGCTGACATAGATATTGAAGACTTCTGCATTAGGATCCTGCTTGCCGATGGCTGTATCAATCTTCTTGCTCATCTTGTGAGTGTAGATTTTTTTAATCTTAGAAGCATAGTCGGGATCTTCCCCACGAATGGTATCTTCAAAGACGCTATTCAAGACCATAGCCTTGGCTTCACCAGAAGTCAGTGACTTATAGGCAGAGAGATAAGAAGAAGCTGTATCCACCGTCAGCTCATGCCCTTGTGTCTGACTGATATTTTTCATCAGTGCTTGGACATTGTCTTGGTCATTGCCCGATGGCGCCAAGACATTTGTCAACTGCTTGAGGTCCGTGACATCGCTATCTGCCGGCACCACGATACTCATCTCATACTCAGAGTAGTTGGAAGTGGAGTTGACACCAGCTGACAAGTCGACCAAGCCTTTTACAGCATACATAGATACTGAACCCACAAGTAGAGCTAGTATCAGAAGGGCGCTAGTCGCCTTCCCTGCCTTCCCCTTGAAAATGAGGAAGCCTGATAGGACTGCCACTGCTAGGATGAGGACTGTCACTAAGACATTCACATAGCGAAAAGCTAGAAAATGATAGCGGAAAATTGTGAAAATCAAGAAAGCCGCTAACAAGGTATAAACACCCAACAGGGTGCTGTTAAATATTTTCAAGCGATTGCTTTTCTTTTTAGATTTTTTTGATCTCTGATACATTCACCTTACTACTTTCTGTGCGAAATTACTCTAGTCTATTATAGCATAAAAACATGGCTTTTTTAAGAAATTCTTAAGAACATTACATAATTGTAAAAAAATCCTATTTTTTTGTCAACGACTTCAACTTTGAAATCGAATTCAAGCCAAAAACAGAAAAATAAAGAGAGTGGGACAAAAGTCCTAGCCTCTCAATTGTCTTTGGATTGTCGAGCAAGACGCAGTGGTTGAGTGGGCTCTACTACGCTGATTTCATCAGCTTTTACAGCCCTACTCAACTGTGCGGAGGTGGGACGACAAAATCGAATTCTAACGAATTACCGATTTCTGTCCCACTCTCCTTTTTCTGACAGGTAAAATAGAACTTGGCTCATGAACTCCAAGAACCGCTTACATCATCGTAAGCACATTTGAAAATTGTGGACAAAGTTGACCTAAATGTCCTATTTTTATACTAGGAATTCTGCTTCAATCTAGACGATTACAGCAAGCCATCTCGGTCCACTTGCTCATAGGCCTGCAGCCCGTCATTGAGCTTATCCCAGATGACTACCTGACCTGCCTGAAGGGACTTCTGCACATCAATGATGCGCTGATTGGAAGAACCGCGGAACTGCAGCATGAGATTCTTCTTGGTAAGGTCAAAACGACCGTCCACTAGGATATCAATCAGACTTAGCAGCTCCAGCTTATCCTCCGTTTCCAGCATCATCTCCTCCCAGGTGTAGCCCGTCCAGGACCAGATATCCTTGTCCGGCAGCTCACGCCGAATCCGCTTGACCAAGGGCAGGAGAATGCCTGTATTGAGAAAAGGCTCGCCGCCTAGGAGGGTCAGCCCCTGCACATAGGGTTCCGCCAAGTCTTTCATAATCTGCTCCTCTAGCTCTTGGGTATAAGGAATGCCAGCGTTGAAAGACCAAGTTGCTGCATTATAGCAGCCTTCACAGTGAAACATACAGCCACTGACATAGAGGGAGTTGCGGACACCTTCGCCATCCACAAAGTTAAAGGCCTTATAGTCAATGATGCGGCCCTTACTCAGCTCCTCACTTTTCCATTCTTGAGGTTTGGGATTGTTCATCGTCATCCTCCAAATCTATCCAATAGCGCTGACTTCTGTCGATTGTATTTTCGTAAACACCGCCAGCAGAGAGAATCGTGCGGCGGCTGGCTTCGTTGTCTTCATCGCAGGTAATCAGCACTCGTTCCAATCCTTGCTTTCGAGCCTCTGCTAGTCCTAATCTCAACTGCTCCTTCCCATATCCTTTGCCTCGTTGACTGGGACGGATAGAATAGCCAATATGACCGCCTTCCACAAATAATTTGTCATTCAAGGACAAGCGCAGGGCTAAAAATCCCAAAGGCAAGCCAGTCTCATCAAAGGATAAAAATTTGATTGCAGGAACCCAGCCTACTGGCAGGTTGGCAGCATCCTCTTGCTGCTCTAAAATCTTTAAACAATCCTCATAATCCTTTGCTCGCTTCCAAGCGGAGCCCATGCCACCGTGCATATAGGATTTTGCTGCATCGAACTCCGCAATCATCTCTAATATCGCTTCTTTATCTTCCAAAGTTGGTCGTCTTAGCTCCATGCTCCCTCCTTAATCGACATCAATCCAATAGCGCTCTTTCCCGCCTCGAATATCCTCTAAAGCTCCGCCATTCGCCAGAATTACTGCTCGACTGGCAGCATTGTCACTATCGCAGGTCACCAAAGCTCGTTTTATATTTTTACTTTTGGCTACTTGCAAGCCTTGTCGCAGCTGCTCTTTTGCCAATCCTTTCCCACGCGCAGAGGGACGGATACTATAGCCGATATGCCCTCCTTCTTGAAGCAAATGGTCATTGAGCCGCAAGCGCAGATTGAGAAAGCCCACTGCCTGACCATCCACAGCAAAAGCGACCAGTTGAATATAAGGCACAAAACCTTGTGGCAAGCCTAGACCTGCCTCAGCTAGCCGAATGGTATCCAGCCAGTCCTCATAGACAAAATCCGCTCCGCCAAAGAAGCCGTCCTGTCGGCTACCAGCCGCTTCAAAGTCAGCCAGCATCTCTAAAATTTTTTCCTTGTCTTCTAGTTTCGGTCGTCTCAGCTCCATAGTTCCTCCTGATACGAAGAGAGTGAGACCGCCTTGCGCCCCACTCTGACTTCTATTATTTCTTGTTTTTTTCTAAAAATTGCTGACGCAGTTTGGCTAATCGCTCTTTTTTGCCATTGCCTCCCCGCGAATGTTTTTCATGGAAACGCTGCACCTGAGCCTTTCCTTTGTCGTCCAATTGATACTTTCCCATCTTAATTTCCTTCGTACTTAATAGTAGAGCCATTCATGTGCTTGACCCGAGCTGATATTTCTTTATGGCGGCCATTGACCATCGGACGGGCTTGCGGATTTCCTAAGTAACCACAGGTCCGCTTAACCACGTCAACTGTCTTAGGATCGCTGTTGCCACAGTTTGGACAGGTGAAGCCCCGCTCGGTTGGCGTGAAGTCTCCCTCAAAGTTACACTTGTAACAGCGGTCAATCGGTGTATTGGTTCCCAGATAGCCGACCCGGTCATAGGCATAGTCCCAAACTGCTTCCAGTGCCTTGGGATTTTGCTGCAGCACAGGATATTCACAGTAGTGAATAAAGCCGCCTGAAGCCCCCACTTCAGGATAAATCTTCTCAAAGTCCAGCTTTTCAAAAGGCGTTGGATTCTTGCGCACATCGTAATGGAAGGAGTTGGTATAGTATTCCTTGTCAGTAATATCCGGAATAATGCCAAACTTCTCTGTATCCAAACGGCAAAAACGGTCAGTCAGACTTTCAGATGGCGTCGAGTAAACAGAGAAATGATAGTCATACTGCTCGGACCACTCTTCCACCCGGCGCTTCATATCTTTGACAATAGCAATCGTAAAGTCCTTGGCTTCAGGATTAGTCTCCCAATTACCGCCGTAAAAGACTGCTGCCACTTCATAGAGGCCGATATAGCCTAGGGAAACCGTTGCACGACGGTGAGTAAAGAGCTGGTCTACCTGATCATACTTGCCCAGACGTTGGCCAAAAGCCCCATACTGATAAAGAATCGGTGCATTGGCTGGACTGGCTTCCTTGGTCCGCTCCACTCGATAAACCAAAGCATCCTCAGCGATATTCATCCGCTCGTTAAAGATTTCCCAGAATTTATCCAGATCCCCCTCGGATTCAAGCGCAATCCGCGGCAGATTGACAGTAACGACACCTAGATTCATACGGCCAGAGTTGACTTCCTGACCATTTTCATCTTTCCAGCCTTGCAGGAAAGAACGGCAGCCCATCGGTACCTTGAAGGATCCAGTCAAGTCGATAATCTTGTCATAGGAAAGCACATCGGGATACATGCGCTTAGTGGCACACTCCAGAGCCAGTTCTTTGATGTCGTAATTAGGCGTTCCTGGCTCGAGATTAAGCCCACGCTTAAGGGTGAAAATCAGCTTAGGGAAAATTGCTGTGCGGTGCTCGCTTCCCAGTCCCTTGATACGGATATTGAGAATGGCCTTCTGAATTTCCCGCTCAAAACGATTAGTCCCAAGACCAAAGCCCAGCGAGGTAAAAGGAGTTTGACCGTTAGAGGTAAAGAGAGTATTGATCTCATACTCCAGCGACTGCATGGCATCGTAGATGTCCTTCTTGGTCTTCGCCCAGGCGTACTCTTCCTGCTTATCCGGCAAAACCCATTGCTCCGCATCCTTAAGATGCTTTTGATAATTAAGCTCAGCATAAGGCGCCAAGACTTCGTCAATTCGGTCCGCTGAGCAACCTCCATACTGACTGGAAGCTACATTGGCAATAATCTGTGAGATTTGAGCTGTCGCAGTCTGGATAGACTTGGGACTTTCTACTTCCGCATTGCCAATCTTAAAGCCATTTTTCAGCATGCCATCAAAATCAATCAGACAGCAGTTGGTCATCGGAGTATAAGGGCTGTAGTCCAAGTCATGGTAGTGGATGTCCCCCTTCTGGTGGGCATTGGCCACATGAGGTGGCAACATCTTAAGCCCAATGGACTTGCCGACAATCCCAGCAGTCAAATCCCGTTGGGTATTGAAAACATCGCTGTCCTTATTGGCATTCTCGTTAACCACCGTACGATCTTTGTTGAGGAGCTTATCAATGGTAAAGTTGATGTCTGTCGCTTTTGAGCGCTCAAAATCCCGTTGCGTGCGGTAAGTGATGTAGTTCTCCGCAATGGCATATTCCTTGGCATTCAACAGCTCATGCTCAACGATATTCTGGATTTCATAGATTTTGACATACTTAGCGAAGCGACTGCTAATTTCTGCCACAATGCGGTCTGTGATGGTTTCGAGCTTAGCCTCCAGCATGGGCGTCATGGGACCAAGGTCCTGAGCTGCCCGCACCATAGCCTTATAAATCTTGCTCACATCAAAATTCACTCTCCGGCCGTCTCGCTTCTCAACGTAGATGGCGGGCGCTGTATCAAATTTTTCTTCTCTTAAAATCATCACAAACACTCCCTCTTCTCAATAAATCATCTACCAAACATTATATCACTCCAAAATAAAAAATCAATATGTTGTGGTAAAAATATCGTTTTTTTATTTTATACACAACATATTGATTTAGTTACTTGCTTTGATAAAGCTTGAAGTGATTGAGTTCTAGGTCCACTTCTTCATAATCTTGAGAAATTTTCTTTTTTATATCTGAATAGAGTTTCACATCTTTATTGACTAAAATAAACTTCGGGCTAGCCTCGTTTAAAGCGTTGCGCAATAAAATGCGATTCTCTTCCGTTCCTGTATAGAGCGACGGGCTCAGTAGAGAAATAGTTGATAAACGTTGCGCTTGTTGATAGAGACTTGCTGTATTGTCCCAAGCATAAATACTATCCTTGGCAGTGCTATTTTCACGGATATGTTGGGCTGCCAGATTTCTCTCCGCGGAAACTCCATTGGATAAAATATACTCATTTACAAACGGATAAGCTAGCAGGTAAAGCATCGCAAGCAAAGGTAGAAAGAGTTGCTTGCCCAAGTAACGATTCCAGCTAGAAGCCTGGGTAGGCTTACGGCGGCGTCTTTCATGTCCATCCCTGTCTCCACCTGTATCTAGCCACAAGGCCAGTAACAGCAAGGCAAAAGGCAGAGTTGTCAACAATTGATAAGCACCCTTCTCTGGCAAGCCTAGAACACCAACAAAGCTGATAGGAAGACCTAGCAAACCAATAAAGCGCATGCCACGCGCAGCGGTTGGCTCTTCTTTGAAAGCAAAAGCCGTCATCAGCGCTGTCAGAAAACCTAAACCTAGGAAGAGCAAACCATAATAGAGCAAATGATCTAATAAATAGCTGCTATTGAGACGAAAAGCCTCTAGAACATAAGTAGCTTGGCTAATCGCCACACCAAAGGAACCATTCAAAACCGTATAGTAGCCCAGTGGATAAAAGACTAAAGAAAAACCTAATAGACCTGCCAGCAACTGGTAAAATCCACGCGCTTTTCGCTTTTCAGCTATATTGTACAAGAGCAAGAACAGCGTCGTCAATGAGTAAAAGAGCAGACTAAAAGCTGGCTCGATTAGAAAAGCCAAGGCTCCAACCATTCCAAAACGAATAAAAGACTCATCGCGGACACGCCCTTGTAAGTACTTCACGAGATGGTACAGACTCCGAAAGATAAATGGAAAAGCAAAAATAATAGAATAAGTTCCACCAAATCCCAGTGTCAGCACAAACAAATAGAACAGGACTGTAATCTGGCGAGCTAGACCACTTCTAACCGTTATTTGTGAAATTGTTTGGAAGAGATATATTCCTGCCAAGGTCAAAGCCACCACTTGGAAAAGTAAAAACAATAGCTGACCAAAAAACAAATTCCCCAACCAGCTTACTAAATAGTAGAGAAGACCGCTAGTTCCATAAATATTTGCATAGGCAACTTCTCCCTGAGTCAAGGCCCAGCTAGCATATAGATTTTGCGATTGCAAATTGGTGGCTAAGTTGGTTAGTAGAGGATTGATGACACTGGTCAAACTGACCAAGATACTCCAAAAAAATAGTTTTAAAGAAGGAACTGGCTCGATTATTTTCTCTAGCCGCCGTCTCTCACTCGTATTTTGCCAGGTTTCTGCAGACATAGATATTAAAATTTCCACATTTTCCTGCTGGTTTCTATCATTCATAAAAGTTCTCCTTGATTTCCATACTCTATAGTATATCAAAAAGCACTCTTTCTGTCAGCCTTATCCTGACTCCCTTTCTCCTTTGTCCATTATTTGCCAAACGCTCCAAATCGCGAAATCTCAGGTAAATTGGCCGTTTTTCTGGACAAGGAAGCCGATAAATTATTTTTGCCATTTCCATCTTTAACCCTCCCTTGATTCTCTGCTCCTGATTTACTATTCGTAAAATCAAGGCACTAATCACAAGAAAGCAGGATGTGTAGCTAATGTCTCAACAAAAGACAGAAAAAAGAGAGTGGGACAGACAGCCATGACGACATAGCCGTCACCCACAGAAGCACGAAAATAAAG
>ERZ772909.496-NODE-496-length-24510-cov-3.361562_pt1 | contig 24510 bp, 19 predicted proteins | sample MGYA00511137_ERZ772909 | MGnify/ENA primary metagenome ERZ772909 (study PRJEB29015, sample SAMEA2738095) | human oral metagenome | biome: human oral; feature: human-associated habitat; material: saliva | place: China | collected 2270 ... | reverse complement strand
TATTTTATAAATAACTCTATCCTTTTTCTAAAAGTCTTTAATTCAATAATTTTTATCTTTTATGATATTGCTAAATTAAATTTTTATATACTAAAATTTAATACAATTTTCTAAACAAAAACCCTTGAAAATACTGAATTTCCAAGGGTATATATATGATATAAATTATCTTTTTGAGAATTGTGGGCTTCTTCTTGCTTTCTTTTTCCCATATTTTTTTCTTTCAACCATTCTTGAATCTCTTGTTAAGAATCCTGCTTCTTTTAATACAGCTCTTAATGATTCATCTGCAACTAATAATGCTCTTGAAACACCATGTCTGATTGCTCCTGCTTGACCTGTTGTTCCTCCACCATTAACATTTACTTTTACTCCATATTTATTTAATGTTTCTGTTAATTCCAATGGTTGTTCTACAATTTTAGATAATAATTCTCTTCCACCGAAATATTCTCTCATTTCTTTTCCATTTATTGTAATTCCAGCTTCTCCTGGTACTAATCTAACTCTTGCTACTGAAGTTTTTCTTCTTCCTGTTCCTAAATATTGAATTTTTTCTGCCACGAAACTCTACCTCCTATAACTCTATTCTTTCTGGTTTTTGTGCTGAATGATTATGTTCTGATCCTACATAAATTTTTAATCTTCCAATCATTTGGCTTCCTAATTTATTTTTTGGTAACATTCTTTCTACAGCTTTTCTAATTACTTCAGTTGGTTTTTTCTCAATCATTTCTTCTAATGATCTAGTTCTTAATCCACCAGGGAAACCACTGTGTCTATGATATTTTTTATCTAACATTTTATTTCCTGTTACTGCGAATTTCGTTGCATTTGTTACAATAACAAAATCTCCACCATCAACATGAGGTGTATAACTAACTTTATGTTTACCCATTAATTTAACTGCTATTTCAGCTGCTAATTTTCCTAATATTTTTCCTTCTGCGTCTATTTCATACCAGTTTCTTACTACTTCTTCTTTTTTTTGCATTTTAGTGTATTTCACTTTTTTATCCTCCTAATTTTTTATGTTTGGATAACGGTCCTTTGTGGGAAAGGCTTACATTGACTTATATTTTAAACTATTTTCAAATTTTTGTCAAGTAAATTCACTTACTTTTCAAAACTTTTTTCAATCTTGTTTAATCTTCTACCGAATAATCTAAACTTGCCATTCTTTTATAAAAATTCCATGTCTCTTTAGCATTTTTTAAATTTATATCAAATAATTCTTTTGCATTTCCTGGATTTTCTTTCAATAACGATGCATATCTTATTTCCGTTTTCAAAAATTCTTCATAATTTTCCCATTTTGGATTTTTACTATCTAATTGCAATGGATTTTTACCTTTTTCCACAAGTCTTGGATCAAATCTAAGTATAGGCCAATATCCAACCTCTGTAGCTAATTTTTCTTGAGATTTTGAAACTTCAAGTCCCCCTTGTATTCCATGTGCTATACAAGGCGAATATGCTATTATTAACGATGGTCCTTGATATTCCTCTGCTTCCTTTATTGCTTTAAGTGTTTGATTATAGTTTGCTCCCATACAAATTCGCGCAACATAAATATTTCCATATGTCATCATTATACTTGCTAAATCTTTTTTCTTAACAGCTTTTCCCGCTGTTGCAAATTTTGCAATTGATCCTGCTGGTGTAGCTTTAGAAGCCTGACCTCCTGTATTTGAATATACTTCCGTATCCATTACTAAAACATTTACATTATCTCCAGAAGCTAATACATGATCAAGACCACCAAATCCAATATCATACGCCCAACCATCTCCACCAAATATCCAATTTGATTTTTTAATTATGTATTGTTTTAAATTTAATATTTCCTGTATTTTTTCATTATTTTTTGCTTCAATTTCTAATAACGGAATCATCTTAGCTTTAATTTCTGTAGTTTTTATCCCATCATTCATATTTTCTTTCCATTCAGAAAATATTGTCGCTAATTCTAAACTAATCTCTCCCAGGATTTCATCCATAAGTTTTGCCATTCTATGTCGTATTGTCTCTTCTGCTTGGAACATTCCATAACCATATTCTGCATTATCTTCAAATAATGACGATGCCCAAGCAGGCCCTGACCCACAAGCTCCTGTTGTATAAGGCGTTGACGGCGCTGTCCCTCCATAAATTGTAGAACATCCCGTTGCATTTGCAATCATCATACGCTCTCCAAATAATTGTGTTATCAATTTTATGTATGGTGTTTCTCCACAACCCGCACAAGCTCCGGAAAATTCAAATAACGGCTTAGCAAATTGAGATCCTTTTACTGTTCCTTTATCCATAATATAATCTTTATATGTAACATTTTCATACAAATATTCCGCATTTTCTACTTCATTTCTTTCAATTTGTGATTCTATAGATTTCATGACTATCGCTTTACCTTTTGGAGCTGGACAAATATGTACACAAGATCCACAACCAGTACAATCTAGTGGCGATACTTGTATTTTATATCTTAATCCGTCCATTCCTCTTCCAACTGGTTTTAATGTTTCCATCTTGGCTGGTGCTTTTTTCATTTCTTCTTCATCTATTAAAAACGGTCTAATTGCAGCATGAGGGCAAACATAAGCACATTGATTACATTGTATACACATATCAGATACCCACTCAGGTACTTCTGTTGCTATTCCACGTTTTTCAAAGTTCGTCGTTCCATTGTCAAAAGTTCCATCTTCATATCCAATAAAAGCTGAAACAGGTAAATCATCACCTTTTAACGCATTCATCGGATCTCCAATTCTTTTCATAAACTCCGTTTTCTCTTTATTGATTATTTCTTCATTAATTGGTAAATATTTCCATTCAGGATCAACAAATATTTCTTCTAATTCCTCAACTGCTCTCTCGATTGCCGTCCAGTTTTGTTCAATAATTTCACGACTTTTTCTACTATATGTTTTTTCTACAAAATCACGCATATATTGTTTTGACTCTTCATATGGAATAATATTCGTTAAATAGAAGAAAGCAGATTGCATAATTGTATTTATTCTATTTCCAAGTCCTATTTCTTTAGCTAATTTTGTTGCATTTATTACATAAAATTTTGCACCTTTTATAGCTAACTCTCTTTTTATTTCATTTGGTATATTTTTTATTAATTTTTCTTTATCCCAAATTGTGTTTAATAAAAATGTTCCACCCTTTACAAGTCCAGAAATCATATCATATTTCCCCAAATATGCTGGAACTGCACATGAAACAAATGTTGGCTTCGTTACTAAATATGTCGATCGTATTGGATCTTTACTAAATCTTAAATGCGACCTTGTTACACCACCTGATTTTTTTGAATCATATGAAAAATATGCTTGTGCATACATATCTGTATTATCGCCTATAATTTTTATTGCATTTTTGCTCGCACCTACTGTTCCATCAGATCCAATTCCGTAAAATAGACAAGCTGTAACATCTTCATTCCCTGTAAATACACTATCCTCAAGTGGAAGTGAAGTAAATGTCACATCATCTACAATTCCTATCGTAAAATGATTTTTAGGCTCAGGCTGTGCCAAATTTTTAAATACTGCAATAATTTGATCTGATGTCGTATCTTTTGACGACAATCCATACCTACCACCGACAATTATCGGTGCATCTTTTTTATCATAATACAATGCTCTTACATCTAAATAAAGTGGTTCCCCTAAAGCTCCAGGTTCTTTTGTTCTATCAAGTACAGCAATTTTCTTTACACTTTTTGGCATTACATCAAAAAAATATTTTTCTGAAAACGGTCTATACAAATGAACTGATAAAAGTCCTACTTTTATTCCTTTTTTTGCTAAAAAATCTACCGTTTCTCTTATTGTTTCTGTAACTGATCCCATTGCAACTATTACTCTTTCAGCTTCAGGATCTCCATAATATGTAAATGGAGCGTAGTTTCTTCCTGTTTCTTTTAAAATTTCTTGCATATAATAGTTTACAATATCAGGAACTGTATCATAATATTTATTTTGAACTTCTCTTGCTTGAAAGTAAATATCATCATTTTGTGCAGTACCTCTAGTTGTTGGTTTTTCTGGATTTAAAGCATTTTCTCTAAATCGTTGAACTGCTTTTTTATCCAACAATTTATCAAATACTTCATAATCAAGAACTTCAATTTTATTCATTTCATGTGATGTCCTAAATCCATCAAAAAAATGCATAAACGGTATTCTAGATTTGATCGCCGCCAAATGTGCAACTCCAGCCAAATCCATAACCTCTTGAACTGATCCTGTTGCTAACATAGCCCAGCCAGTCATTCTTGCTGCATATATATCTTGATGATCACCAAATATTGATAATGCTTGAGTTGAAATTGATCTTGCCGCAACATGCATCACTCCCGGCAATAATTCCCCAGCAATTTTGTACATATTCGGTATTTTTAAAAGCAATCCTTGTGAAGCTGTAAAAGTTGTTGTTAACGCCCCTGCTTGAAGTGCTCCATGTATAACACCTGCTGCACCAGCTTCCGACTGCATTTCTATTACTTTTACTGGAGCTCCAAACAAGTTTAATTTACCTTTTGAGGCCCATTCATCCGTATATTCTGCCATTCCGGATGATGGTGTTATTGGATAAATACCTGCTAGCTCTGAAAATGCATAAGCCGCATGTGTCGCTGCTTGGTTTCCATCCATTGTTTTCATTATCTTGCCCATTATTTCTCTCATTCCTTTTTTGTATTTACAATTATATCTTTTCTTACTATAATAATACAATCATTTTTAAATATAGTCAAGATTTTTATTGTATTTCTCGATTATATATTTGTATATAAAAACCCTTTTATCTTTATATTTAATCACTTTAAGTTATTCATTATAAATTAATCTTTTTTATTTTAATGTTTTAATATACAAATTTTAACCTCTACATTCCCCTACAAATTTCTCAAATATTTTTTTCATTTTTTCATTTCCTCTTACAGACATCATCTCTGGATGCCATTGAGTCGCATAAAAAAATGGGTAATCTTTTATTTGAAAAGCTTCTACAATTCCATCCTTTGATTTCGCAATCGGTGTAATATTCGGTGCTAAATCTTTTATCATTTGGTGATGAAATGAATTTACTCTCGTTTTTTCTCCAAATATTTCATAAAAAACATGATCTTTCCCTAAAATGTCAACATCGTGTGTCGCTATATCTAATTGCCATTTTTGCTTATGTTGAATTTTAGTTCCAACATAAGAAATATCTTGATATAGAGTTCCACCATAATAAATATTTGCTAATTGCAATCCACGACATATTCCTAAAATTGGTTTTTTTATTTTTTCAAATTCTGCCAATAACAAATATTCAAATTTATCTCTTTCAGGTTGCATACTTCCCATATTTTGCAAACAATCTTCACCATAAAGTACCGGATCTGGATCTACACCTCCCGAAAGTAACAATCCATCTAAATGCCCAACTAACTCTCTAATTACTTCAATATTATCATGATTAGGTAAAACAACAGGTATTCCCCCTGCTTCAATAATCGCTTTACTGTAATCTAAAGATACACTCGTTTTATGAGCATCTAAAACATCTGGATTATGTTCATGTGATGATGTTATCCCTATTAATGGTTTCTTTTTCATATTTTTCCTCTTTTCTACTTTTACGCTCTAACTCTTCTCATAAATTCAATAAAGTTTTTGTAAGTAACTTTATCTATATCTTCTTGCGAATATCCTCTATTTTTTAAAGCTTTTACAATATTATTCAAATCTCTTGCATCCCTTAAATTTATTAAATCTCCTTTTTCAGGCGTTTCTTTTTCATAATAATCTGCAAAATCAAATCCAAACCCAACTTTGTCTATTCCCACTTTTTCTGCCACATATTCAAGATGATTTAATAAATGATCTAATGTTTTTTCATTTTCATTTTGACTTACAAAATTATGATAAGCATTCATACCAACTAACCCATTTACATCTTTAATTGCTAAAAGTTGATCATCTGTTAAATTTCTCATGCTCGGACAAAGACTTCTAGCATTTGAATGACTTGCAAAAAATGGTTTTTTTGCATATTTTACCATATCCCAAAAACTTCTATCATTCGCATGAGATACATCCATCATAATTTTTAATTCTTCCATTATTTTTATTGCATCTTTACCAAGCTCGGTAATCCCTCTTTCTCTGTCTCCACTTTGACCTGTCGCAATATCATTCGTTTCATTCCAAGTAAGTCCAATATGACGAACTCCCATTCGCTCTAGTTGATAAAGGTAATCAATATTTTTACCAATTCCAGCAAGTCCTTCAATTCCAAAAACAATTGCAAATTTATTTTCTTTTTGTGCTTTATCAAAATCATCTACTTCTTTTACAATTTTTATAAAATCTCTACTATGATAAGCTTCTTCACTTGCAACTCTCAACATTTTTTGGAATCTAGCTTCAGGATTTTCATAATCATCAAGCCAAATTACAGAAATTCCACCCAACATATTTCCTTCTGTAAATTTATTTTTAAATTTTTTTCTAATTATATCTTTATCACCTTTTTCGTATTCCCATGTTGCATTAGTCCAAATATCCATATGCATATCAAAAAACATCACTCAATCACTTCTTTCTCAAACATTATTTCTTTTTTTTCAATATCAATACTACATTTTGCTCCAAGTGGAATTGTAGCCATATTAGGCTTTTTATGTCCCGATTCAAAATCATAAATAACACATTTATTATAATCCCTAAAAAAGTCTTTTATCATTTTTTCAAAAGTATAACTCGGTTCATAACGATTGCTACAATCGTCAAAATTTCCTAAAATAATTCCATTACAATCCTCTAATTTACCTGCTAATTTTAAATGTGTAAGCATTCTATCAAGTCGCCCTATTTCTTCAGAAATATCTTCTAAAAATAAAATTTTATTTCGGGTATCAATTTCATTTTCAGTCCCTAAAGTTGTAACAATTAAAGATAAATTTCCCCCTGTTATAATTCCTTCTATTTTATTTTCTGAACCTTCTTTCAAAATTTTTAATGGTATATTTTCTGGCTCTTCGTACTTCCATTTTTTCATTTTTATTGCTTTTAAAAAATCATTTTTTGTATATTCATTAAAATCATTTATCATATTCGACTCAACCATAGGCCCGTGATATGTTCCTAAATTACATTTTTGATTTAAAACTATATGTAAATTAGTAACATCGCTATAACCTACAAAAATTTTAGGATTTTTTCTTATCAAATCATAATTAATTTTATCTAATAATTGTCCTGAAGAAAAGCCCCCTCTCATACAAATTATAGCCTTTACATCTTCACGACTAAAAGCGGTATGTAAATCATTTAATCTCGTTTCTATACTCCCTGCCATATATCCGCCATAGTTACTTTTTACACTTTCGCCCAAAATTGGTATATAACCCAATTCTTCTATTTTTTTCACACACTTTTCCACATTATCAGGATTCATTGCTGATGATAAACATAACAAAAAAACTTTATCTTCTATTTTTAATTCTTTAGGGAACAACATTTCATTTGCCTCTTTTCTCATAAAATTTCATAAATATTACTATCCGAAGATATGATTTCATTATTAGTTAATAATTTTTTCAATTTAATTTTTTCTTTTATCGGTAAATATTTTGTATAAATATTTTTTGCTTTTTATTTCGTCTTTTGATAATTTTTCTAAAAATACAACATTTGATGGTATTTCTATTGTATTATCTATAACTTTTATGTTTTCAAAAATTTTTAATATTTTTAAATTAAATTCTGAAAAATTAAAGTCTTTATTTTCTTTATTATTCATTATAATAGCAAATTTTTTATTTGATTTCATAAAATCTTTTTTTATTATGTTTGCAAGTTTTTCATTAAAATTATTTATCCAAAAAATTGTAAAACTATAATTTTCATTTTTTTTATATTTTGTATTAATGTCAAAATAATTTTTTATAAACGAATTATTATATGGAAAATCTTTAATATTATTTAAAATAATTTCACATTTTTTACCTGTGTTTCCTTTAAAATATATTCCTAACGTTAATAATATATTTTCTAAACTTGAATTAATATAATTTTTTTTGAAATAATTTACTACAAATAAATTTTTACTCTCTTTAATAAATGTAGATAATATTTCTTTTTCTTTAGAATTATACTCCATATTACCTAAAATAAATTTTTTAATCTTACTGAAAACACCTATTTCTGTATAGTCATAACAAATAAAATCATAATCTCTTTTTAATATAATTTCTACATCTATTCCATTTTTATTTCTTGATAATTTCTCAATTTCTATTTTAAAATTCCAATTATAATTTTCATTTAATAATATAAGTAAATTTGAAATATTATAGTCAAGCCTTCCTATAAATTTCCTTCCTTGAAATAATGCCAACTGATCAAATTCTTTTTTTATAGTAATTTGAATATTTTCGTTTACTTCTAAATTTGTTTGAAAAATTGAACGAAGAGGAAATGTTGTAGAATATAATGAATGATAGAAGTTAAATGTATCATTTTTCAAATCTGATTTTTTTATATCATCTATATATACTTTCGTATATAATTTCCCCTGATATTCTTCAACTTTTAGCTTAAATACAATATCATAAAATAAATTATTATTTATTTCTCTAAAATATTCTCCTGATCCAAACCAAACAGCATTTCTATTATGAAATCCTTTTTGCTTAAAATCAAACATTATATGATTTTTATTTTCACCGATATACCTTACATTTTCAAGTAATACTCCTCTTGTTAAAAAAGTAGGACTCGGATTCCCAAAACCAAATGGCTTTAATAATTCCATTGTTTTAAAAAATTCATACGATATTTTTTGTATTGGAATTTGTTTATCAATATTTATTTTTCTTATAAAATCTTTTTCTGTTAATTTTTTTCGTGCAAAATCATTTACTTTTTTCTTAAATAATTCTATATTTTTTGTAGGAATTGTGAAACCTGCTGCTCCTGAATGTCCACCAAATTTTAGAAATAACTCTGGCATTGATTGAAGTGCTTCTAAAATATTAAAATTTTCAATACTTCTACATGATCCAACTGCCACGCCTTCATCAGCCTTTTCTTCCATAATTATAACAGGTTTATAATAATTATCTACTATTTTTGAAGCTGCAATCCCAATAACTCCGTGATGATATTGTGGTGAATAATCTACAATTATAAAATCTTCATTAAGTTTTTTTTCTTGAATATTTTTTTCAACCATTTCAATTATATTATTTTGTAATTCTTTTCTTTCAAAATTTCTATTTATAAGTTCAGCTACAATCGCTTCAATTTCACGCATATTATCAGAAATTAATAATGTCACAACTGTTTTTGCTGTTGTTAATCTTCCGGCAGCATTAAATACTGGAGCAATTATAAATCCTATATCATATGTTGAATACTCCGTTTTAGGTATATCATTATTTTTAAATAATTTATATAACAGATATGAAAGTCCTTTATTTTTAGTAAATGGTAACATATCTAATCCATGCTTCACAAAAATACGGTTATCTTCTAAAAGTGGGACTATATCAGCTATCGTTCCTATCGAAACTAAATCTAAATATTTATATGCCTCTTGTTTTTTTCCATAAAACTCAAATAATGCCAGAATTACCATGAAAATTGTCCCAACTCCAGCTAAAAAATCTATTTTAAATTTATTTTCTTTTCTTTTAGGATTTATAACTGCCAATGCTTTTGGTACATTTTTCCCTTGTAAATTGTGATGATCCGTCACTATTATCGGTAAATTTATACTATTTGCAAATTCAATTTCATTAAATGAAACAATTCCGCAATCAACCGTTATTACTAAATCTCCGCCTGCATCTTTTATTTTTTTTAACGCTTCATTATTTAATCCATATCCTTCATCTCTTATAGGAATATAAAAATTGATATTTTTTGCTCCTATTTCCTTTAAACTTAAATACAAAATTGATGTCGAGGTAATTCCATCCACATCATAATCTCCATATATCCAAATATTTTTATTTTCTTTTACTGCTTCTGTTATTATTTTAATAGCATTTTCCATATCCTGTAAGTCATAAGGATTCCCCAAATTATCCAGTTTAGGATTTAAAAAATTATAAATCTCTTTTTTTGTTTTTATTCCTCTTGAATAAAGAATTTTTAAAACATCGTTATCAATCGGAATATCCCCAATTTTAATATCTTTATCACGTGGAATAGGTTTTAAATTCCACTTTGTATTTCTCATAAAATTAACACCTCCTATTTATTAATTTTATTTTAACATATTTTTATAAAATAGTAAATAAAAGAGTATGTCTTTTTAACAACATACTCTAGTTTTAAAATTTAAGTGTTATTTTATTATTTTATTATCCCGATTAAATCAGTAATAATGAATGGAATAAACGCTTGTTCTGTTCCAAATGTAGTTGCTTCATCTTTATTAAAAATTAACACAATAGCATCATTTTCTAAATAAAATTTTTGTTTTTTTACTAAACCATCAAATTTATATTTTTTAGTATCAATAGTCGTAAATCCAAATTGTCTAAATTTGTCAATAACTTGTGATTTTAAAGCTGCATCATATCCGGGTACAAAAAGATCTTTCAACTCTAATGATAATCCGTTCTTTACATTAAACGTAATTGCATCGTATAATGTCGTTACTTCATTTTTTTTCATATCTTTTTCAATAATTGTGAACAATATACTTATAAATGAAGCATTATTACTTTCAACTGTATAAGTTAAATTATAAGTTTTATTTTTATCTCCTTTATATTGTGATATAAATTTTTCCATCTCTTTATTCATATCTTTTGTAATAGTAGAATTTCCACTAAATAATGGATACGAAATTGTCGATCCATCTAAAACTTTAGTTTGTGCGATTTGACTTACTGTAGCTTCAGAAGTTGGGATATATCCATTAAATGTAAACGGCACCTTTTTAGCATCGTTCGTTACCGCATATCCTGTATTAAATATTGTTAAAGCTACTAATAAAATTCCTATTTTTTTCATATATATTTTCTCCTCAAATTTTGTTTTAATTTCATATCATTATATAATAAATTCACAAAATTATCAATCTTTTATTTATAATTGTATCATAATCCCACTAATATTTTTAATTTAATATTTTTCAAAATTGTTCCATATAATCTTTAACTTTTCCATATAAAATATATCTAACTTTTTGTAAATCATTTATTTGTTTACAATTCAATGCACACATCATCATTTTAAGTTCACATTTCCATTCATTTATAATTTCTATAACTTCATTAACATCATATTTTTCAACTAATTCAAGCATAGTCCTTGATAGTCCAACAGCTTTAGCTCCTAAAACTAAAGATTTTATTATATCTAAAGGATTTCTAACACCGCCACTTGAAATTATTTCCACTTTATCCATATATTTTTGTGCTTCAAGAAGTGAAACTACTGTACTTTGTCCCCAAGTATTCAAATAATCAAAACGACCTTTTCTTACATTTCTCATATTCTCTATATATGAAAAACTTGTCCCTCCTCGTCCACTTATATCAAAAGTTTTTACCCCAATGTTTGTAGCTTTTTGAATAGTTTTGGCATCCATTCCAAAACCTACTTCTTTTAAAATTAACGGTATCATTCTTTCTTTTTGTATCTTATCTACATATTTTTCTAAATTAATTCCCCATTCGCTAAAATTCTTACTACCTTCAGGCATTATAAGTTCCTGCATTAAATTAACATGAATTTGTAAAAATAAAGGTTGTAAATCTTCAACTGCTTTTATTCCAGCCTCATAACCTTTATCAATTCCAATGTTTGTTCCAAGTAAAAGATTTTTATTTTCTCGCTTAACAATTTCAAATGAATCATCCTTTGGATTTTTTAATTTTGCACTATACGACCCTGTTACAAATAAAATTCCTGTTTCATTGGCTATTTTTGCAAGTTTTCTATTAATTTCTCTCCCTTTTTCACTTCCTCCCGTTATTGCATTTATAAAAAAAGGGTATTCAAATTTATATCCTGCAAATTTTGTACTTAAATCAATTTCATTCAAATTATATTTTGGTATTGATGTATGAATTAACTCAATTTCATCAAAACTATTATACGGACTTTCATATTTTAAAGCATATTTTATATGATCGTTCTTTCTTTCACTATCTATCAAAAAATTTTTTTCCATTTTTACCTCTAATTTTGTATCAAAATTTTATTTTATAAATAATATTTTTTACTAATTATTACTTCTCATTTTTTCTTTATAAAGTACTTCTATATCACGTTCCGACCATCGTTTTTCAATTATTTTCGTATGATTTTCATTAAAAGAAATTGCTATTCCACAATCTCCACCACCTGCTCCACTGCTTTTAGCTATAATTTCTAAATCTATTTGACTTTCCACAATATTTTTTATTTTTTCATTATAGATATCTTTATCTAATTTATATAATAAACTCCCAATATTTTTTATATTTTCAATTATTTGACTTTTATCTCCATTTTCAAAAGCTTTTTTCAATTCAAGTACATTTTTTTCTGTTTTTTCTAAAAAATTTTTATCTATTTTAGCTTTTACTTTCTTTATCATTTCGCTTGAAATTGAAGGCTCTTTCGTCCAAGCTACTAAAAATTCACAATTAATATTACAATTTATTTCCTCAATTTTATAACCCCAATTTTCATTTAAAACATCAAGCATATCCATTTTTTTTATATCTTCTCGAATTTTATTTTTATCAAATCCACAAAATATTATTAAATTTTCATAAGAAATGCAAGCTATATCGCCCATAGAGCCATTATCTCCTCTTTTTAATAAAACATAAGTTGCAAGTTTAAAAAGCATATCTTTCGTCAAATTCAAATTATAAAGCTCATTTATCGCTTTAACCGTTAAAACTACAACACTTCCACTAGATCCAATTCCATATTTTTTCCCATTTTTCTCCATTTTACCTGTTATTTCAAGATGGAATGGTTGAATTTTTTGTCCCTTTTTTAATAAATATTCATTCATTGCAATAATAGTTTCCTGAATCAAAGAATAATTTTTATCACTCTCTAAATTTACACTATAATCAAACATATCAGATTTTATTTTATATTCACTCGAAAAAAATATTTCTCCATACATGAAAATATTTATATTTTTTATTATTGCACTTTGTCCCTCAAATAAAACGGCATACTCTCCTCCAACATAAAGTTTTCCGCATGTTCTTACTTTTTTTATTTGATTTTTTTTCATTTTTATTCCTTGCTCTATAATTTTATAGTTTTTGATACTATAATTTTATATTTTTCTTCAAAAATTTTACTCAATCTTTCTAAATCTTCTTCAAGACACATGACCTTTACATTAGGCCCCGCATCCATTGTAAAATAACATTTTTCACCATTTTCTCTCAATGTTTTCACAAATTTCATCGCTTCAAATGACTGTTCTGTTAAATAACTAAATGGAGGATTTGCTGTTTTTGTAGTTGAATGCATTTTAAGTGCATTTTCTTCTGTTAAAGCTCCCACTTTTTCAAAATTATTTTCAAGTAAATATTGTTTCATATTAACAAAATCTATTTTTGATTGCTCTACCCATTCAGCAAAATTTGTTGATGTTTCAGTACAAAGTTTCATACCATTTCTGCTTGATAATATTTTCTTTTCTCCGTTCAAAACTAACATTATCATCGCTAATTTTAAGTCTGTTTTCACTTCGTAAACTTCTCCTGTTTCTTTGTCCCAAGCAGATATGGGACCAAAAAAACTTCTTGAAGAAGAACCTGAAGCAAATTTTGCAATTTGAGCTAATTCTTTTTTTGTATAATTTGTTTTAAATAATTTATTACAAGCTAAAACTGTTGCAGACAAACCACTTGAGCTAGAAGATAATCCCGCCTCTGTCGGCATATTATTTATAGTACTTATTTTTACTTTTTTCTCTCTATTTTCTCTAAATAAATCTATAACTTTTGAAATTTTATCTCTTTGCTCTTTATCTTGCAATTCTCCATTCAAATAAAATAAATCTCCGCTTTCATTTTCTCCAACATTTTCTAATATCTTTCTTGACTCTTCATCACTAACAAAACTAATCTCTGTTTCTGTAAACATATTTTCAAGCGTTAACGAAATACTACTTGTAGAGGGAATCATTTTTTCTGCATTCTCTTTCCCCCAATATTTTATAATTGCAATATTTGCATAAGATTTTACTTTTTCTACAGTTTTTCTATCCATATCCTAACTGCTCCTAATTTTTTTAATTTTTCTTTTATTTTTTTGACTTTTTCTTCATTTTCAATTAAAACGATAACGCATCCTCCAAGTCCTCCTCCTGACATTTTAGCTCCTAACGCTCCATTTTCTATCGCCTTTTCAACGAAGTTATCAGATTTTTTACAACTTACACCTAGTTTTTTCAACTCTTCGTGTGCATTCGTCATATTTTCTCCAATTAATTTCAAATTTTTTTCTCTTATATTTTTTTCAACTTCATTTGTAAAAAGTCCTATATTCCCGAATATTGGGATCGCTTTTTCACCTAATTCTTTCACTTTTTCTACAGCTTCTTTTGTTTGTCCGTAAATTCCAGTATCTGCAATCAAAAGGTAAGCGTTCAAGTCTAAGTCAATCATACTTAGTCCCTTATTTTTAATAAATTTTATTGCCTTATTACTCATACAAGTTTTAGCATCAAGTCCACTCGGATTCCCATGTGCAACTTTTTCCGCTTTATTCACAAGATACGTTAATATTTTATATGTTAGTTTTTGATTATAATAATCAAATACACTTCTAATTGCAGCTATACTTACTGCAGCTGAAGATCCCATGCCACGACGTGAAGGAATCTCCGAATCCACTTCATATTTTATATACGCATTTCGTATTTTTATATATTTTAAAGCATAATAAACTGCCATTGAAAGTGTATCATTATAATTAAATTCCAATTTTTTATTACTTTTAGTTATTTTACATATCGTTTTAATTTCTTTTAACGGAATTGCTATAGCAGGATAACCATAAACTACAGAATGTTCTCCCATCAATATTATTTTACTATGTGCTTTTCCTATTCCAATTTTTTTTTTAGTTTTGATGTTTAGCTCATACATAATTTTCTCCTGTATAAATCAACTTAGCTGTTTCATTACCAAATTCTTATTCTATTTTTTTCTTTCTTATACAGTCTATCTTCTGCTTTTGTATTAAAGACTTTATGGAATGCATCTACATTTTTTAATATACCATTCACTCTAAATATAGACGGTGAATGTGGATCTGTTTTTACTTGATTTATTAAAGATTCTTGAGTTGCTTTTTCTCTCCAAATTCTAGCATAATTTAAGAAGAATAATTGATTTTGTGTAAATTCTCCTTCTTTTATATTTTTTTCAGGATGCTCTTTAAGATACATTTCTAAAGCATCATACGAAATATTTACCCCTCCTAAATCTGCAGTATTTTCAGTTGATGTAAATTTCCCATTTACATTTATCCCTTTAGCTACTGAATATGTCGAAAATTCATCTTCTAATCCTTTTGTTGCTTTCTCAAAGTCCATTTTATCTTCTTTTGTCCACCAATCGTTTATATTTCCATCTCCATCGTAATTTGAACCAGAAACATCAAAACCATGTGTCATTTCATGACCAATTACTGCTCCAATTCCACCAAAATTAGCTCCTACTCCTAATTTTTCATAATTATAAAATGGATATTGTAAAATTCCTGCTGGAAAAACTATCTCATTTTGATTTGGTGCATAATATGCATTTATTTCATGTGCTGTCATAAACCATTCTTTTTTATCTACTGGTTTCCCTACTTTTTTTAATTCTTTTTCATAATTTACTTTTCCAATTATTCTCAAATTTTCATAAAGCGATAAATTTTTATTTAATTTAATTTTACTATAATCTTCCCATTTATCTGGATATCCTATTTTTACAGTAAATTTACTTAATTTTTCTAATGCTTTATTTTTTGTTTCTTGGCTCATCCAATCTAAATTTTCAATTCTATTTTTAAATGCTTTTTTAATATAATCCACCATTTCTATCGCGTTTTGTTTAGATTGTTCAGAAAAATATTTTTCAACATAAACCTTTCCTATCATATCTCCAAAAACTCCATCAACAAAAGCTAATGTTCTTTTTTCTAAATTTTCTCTTTCCTTTGTTCCTTCTAAATATTTTTCATAAAAATCAAAACTTTTTTGCCCTAAATCTTCACTTAAAATATTTGAAGTTCCATTTATCAAATGGAATTTTAAATAATCTTTTATAACATCAATATTTTTATCATTTAAAATTTTATCTAAATTTTCATAATATTTTATTTCATTAATTATAACTTTATCAGTTTTCACTCCCACTTCATTCAAATATTTACTTATATCTATATTTTTTACTATACTTTTTAACTCTTCCAATGTTCTTACATTATTATATTTTTCTACATCATATTCTTCTTCATTCGTTAATAAATTTTGAGCTATCATTTTTTCAAATTCAAATATTTTCTCAGCTTTATTTTTTACATCTTTCTCGTTTAAATAAGTCAACATACTCGCAATATATTTTTTATATTCTTTTATTATTTCTCTATTTTCTGGAGTATCTTTTTGATAATAATCTTTTGAAAGTCCTAAATTAGCATTACCTAAATATACAGCATTATTTACAGAATCATTCAAATCTCCTGACACACCCCAATCATAAAATAATCCTATTCCTTCTTTTCCTACTTTTATTATATATTTTTGTAAATCATCAATATTGTTTAAATTTTCTATATCATTATAAACTGATTTTATTGGTTCAATTCCCTCTTTATTTCTTTTTTCTACATTATTATACATCTCATATATTGTTAAAATTTTAGCTTCATCACTATCTTGCGGAATATCTTTTTTATTTTTTAATTCTTTTATTAAATTTTTTAAAAATTCTTGATTTTGTTCAGATAGTACAACAAAATTACTCCAAGATGATTTTGTTCCGGGTATTTTCGTTTTTTCTAACCATTTTTTATTTACATACTTATAAAAATCATCTTGTGGTCTTACTTCTGTTGATAATCCCTCTATAAGCTCTGCATCTCCACTTTTAACATTTTCCATATTTTTATCTTCATTTTTCATAATTTTTTTTGTTTTTATTGTTCTATTTCCAGTTATTTTATTTCTATATGTTTTATGATTTTTTATATCTTTTGCCGATAACAACACTCCTGTCAATAACATTCCTATTATCATTTTTTTCATTTTTTTACCTCTCTTTTTACTATTTTTATTTTTTCTCTTTTCTAAATTTATTTTTCTTTTCTATTTCCCTATCTATTGTCATTCCCTCAATCGCTTTATCATATAAAAATCTCATCATTTCATCTTTATTTCCACTTAAATAATATTTGGATAATTTTATGTTATATTCTTCTAAATCTTTTTCTTCAATATTCAATATTCCCTTTCCGTTAGAAATTAATATAGCATTTGCTACAATATTACTTGTTCTTTTATTCCCATCCCAAAAAAGTTGACTTTTAATTGCCCATAAATAATATGTTAATGCTCTTTCTGTTATATTTTCTATTTCATTTATTTCAAATAATTTTTGTGTCACTTTTTCTATTTCAGGAATTTTTGGCTCAAACCTTTCTCCATTTACCAATCTTACTCCAACATTTCCATATCTTATTACTCCCCAATCAAGACTTTCATTTGCTGACACTCTTTTATTTACATTACATATAAAATCAACATTTAATTTTTTATCTAAATTTTTTAAAATATACTTCCATGCTTCTTTTAAATTTAAAATAGTTCTAACATCATCTAAAGATACATTTCCATCATTTATACCATTCAATATTTTTTCTGTTTGAACATATGTCGTATTCAATCCTTCCAATTTCGCTGCATTGTAAACTGATGATGTTAATACTTTTTTTGCCAAAAATATATTTTGTTCTCTTGTCAAATTAAATTTATCTTGCATTTTTACCTCTATACTTTTTGTTTTCTTTATTATACCATATTTTCTATTTTTATTTATAAATTATTTTCACAAAAAAAAGAGGAATTAAAATCCTCTTTTTTATCTTTCAATCTTTTCTACTTCAATCCTCTCAAATATTTATCAATTCCATTCGCAATTCCTTTTACCATTTTCTCTTTATACTCTGGTTGCGACATTTTTACATCTTCCTCACTATTTGACATGAATCCCATTTCAATCAATGAATTTGTAACTGTTGACCAATTTGTCCCCGTCAAATCATCTCTATATTGTATTCCTCTATTTTTAGCTCCTGTCACTTTTACAAATTCATCTAATAATATTCTTGAAAATTCCTCACTACTTTTTTGTACTTTAACTGTATATTTATTATTTTTTGATGATGTTAAAACAGAAGCTCCTGTCATACTTTTATTAGCACTCCCATCTGCGTGCAATCTTAAATACACTGAACATCCTCTATTATTTGTATCTATCGCTCTTTCTTTGTTACTTATATTTACTTCATTTACACGACGAGTCATATAAACATTATAACCTCTACTCAACAACTCTTTTTCTACTTTTAGACCTATATCCAATGTTAACTTATACTCCGGAATCTTCGTTGTAACACCTTGTGTTCCCGACGATACTTTTACCTTTTTCACATTACTACCAGGTGCTTGTTCTTCTAAACCTGAATTTCCTCTTAATTGATGCCCCGGATCAAGACACACTAAATATTTTGAATTTAAGTTGTCATTTTCTCCTGTTTTATCCATCTTTGTTTTATCTCGAATAACTTTTTCGCTATTTTTTTCACTCATTGGAAATTTCTTTTCTACTTTATTCGCGTAAATTCCCAAAGCTAAAATAGAAAATGCGATAACTATCGTTCTTTTTATCATTTTTCCTCCTTTACTCATACCTTTATGATTTCCAAAATTTTTACAAATTAATTATTTTATTATGCTATTTATTTTGTTTATCGCTTCCTCAAAATCATCTCTACTTATATTAAAAGAATTTAACGCATTTAAAAGTTGTTTTGAATTATAATATCCTATTTTCAAAATATCTCCCAATATTATTCGCTTTTCTTTCGCATTTGTTCCAATTGAAAGACCATTATCTAATAAATCTGAAATATTAAACATTTCAGCTTGCGTTTCACTTTCACTTTTCAAAGTAACTATATTTTTCAGTGCTTTTAAAATACTGCTATCATTTGCATTCTCTACTCCAATATTTATCTTATCGGAATAAGTTTTCATAGCCTCATTTCTTGGAATAAATGCATGTTTGATTTTAGGGATATAATGCGATATTTTTTTTCTAATCGTTTTCCCCGCAAAATCTGGATCTGTTAATAAAATCATTTCGTTTTTTTTTGATAATTCAATTAATCTATCTATAGTTTTTTTATTTATTCCTGAAAAACCATTCAATGCGATAATATGAGCATCTACAACTCTTTTCAATGCTGTTATATCATCTTTTCCTTCAACGATTATAATTTCACTTACTTTTAATTTTTCTTGTTTATTGTCCATTTTCTCTCCTATTTTGGACTATTTTACATTATAATTTTCTAAAACTTTCAATAATAATTTCCATGTTTTTCCAACTGATTCAATTTCCATTCTTTCTTCAGGCGTATGAGCTCCATAAATATTAGGTCCAATTGATACAACGTCAAGATTTTTTAAATTATCAGCAAATATTCCACACTCTAAACCTGCATGAATCGCTTTTATTTTAGCTTTTTCTCCTGTTATTTCTTCAAAAGATTTTGTTACAATGTCTCTTATAGGTGAATTTTCTTTATATTCCCATGACGGATAATGTGAATCTACAATTCCTTCTGCTCCATATTTTTTTGATAAAATTACAACATCTTCTAACAGTTTATCTAAAGCTGCATTTGATGAGCTTCTAGGCAATGTTTTTATTTTTATTTTTATCTTATTTCCTTCAAATACTGTCTTAATAACCCCAATATTTATTGATGTTTCTACTAGCCCTTCAATGTTTTTACTCATTGCAAGCACTCCATTCGGTGCTTCATTTAAAAATCCTAAAAATTGTTTTGTAGCCACTTCATTTATCACTAATTTACTTCCGGCAAAATCATTTTCACTAATTTTTTTCACTTCAATTAAAGGATTTTTATCTATAACTTTAAAGTCTTTTATTACATTTTCAAATGCTAATTTCACTAATTTTTCAACATCTTCAAATTTATCTCCATCTAAATTTAATCCAATATTTACAATACATTCTCTCGGAATTGCATTTACTTTATCTCCACCATCAATATGATTTAATACAAAATTATATTTTAAAGATAAATGTCTTAACACTTCACCTAATATTTTATTTGAATTTCCTAAGCCTAAATGTATTTCAGCTCCAGAATGTCCTCCTGAAAGTCCTTTAACTTCAATAGAAATTGGAGTATATTTAGAATCTAATTTTTCTCCTTCATAATTAAAATAAGTTCTCGTTCTAGCTCCTCCAGCACTACTTACATACACTTCTCCATATTCTTCTGTATCTAAATTAATTAATGCTTTTCCATTAAACCAACTATAATCAAGTCCATAAACTCCCGTCATTCCATCTTCTTCATCTGCTGTAATTATCGCTTCTATTTCAGGATGTTTCAAATCATTTCTGTCTAATAAAGCTAAAATATAGGCAACCGCAATTCCGTTATCTGCCCCTAATGTTGTCCCATTAGCTTTTAAAAATCCATCTTGTAATAATAATTCAATTCCTTGTGTTTCAAAATCAAATACTGTTTCTTTATTTTTTTCCCAAACCATATCCATATGTCCTTGTAAAATTAATGGAGCATATTCTTCATATCCTTCAGTTGCTGGTTTTACAATTAAAACATTATTTTTTTCATCTTGTTTTACTTCTAATTTCCTATCTTTCGCAAATTTTACTAACCAATCACTTACTTGTTTTTCTTTTCTTGAACCTCTAGGAATTTTTGATAACTCACTAAAGTAATAAAACACTTTATCATTTTTTATTAAATTTTCTAAATTCATACTACATACTCCCTCTCTATCTGTATAAAACAGTTTTTATATGTTTTAGTTTATACTATCTGGAACTCTTTGTCAATCAATCTTATTTTATTTTTATAATATTGAATCAAATAATTCTTCTAATTCTCTTTGCTCTTTTTGAGTTAAATCGTGCCCTGATTTCAATTTTAATAACAATTTATTATTTTCTCCAAGTGTACTTTTTTCCAATATTTTTATTATTAGTTTCTTATAAAAATTCATTTTTACTCCTTTTTAATTTTTATTTATCTTCATTTTTAATTTCCATACTTTTAAAAAAATCATCAAATGTTAATTGAACAATTTTTTTCTTCGTTATTGAACTTAAATGTACTCCAATTAATCTTACATCATCTCTATTTTCAAAATAATCAAAATTTTCTTTAACTATATCATATATTACATTTTTATCTCGAGTTGCATTTTTCATTGTTTTTGATCTTGTATATGTCATAAAATTAGAATATCTTATTTTTAATGTTACCGTTTTTATGTACTCCTGTTTTTCTTCCAATCTTTTTACTAATTTTATAACTTGATCCTCTAAACTTTTCAAAAGTACTTGTTCATCATTTATGGCTCTAGAAAATGTCACTTCATGCCCATAAGAATGTGTTTTTTTATCTTTCTCTATTTTTGAATAATGATTTCCTCTCACAACATTATATAAATACTCCCCACGTGAATTTCCAAAATTTTTAATGAGCTCACTTTTACTTATTTTATACAAGTCTTTCGTTTTATATACTTTGTATTTTGCTAATAATTCCCTCGTCTTTTTACCAATTCCAGGTATTATTGAAAGTTCCTTATCATAAATATAATCCAAAAAGTGTTGCTTATTTTTAAAAATAAAATATCCATTAGGTTTATTTATATCACTTGCAATCTTTGCAGATAATTTATTAAAACCCATTCCTACAGAACAAGTTAAATTAGTTAATTCTTTTATTCTCTCTTTAAATTTCAAAGCAAATTGCTTTTTATTTTCAGGTTTTACTATTCCTGTTAAATCTATATAGCCTTCATCTGTTGCAATAAATTCAACTTTATTTGTAATTTTTAAAATCAAGTTATGAATCTCATTAGAAATTCTAATATATTCTTTTTTATCCACAGGTATAGCAATAAGTTTTGGACAGAGTAACTTAGCATCTGAAACTTTCATTGCAGAATGTATACCATATTTTCTTGCTTCATAACTAGCAGTTGTAACAATATTTTCTCCAACAACTAAAGGCTTATTTTTTAATTTTGGATTTCTATTTATTTCAATAGAAGCATAGAAAGCATCCATATCATAGTGCATAATTATTCGTTCCATAGTCAACCTTTCTATTTTTTAGAAATCTAATAATAATTCTTTTAATTTTAACATCTCATCTCTTAAAACTATTGCTTGTTCAAAATCAAGTTCTTCTACAAGTTTTTTAATTTTCTTTTCAAGTTTAGTTATTTCTTTTTCAATATCTGCTTTACTTCTAAATACTTTTTTATCATTTTCAAACTTCTTGTCTTCAATACCATAATCTAAATTGATTAAATCCTCAGCTATTTCTTTAACAATACTTTTTGGATCTATATTATTATAAACATTATATTCCTTTTGAATCTTTCTTCTTCTTTCAGTTTCTATTATAGCTTCTTTCATTGAATCTGTCATAATGTCAGCATAAAGAATAACTCTACCTTCAACATTTCTTGCAGCTCTACCTATAGTTTGAACTAAAGATCTTCTACTTCTTAAAAATCCTTCTTTATCTGCTTCCATAATAGCAACCAAAGATACTTCAGGTATATCTAATCCTTCTCTTAAAAGGTTAATACCTATAATAACATCTATTTCACCTTTTCTTAATGCTCTAATAATTTCAATTCTTTCTAGAGTATCTATATCAGAGTGCATATACTTTACCTTAACACCTAACTCAATGTAATACTCTGTAAGCTCCTCAGCTATTTTCTTTGTAAGGGTAGTAACTAGAACTCTTTCTTTTTTAGCAACTCTTTTTCTTATTTCATCTAGTAAATCATCAACTTGATTTTTAGTTGGTCTTATTTCTATTTCAGGATCAACTATACCAGTCGGTCTTATAAGTTGTTCTGCTATATTATTATCAGAAACTTCAACTTCAAAATCTCCTGGTGTCGCTGAAATAAAAACTGTCTGATTAGATTTTTCTCTAAATTCTTCAAATTTCAGTGGTCTGTTATCAAGGGCTGCTTTCAATCTAAAACCATTTTCAACTAAGGCTTCTTTTCTTGCTCTATCTCCATTGTACATACCTCTAACTTGTGGTACTGTTATATGTGACTCGTCTATGAAAAGTAAAAAGTCTTTTGGAAAATATTCAAATAAAGTATCTGGAGTTTCTCCAGGTCTTTTACCTGATAAATACCTTGAATAGTTTTCAATTCCTTTACAATAACCTATCTCAGTTATCATTTCTAAATCATATTCAGTTCTTTGTCTTAATCTTTGTGCTTCCAAAAGTTTTTTCTCATCTTCAAAGCTTTTTACCTCTACTCTTAAATCATCTTTTATCTCTTCTATAATTCTATCTTTATCATCATCAGCTGTTAAATATTGTGTAGCTGGATAGATAACTATTCTTTCTAGGTTCTTTTTTATTTTCTGTCCAGTTAAAGTGTTGATTTCAGAAATTTCTTCTAAATCATCTCCCCAATATTCAAGCCTATAACCATTATTCATATATGAAGGATAGATATCAATAACATCACCTTTTATTCTAAATTTTCCTCTTTCAAAGGCAATATCATTTCTTTCATATCTTAAGGCAATTAATTTTTTCATTAATTCTTTTCTTTGAATACCAGTTTGTTTATCTATAGGAATAGTCATTTTTCTATAAGTATCAGGTGATCCTAAACCATAGATAGAAGATACAGATGCTACAATAATAACATCTCTTCTATGAATTAAGGCTGCTGTTGCTGCATTACGAAGTTTATCTATCTCATCGTTGACTGATGAATCTTTTTCTATATAAGTATCTGTTGTTTTTATATAGGCTTCAGGTTGGTAGTAATCATAGTATGAAACAAAGTATTCTACTGCATTTTCAGGAAAAAATTTCTTGTACTCTGAATAAAGTTGAGCTGCTAAAGTTTTATTTGGTGCAATTATTAAAGCAGGTCTTTGTAGTCTTTCTATAACATTAGCTATAGTAAATGTTTTTCCTGAACCTGTTACTCCTAAAAGAACTTGATCTTTAACTCCCCTTTCTATATTTTTAACTATACTCTCTATTGCAGTAGGTTGATCACCCATAGGCTTATATTCTGAATGTATTTTAAATAATTTATTTTCCATAGTTTTTCCCTCTTTTAAACTTAATATTATTAAATTATTATATTCTAAAAAATATATTTTTACAA
>ERZ772909.493-NODE-493-length-24594-cov-7.819879_pt1 | contig 24594 bp, 33 predicted proteins | sample MGYA00511137_ERZ772909 | MGnify/ENA primary metagenome ERZ772909 (study PRJEB29015, sample SAMEA2738095) | human oral metagenome | biome: human oral; feature: human-associated habitat; material: saliva | place: China | collected 2270 ... | reverse complement strand
TAGGTTGAAGCAAGAAGTGAAATGTACCTAAATCATAAATTTTCGTAGAATTTCATATACTGTTTGTTGTATCTTCTCTTTTAATTCTAACCTTGGTTGTGTTGTTTAAATTGTTTGTGTTTGTTTTTTAATTAATAAATAATAATTTATGGAATCAATTATTGCATATAACGGATTTGATAAGGACTTGAAAATTATGGGTCGTCAGTATGCTTTTGATAAAGCATTTGACTTTGATAATGATGAGTATTATGAAAGTGGTTTTCGTTCTGAACTGAATCCGCTTAAAGTTTTGGAATCTTATGACCCTGCAAATTGTAAATTTTGTGAAGTTGAGCATAGTGGAGACGTAGTAAAGGAAGATAATGGTGGTGTTGTAAGTAAAAATATTTTCATTAAACGTGAAATTAGTTTACGTGAATTGGTTAATATTGCCACACACTATATCAATAAAAATGTAAATTTTGAGGCTGTTAAGTTCTCTAATTTAGATTATGATGTCAAAACTTGTCTTGACAATAAAAGTGTTGTGTCAGGCACGGGTTATCGCTCAGTGAGTGCAAATGTTGGTGATGAATCAATTGTTTTACATCTCGCTAACTATTCAATTTCAGCAAACACAGGTAATTGGTCTATTTCACGTAATGGTGGAAACTCTTCTGTTGCCACAAACACAGGTAATTGGTCTGTTGTTACTAATAATGGAGAATATTCTTTATCTATGAGTACAGGCTTTTCTTCAATTGCGTTGTGTGACGGTGATCATTCAGTTGTTTCTACTACAGGTGGAAGATCAAATGCAATTAATACTGGGCAATATTCAGTATCAGCCGCTACAGGATATAATTCTCAGGCTGAGAATAATGGTAATCATTCTGTTTCGGTAACAACAAGTTGTGAATCAAATGTGAACGCAAAAGGTTTTTACTCTATTGCTACAAGTACAGGTAGTGCTTCTACAGCTACCACAAAGGGAATTTTCTCTTCTGCGATTAATACTGGTGATTTTTCTAAAAGTGTTACTGATGGTAAATCTTCAATTTCTGCAAACACCGGAAAATTATCAGTGGCTAAGAGTGTTGGTAAACGTTCAGTTGCAGTAAGTACAGGTGATGAGTCTGTTTCAGCCGTAGAAGGTAGTGATAGTATCGCCGTTGTTACAGGCCGTTACGGTAAAGCTGCGGGCGCACTTGGTTGTTGGTTAGTCCTTTCTGAGATTGGTAATAACGATGAGATTCTTGATGTACAAACGGTTAAGGTTGATGGTATTAATATTAAACCCAACGTTTATTATCAATTGATTAAAGGTAAAGTTGTAAAAACCAATTATTAAAATAGATGAATATGAATGATATATTTTTTGAACGAACAGTTTATGTACCAAAAGAACGCATAGCAGAAGCAATTTGTAAACTTATGAATCATTTTTCTGAAAATGGAAATACTTTAAAACCGTTAGGTAAAGTATTTTACATGGACTTCAAATTCTGATAATAAGCAAGGCGAATTTCCTATTACAATCAATCAAGTGGTAACTGACCGCGTAATGCCCAATTCAGAGCAATTGCGTGAGATGAATAAGACCGCCGCAGCAATTCAAGCTAAACAAACACAAGAGAAACGAGTAGAGATGGAAAATGCTCGTGCTAAGGCAGAAAACGCTCGTGCTATTGCTGATAAGGCATATATGAACGCAATGAATCTTTCGCCCTCACAATTCATTCAACTCCGACAATGGGACGTAATTGAAAAGAAGGATGGGGCAAATATCGATGTACTTGTAGGTGGTTCTGAAGTCCCTATGTGGAACATTAAACAGATAACTTATTCTAAATAAGCCTCATTATTGTGAGGCACTTGCTCTTATAGTTTAAATGGTAAAAATGGTTGATTTATAATCAAAGGATATAAGTTCGAGCCTTATTAAGAGTTCTCAGTTTTATTATTTAATTAAATACTTTAATGGAAGAAAATAAAATTAAATCATATAAAGGTTTTGATAAAGGCCTATCATGTAGGGGTTATCAGTATGAGATTGGTAAGTGGTTTGAACATGAGGGTGATGTTGCTTGTTGTGATAGTGGTTTTCACGCTTGTATGAATCCTCTTGATGTTTTTAGTTATTATCCCCCTTCAAATAGTCGTTATTGTTCCGTTGAACAAAGTGGTGAATTGAAAAAAGATGATAATCTAAGTAAGGTTTCAAGTAGCAAGATTTTCATTCAGAATGAGATTGGTCTACACGGTTTGATTGATGAAGGTATCAAATATATTTTTGAAAATATTAAAGAAGAAAACACTATTGAAAGTAAGACAGAGGAATATTCAATTACTGCAAATACAATCTACCAATCCGCATCGATTAATAAAGCTTTTTGTTCTGTTTCAGTAAACACAGGCGACTATTCTGTTGCATCTAATAAGGGTGATTACTCATCAACAGTAAACACAGGAGATTGTTCTGTGTCTACAAATACAGGTGATTTTTCTATTGCTTGTAACACAGGACATAATTCTGCCGTAACGAATACAGGATTTTCTTCAGCATCGTCAAATACGGGGACTCGTTCAATGGCTTTGAATGATGGAAAATATTCTTCATCAACCAATACAGGTAATTTTTCAACAGCAATGAATACAGGTCACTTTTCTGCTTCAACAAATACCGGTAGCTATTCTTTATCTACGAATACAGGGGATTATGCCGCTGCAATTAACGTCGGTAATAATTCAATTGCAAAGGTAGAAAAAGAAAATAGCATTGCGGTTGTTACAGGCTATAATAGTGGGGCAATTGGAGCACTTGATAGTTGGCTTGTACTGACAGAACGAGATGATCACTATAATATCATTGGTGTTCAAAGTGTTAAAGTTGATGGTGATAAAATTAAACCAAATGTGTTTTACAAGTTGGAAAATAGTGAGATTGTAGAATGTAATGATGAAAAAAAGAATTAAATTTGAAAAATAATTTGGTTTTTGATTAGAACGATAGTATAATATCGATGTAAGTTTAATAATTAAAATAATAAGAATTATGGCATTAATTCATTGCCCCGAATGTAATCATCAAGTGTCCGATAAGGCAAAGTTTTGTGTAAATTGTGGTTATCCAATTGAAGAAGATAAACCTAAATCTACAACTGAAGAATTACCTGAATACTTAAAAAGTGCGATTAGAAAAGGTGCGGATATTGACGCAGTTTATAACGCATATTTTGGATTTAATGATAGAAAAGACTTTGAAGAAAAAGAAGAAAAAGTGAGTGAAATTGATCAGTGGATTCGTGATTATAAGGAAGCAAATCCATTTACTTGGCCATACAAGCTTCAAAAAATGTTGGACTAATTTTAGGTGGTTGTTTTATTTAGGTTCTTTATTTTTGTGGAAATAACTTATTTATATTAAAAATAATAATATAATAAAATTTTAATATGGGCATACTTAGTGAAAGTGTTGATCTCTATGAGAAAAGAAAAGATTGGTAATTTTTTAAATGAGTGTTATAGTGAAGATACTTCCAATAAAGCTGATTTAGTTTCACTCAATGAAGTGAACGCACGTTCTCTTATTGATAGGCATAGTAAGGAAGGTTATGTAATTGTAAACCCTTGCCGTGGCGGGGATGATTTTGGTTTAGATGTAAATGACAAACATCAGAAAGAGAAGCTAAATAAAATTAACCGTGAGCGTATAAAAGAACTAATTGATTTAATTAAATCAAGTGGTTATAGTTACACTCCTGTTTATGGTGGCTTTATTGAGAATAAAGGTACTGAGCATGAAGAAAACGTATATGAGCGTTCATTTATTATATACAATCACTATAAAGATGGTACTGTTGGTGATTTTAATGATTTAAAACAATTTGCCGTTGAGTTGGCAAATAAATATAATCAAGACAGTGTGTTAGTAAAAGCCCCTGATGGTAATCCTGAATATATCAAGAAAGATGGTTCTTTGGATTTTGGATTTGATGGTGACATTGCTTTTAATGATTTGTCACAAGAATACTTTACAGATTTACATAAGAACACACAAAAGACAATGAAGGATGGAAGTAGTCCAACAAGATTTTCATTCTTGGAGAGCTATATTAATCCTGCTCCTCAATGTTATGGTGAACGAGTTAAACGCTCGTATCTTGGTGAAGTATTTTTATCACGATAATTAATAGTGTATTTTTAACTTTTCATATTTGTGGTGGTGTGATGACTTATATCATCATATCACCATTTTTATTTGTTGTTTATATTACAGAACGCCAGAATTGAAAAAAGAAATAGATAAACGGTAAATAATAAAATTTTATTAAATTGTATGCCTAAGAAAAAGACTAAAGAGGAATTTATTAAGGAAGCAACAGAAAAACATAAGGGTAAATATGATTATTCTAAGGTGGAATATGTGAATAATTATACCAAGGTTTGTATAAGTTGTCCTAAGTCAGGACATGGTGCGTTTTGGCAAATACCAAGTAATCATTTACAAGGTCAAGGATGCCCTAAATGTGGTATTAAAAAACGTGGAAGGAAAAAATTAACTAAAAAAGAGTTTATTAAAAGGGCAAAAGAGGCTCATAAGGGTAAATATAACTATTCTCAAGTGGAATATAAAAAAAGTAACGTAAAGGTATGTATTATTTGTCCTGTACACGGTGAATTTTGGCAAACGCCTTATGGCCATTTACGTGGGTCAGGTTGTACTAAATGTGCTAATGAAGCCAATGGTGAACGTTGTCGTTCATCCAAAGAAGAGTTTATTAAAAAAGCTCGTAAAGTCCATGGTGACAAATATGATTATTCCAAGGTTGAGTATGTAAATTCAAGGGCAAAGGTGTGTATCATTTGTCCCGAACATGGGGAATTTTTGCAGGAAGCAAATAGCCATTTAAGTGGGTCGGGGTGTCCAACATGTGGTTTCGAAAAGAATATTGAAATATATGGTTATCCCAAAGAAAATTTTATTACAAAGTCTCGTAAAGTTCATGGTGATAAATACGATTACTCCAAGGTGGATTATGTGAATGCTCATACCAAGGTTTGTATCATTTGTCCTGAGCATGGGGAATTTGAACAAATACCAAAGCATCACAAACGAGGTGATGGTTGCCCAAAATGTAATTTAAGTCATTTGGAACAGAGTGTGATGAATTACTTGGATGAACATGAAATTGCTTATGATTACCAAAAACGTTTTAATTGGTTGGGAAGACAGAGTTTAGACTTTTACCTTCCATATTATAATGTTGGCATTGAATGTCAAGGTGAACAACATTTCTTTCCGGTTGATTTCGCAGGAAAAGGTGTTGAATTGGCTTGTAAGAAATTTGATAAACAAATTAAACGTGATAAACAAAAGAAGACATTATGTGAGGAACATGGTATTAAGTTATTGTATTTTGGCAATGTTCCAAATTACGATACATTCCTTGGTGAGGTGGTTCATGATGATGTTCAACACCTTATTGATTGTTTGAAAGAATATAATAATTAAATTTTATGTAAAATTATTTAAACATATACACCAAAAGATTTAGAAATATGAACGATAAGTTTCTTAAAATTATTACCTACTTAACAATTGGCATTATTTCTTATGTTAGTGCCTCTTACTTTTATAAGTCAATAGAGGAAAATCATATTGAAGTACCAGGTACTGTTATTGGTAAAGAAAAGTCATATAGAAGAATGACTTATAAACCCTATGTGGCTTATACTATATGGATTTTATCGGTTAAACCTGATAATAATAATAAACAAAAGCCTTATACTGTTATAGTTAATGATTCAGCCTATAATGTTGGGCAACACGTATGCTTTAAAGTTATGAGCAAAGAAGTTGACCCCAATGGCCATGATGATACCATTGCAATTATATTATTTATGTTTAGTATCGTTGGCTGCATTTATGCTGTTAGAGGTCTATTATTAATATTTTGTTGTAATGAGTGTGATTGAAAATATATTTTAATAAATAAGAATAAAAATTAATATTGTTTAATGAAGAATTTAATTAGTGATTATGAAAAATCTGTAAATGCAATCGTTAATGCTTTCAAGAAGAAGCAAGGTTTAACGTCAAATGATGATGGTTATTGGATTGGTGATCAAATTGGAGAAATCTATGACTTTGGTGTTGTATATACGTTTGATTTCCGTGACATTCTTACAGATATTAAAGAATCAGCAAAACCTGATGAGATTTTTAAGTGGAGAGAATATATGTTGAGAATTTGGGAAATTAACAACATTGTTGGTCACAATCTTTTAAATGAGATTAATTACCGTAGTTGGCTTAAGGGTTGTCCACGTTTAAGTGATGAAGAATTGGATAAAGCAAAAAACAAGTGGAAAGGCTTTGTTGATGAGATTTCAGAGCTTGCAAAAGCCACAAAAGAAAATAATGAATCACCAAATGAATAATGCGGTTTAATGAGATAAACAGAGAAGAGTTTAAGAAGACCAATCGAATATCAAGACGTTTCAACACACAGTGGCGGAAGTACGCGGGTCGTAATAGCATTGGGGATTGTTCCAACCTTTTTCAAAGGTTGCACCCCACTGATTATTATGACTTCTACGTAAAATACACAAAAGACGGTGAAGAAACGGTGCATAATCGTTCAGAATTTAAGTATTATGGACGTACTGAAGAAGAAATAGAAAAGGTTGCCAAGAAATACATGTCTGAATGTGGCAAAACTTCTTATACATTAGATGAATTTATAATGAATGTGTATATGCATGTCATAATAGAAACATTTGATGGGCAAATTAAGGAACAAGAAGTTTGTCAATTACTTGTGAATATGGGTTATACCTACGAAAGGCCTGAAAAGAATGAAGATAGTCGCTTTGGGATAGACTTTAAGGTTTTTAAGGGTGATGAATTGAAATTTATATTACAAATTAAACCAATATCATTCTTTACGGGTATTTACAATCGTTCCCTCATATTAGACAGAATTAATGCCTTTGAGAAACAATCTTTGGTATTAGAAAGATATAAAGTCCCAACATATTATATGGTATATAAGGCTGATAATGATGGACAAGTTGGATGGCTTAGTGAAAATGGTAATATGTGTTTTGAATTGAAGCGACTATGTAATCAAGAAAATGGCCACCCGTATGAATTACCAAAAGAATATGTTAAACTATGAATTGTTTTATCAATAATGAATTTTAAAGATAATTATAAAAAAAGAAAAGTATTTTTATGAAAGATAAAACAATACATAGAATTGTTCGTAGAGTTGTAAATGAAGCTCTTGGTGTAAATTCATATGTGGAAAAGGCTGTTGATGGTATTATTAATAGAATTTATGAGCTTGAATCGAAGGGAGTTTTAGAAGAAAAAACAGTAACAGTTGAATTTCCTGTTTTAATTAAAAGAGGCAAACTTGATTACAACTTAATCAAAGATAAAATGATTATGGTCGAATTTAGAATATACGATTTCCAAAGTAATGAGGATTTAGAATATTTTAAAGAAAATTATCCTGAAATTTTTAGAAAAAAGATGAATAGAGGTTTAGCATATCCTTCTAATGGAAATGAACCACCTATGATTAAGATTCCATTAGTTCGGGCAAATGGTAAAATACAAAACGATTCTTATGATATACTTCAACATGAATTAGACCATGCGCTTAAAGATAGTCTAACAAATAAAAAGATGAATAAACGAAATAATTACAAATATAAAATGGCAACTTATATGATGGCTGATGATGATAGTGATGAAAACAAATACGCTAAAGTTGCTGCATGGATCGTTTATTACAGTTTTCCACATGAACAAGACGCTTTTGCTAATGGGCTTTATTCTGAATTAAAACACTCTAACCCAACTAAAGAAAACCTTGATGAATTAATTTATAATAGCAGATTTTATAGGGTTATCACTTGGTTGAGAAAGGTTTTACCTTATTTCAAGACAATAAAAAGTGAAGAAAGAGAACTTGTTAATCGTATTTTATCTATTAGTTTTATGTGTGACATCGATAAAATTATTAAAATTGGAGAAAATACGTTATCTAAATATATCTATAAACTTGGCCGAATAAAGACCTTGATACTTCAAAGATTGCAACAAAATAATAATTAATTTTTATATACGATGTTTTATAAAAAATTTAAATTTGTAAAGGATTTTCAACAACCTGAAGGAACATTTCCAAAAGGTGGAGAGGTAACAATAATGGAAAACCGTGTGTGGTACAACAACGGAATGATCCAAAATTCTTATGCTGAATTACTGATGGATTTAGTTGAATATGAATCCATTAATGGGTGGAATTATCTTAGAGAAGTTCCAATACCTTACAACAAGGCTTAATTTTCCACTATTATTATAATATTTATTTATTATACAGTTCAGGTTTCTGTTCCGTTTTTTAAATAAACATTAATAAGTAAAATAATGGTTTCTAAAAATTTTTTGGAAAGCGTCAAAGATGATGCTGCTATACTTCACAAAGAGGCCGAAGACGGTAAAGAAGTGTGGTGTGTCAAACTTGAAGATGCTTTTAAGGCCATAGAAATGGCACGAGAGGAAGGCAAAGAAGAGATTAAGGATAACACCCTATATGTGGTAAAGAAAGGCGATTTCGTGACTATTTACAACGAAAAAGAAGATAAACACGTAGTTGGAAAGATAGACAGAATCACAAAATCTGCATTCTATTTCTTAGCGACTAATAGTGAAGAAAAGACATACAGTCGGGATAATTGGACATTGAAAATTGAAATATAGTCTCTTCGGAGATTATATTTCTTTATTATTTAAAATATTAAATGAAAAATAAAAATGAAAAAAGTTTTCTTTACTTCTGATTTACATTTTGGGCACCGTAACATTATGAGACATTGCCCAAAACGGTTAGAAATATGTGGTGCATCAGATGTTGATGACATAACCACTCATGATAAATGGTTGATAGATTTGTGGAATGGAACAGTTGATAAGAAAGATGTTGTGTATATCCTTGGTGATTTTTCATTTAAGTCACCCGACGACACTAAGAAGTTACTTGAAAAACTTAATGGCAAGAAATTCCTTATACTCGGAAATCACGATAAGTCATCACAACATCTAAACAGTTATTTTGAGCAGATTACGCAGATTAAAGAGTTTGCATTTAAAGGTACTATGTATCCTTTTATTGATGGTGTATTTAACGTCTGTATGTGTCATTATCCAATGTTAGATTGGCCTGATAAGCAAAAAGGTTCTGCGATGATACATGGACATTGCCACGGTAAGATGGATGAAGTGAATGAATTAAGCGAAGATTTACGTGTAGATGTCGGCCTTGATGGTGAATTTGCCAATTATCAATTCATCTCACTCGAACAATTATATCACAGATTGATAACTAAGAAAGAAAATATATAAGATATGCATATATTTATATAAAAATATATATGAAGTACTCCATGACTAAAAGTAGCATAATTAAAAGACATAATAATAATGACGTGACTGTTGTAAAATAGTCATGTCATTTTTTTTTATAATAAAAAAACAACATAATACAAAACAATGCCAAAAAACAAAAAAATTAAACCTGAAGAAGCATTAACCACAGATTATGCACCACAAAACAAGAATTTTTTTTATAAAATTGAATTAAAATGTAAAAATCAAAAACAGAAAAACTTTCTTAAATTACTTAAAGATAAGAAGAAAGAAATCTGTTTTGGCGTGGGTTCAGCAGGTAGTGGAAAAACATATGTATCCATAGCATATGCACTTCAAGCAATTAAAGAAAATAACAAATATAAGAAGCTAATTGTAATACCGCCAACGGTAGAGGCAGGTAGTAGAGATCTACATTTAGGGTTTCTATCAGGTGACAAAATAATGAAACAAGAACCTTATTGTGACAATGTTTATTCGCTTATTGAAAATATAATCTCTAAAAGTGGTAATAATGAACCTAAAAAACTTGCACGTAACATTATTAATGAATATGTAGAAATTGAATTAGTAAATTTTGCAAGAGGCAAAACATGGTCTAACTGCATCATTGACATTGAAGAAGCTGAAAATTTTAGTAAAAAAGAAATGCTACTACTCCTAACAAGAATAGGTGAGAACTGCAAAGTAATCATAAATGGTGATGCTGCACAGAAAGATAGGAGATATTTAAATAATGAAGATGATGGAATGACGTTTTATTCAAAGGCATTAAGTGATTTAGAAGAGGTTGGATGTATTGAGTTTACAAATGACGACATCGTTAGAAATCCATTAATACAAAAAATTATTGACCGTTCATAAATTATTATAAAAAAAAATAAAGCCCAACGATATTGTTATCGTTGGGTTCATTTTTAAAACTCTACGGTATATGTGTATTCTCCACTATGTGAGCAACATTGTTCACAAAATCCTAAATCCTCATACTTTCCAAGTTCACTAAGAAGTTCTTCATAAAGCATTTGTAAAAGACCTAAGTCGGTTTCATTATTAATCTCATCTTTAAGTTTATCTATCGTATATTCTTCGTTATAGGCTTTGTTATAGACATTCATATACATTTCATCATATTCATTGTCATCAAGGTCTAAGAAGTCAATTTTACCAACAACCAAACTTGCGTAGTTATCTCTACGTCTTTCCTCCTTGTCACTTTTTTCAACAAGAAAGCATAGAATTGGTTTTAAGATTGTCTTAATTTCATCATCAGTTAAATCAACAAGTTCTTTCTCATTAATGGTTGTTGAGAATGAACAACCGTCCAAATAACTACATACAAATGTTTCCATATTATTCATACACAATTTCAACAAGATTTAAATTTGTTAATCGAGCTGATAAAATTCCAATATATTCTGTCATAACATCGAATTGTTTTTTCATGAGATTAAATTGAGTATCGCCAAATTTATATTTATCAAAACCTTTTGAAAAAAGAACTCTTCCCAATTTATCATGACGTTTAATCAAATCAAGTGTTTCATCAATCAGTCTTTGTTGCCAATCGTCAATGTCTTCTGTTTTAAATTTTACGCTATACTTCATATTATTAAATGTTATTAAATATTATTTTTAAGGACTTGACTAACTACTTTACCATTAGCCATTGAAAATTTCTTCTGAACTTCTCCAAGAACATACTTCATATTCTTCATGGAGATTTCCATATTCTTAGATTTCATATCGTTAATAATCTCTTGCGTATAAGCCTTAACCTCTTCATCTGTGGGTTGCTTAGGGATGAATTTATTGATATATTCCAATTCATTTTTTTCTGCTTCAGCAAGGTCTGTGCGTCCTGCCTTAGTGTATTGTGTGATACTGTCATTACGTTGAGCAGCCATCTTCATAAGAATCTTAATCTCAACAGCATCAGTCCAACCCTTAAAGTCTTTCTCCTTTTCAGCTTTAAGAAACTCGGATTTTATTAGTTTATAAACTTGAGTGGCAACTACATCCTTAGCTTTCATTGCACTCATAATCAATTCATTAATCTCAGTATTAAGCATAATTTATTCTATAATTTTTAATGTAAATTTATCATCAATGTAGGCATCAAGCCCTTCATATCTAAAATAGTAATCTGTCGGAATAAGTTCTTTTCCTATCCATAATTTATAACACAATACGTGATAAGCAAGTGGTACTTCCTTAAACTTGAAATCCCATTTCTTTTGTTCACCTTGCTGTTCATTAATAAGGACATAAAATGGATTACGTTCTTTATCATTTTTTTCTGAATATAAGCAAGCTGATTTAAGTGTGTAAACATTGTATGAAACTTCCACTCTACTATAATTTACTGCATCCTCAACAATGTTAGCAATGTAATTTAGTAACATCAACTTAACATCGTGAGACAATTTGTGATAGTCAATTACTTCAAACACAAGCTCATCAGTATTAAACCTCTCCAATTTCAGCGCACCAACTTTGTCATTAAAACTCTCATAGAATTTTGACATAAGATACTTTTCAATGGCAATCTGTCGAGATGCATTACATTTACCAAATACAACTTGTCTTGTATATTTAGAACCTTGTAGATATTTTGAATCAATGTAATGTTCCACATACTCTTCGTAAGTGTCTTTATTCTTTACAATTGATTTGTCAAAATATTTAATAGCTTGGAAATTTCCCTTCTTCAAGTCAATTGAAAGGAAGCACTTGCCAATATTATCTAAGTTATAAACGTTTCCTTTTGGGAATTTTTTTAAATCTTCGCTTACATTAAATTTAGACATATCAACCTTAAGAAACTCTTGATACTTTTCGTTCTCTAAGATGTCAGTAATCATCTTATCACGAATGATATAATAAGTGTTTAAGAACTCATTAATATCTCCATTGTATTTAGTATCAATCTCATTGCATAAGCTCTCCCATAAACTACGTGAATGATAAAGGTTTTCATACAAATCAAGATAGTAATCAAACTTCTCTTTATCATGCAGAATAGGTATCGGCAAGTTATTATCACTAACGAACCGTTTACACAAATCTAAGTTGAATTCTTTTTCTCTCATCTTATTTATTTTATTTTATAGAATTTGTTACCGACCTTATGCCATACCCCACCATCGGATGAAAAGTTTGATGAATTGTCATCATCATCGTCGTTATTATTAAACATTTTATAAATGATTAAAATAATCGCTGCAATTAAGCAACACTTAAGATATAAAATCATATCGTATTATTTTTATTGAATTATCTTACATCTATATTATACAACAAAAAATGAGCAAAACCAAATGTTTGCTCATTAATTTCATTATTTTAATTAGATAGTCGAACACAACGTTCAGGTTCAAGGAATGTGAACATCTTTTCATCAAATTCACCCATTTGTCCAAACTGTAAGGCTTCATTCCCTTCAATGTCGCTCATAACGACAACACCATAATTTGCGTCAGTAAACATAACCACATATTCATGGCCTTTATATTCACGTTTACCAAGGTAAGGATACTTTACTTCTTCCATTTCTTCCATGTCAATATTTTTATTTATTTTATTTATTAATAGATTTTTTTAATTTTTCCAACGCTTCCTGACTATATTTATCTTCAATGTAAGGAAAAGTTGCTCGTTTTGAATCAAAATATAGATTTTTCATACAATTTTCGAAACAATCTGCAATAATACCTGCCTTTCTTAACATTGTTGACCATTCTTTTGTACCTCTATATGTGTTCACGTCAAGTAATGTTTCAACAATTCTATTCTTAATTGTATTAATTTCATGATCAACAAGAGAACCTTCTTCGGGCAATGGTAATCTCAAATACACTTCTTTATAAACATAGTCACGAATCCATTCCAAAAAATCTAATCTCCAAAGATTTCTATCAATTGCAGACCGATTAGTCAAAAGCATATTTTGATAAACCAAACGTTCTTTTTCGTTTTTAATCTTTGTATCTATTTCTTCTAAACGCATTAAATGTCTGCGTTCAAATTCAGCATCAATTAGGAATTGATAATCATCATATAGTTCTTTAAATGAACTGTATCGTTTTTCTTCTTCCATATTCTTATGCCCTATATACGACTTTATTATCAACGATTCGAAGAATAAAAACTTCGCCATTGAACCAATACTCATCGACATTATCATTTTCCAACTCTTCTTTAGATTGATAATCGCTATGTCGTTCTTTGATTAGTTTTGTAATTTCTTCATTTGTGCCAACAAATAAATGATCTCCGTTAAAAATATAGTCGACATCTTTTTTTGCATCTTCGTACTCCTTATCCAACCATTCGGTATTATATTCCTTAACTTCTTTACGCCAAATAAGATTGTTGAGCATACTTTGAGTTACAAACCAATACTTCATTTTAACTAATAGAGAGTCCTTATCAAATTCATGTTCTATTTGCCATTCTATAATATCATCTGTAAAATTTTCTCCAACCGAATTAAGAATACGATTAAGATTAACAATGAAATTATTAACCATCATATCTTCAATCTCTTTTGAAAAGTCATTGTCATAAAATTCAAACAATAGTGCTTTGTCAAATCTTTTACGATGTTCAAGAATATAGTCTTTATTTAATTCAAAGTATTCTTTTTGTTGGTCAAAACGTTTTCTATAATACTCTTTACTGTTATCACTATAATCATCAAAAAGTTTGCTGTAATTTTGACTTCCGTCTCGAGTAATACAGTCCCATTCGTCTTTAAAAATCAATTCACTCATATCAAATTATACCTAATTGTTGTTTTCTTATTTTGATGACAAAATCATTGACAAAATCAACATCAATTTCATCAGGCAGCGTGGACTTGGCAATTGCATCATCCATTTCAACTTTCTTTTCTTCAAGAAGTTCAATTATCTCATCATAATCATATTTGTGCATTTTAACATCTAACAAGAAATCACGGTCAATATTACGACGATTTACATTAAAGCCTTTATTTTCAGCAATTTCAATGCACATATTCATTAGTCTGAAACCATGACTAATGTTTTTTGAATTACCATGGAAAGCAATTTTCTTATTGTTTCTTGTTACTAAAGTTCCGTATTCTGTTTCGAAACAAACAATTTTTTTATTCTTAACATTTTTAATTGACCACCCGCATTTTCCCTTTCTTTTTGAGGATGCTTGTTTATTAAGTGGCATACATTGTTCAGTATTCTTAGATATAAAAATTTGATACATTCCAAATAATTTACCGTCTTTTCTTTTTTTTCTTTCATATTCATATTTATACCCTTCATCACCACCATACAATTGTGTATTATACCCATTAATTACACATAGGGTATATAATGTTTCTGCCATTCTTTTAGATTTTGTATAATATATCATATGACCCTTTTTATGATAATGCCCATCTCCTGCCATCATACTATTTAAAAGAATGTCAAATTGTCTTTTTGAAAAATTATAAACATATTTTGGAATATCTTTATCCAAAGCATATTCGCCATTACATTGAAGACATTTCTCTATTACAGTTTTATCATTACACACATAATTGTATTCATTACCCTTTTTTCTTTTTTCATAATTATACACATAACGTTTAATTTTATATGTCTTTATTTCATCCATTATTTTACACCCTTTCCCTTCATTTGTCTGAGAAATACTAATTCCTATTTTATCACCCTTTTTTCCACGAATATAAGAACCTTCACTTAAAAACATTCCTAATATTTTAATAAAGTCATCATCGTAGTCATTGTGGTCTTGTTTATTATTATGTAAATTAGTTAATTGGTGAAAATGGCTTCTTTTACCATTAAAAAAATCTTTAACAGAAAGCAATTTCCAATCAGACCTTTCAGGGTCATACTTAGTATTATAGTTTGTGGTTGGTGTTCTATGACATGGTGATAAATATAATTTATGGTTAGGTGTCACTGAAAAACGAGTATAAACACTTTCAAACGTATAAATATCACCACTATATATGTCATCAAAACGATTCAACCAAGGTTTGTATTCAAGACAATGATTATCATTAAAACATCCTAATAAATCTTTATCATCAATGTCACTATATTTTTTCCACCCATTACTGGTTAAAAATTCAGTTTCTTCATCTAAATAACAATCGTAGTTTTTTTCTTTATTTTGTGCATAACGAATAGGATTACGATTTTTTACCCAATCTTTATAATCTTTATAATCTTTACAATGCTTAACAAAACCATTTTGATTGAATGACATATGACAAATTGGTTTATCATTCTTATCATCAATCGATGAAAGTCTTATTTCAGTACTATCATCATTCTTGAAAATACCACGATAGCCAATTGGTTTTCTATTTAGTTGAGAAATATCACCTAACTTAATTTGATATTCTCCCACTAAATAACGACCTAAACAGTATTTTTCGTCATCACGATATTTTTCACCACTTGCATATTCACGGTTCTTTTCTTTAAAGTATCTCACAGCATCAATGGCTTGATAACCAACAGCCTCAAAATGTGCACCCCAATCATAAAATACCCCATAATCATCATGCATATTTGGAATCTTATTAAGGCCACAAAATTCAGTACGCAAGCCACGATAATTAAGCCAATTCTCAATTTTCGTGCTGCCTTGGTTATAATACGTATAACAGAATGATAATGCGGTTCTACGCTCAACTTCCTTTCCATTATCGTTTAAACATTTCTTTCCAAGCGCACGAGCCTTTTTAATTTGTGAGACAGCATAAGCACCAAATGAATTAAAACAAGCCTTTGTAACAAACTTATCACGACTCTTCTTTAATTCAGTGATGATTGGGTGTTCATAGTCTACAAACTCATCATCAACAAACAATGCTTCAAGCACTGTTGGGTTTGATTTAAGTAGAAGTCGCATGAATTTATTAAATTCCCATGCAACATTGTCGTGTTTCTCATCACTCACTTCATCTTGATAATCAAAACCAAGACCAAGAAGTTGGTCAGGAGGTGCAAGATAAACAGAACACGTGTCAATATCAGATTTACCCTCAATAAACGTACCTTGGGCTAAAGAACCTCTTTTATACTTATACAAAAGAAGGCCTTCCTTATCAATATCGTCAAAAGTTAAAGTTCTCATATTATTTTATTTTTTAAATGTTTCTGAAAGCAATGCGTTTCCGCAAGTAATGCGATCTTCATCTTCTTCTTTGGAAGGCACAAAAACAATTACATCCCAACCTTCATCCAACAATGGTTGCTCAAATTGACGATAAACGTCATAATCAGCATAACCACTTACCTCAAAACCATTTGCAATTGCTGAATGTGTTTCATGAATTGGAGTTATCTTGACAATAAATTTGTTCTTATCAAATAGTTTGGATAACTTCTTTGCATCAAGGATTGTTTCTTTTGTTACCGGGAAGTTAAGGGTGTATTTACGACCAACAGGCATTGGTAACTTATCGGCAAGTTTGGAAATATCATCTAACGACAAACTTTGTTTCGAAAATAGCACATCACGTTGTGCATCGTCAGTTGAATTGATAGAAAATTGAAGACCCGCCTCACCATTGTATTCTTTATTTTTAATCTCACACCACTTAAGGATAAAACTTTCAAGGTTTTGGTTATGTTTTGGCAACATGGTTGAAACAACAGGATGTACTGTATCGGCTTCAAGACCACATTCTTTTACATCATTACGAAGAATTTTTTCTGAATAAAACAACACATCATCGTTCCACGTAGGTTCTCCCATACGAGCAAAGTGTACATTAAAACGTTTAGTGCGTTTACAATCTTCACCAAGGATTATTGTCCTAATCTGTTTACTCAAATCCTGCCAAGAAACATTACCGTGAAAACCACATTTAGGAACATCACAAAACTTACAAAATTCTTTGCAACCGTGTTGGGTACTAATTGTAGCAACCCACTTATACTCAAGGTTTACCTCGGTATTGGCAACACCATTAATTTCTTTGGTTAATCCAAGGAAGTCAGCCTTAATGTTGTTTTCCTTACCGTAGTCTCCAACTGTTAGAAATTCTAATTTATTATCTATATCTACATAAATCTTACCTGTATGTGTCTTAACAATCTTCATAAATGTCTTATTTTTTTTTTTGTTACACTTATATTATACAACAAAAAATGAGCAAAACCAAATGTTTGCTCATTAATTATTAGTTAATTATATTCTTGTTGTGCTTCAATATCCACTTCTCCCTTATCGTAAAGTGAAGCCTCTTTCATTAGGAAGTTCTTACACTTAAGTTTAAATGCTTGTGCCAAAGGATCGTTATACTTACGGATTACAATACCTTCACGATAGCACTTATTCTTACACAGAGGTTCAAGTTCTTCCATCCCAAAATGTTCCTTATCATTCATCATTTTAAGAAGAATGTTTTCATGCCAATGCTCATCAAGTTTCACATCAGGATACAAATTTGAGAGAGTACCATGATATAAAATTTGAATTGGGCGAATCTTATTGGCAAGTTCAGGATGCTCAGTGATGATATTCTTAGTCCAATCATGAACATCAACAACCTCCCATTCAGTTTTCTTACCATCTTTATTGGTTACAATGCGGTATGGCATAATAAAGAACTCACCCGGTTTACAGTGATAGTCATAACCACCTTGAATGGGAGAATTATCAGCAAATCCACAGATTTCTCCATATACAGTCATACCATCGGCGATGAAAGGCTTAAGAACTTCATTGGCCTCATTCCAAATATCGTACTTATAGTAACCATTTCCATTTCCCTTCTCATTAATGAATTGATTCTTAATTACTGAACGAGAAGAATAAATGTTATCATACTCTTCAACAAAATCAGTAATACGATATTTTTTGAGCCATTCAAAGTTATCAACAAACTTATTGTACCATCTTTGATAGAATGGTAAGTGAATAGGATTTTTTACCTTAATCTTAGCACAGATGACCGAACTCCCATGAAATTTATTTGAGATGGTTACAATGTCGTCAGGATTAAACTGCCACATGTTCTTACCCAATTGACTTGTATCGTAATGGAATGAAAATTCCCCCTCAATCATACGGTCAAAACGCTTCAATTTTTTATCACGTTTGTTACCATTCTTTACGTTATTCTGACGGCCACGAATAGGTGGCATATAAGCCTTCACAAACAGTTCACCATCTACAGTATCGAGATCAACGTTAAGATAGTCCTCCATATTTACGCTCTTCGCCTTTGGGCAATATTTTACCATTTCATCAAGTGAGAACAAATAACCCATTGAGGGAGTCTTCTTCAGTCGAATCATTCGCACACGACCATTATGGGTAAAGAAACCACACATTGACTTAATCTGTGCTTTATACTTGTCACGTTCAGCAGAGTTATCCGTATTGCTAAATTGAGTTTTAATCTTTTCTTCGCACTCTTTAATCTTCGCACTCAACTTATTAACCTCGTCAGCATTAGCATTTTTCTCGTAACATCCAACCTCAAAAAGATTGTTTACACTAAGGAACTTTTCATTCAATTGACATTCATTAGATGCATAGAAAAGAATATCCCCTTCTTTAACTTGATCCTTACGAACAACTACCGAAGCATCACCAATGAATGTTTGTGCAAGGAAGTCACTTCCCTCAATCGGCTTGAGTGTTCCAATCTTTACCACATTGACACAGTACTCGGACTTGCCATTCTTGCTCATTTCAAAAATGTTATTCTTTTGCATATTTTTTAATTAAAAGTTATTAATTGTATTTATCATTTATCATAAACATCGATGACTTTAAATGTTTAAAACTGTTTTTCTAATTTATCAAATAAATCTCGGTATTCTTCATAATGTTTTTTTAGTTCTTCACGATTCATATTAAGGAGTCCCGTATTAATTACACGGTTTAATTCTATCCATTCTGCAATGGATAATGTAATTGAGTGTTCTTTTAAATACGGAGAAGGGTCTTTACCATTTTCTTTAGCGTATTTAATTATTTCTTCGTTAAAAGTTCGCATGTTACAAATTATTTATCAAAATCAGTTACTTAAAGCCAAACAAAGAAGTGATAAATTAAGTATAATATGATTATAAATCATTGCATTTTCACTATATTTGTACCAAAAATTAGTCAAATAGTTTAATACCTTCGTCATTTCTTACAAGAATTTTAAATAAATTGTTTTCATCATTACTAAGATATTTCACAATTTCCATTCTATTCTTTTCTACGTTAAAAGGTAGAGCTTCAAGAATGTTCCATTCATATCTTTCATATGTCGATAAATTTTCACCTAATGGTAAATATTTCATTTTGTGACGAATAATAAGCCTTCCATATTGTTCACCACCTGTAAAATCATTATACCAATTTACGCCAAAATATTCTTTTACCAATTCAATCTGTTCTTCAGTTTTCTTACCGTTCAACGTTTTATGACTGAAATAATTCTGTGCAACAGCTTCCTTAGAATTTCTAACACAATCATTCTGACGATATAGAATACTTGCAAAAGCATCATTTACGTTTGGAACATTCCAAACTTTACAATCAAATTCATATAGTGATGAATTAGCAATCATATTAATAACATCATCTTTATGATAATTGTTATCTTTAAGTACTTCTATAAATGCTAATTGATTAAATTTAGAAGTTGCAATTGAAGCAATGATTGATTGTAATTTACATAAACGATTACCAAAGAATGGATCTTTTTCAAAATCATCGTAAAGTACCAAATTAATTTCATCACTCTGAACATATGCAAGTTTACAACCACTTACTTTTTCACATACATACTTAGCTGTCTCATTCATTAGATTAATGAATGTTTCATCAAATGGTCGTTTAAAATTATTCTTTATCTTTTTACTAAAAGAACGACCGTCTAACATCACCATAATATAACCATTCGGCAATAGGCGATAATCAGTAAGGTTACGATAATAGTTATATTTTTCTTTTAACGATTTAAAAATCATAATAATATATTTTTATTCTTCAATAATGTACTCAGTATTAAACTCGACTCTGATTGGGCTTCCCTCAAAAGTGACTTGTGGAATTCTCACTTTATTAACTTTAACACCATAATCAGAGTCTGCCATGGTGCAGCCACCAACAACCCAAGTATCAGGAGTAAACTCATTATTTGCATCAAGATAAATTGGTTTGTTTTCAAAACCATAAAGTTCATTTTTACGATTTACAGCGAGCCACAAAGTTACAGTTGGATTTTTCTTCAACTGTTTTTCTCTTGATTCTCCCATAAGTTCTTCGTATTCATTCTTTATTTCTTCGTCAGAGAGTGAATCGAAGTGCTTTTGTATTTGTTCATATAACCTTTCCATAATATTTTCATCAACTAATTTTAAGCAAACCTTTTAAGTTTAATGCTTTGAACATCTTTACGTTGCTGTGCCTTCTTTTCTAATTTACAATTTTCATATCACATACATTCACATTATTAAGTTCAACCAAACCACCAACAACACCATTACTACTAATACTACATTTGTTAATAACACAGTCACCTTCAACAATAGCATTAAATGTAATTAATGAATGATTTTTAACATTAGCATTATTACAAACAATGCTACTATGTGTTAGAATTGAGTGTTTATCAACAACTGCATTATCAGTAAGAACCGAATCATCAATCATTGTTGAGAAACCTTTAAGTTTTGCATTATCAGAAACCTTAGCATTATTGCAGCATATTGAGCCATCATAAATCGTATATGAAAATCTAATAAATTCAATGAATTATTTAGCTTTCACTTCTTGCTTCAACCTATTACCACTTTTTAGGAGCACTTATTGTACTCGGTCATCCATGGGAGGATAGTCCACAAGCGTTAATTCGGTACTACGAATACCTACTTAAAATTCTTATCTTTACGCAGCACTAACTCTGCGGCCTTCGTAAAGTATGTTTAATGCCGCATTATAATCTCTATCATGACTTGTGCTACAATTAGGGCATTGCCAATGACGTTCTTTCAACTTCAAATCCTTATGGATATACCCACATTTACTACAAGTCTTTGAGGAGGGATAAAACCTTCCAATTAAAACAACCTTCTTATCGTTTTGTAAGGCCTTAGCAGATAACACCGTCTTGAATTTGTAAAAACCAACTTCCTGTATTGCTTTGGCAAGTTTATGATTTTTCAGCATTCCACTTGTATTGAGGTCTTCCATGTAAATGGTATCATATTTACGTAACAAATAATTAACTACAGAATGAATATAGTTTTCCTTCTTATGGGTAATTGTTTCAAATACCTTCGCAATTCGTTTGCATTGATTATGGAAGTTGCTTGAACCTTTATGTTTTTTCGATAACTGACGTTGCAATTTGGTCAGACGTTTTTCATCTTTCTTGTAAAAATGTTTGTTTTCAAACACTTCTCCATCAGAAGTTATAACAAAATCCTTCACTCCAAGATCAATACCAACATCACGATTTGCTTTCTTGAACTTTACAAACTCATTATTATCCATATCAACAAGGATGGATAAGGTATAACAACCACTCTTGGTTTTCGATAAGGTTGCACTCCTTATATTATCCTTATATTTTTGCAAACGTTTATGGTACAAATCAGAACAACGGAATTTAATATTCTTTAACGATGTTGTTAAGCTGATGTGTTTAGTATTAAACGTGTTGGTTTTTGATATTGCATCAATTGGAAATAACGCAGATTGTTTATCTCTCTTACTCTTGAATTTTGGAAATCCTTTATGCTCCTTGAAGAACTTGTTGTAAGCTGTGAGCATCTGTCTGATGGATTGCTTCATAACTTTTGTATTTTGTTCCTTCAGCCATTGATATTCTTCATCATTCAGTAATTCTCCGTGAAAGTACTTTGAAAGTTCCTTTAATCCAAGGTTTGTTTTATCACTTTTATAAGCTTCTTGTTTCCGAGCAAGCATATGATTATATACAAAACGATAGCAACCAAGAGTTTTATTAAACTCTTGCTCTTGCATTTTATTTGGATATAATCGTACCTTAATTGCTCGTAACATTAATTCCTTTATTTAATTCAATTATATTATACTGTTTTATCGTTTAATTTCCAATAGTTTTTAAGAAAATTAATTATACTCAGCAACGATGAAAAAACCAACGGTTAGGGTTTAACTAAGTATTTAATTTAGCAAACTTTCAATTTTTTCATTGCATCTGTTTACCATATCATCAATTAGACTTTGGTTTTTCATTAATTCCAAGATTTCAGATATTGGTTCATATATTTCTCTTAATCGTTGTACTAATCTATTATCAAGGGTTCTTGATACCTCACCAAAATCATCTGAATGTACCTCTAATAAATGGCCTGAACTATAGCGATTTGTATCTTTAATGCATAAATAATATTTAAGAGATCTGCAATCAAACGTAATATATTGATTTGTTGAATCTTTAGCAAAAAAATTTATCCTTGGTTCAATTGTTATTAGTACCAAATAATTTTGTTCTTTTAAAGAATCACTATCATTAGAATAGATTTCTATTCTTTCTTTATTATTTTTAAAATCATGGGTTTTTGATAAATCATTAAGCATTAATACAAGGTCATTATTTAAAAAAGATTTAAAGTAATTAAGAGCATCAATAATTTTCTTTTTTAAATCTTCTGACTCATTATTATTTTTATTAAGCCAATTTTTCAAATTTCGTTTTAGAAGTTCTACGTTAGAATTCATAATATGTTATTTACTAATTTATTAATTATTTTTCAAAGAACTCTCGGAAAGTTTTACCACCATATTCATCCTTGGTTAATTCAATCATCTCACCAATCGTGTATTTCTCCTTACGTGGATTTGGAAGACGATGTTCAATATAATCCCGTGTTCCTGTTCTACAAGCACCTGTAATCACTCGATAACAATCAATAGCTTCATTGTAAGGTAATTCACTATCGAGGGTCAAACTTTCATACTCTGATTTGTCTCGTTTGCTGATTTTGAAGATAAGGTCTTCCTTTGCATCTTCTAATGTATCACCATGTGCCCAATGTCCGTTTCCATCAGTAACAACATAATAGATAGGCTCATTAACACCTGTACGTATATGATAAACATTTCCTTTTTTCTCAACAACATCATTCAATATACCATCTACATGAAGAAATTCACGACCCGATGGATGAATGATATGTACGATTTCATCTTTTAATTTATAACATTTGTCCAAATCTTTATATTTTTCATATCGTTCATCTTTAAGTTCAAAGTCGCAAAAAATTATTGTTGCCAAACAATCATCCGGTAAGCACTTAATAAGTGTTTTTTCAATATCAAGACTGCCATACACAACTAAGTTCTTTGGTAATTCACTTATTGGACACTTGTTGATTATAAGGCCACCCAAAGTTAAATTATCTCTAAGTTTAGTTATCTTTGTGCCTGACATATACAAAGCACCAAATTCGCAATCTTCAGGAATTTCTGTGATTTTTGTTTCTGAAATATCTAATAGACCTTTCACTTTCAATCCTTTTGGAAGGCACTTCAATGAAGAGTTATGAGCAATGAGATTTACTAATACCAAATTATCTTTAAGTTTACGTATGTCGGTGTGCGGCATATTCAAACCAATACACTCACAATCATTGGGAATTTTAGTAATGTCAGACATTGAAACACATAAACCTTTAGTTTTCAACCCTTTTGGTAATTTATTACTTGAATAATTACAAAAAAGTCCACCATCTATAACTAAATTATCAGGAAGATAATCACTAATTGTATATAAGTTTCCTTCATAATAAGGTCTACCATCTTTCACTTCAAGTTTTTTACCTGTTTGGGTTTCAAATACATCAATTCTTGTTCATTCATAATCATTATAAATTATCATTTTCAAAGAACTCTCGGAACTCCTTACCACCGTACTCATCCTTGGTTAACTCAATCATTTCCCGAATTGTGTATTTCTCCTTATTGGGCTTGGGAAGTCGATGCTCAAGGTAACTCTTCGTACCAAATTGACAAGCTCCCGTAATCACTCGATAACAAGCAATAGCTTCATCGTAAGGCAATTCACTATCGAGAGTTAGCTTCTCATATTCAGACTTATCACGAAAACTCATCTTATAAAGAAGGTCTTGCTTTGCTTCATCCAAAGTATATCCATGTGCCCAATG
>ERZ772909.492-NODE-492-length-24636-cov-14.809609_pt1 | contig 24636 bp, 25 predicted proteins | sample MGYA00511137_ERZ772909 | MGnify/ENA primary metagenome ERZ772909 (study PRJEB29015, sample SAMEA2738095) | human oral metagenome | biome: human oral; feature: human-associated habitat; material: saliva | place: China | collected 2270 ... | reverse complement strand
AGCGACCCCGTGAAGGACACCATGCCGCCGGGGCGCACGCAGCGCAGGGTATCGCCGAGCACCGGGATCCCCACAAGCTCCAGCGCCGCATCCACCCCACCCGGAGCGAGAGCGCGCACCTTACCCTCAATCCGCCCGTCGTCGATGACCACGTGGGCGGCCTCGGCCTCGTTCAGGACCGGACGAGCGGACTCACGGCGCGTCGTCGCAATCACCGTCATGCCCATGCGCACACCCAATCGCACCGCCATCAGACCGACCGTCGAGGTTCCTCCGCGCACAAGAATCGTGTCGCCGCTCCGGGCGCGCATCGCATGGACGAGCGAGCCATAAGCAGTCTGCGTCATCTCGGGGATCGCACCAATCGTCGCCCAGTCAAGGTCGGACATAAAGGGAATCGCGATTCGTTCGGGGATCAGGGTATAGCGGGCGTAGGAGCCGTCATACTCGCGCCCAAGACCGCCCATCATGAAGGCGACCTGCTGGCCGGGCTGGAAGGCACTGCCGGGGGCGACCTCGTCGACGATACCGACGCCCTCGATTCCGAGGACCCGCGGATACGTGAAATCCGGGTCGGAGAGGCCCCGGCGTGAGTGGGACTCGGACTCGTTGATGCCGAAAGCTGCGACGCGCACGCGCATCCAGCCATCCTTCACCTGAGGAACGGGGAGCTGGGAGACCCGCATTTCGTCGATCTCGCAGGGACCTTCGAGGCGGATGACGTCCATCAAAGCAGCATTAGTTTCCATGGAACATAAGTGTGGGCTATGCGTCGCTCGTGCGCAAATGCCCGTTCCACGAGCCACCCGAGCGCCCGGGCTCACCGCCCCGTACAGTTACAATTGGACCTCACGTTAGGAGAATTATGACCATCGAACTGATCACCGCCCCCACCCCCGAGCTCCACGAGGCCATGGCGCGCCTCCTCCCCCAGCTGTCCCGCTCCGCCAAGCCCATGAGCGAGGCGGACGTTGAGCGCTTCTGCGCCCAGGGCGGCGTCCACCTCTTCGTGTTCCGCCCCGACGCGGCCGATGATGAGGGCAATCACCCGATCCTCGGCATGCTGTCGCTGGCCACCTTCGAGATTCCGACGGGCGTGCGCGCGTGGGTCGAGGACGTCGTCGTCGACGAGGCCGCCCGCGGCCAGGGCGCCGGCCAATCCCTCGTGGTCGCCGCGATCGAGCACGCGAAGAAGATCGGCGCGCGCACCGTCGACCTGACGTCGCGCCCCTCACGCGAGGCCGCGAACCGCCTCTACCAGCGCGCTGGCTTCCAGCTGCGCGAGACCAACGTGTACCGAGTGACCCTCGAGCAGAAGTAAGCACGCGCTGCTTGCGACCCTAGTGTCATGTGCACCACATTCGGCGCGTGCGCTGCTTGGGTTGCGTGCACTGCACGGACTCCACGCGTTCTTCGTGTTGCCGCCCGCCCCCGCATGATGCGAGGGCGGGCGCTTCGCGTGGGGTGAGGCCCCCTCACGTGCGCGGCCGGGCTGTCCCGGCGGCACTGACCTGGCTGCTCACGTTCCGGATAGGTTACGCCGATCCGGATAGGTTATCGCCACGTGGATAGGTTAATAAGCTATCCGGATGCTCATAACCTATCCAGATGCTCGTAACCTATCCAGATCGCAACAACCTATCCGCGCACACAGCAGTTCTTAACACCACTACTAGTTCAGGAAGCAATGCACTAGTGAGCGCAGCATTGCACTAGCAGCTATACAGCGTCATTACTCCCCAAGCGGCGCACGATCCCCGAGCAACAAGCTCAATCACGAATTCCAACCACGCCGCCGCCGTGGAAGCCGGCGGAGGGCCGGAGCATTCAACCTCATCGGTAACGTTCAACCTCATCGGGTACACGCCACGCCGCAACAAGTATTTTCATGAATTCAGGGGCCAAGTAGCCGCTCCCAACGCCCGCAGGCATCGGCAGGGCCCGAGCTATACAAAAGTCGCACGTAATTTAACGCGGTCAGTTTTAAAGAATGTCTCAAAACGTTACAATCCCAACGATGTGAATTCAATGTTTGAAATACTCGAAGGGGAATTACGTGCGACATTCAAGTCGCACCGGTGTGGAGGACACCGGAGGAGCCGGAGGACACGAGAGAGCCTAGCCACGGTGCCGGTGGGCAGTGCCGGTGGGCAGTGCCGGTGGACCCTTCAAAAGTCGCACGTAATTCGGGTGCCCGAAAATTCACTACCCCCCAGAAACGTTGCAATACCAACGACACATTTCAACATTCAAAAGGTTTACACGGAAATTACGTGCGACATCTTTGGGGAACCATCCACAATGCGGGGCTCAGCAGGCGGACTTTGCCGAGGCTGCGACATCTTTGGGGAACCATCCACAATGCGGGGCTCAGCTCCCCCGCGGCATCAGAACTCCTCGTAGTACTCCGGGTTCTGGTCGGCCTGGCGGCCGCCCGGACGCCCGAGCGCGCTGATCGCCGCCATTTGTTCAGAAGACAGTGAGAAGGAGAAGATGTCGAGGTTCTCGCGCTGACGCTCAGGGTGACCGGACTTGGGCAGGGGCAGGGCGCCGAGCTGGTAGTGCCAGCGCAGGATGAGGCGCGACGGGGACACGCCCGCCTCGGCGGCCAGGGCGATGATCGCGGGGTCTTCGACGATGCGCCACTTGCGGCCCAGCGGGCTCCACGACTCGGTGCGCACGCCGATCTGCTCGTGGTAGGCCAGCGCCGAGGCCTGCGGGAAGTAGGGGTGCAGCTCGATCTGGTTGACGCTCGGGTACTCGCCAGTCTCGGCGTGCACGCAGTCGAGGTGTTCGGGCAGGAAGTTGCACACGCCGACGGAGCGGATGAGGCCGCGCTCGCGCGCGTCCAGCAGGGCCTGGAAGGCTTCGACGTACAGGCCGCGCTTGGGATTGGGCCAGTGGATCAGGTACATGTCCCAGTAGTCCAGGCCGACGCGCATGAGGGATTCTTCGAGCGTGTAGACGGCCTCGTCGTAGCGCTGGTGGCGCCCGGGGAGCTTGGAGACCAGGCGCAGCTCCTCGCGGGGGACGCCGCAGCGGCGCACGGCCTGCCCGAGGGCGCCCTCGTTTTCATAGTTGAAGGCGCTGTCCAGCATGCGGTATCCGGCCTCGACGCCGGAGATCATGGAGGCGACTCCGGCCTCGCCGCGCAGGTTGTAGGTACCCAGCGCGATGGCGGGCAGAGTCAGGCCGTCGGACAGCGTGTAGATCGGAATTCCGCTCATGACTCCAGCATAGCCCCCTGTCACGGGCCTACGATGGGGGTATGGCACAGCTTGAACTGGATGAGGTCCACGCGAACGCGGTGGACTATCAGCATTTCCTCCTTGATTCTCCTTCCCCCTATCACGCGGCCGAGGTCGTGGCTCAGCGCCTGGTGGACGCCGGCTTTACGCGCGTCGACGAGAAGGGCGCGTGGGATGCCTCCCCGGGCGGTCACGTGATGGTGCGCGGTGGCGCGGTGGCCGCGTGGTTTGTTCCCGAGACGGTCGCGGATGACGCGGGCTTCCGTATCGTGGGCGCGCACACGGATTCGCCGGCGCTGTCGGTGAAGCCGTCGGTGCAGTCGACGACGCCGGATGGCTGGGGCCAGATCGACGTCGAGGTGTACGGCGGCATGATGTGGAACTCGTGGCTGGATCGCGAGCTGACGCTGGCGGGCCGCCTGGTTCTGACCAGCGGCGAGGTCGTCCTGGCCCGCACGGGCCCGATCGCGCGCATCCCACAGTTGGCGATTCACCTGGATCGAGACGTGAACCCGGGCGGGCTGAAGCTGGATCCGCAGAAGCACCTGCATCCGGTGTGGACGGTGGATAACCCGTACGGCAACGTGCTGGAGTACGTGGCGCGCACCGCGGGTCTGGATGATGCCTCGCAGATCGCGGCCTTCGACCTGATTCTCACGCCCAGCCAGGGCCCGGGCTTCTTCGGCGACAAGGGTCAGTTCGTGGCCGCGTCGCGCCAGGATAACCTGTCGAGCGTGCACCCGGGCTTGGTGGCCCTGGAGCGCCTGGCCGCGGAAGGAACGCCTGCGGGCGGCGACGTCACGGTGTTCATGTGCTTCGATCACGAGGAGGTGGGCTCGGGCTCGCGCACGGGCGCGGCGGGCCCGATCCTGAAGACGGTGCTGCGCCGCACGGCGACGGCGCTGGGCCGCGACGAGGATGGTTTCGAGCGCATGCTGGCGGCTTCCTCGTGCGTGAGCGCGGACGCGGCGCATTCGGTGCACCCGAACTACGCGGGCCACCACGATCCGGATAACCGTCCGATGATGGGTCGCGGCCCGATCATCAAGATCAACTCGAAGCAGCGTTACGCGACGGACGGCGAGGGCATCGCCCTGTGGAATCGGGCGTGCGCGGCGGCGGGTGTACCTTCGCAGAGTTTCGTGGGCAACAACGCGATGCCGTGCGGCACGACGATCGGCCCGATCACGGCGACGCGCCTGGGCATCCTGACGGTGGACGTGGGCATCGGCCTGCTGTCAATGCATTCGGCGCGCGAGATGAGCCACGTCGATGATCTTCTGACGCTGTCGCAGGCGCTTAAGGCGTACTGGCAGGGCGCCTGACGCCCGGGACGCCCGCGCCCGGCAAACCCGAAGGGTGCAGCCGTGCGCGCGGCACCCCCGGCGGCGCTTGAGAACCTCCCCCGGAGGGCACACGGGGGGCATGAGGGAACCCCGATCTCGTCCGTTTGAAGCGGCGAGGTCGGGGTTCCGTTAACCGGACAGGTGTCCTCAGAGGGAGGGCACGGCGGTGACGGTGACGGGCACGTTGCCGCGCGTGGCCTTGGAGTAGGGGCACAGCTCGTGGGCGCGCTCGACGAGGGCCTGGGCGCGGTCGAGTTCGACGCCGGGGATAAAGACCTTAATGTCGGCGGTCAGGGCAAAGGAGTCACCCTCGGGGCCGAGGCCAATGGTGGTGCGCACGACGGAGTCCTTGGTGTCGATGCCCAGTTCCTTGGCGGCCAGGCCCATGGCGCCTTGGAAGCAGGCGCCGTAGCCCATGGCGAAGAGGGCTTCGGGGTTGGCGCCGTCGCCGGGGCCGCCCAGTTCCTTGGGCATGCGCATGACGTGGCTGATGCCGAGCGCGGGGACGGAGGAGGTGCCGGCGCGGCCGCCCGTGGAGTCGGCGGTGACGGTGTATGCAATCTTGCTAGGAGTATCCATACCCCCATTCCACCACTAGGACTTCAGTCCCGCAAGGGGTTTGACGCAAACACAAGCATTTTCGCGCTGGGAGGACGAGGCCGGGGCCGCGCCGCGGGTGATGAGACGTCAGGCGGTGAGGAAGTCGGCGTCGCGGCGGCCACTCAGGGCCTTGGCGACGGCGCGGTGGAAGCGGTCGTTCATGGGCGGGAGCTGGTCGGCCCGGAAGAAGGCGGTCTCGCTGTTTTCACCGTCGGCGGGGCTGGGCTCGCCGCTCACCCACTGCGCGGCGAAGGCCACGTCCAGGTAGGTGGTGACATCACCGTTGGCGTAGGTGACGGGGCCAACGACCTCGACGGACAGGAGGCGGCGTACCTCGATACGCACGTCGGCCTCCTCGGCGGCCTCGCGGGCGGCGGCGATCGCAGGCTCCTCGCCCGGGTCAACGATGCCGGTCACGGGGGTCCAGGCTCCATTATCCGAGCGGCGCACGCACAGCATCTCCACCGTCTCAGGCGCGATGGGGGTCTCCCAGTCGATCGGCGCGCATCCCGGCGCGGGGCGCAAGATGACGACGGTCGTGCCGGGCATCCACAGGGGCGCGTTGCCGACGTGGCGGCGCAGCTCGAGGACGAAGTCGGGGGTAGCCATGACCCTAGTCTACGGCGCTCACAGGAAGGAGGTGATGACCGGCAGGAGCAGGATCTTGATGATGATCGCGAAGGCGAAGAGCGTCGCGTAGGCGGCCTCGATGCGCTCGTCGGTGACGCGGGCGTCGGCGGCCTGCAGGACGGCGGGCTGGCCGAGGAAGCCCGCGATGCCGCCGGCTGCGCGCGCGGAGGACAGGCCGATGAACTTCGCGCCGAGGGCCTGGATGACGCAGCAGACGATGACCATGACGGCGGCGAGGAGGGCGGCGCGCCAGCCGTCGGGGCTGCCGAGCAGGCTCGCGAACTGCGGGCCTGCGTTCAGGCCGAGGGCTGCGAGGAAGAGCATGAGGCCGATCTGTCGGATCGTCAGGTTCGCGGCAGCGGGCAGGGTCCACACGAGCGGGCCGGTGCGGCGCAGGGCGCCGAGCAGCATGCCGACGATCAGGGGGCCGGCGGCGGCACCCAGCTGGAAGCCCTGGCCGCCGGGCAGCGGGAAGGAGACGATGCCCAGGAGCAGGCCGAGGACGAGGCCGATGCCGAAGGCCATGCCATCCACCTCAGCGACGCGGCGCTCGGAGTCGCCGAGCCACTCGGCAACGTCATCGAGCTCGTCCGTGGGAACGACGACGGCGACGTGATCGCCGAGCTGCAGGTCAAGGTCGTCGCGGGCCAGGAGGTCCAGGTCACCACGGCGCACGCGCGTGATGACGGCACCGAATCGCTTGGTGACATTGAGTTCGCAGACGCTGCGGCCGGCGACGTCGGGGTTGGACACGACGATGCGCTCGAAGGCAAGGTCGGAACGGTCGTCCTCGAGGTTGTGGTCGAGTATCTCGCCGACGAGGGGAGCTGTCTCCTGAATGGACACGGGGTCACCGACCATGACGACGTGGTCGCCGGGCAGCAGGTCCTCGCCGGGAGCGGTGACGCGGGTGCGACCATCACGTCGCAGGTATGACAGACGTACGCGCTGATCACGCCACGCGCCGATGTCACGGGTGTTGATGTGCTTGGACACGTGAACACTCACAGCCTCCAGGGAGGAACCGGCGAGGGAAGGTGTGTCCTTGGGACCCAGCCACTTCCTCGTCACCGTGATCGTAACGATGAGGATGCCGCCGATGACGCCGACCGGATAGCCGAAGGCGTAGCCGACCGCCGCGTTCGCATCCCCGGTGAGCCGGGTGGCCGTGTCGAGGGCGGGAGCGGCCGTCAGAGCACCCGTGAAGAGACCCGACGTGAGGCCGGACGACAGGCCGAGGAGGCGACCACCCGCGAGGGCGATAACCGCTCCCACGATGCACACGATCGTTGTCAGCGCGAGGAGGTTCGTCTGCTTACGCAGGTCCTGGAAGAAGGTCGCTCCCGCGGAAATACCAACGCAATATACGAAGAACGCCAAGCCCATCGGCTGGACGATTGACATGTGGGTGCTCACAACCTCGGGATGCAGGGCCGAGACCGCGAGGCCAACAAAGAGCGCTCCCGCCGCGCCAAAACGCAGGGGGCCGATACGGATCGCTCCGATCGCCGCACCCAACGCGACAACGAGAAAAAGCGCGAGCAAGGGTGAGGACGAGAAGAGAGCAGCCATACCTTTCAGGGTACCTGTCACGCGCAATACCAGGCGTCACGACCTGTGCGATACGCGCGTTATAAGGCTCACGCGTTAGGTATAGACTGCACACAATAACCGAAAGGATGGTCATGTCTCAACCAGTTCCCGGATGGTACCCAGACCCCGCTGGTAGCCCGCGTCTGCGCTGGTGGAACGGCGGTATCTGGACCGATCAGTACCTTCCCATGCCCGGCACTCAGCCTCAGCAGGGCACGCCCGCGCCCATGCGTGGGGTACCTCTGCCGTACAACACCGCCATGCAGCAGGGTGTCCCCCAGCCCCAGGGCGCATCCTGCCCCCAGGCAACGCCCACCCAGCAAGGCATGAGTTCACCCCACGTTCCTTCCTCCCAGCAGGCACCGAAGGTTCACTCCAATCCCTATCAGAACACCGGCATCACACCGGTCTTCTCAGACTCCGAGGACTCAGCGAACGAGGCAGGCGACGAGCAGGAAAACAAGCCCCGAACCGCGAGCGGCTGGTTCATCGGCTTGGTCGCTGCGTGGATCGCGGTCGTTCTCTTCGCCGCGTCCGCCGTGTACGCCGGCATGGCCTTCACACGCGCAAGCAAGGAACTTGCCGACGCGGAATCCGAGCACGCCAGTGCACAAAGTGAGTACAACGAGGCGCAGTCAGGCCTCGACAAGGCGAAGAAGGACCTTGAGGAGACGCAGAAGTGACTATGCCCGCCGCAACGAACAAGCCCGCAGAGTCCTCGCCGGGCACCTACAGGATCCTGACGCTCGTCGGCGCATTCCTCGCCGCGTGTCTACTCGTGACGACCGCTGCCCTGGGCTACGCCAGCTACTCTCAGAGTGCCAAGGCGGAGCAAACACGCACCGACGCCAATAACCTGCGGACGCAGAAGAAGGATGCCGAGACCGAGACCGCGAACGTACGCAACGAGATCAACAACGCGAAATCCGACAAGTCGGCTCATATTTGGTGTGATGAGTTCACCTCCGCCTACTCGAGCGTTTCTCTGCTGCAGGAGAAGGCAAGCGAACTCAGTATGAAGCCGACGGCTCAGCTCGACGCGATCACCGAGTACTGCCCCAAGAAGAAGGAATTCGTCGACGCTCTCGCGTCGGCTCCTCGCCAGTTTGTCGGCTCGACGGATACCTGCGAAATCTCCGACGACACTGTGACGTTTTCGGGTGATGTGTGGTTTGACTATCAGCCCCTGTCTGACGTGGGCGATATTGATCTGACAGTCAGTGTCTATATGAAGAAGAATGGTAAACCTACCATTAGAGATAAGGCACTCGGTCAGACGACCGTCACGATTCCGTCGGGCGGAACTACCACCTACAGCGTGACCATCCCCAACCCAGGCCTGGAGGGCGCTGACTGTTACACGGCCGCGACAGGTTTCTGGCCGACGGGAATCTAACCGCATAGTTGCCCGCCATCCCTCCTACGGCTAAACTTCCTGACCAAGGAATTAGTTTTATTCGTAACGGGAAGGCAACAACGATGAGCGAGCCCGCGCGAGGCTGGTACCCGGACCCGAGCGGCACCCCCCAATTACGCTGGTGGAACGGCCATTCGTGGACTAACTACGTCATGCCCTACGCGATGCAGAACCAGTCGGTCAGTAAACCTCGCTTTCCCGCCCACAACGAGGCCGTAGCACCCCACGGCAGGCAACGCCTGGGCGCGCGGACCGCCGCCGTCCCCGCGCCCAGGGCCGAGGCCTCGGCTCCTCGAGACACCAAGGCTCACTCCCCGCTCACCGCCAAACGAGGGGCCACCCTCTCCCCCACGACGGAAACTGACTCAGCACCCGCCCCCAGTCCCACCCTAGCTGCCGAGGCCACCCCGGCCTCGTCGATGGAGAACACCAGCACAACCAGCACCCAGGACGCCCCCAAGAAGCACACCACCGCTCACTGGGCGCTGGCCTGCGCCGCCTCCTGGATCTTGGTCATCGCTTTCATCGGCGTCCTCGTGTTCACGTGGTCCCACCTGGGCGACTCCAACGCAATCTACGAGGACGCCAAGGAGAAAGCACGGCACGCACAAGAGGAACGCGACCGGGCTCAATCCACGCTCGACGACATCAACCGCCAGATCGAGGAGGCCCAGCAGTGAGCACCGCCCCCACTCCCCTGCGCGCCACAACCGTCGCAGGCGCCATCCTGGCCGTCATCTTCATCGCCCTGTCCGCCATCGTCGGCGGGATCAACGTGTGGCGCACACACGCGGCAGAGACCTTCACATCCCAGGCCGAACAGGCCCAGTCCGATAAGGCGTCCATCGACCAGGCCATTAAAGACGCCAAAACGCGCCTTGATTCCGTGAACGTAGACGCCAGCGCCGCCGCCTGGTGCGATTCGGTCACACGCAGCAACGCCTCATCGATGCGCGACATCATCAAGACCTACGACTCCTCGACACAAGCCGTCAAAGACTCGATCCATTCTCAATGCTCGAACAAAGAAGCACTGGCAAACGCGCAGCGCACCCTGTCCAACGCCGACTTTACGATCACCATGACTGAGTGCACAGCCAATAAGGTCACCACGATGATCAAAGGCACCCTCGCTGTCAAGCAGTCGAGTACCATTACGATGTTCGGTCCCCTGAACGTGACCGTCATCGGTTACACCACGGAGAAGAACAAGAGCTTCAACCCGACATCCCCCTACCAGGGGACCACGACAGCGACGCTGACACCCGGGACGCCGCTCACCTTTTCCGTGACAGTCCCCTACGATCCCAACATGACAGGCAATACAGAGTGCGGGGCTACGATGACAGCATGGTGGCCCTCGGACATGTAACGCTGATGAGTCCGAACGTCGGCTTTGCCGACCCATTCCAGCCATCCTCACCGATGGCGGAATACCATGAAAGGAGCCTCCTGTGAACAACCCCATCGAAGGCTGGTACCCAGACCCAGACGGGACCCCACGGCTGCGCTGGTGGAACGGTTCGGACTGGACAGAGAACTACGTCGCAGACGAGCGAGCCAGCAACGGTCCCGTCACCGGCTCGGTACCTCCACCTACCACGGGTCCCATCGACCCCATTACCGGCACCATCGCACACGCTACGACCGGCCACATTGACCCCTTCACAGGCTCTATCGCCCGCCCCGTCACGGGGACCGCTGCCCAGCCCCTCACCGCCGCCCAGTCCATCACCGGTACTGTCGATCCGGTCACCGGTCGTATCGTACGCCCGGGAGAAGAGTCCGGCGGACTTCATCCTGCTCCCGATGTCCCCACTCACCCCGCCGTTGCGCCCGTGCAACCGCCCCAGAAGTCGCCCAGGTACTCCGACGGGCTAACCATTCAGATCCCAAAGAATCAGATCATCACGGCGATCATCACAACGCTCCTCGTCATCGGATTCAGCGCTGGCCTGGCCCTGACGGGCCGTATGTACATGTCCGCGACCAGCGAGTACAAGCAGGCTCAACAAAGCTTCGACAACGCGAACAGTGATCTTGAGAAGGCGAAGGAGGCAGCGAAGTGAGTTACAATCAGCCCACCTCCTCGGGCAAACCCCCCAAGAACAAGAAGCTATCCATCTACAACGCCGTTATGGCCATCCTTCTCGTCCCACTCATGGGTGCGACAATCACGCTCGGTGTTTTGTCAGGTGTTCGCCTCAATCAGGCACGCGACCTCACAGCTCAGACGAAGCAGATCGCAGCGCAGACCAAGGCGACGCAGACCACAAACTGGTGTTCAAGCGTGAGAGCTGACAACCGCGCGGATATGGGCGAGATCTACAACGAGTACCGCACCACCACCGATGAACGCAGGCAGGCGATCGACGCAGAGTGCCCAAATAAGGTCGCCATCGCGAACCTGGTCTCCACCTACACCGCGGAAGATGTCTTCAAATTCGACCAGACGTGCTCACTGAACGACAACAAGACTGCGGCGCACTGCACCGGATCCATCGAGGTTCTGGCGGATAAGAAGCCTGCCCTGAGCGTCTATCCGAGCGTCTCTGTTACCCTCGTTTTCACAGTCACCTACGACACGGCCGCAACTCAGGTGGGCCACACCGAACCTAACGCCTACACGTTCACAGTCCCCCGCGAAGGCAAGGCGGACTTCGAGTTTGATACCGCGTACGACGAAAAATGGGGATCGTACTACAAGCTGTACCCCAACGCGTTCTACCCGGACGAGTAAGCTCATACGACTGGCTCCCGGTCCCGTCGCCTCTCTCAGGCGGCGGGACCTCATGCATAACCACCGCGCGCAGCTCAGCCACGGCCTCGTCGAAGAGGGTCAGTAGTGCTCGTGAGAGTCGTAGCCCCGCAGGCGGTCGAGTTCGCGTCGCTCCTTCTTCGTCGGGCGCCCACTGCCCTTCTCGCGCATGGCGACGGGGATGTGAACGCGCGGACGCTCGGGCGTGCGATCGTCGTAGGCCGTGCGCGCCTGCGGGTAGGAGACGCGCTTGGCCAACAGCAGCACGACGCCGAGGACGCGATCAAAGCCCTCGATGCGCAGACGCACCTCGTCGCCCACGTGCAGCTTGTAGGCGGCCTTGACGGGGTCGCCGTTAACGCGCACGTGCCCGGCGCGTACGGCGGCCGTGGCCTGAGAGCGTGACTTGAGCTGGCGGGTTGCCCACAGCCAGGTGTCCACGCGCACGGAGGACGAGGCCAGGGCACCTGGCGGGATCACAACCGTCTCGGGGGCGTCAGTCATTGCGGAGCCTAGTTGATACGGCGGATACGCTTCTGGTGGCGCGGCGTGAGCACGATGGCGACGAGCGCACACAGCAGGGGCATGCCAATCAGCATGCCGAGGAGTGCTCTCCACGGCACGACCGGCCACAGCGTGGTGAGAGTCGGGAAGATACCTGATCGGGCGAACGTGATGACGGCGAGGACTCCGACGACGAGGCCCGAGAGGACCGCCGTCGGAATCGCGTTCAGCGCGAGGACCACGCCCTGCCAGGTCGTGACGTGACGGCGCATCGCGGGGGCAGCGCCAATCGCATCGAGAGTATCGAGGTCGGGGCGCATGTCCGAGGCCGAGAGAGCCACGACGAGGGCGACCGTCGCTGCCGCGGCGACAACAGCGATGAGGGCGGCGATGTAGGGCAGGATCTGCGAACGCATGGTCGGCGTGATGACCTGGGCGGATGCGCCCGGAACCTGACGCGCGATGGTCGCCTGGAACGCGGGCGCATCCACCGTACTCACGGGCTTATCCACCGAGAGGAGCTGTCCGAGCGGCACCGCCTTGAGGCCCAAGGATGTTGCGGCGCTCGGGGAGAGCACCATGACGTTGACGCGCGTCAGCGGTGACGCGGGGAAGATCTGTGTGCCCATCACGCGCGCGTCCGGCAGTTCGTTGTCGGAAAAGCCGGCGGCCTTTGCGTCCGCAATCGCCTGCATATCGAGGCTGCGCAGCTTCACCTGGCCCGCGCCGTCGATGTATTTCCTGTCGGGAATGAGGATGCCGCCCGAGTTCAGCGTCGCGACCGCACGCACCATGTCGTTCTCGTTCAGGTAGCCGGCCTGGCGCAGGTAGGTACCGTCGTCGACGATGTAGGCGACGTCCAGCTCCGCCATGGTACCCATGTCGGCCGCCATCGTGAAGGTGGACTTTCCGTCCGGGGAAATCGCTTCAACCATGGTGACCGGCCCACCGGGACCAGAGTTCCACGCCATGCCGCTGAGTTCTGCGGATGAGGTGACGGTTCGCTGGTTCTTCACGGCCTCCGTCGCTGCCTTCATGAGCGCACGCGAGCGGGTATTCGAATCCGTCTTGTCGACCGTGGACACAAAGATCTGCCCACGCTTGCCCACGTGCGGACGTGAATTCCAGCCGGCCTCGTTCGACGAGGAAAGCGTGATGAGGAGGGCACAAGCGACGAACACGGTCGTCAGGATCGAGGCCATGGCCGGGAACGTACGGTGTCCGTTGCGGACAGCATCGCGCAGGGCCAGGCGCATACTCATGGATGCGCGACCATTGGGCACGCGCCAACGCGTAAAGATGTAGGGGATCGAGCCGATGAGGCCGATTTCGAGGAGAGCAATACCGACAACGAGGGTAAGGACCGACCCGTACCATGCGGCGACGCCCAGCACCGGCAGGCCAGCCAACAGCGCGATCGGGTAGATCATGCGGCGACGCACCAGACGCGACGGCTCCCAGACGCGTCCGCCGATGACCGCGGAGGTGTCGATGTGGGAGGAGGTATGCGCCGGTGATACCGAGGCCATCAGCGACAGCAGAATGGGCAGGAGAGCGGACAGGCCCAGCGGCCACAGCGGCACAATGCCGAGGCCAAGGCCGGACCACAGCCCGATCCCCAGCATGGCGCAGGCAGACAACACGACTGAGAAGGCTGCTGAGTACGCGCCGATGATGAGACCGTGCGCGATTGTGAGGCGTCGCCCGTCGGAGCGGTCGCCGCCGTTAGCGACGATCATCGCAGCCGTGCGCATCACCGAGCGTTGCGCGACCGTGTAGAGCGGCGAGATGAGCAGGATCATCTCGGTGAGGATCAGGAGAACACCCGCGACCAGGAGCAGGTACTGCCACGGGTTCGCGTTGCGCGAGGCCTCGGGGACCTCGTACTGGGCGATCTGTGAGGGAAGCGCCGAGGCATCGGGCGGGTTGGCGAGTACGTGGCGCGAGACGACCGAGAAGCCGGACGCATTGAGTTCGCGAATCTTCTCCCACGTCACGGGCGCTGGCCCCGTCACATACCAGGCCGTCTGCGTGCGTCCAGCGACAGCTAAACGATCAATGTCGAGCGTGCCGTCGCCGACGATTGCGCGCCCCTCGCCCTTGATGATCGCGTCGATAACAGCGCTGCCTTCGATGGACTGCGCTGCGCGTTGCTTCGACACCGTCACGGAGAGCGCGACCGTGTCTCCGGCCTCGACGCCGAGGGCACGGGCGACGTCGTCGGAAACCACGGCATGCTGAGCGGGGAGAGCCCCATGCTTGTTACCTGCCTCGACGCGCGGCGCGTCCAAGGAGGCGGTCTGCGTGCCATTGTCTACCGTGTACCCGGTTCCATCCGGTGCCGTCATATGGAGCTGATAGAGCGTGTCAACCGCAACCAACTGGTCTCCGGCCGGCACCCAGTCGCTGAGGGTCTCCATGGTAACGTCAACATCGTCATCCGACGCCGTCTTCGCGAGACGGTCCGCGGTGAAGTCCTGGTCGAGAGCCGATGTCGAACGGCGCAGCGTCACGGCCTGGGAGTCGGAGTTGTGTCCCAGCCAGGAAGAGGCCTGGTAGCGCTGGGACGTCGTCACATCCCAGAACGTCAGCGATCCGATCGCAATGATAATCGGCAAGGAGATAAGGATCACGGCAGTGAAGGTGCGCCCAAGACTTTGGCGTGCATCACGAGAGGCGATGCGGAGTACTACTCCCCATCGCCTCATCCGTGTGTTGAGTCGGCTCATCAGGTCCTTGGTGCTGCGTCGGCGAGCAGGTCCCTCAGAGAATCCCCGCGCGAACGATCAACGATACGACCGTCTCGCAGGAACACTGTTCGGTCTGCCCATGCGGCCATTCTGGCCTCATGAGTCACGAGAATACCCGCTGCACCAGCATCTATGTGGTCACGCAACACCAACATGATCTGTTCGCCAGTGTGAGAATCTAACGCGCCGGTCGGCTCGTCGGCAAGAATGACCGACCGGTTACCAACGAGGCCGCGAGCGATGGCGACACGTTGACGTTGGCCACCGGAGAGCCTCTCGGGGAATCGATCCGCGAGTTCTGCGACACCAACCTCGGCGAGAGCGGCCATCGCGGCCGCACGTACCTTCGAAGGACTCACCCCGTCCAGCTGCAGCGGCATCTCAACATTTTCGAGGGCCGACAGCGACGGAATCAGATTGTAATCTTGGAAGACGTAGCCAATCGAGCGTCGACGCACTTCGGCGCGGTGAACGCTATCCAACGAGGCCAGATCGATCCCGTTGACGTAGACGCTTCCGCGTGTCGGCCGCTCAAGGCCGCCAGCGATCGACAGCAGCGTCGACTTGCCGGATCCAGACGGTCCCATAACAGCGAGAAGCTCGCCGGGTTCAACCTCAAGGTCGATCCCGTCGAGCGCTCTCACTCGGACGCCGTTTGCGCCGAACTCATGTCCGACGCCGGCCATCCTGATCGGTAGCGGCGCAGGCTGACTCATCGCACCCCGGCACGCTCCGAAATACCGGCCTCGGCCTGAGCCCAGTTCATCGAACGACCCTTCGCAGCAGCGAAGGCGGCGCGACGCGCGGCCTCAGAGACCGCACCGGACTCGATGTGGTCGAGCCAGTTGAGCTCGGCCTCAAGGTCGAAGATGTGGCGCTCAAGAATGAGCTTCCACGCGAGCTCCCCCTCATCGGCCGAGGCCTTGAGGCGGGTGACGTCACGCAGGGAACCCAGGGTCGAGCGACGCTGCGTCTGAATCATGGCTTCGACGTCGACCGTCGGATCGGCGGCGGCCACGGCGAGCTTCATCACAAGCTCATCGCGCTCAGGGTGCTCACGCGGAACAGGGGTGGACCACCAGGCGGTGAGGACATCGCGACCTGCGTCGGTCAGCTCGAAAACCTCAGAGTCTCGACCAGCATTGGTTTCAGCGTGAGACACAACCTGGCCGTCACGCTCGAGACGCTGCATGGTCTGGTAGACCTGGCCGATGTTCAGCGGCCATGCCCCACACGTCTGCTCCTCGAACATCTGCTTGAGGCGATAGACACCCGCGGGCTGCTGTGCGACGAGTGCAAGCAGTGCATTGCGAACCGACATAACTCTCCGTTCGTTGTCGTGACGTGTTGGCTTCGTGGTTGAACAGTATCTATCGTACGCCAAATCGTTACTTAGTGAGGACAAATCACGGTGGCTTACCTAACACAAACCCTACCGTTTGGTTAGATGCAAGCCTTTGACATTTCAGGGAAGACAGGAGAAATTAACCGGTATACCAATAAAAGTGTCAACCATGTTGCAGACAGCATCCGACTGTTTTTCAGCCGTATTGCAATGTTTTATAAGTCATTCGGTCAGACACTCAGCGAACCGCGCAGCGACACACGTAAAACGCGAAAAACCGACCCATGGGCATCATTTGACCAGAGATGTAGTAAATAATTGACACCCTTCAATCTCAGACTGTGAGACCTGCGGATCGACAGGTGTACTATTCAGCGAGTACGTCCTCGATGTCTTCCCAGAGCACCTCCGGCGATGATGAAGCAACTGCCGCCCAGAATTCACCGTCCTCATCCGCCAGCAGAGGCACCTCATCGGGGTACAGCTCAGTAAACTCCACGCCCGCCAGCACCTCGCATACCTCCTCGCTGGTGCCAATCAAACGCCAACTGTCACCCGACAGATCCGGGTACGACACCACATCGACGACCCGTACGGCGAGTCCCACCCACGAATCATCCGCGACATCCGCCCAGAAAGCCCCTGTCACCTCATCGACATCAGTATCAATCACGTCGGCAATCTCGCGAGCAACCTTCGGTACCTCCACAAGAATCTCCGTGGCATCACCCCGATCGAGGGCTTCAAAGAGCACCTCCGGTACCGCCGTCGGCACAATCCCCTCGCCGGAGGGTTCCCCCAAGGCGCTCAGTTCGACAAAGGTCTCGCGCAGCTGCGCGGAGTCGATAGCCCACACCGACAACAGGTCATCCTCGCCCGCGTACAGTCCTCCCTCGTCGCACCGCGACACCACGGCGGAGTGCGGACCCACAAAGAAGGTGGCACGGCGGCATCCAGCCGGGGCAATGACCCAGGCGGTGAGCACCTTCGTCGCTTGCGAGAACGCCTCAAGGAGCACAGCAAGGTGTGGGACGGGAGTGTCACCGACGACGAGGCCCTGGCTGCGCAGCAGCTCAACGAAAGGATGCTTGGGGTCGGCAATAAGCCCATCGGCATATGAGCGCAGCGCGTCGGCCTCCAGCTCGCTCATATCGAAGACGACACCATCCTCCGTCTCGCATGCACTGATCATGAGTCCTCCTGTCCTCTCAAACCGGCACCACGCGCGGCTCCGAAGCGAAGACAACACTACGCTGCACGCATCGGGCTCGCGCGCGGACGCCCGCGACCATCCCCTCCCCGGGACGCTACACTGAAAGCAACCAGGAGGATTCACTGATGAACGCCCCATTCCCGAGCGACGCGGCCACGGCCTCGTCCCCCATTCCCACGCTCACGCTCCCGACGGGCGCACCCATCCCCGTGCTTGGCTTTGGCACCTACAAGGTCGCGCCCGAGGACGCCTATGACGCCGTGAGCCGCGCACTCGAGGTTGGTTACCGCCACATCGATACCGCGCAGATGTACGGCAACGAGGCCGAGGTTGGCGCCGCGCTCGAAGCGTCTGGCATCGAACGCGACCAGATCTTCCTCACCACCAAGGTCGACAACTCCAACCACGCACCCGAGCGCGCTGCCGCATCCATCGCGCGATCACTCGAAGACCTGCGCACCGACTACGTCGACCTCCTCCTCGTACACTGGCCGCTGCCCACCCTCTACGGCGGAGACGTCGCCCTGCCGTGGCCTGCCCTCGAGGACGCCTTCGCTGCGGGCAACGCGCGCGCCATCGGCCTGTCGAACTACGAGCGCGACCAGATCGAAGCCGTCCGCTCCATCGCTTCCGTGCCACCCCACGCCCTCCAGGTCGAGGCACACCCATTCCTCCCCAACGAGGCGCTACGCTCCTACGCGCACGAACTCGGCATGGTCTTCGAAGCATGGTCGCCCCTGGCACGCGGGCGCGCCATCACCGCCCCAACCCTCGTCGCCATCGGCAACGAACTCGGAGTCAGCGCCGCGCAAGTCGCCCTGCGCTGGGCCATCGACCGCGGCCACGTCGTCTTCCCCAAGACCCTGAGTCCGGCGCGCATGGCCGCCAACATTGACACCTTCTCCTTCAGCCTGAGTCCCGACCAGCGCGCCCGCATCGACGCGCTCGACGAAGGCGAGGCCGGGCGCACCGGATCGCACCCCGCCACCATGAACCGACTCTGACAACAGGTACGATTAAGACATGGCATCGAAGCTTACCCGCGCCGACCGCGCCATCGTGCGACTCGCCGACGGCACCGTCAAACAGCAGAACCTGCTCACCGGCACAGAGGTGTGGACTGTCCCCGGCCGCGGAAATCGGCCGCTCGCCGCGCCGCGCACCGACTGCACCCCCATCGACCACGAGGCTGACGGGCACTACTGCGCGTTCTGTTCCAAGCGCTACCTGGAGACACCGCCCGAAAAATCGCGCCTCGTACGCCGAGACGACGGCACATGGGAACAGCTCGACGCCCTCCCCGCCGACAAACTCGGGGACACAGTCGCCGAATTTCGGCGTATCCCCAACCTGTTCGAAATCGTCTCCTACAACTACTGGCACCTCAACCACGGGCACATGCCCTCCGAGGCCGACCGCCACCGCATGGCCCGATACCTGGCCTCGGACGTGGGCTACGACCACGTCATGAACGTCGTACGCGCGCGGATGCTGGCCTCGGGCATGAGCGAGGGCGAATTCGCGGCCACCAGCGAGACCGCGCGCCTGCAGGCCGCCAACGGCTTTTTCTCCGGCGGCCACGACCTGATTATCGGCAAGCGCCACTTCATCGACGGGGCAACCGAAGCCCACCAGCTCGCCGGGTCGGGCACCCTCACCCCGGAAGAGCACACCCAGTACACCGCCTACACAGCCCGCTCAATGCACGACCTGTACGGCCTCAACCCCGCCGTGCGCTACGTCGCCACCTTCCAGAACTGGCTGCGCCCTGCCGGCGCCTCCTTCGACCACCTGCACAAGCAGCTGGTCGCCATCGACGACCTCGCCGTTCAAACAGAAGCAGAACTCGAGCGCCTGCGCGCACAGCCCGACATCTACGACCAGATCTTCACGGTCGCCGCCACCCGCAAACTCCTCATCGCCCAAAACGAGCACGCCGTCGCCCTGGCAGGCTTCGGTCATCGCTTCCCCGGCATCGCGATCTGGCCGCTACACTCCCCGCGCAACCCGTGGGAGGTCAGCGACGAGGCAATGGCTGGGATCTCCGACATCCTGCACGCCGCGCACGCGGCGACCGGCGCAGACGTGCCCGCCAACGAAGAGTGGTACCACCGCCCGCCCACCGTCTCGACCCCCATGCGCTGGAGGATCCTGCTCAAGTGGCGCATCTCCACCCTGGCCGGATTCGAGGGCGGCACCCGCATCTACCTCAACACGATCGATCCCTGGAAGGTCGTCGAACGAACCGTGCCACGCCTGCGCGAGCTGCGCGACAAGGGCCTCATCGCCCCCATGCGCATCGGTGACGAGTGCCGCGTCAGCCCCTCCATGCTGCGCGACTAGGGAACGTCTACCCCTCGCACCCCAACGGTCGTACCCCGCCACGGCCTCGTCACCGCGCGCTGATCATCCTCACCGCACACAGTGAAGGGGGACGCGGTACGCCGCGTCCCCCTCACTCACAGGAGAACTGACTACTCCTCGTCGTCATCATCGATCGGGTGACGGGTCCTCGTACGAGGTTCGTCATCCTCATCCTCGTCGGAATCGTCAGCCTGGTTGCTGTTACCGATCCCGGGCGCGCCCGGGTTCACACTCGGCTGGCCCGAAGGCTGGCTCGAAGGCTGACCCGAAGGCTGGCCCGAAGGCTGCTGCGTGGGCGTCTGAGCCGGAGCAGGCTCATCGAGCGCCGCGGTCCACATCGCCAACCACGCACCCTTCGCGTTGAACGACCCCATGGTCTCGTCCGGCACGACGGGACTGCCCGTGATGCCCGAGAACCACTCGGCCTTCGTGTTTGCCGCGAGGACCCCATCGATCGGATAGGCCGCCCCCGTGGTCGCCAAAGAATGCTGCGCTTCCGCACTCTGCAGCCAGGCGATCAAGGACTCAGCGCCGTCCGTTGCGGGCGTCTTCGTTGCCGCCGTGTACATGATGCGCGCGATACACGTCGACGGCAACGCCGTCCCGTACGAATCGGCACCCGTGTTCGTCACGGCAGCCGCAACCAGCGAACGCGGCGCAACCACGAGCGGGTACGAGCCGGACTTGCCCGACGCAGACCCCACGATCTCGGACAGGTAGCCGTCAGACACGTGCCCTCCAGCCGTCCACCCGCCAATAACCGCACCCAGCGAGGGATCGACATGCGGACTCAGCGTCTGGACGAACGAACCCAGGCCCTCACCCGTCTGCGCGGCAGCCTCCTGCAGGAAGGCACGCCCCACCGACGACGAGACAGGATCCGGAACCGCGAGGAGTGTGCGCACGCGAGGAGTACTCAGCTCCTGAAACGACGTGGGCAGCGTGCGCTTATTCGCACTCATCCACGACTTATCCGCGATCACGCACACATCGTCGCGACCGTACGCCACCGCCGCAGGCACACCCGAAATAGAAGTACCCGACAGGGTCACAGTGTCCTGCGGGCCAGACGGAGCAATCGTGCCCGCCTGGCTCGCCTGCTGCGCATCAGCACCATCCAGGCCCAGCACAACATCCGCCCCCGCCCTGGGGAGCGAATCCACCCCATCAATGGGAACGACCGCGACCGAGAAGCCCGTCTCCTCCGTGAAGGCCTGCGCCATCTCAGTAGGCAGCTGCGCACCGCCCACGAGGGCAACCGTCACCGTGTCCGTGCCCGTCCTCGGGCTGGGAGCATCAATCGTGCCCTCAATCCCTTCTTCTTCGATCCCCTGCCCCGGAACAACGGGTGCACCGAAAGGATCTTGGGGGGTACGCGACGACACTGATGGCGTACACGCAGCCAAGGTCGTAGCAGCAACCACAAGGGTTACCAACGCGAATACAGAACGGGCGCGGGCCATAGGGAATCCTTCGGACGAGAACACTTGCCCATAAGCATAAGCCAGTAAGCGCCTGGATCTCGCACGAGAGCGCAGTGTGGGGCATCATGGAAGCACGCGCTGCCGCGCAGGGACAACCAACCCACGCCAGGAGACACACATGGATTCCGCCACCATCGACAAGCTCGCCACGACCGCTGTCATCGCCGGAGCCGCTTTCGCGGCCTCCAAGATTTTCGAATTCGGCTGGAAAGCCGTCACAAAGCGCCCGATCCCCTCCGAAGACTCGGATGACGTCACCCTGGCCTCGCTGGTGCTCTTCGCCGCAAGCACCGCGGCCGTCGCCGCCGTCGCCCAACGCTACGCCTACAAGGGCTCCCAGAAGTACCTGGCCCCCAAGATCATCGCACGCTTCGGCGCCCCGCAGATCGAGGCCTAAAACCCGGCGCCACCCCTCCCCACCCGGAACACCCTCTCCCTGCCACTCACACGAGCGGCAGGAAGGGACCCAGGTCCGTACGCTCCCCCGACGCGCTCACCAGGGAGGCAGCCACGGCCTCGTCCCACGTGAGCAGGCCGCACGCCAGCGACAGCCACGTGCGCGCGTCCGTCTCCACGACGGCGGGCGGTGTACCACGCCGGTGCGTGGTCCCCGGAAGAATCTGCACCGCACCCGCAGGAGGCACGCGCACCTCGACAGAACGGCCCGGATGCAGGGAACCCAACTCCTCGAGGGTGAAACGCACAGCCGTCAGCACGACAGCGCGGGGCGCGTCCTCGCCGCGTTCACACGAGCCACGCCAAGCGCGCAGCGCCTCCATTCCCGAAGCGGGATCAATGCGTCGTTTCACCATACGTCGATTCTACGTGCGCCACGCTTCCCACGTGGGCGTGCATTCCAACCGCCCAGTCAGGCACAATTGAGTGGATCATCCCCTACCGAGAGGCCACCCGTGAGTGACATCGCATCCCTCGTGACGCTGCGCTCGATCCTCGACATCGAGATCGCACGCACCTACCAGTGGGATGCCGCGACGATCATCACCGTCTCCGGCGTTGATCGCGCCGGCGACCTGACAACCCGCATCGTCGAATACCCCGGGGCGCTCGTCGACATCGCCGCCGAAGGCTTCTCACCCCACTCGGCCGCCGGACACGCACTCTCCCACGAACTCCACGACGCCATACAACGACGGGTGCGCCTATGGCTCGCCGTCATCCCCAGCGACCAACTGCCGCGCCTACGCGACGCCCTGGGTGCCGATCTCATTCACGAGGCCGGGGCACCCTCCGGCGGACGCACGCCCATCGCGCTCTCCCCCCTAGCGCTGCTGGAAGCTTGGGCGGCCGGCACAGACGAACAACGCGAGTTCATGCGCGTTTCCATGGCCGGACTCGATACGCTCTCAACCGCGTCACACGCCACCCGCGCCGCCCGAGCAGTCGGCGCCTCCATCATCGAGCGCACGGCCTTCCTCAAGCTGTGCCGCAACCCGAAGTTCATCGCCTACGTCGTCGTCTTCGTCTACTCCATGGCGCGCGCCGTGCCCGTCATGTTCGTCCCCCACTTCCGGGGCGACTGGCGTATCCTCTGGCTCATCGACGTCATCACCGCTATCCCCTACACGTGGGGCCTCATCGAGATGGTCGCCGGGCAGAAACTGTGGCACCGCATCGTCGGTGCCGCCACCGCCGCCGTCACCTTCCTGGCACCCTACGTGTACTTCCTCGTGTACGGGCGTCACGCTCCCGCAAGCATCTGGGTCGCAATCGCCTGCATTTTCTTCGGCGGCATCTTCCTCGAAGTATTCCGCTACCAGCGCGACCGTGCCGTTAAGAAGGGCCTCGCGGGACTCCTGTAGCCACACCGCCCCTCCTCCCGGTACCCGAGGGCGGCGGCCCGCCTCCCCAGCTACTCTCCGTGCCCGAGGGCGGCAGCCCGCCTCCCCGACTGCTCTCCGTGCCCGAGGGCGGCGGCCCGCCCGCTCGCCGTCCGCGCTGCGAGCCTTCGGCTCGGCGCGTCGGCTCGAAGCCCGGCCAGGCCCTGCCGCCGCCCACGGGCACCGCAGCCAGGCTCTGCCGCCGCGGGTCTTACACCGCGCCGTCGACACATTGTTATGGTTCTGAAACCTTGCCAGCATGCACTCAGGAGGGCCTGTATCGTGCCTGTGCTTGAACGTGTTTCGTGCTGTTTCGTCGTGGATGGGTAAAGAATAAGTTGCCTGCGGCAATACAACTCTTGAGAATTTGTCCTAAAGACCTACCGCATGCTCACAAAGATTTGGCATACTGTGGAGCGGAAATAACCCGTAACACCAGGAGCCATCGTGCCCGACCAATCTGTCACCGCCTCACATGAGCAGGACGCGGCCTCGGCCTCGTCTTCGACCAAGAAACCCAGCCTCGGCCGCGTTATCGCCGCGTGGGGGGTGCACCTGTTCACCATCTCCGGCCTCGTGTGGGCCACGCTCGCTCTGTTCGCGATCCTCGACAACGACACCCCCATGATGTGGCTGTGGTTCGTCATCGCCCTGATCGTGGACGGCGTCGACGGCACCCTCGCTCGTAAAGTCGGCGTCCGTGAGGTCATCCCGTGGTTTGATGGCGGAGTTGTCGACAATCTCGTCGACTACCTGACGTGGACGTTCCTGCCTGCCCTGTTCATGGCGCTGCACCTGCCGTTTGGTGCCCAGCCGATGCCGGTCATCATGATGATCGTCGTCATCGTGTCCTCGCTGTTCTGCTACGCGAACGACGGCGAGAAATCCAACGACAACTACTTCGTGGGCTTCCCCGCGGCGTGGAACTGCGTCGCAATCGTTATGTATGTGCTCCAGACCCCCGCCTGGGTCAACATTGCGGCGACGATCTTCCTGGCGATCATGACGCTCGTGCCGCTGCACTACACGCACCCTGCGCGCGTGAAGCGCTTCCAGATCCCCAACATCATTGGTGCGGCTGCCTGGATCGTCGCGTGTGCGTATATGGTGGTCGCCTACCCGGTCCAGCCCTTGTGGGCTCTGATCCTTTTCTGGATTGGCGGCGGCTGGTTCCTGATCGCCGGCTTCATCCGCACGGCGACCGGCGAGGACAAGTAGTCTTTGCGCCACGATCACAGATCAACACCCCCGGGCCTCGTGCTCGGGGGTGTTTGCTATGCGATCCGCTTTCGGTGCCTGCGGTGCCTGAGGGTGGCGACGAGGCGTGGGCGTGTTTGTGGTGACCGTGCAGTGCGCGGGAGGCTGCGGTGTCCGGGGGCGGCGACGAGGCCTGGGTGGGTGGTGTGGCGCTCCTTCGGCATGCGGGAGGCTGCGGTGCCTGAGGGTGGCGACGAGGCGTGGGCGTGTTTGGTGGTGACCATGCAGCACGCGGGAGGCTGCGGTGCCTGAGGGCGGCGGCAGGGCCTGGCCGGGCTTCGAGCCGACG
>ERZ772909.490-NODE-490-length-24671-cov-6.943330_pt1 | contig 24671 bp, 23 predicted proteins | sample MGYA00511137_ERZ772909 | MGnify/ENA primary metagenome ERZ772909 (study PRJEB29015, sample SAMEA2738095) | human oral metagenome | biome: human oral; feature: human-associated habitat; material: saliva | place: China | collected 2270 ... | reverse complement strand
ATACAGACCAAAGCAAACGCCCCGAACCTCAACCACTGGAACACCTACCATTTGCACACGCTGGATTGATACAGACAACTGGAACACCCACACTGGAACGCCTACCATTTGCCCTGTTGGATTGGATACAGACAAAAGCAACGCCTACACTGGAACACCTACCATTTGCCCTGTTGGATTGGATACAGACCAAAGCAAACGCCCGCACTGGAACGCTTAATATTTGCACCTGCTGAACTGGATACAGACAACTGGAACGCTTACCATTTGCCCCGTTGGATTAGATACAGACCAAAGCAAACGCCCGCACTGGAACGCTTAATATTTGCACCTGCTGGATTGGATACAGACAACTGGAACGCTTACTATTTGCCCTGTTGGATTGGATACAGACAACTGGAACGCTTACTATTTACACCCGTTGGATTGGATACAGACCAAAGCAAACGCCCCGAACCTCAACCACTGGAACACCTACCATTTGCCCGACAATAGGAAAAAGGTAAAATAAAGCCCCTACCATTTGGCGGGGGCGTTTTAATTTTCATTTAATAAGTATTTAAGTAATATTTAATTAACTCTAAAAATTGATTGCTTTTATTTCGTTCTCTATGGTCATATCCATTATATGCCCGTATATTTGGGTAGTGCTTATTTTCTTATGCCCTAAAATCTTTTGCACTACGGACATATTAGCACCCTTATAAAGTAAATAGGTAGCCGTTGTATGCCGTGCCGTGTGGAATGTAATATTTTTGCGTATTCCTGCAAGTTTGGAAAGCGTTTTTAATTCTCTGTTAAGGTGCTGATTAGTGAGATACTGGAAACACTGGGGGCGGGTTAAATCCCAATGTTTTTTAATAATATCTAACGCTTTACCGTTGAATATAGCGTATATAGGTATTTTTACCATTTCCCCCGTTTTGTCGGTTTCTTTTATTAGCCACTCGTTGCCGTTCTGTATTACGATATTCATTTTTTCTAAACTCATTACATCGGAATACCTTAACCCCGTATAGACCGAAAATAAAAATAATTCTTTGATATACTGATATTTGTCATATTCTCCGTATAACCTCAACGCCTCTATTTTCTCTATTTCGTGGGGCGTTAGATAGGTTTTTTCGGTTTCTTTTAGGGTAAATTTGAACTTACGAAACGGGTATTTATCCACGCTTATAAGTTCTTTATTTATGGCTAAATTTACATAAGTTTTAATATCCTTAAAATATTTCCAAATGGTATTATCCGAAAGCGATTTTTTACCTCCCTTTACTGGGGTGGTTTGCCTCCTACAAAAACGCTCAAAATCGTGCAGAAACTCAAAAGTAATACCGCTAAAATCTATATTTTTTCTAAACTGGCTAAGGCGTTTAAGCGTTGCCCGTTGGCTTTTTCGGGTTGCCTCCGTGTTTTTAGAGTGGGTTATTTCATACTCCATAAACTCGTTAAAATTGCTATAAATAGGGACTTTATAAAGGTTATCAAACATTGAAAGGCTGAACGGCTTTTTTGCATTCAAAAAAGATAGTTAGTATTCCTCAAACTCCGTAATGATTTAGCTAATTCTTTGATTTAGTTTTATAGCGTTGGGGTGCGTGTTTTTTACTCGTTTTTGGGTATTGTCCCAGTCGTTGGGCGAAACTTTAATTTTGGTATCAAAAAAGCGTCTTTTACGATTTAATAAACATTCTATTTGTACGGGTGCTAATCCTTGTTTATTGAGTTTGTTTTTTCTGTTAAACCTAACAGAATAGCGTGTTTTATCCATTTAGTAGTAATTTATTAGCACAAAATTAAACTAAAATTTGTCTAAAAAACGGGTATCTTTTGGGTATCACAAAAACGCAAAAAAATAAGTAAAATAATGTTTCAGAAAAACACAAAAGCACTGATAACGAACAAAATAACAAAAAAAGCCCTCCAAATTGGGGGCTTTTCGTGGTTTCTCCAGGAATCGAACCAGGGACACACGGATTTTCAGTCCGTTGCTCTACCAACTGAGCTAAGAAACCTTTTTATTTTTTGGTGGTGCAAATATATAAACTTTTATTAAACCCTGCAAATTTTACATCATTTTTTTTACAATATTTATAATACTATGCTGATTTTCAGTAATTTTATTTTAACAAAACTTATATTTATCCATCCTTTTTAGTTCTATTTTATCCTAAAAAATATTGATAAAATTATTTACTACACTATTTTATCGATATTTACAATAAATTTAAAATCATTTTTTATAAAAAAAATTTGTTTTTATACAATATTAAGATTAAATTTGCATATCTAATAAAAAGGAAATTCTTATGTCAACTTATGTAGTTGTTGGTCTTCAATATGGAGACGAAGGTAAAGGAAAAATTACCGATGTTTTATCTGCAAAATCGGACTATGTAGTTCGTTTTCAGGGAGGTGATAACGCTGGACATACCGTGTATGTAGGCGATGAAAAATTTGTATTACACTTGCTACCTTCGGGAGTACTTCAATGTAAAGGTAAATGCGTGATAGCTAATGGTGTAGTAGTTAATCCAAAAGCTTTTATTCACGAAATTGAAGAAATTGAAAAACGCGGATTAAAAACAGACCATATCTTCATTAGTAGAAGAGCTCATGTTATTATGCCTTATCATATTCTATTAGATACCTATCGAGAAGAGGAAGAAGGAGGAACGCAAATTGGGACTACTAAAAAAGGGATAGGTCCCTGCTACGAAGACAAAATCGCTCGTGTGGGTATCCGAATGATTGACCTACTGAACCCAGAAATTCTAAGAGAAAAAATTGAAAAAAATCTCAAGGTAAAAAATGCCTTATTTGAAAAATATTATGGTAAGCCCGCCCTCAACATAGATGAGGTGTATCGTGAGTTCTTAGAGATTGGCCAGCAATTGAAAAATCGAATTGTAGATACCGAATTAGAGCTTAATGAAGCTATAAAAGAAGGAAAAAATATTCTCTTTGAAGGGGCTCAAGCACTTATGCTTGATATAGACTTTGGAACCTATCCGTTCGTAACATCTTCTTCGCCATCTACGGGAGGTGTTTGCACAGGAGCTGGAATACCTCCGACGAGCCTACAAAACTTAATAGGAGTGGCAAAAGCCTATTGTACAAGAGTAGGAAATGGACCTTTTCCATCAGAACTAAACGATGAGTTGGGAGAGAAAATCCGCCAAGTAGGACACGAGTTCGGAGCGACTACAGGAAGACCAAGAAGAACAGGTTGGCTTGATTTAGTTTCCTTGAAACATGCTTGTATGATTAATGGTATCAATAATTTAGTTATCACAAAACTTGATGTACTCACAGGAATTAAAAACCTAAAAATCGTTACAAAATACAAAACAGAAGATAATAAAATCATTGATTACTTTACCTCATCTACTACAAAATTATATGATTACGAACCTATATATGAGGTATTAGATGGTTGGGACGAAGATATTACAAAAGCACGTTCCTACGAAGAGTTACCTGAAAATGCTAAAAAGTATATTGAGTTCATAGAAAATTATTTGGGTATCAATGTCTATTTGGTATCCGTAGGCCCAGAAAGAAGTCAAAATATTATCCGTAAGGACTTATTTTAATAATTATTATAAAGGTTATAGATTAATTTCTTTAACCTTTTTATTTTAAAAATATGATTAACCAAGAGAAATTAACCAAACTTATTTTAGAACAACAAACTTATCTAAAAACAAGTTTAAACAAAAGAAAATCAGAAAGTTTCATAGATAACCTTTTTCAATTTTTGTTTAATTTAGAAACCAATATATGTCAATGTTCCTATGAAATTGAACAGAAATTAAGATTTATGAATATTGAACTCTCGGAAATTTTATTTATCTATCTTAGAGACTCTCAAAAAGCGAATTATGAGACTTGTAGATTTTTTGAATCTGTAGAGGATATATACTTAAAGCTAATTTCTGATGCTAAGGCAATGTTAGAAAACGACCCAGCAGCACAAAATTTGGAGGAAGTATATACGGCCTACCCAGGATTTTATGCTATTGCTATCCATAGATTGGCCCACCAAATGTGGAAACAAGATTTGAAGTTATTGGCTCGCGTATGGTCAGAATATGCCCACAGCAAAACGGGGATAGACATACACCCCGCAGCACAGATTGGCGATAATTTTTGTATAGACCATGGCACAGGAATTGTGGTTGGCGAAACTTGTATCATCGGAAAAAATGTAAAAATATATCAAGGAGTTACTTTGGGAGCATTATCCGTATCCAAAGATAAAGCAAACCACAATAGACACCCAAAAATCGAAGATAATGTAGTAATCTATTCTGGTGCTACAATTTTAGGGGGTGATACCATTATCGGACATGATAGTATTATTGGCGGAAATGTATGGCTTACGGAAAGTATTGAGCCATACACGCGAATCTACTACAAAAGTGAAATGATTGTAAAACAAAAAAAATTGGAAAATAATCCTATTTTTTTTGATATTTAACAATAAAAGTCTCCTAGGAAGGAGACTTTTTTCTTATTACTCTCTTAATCCAGCTTTATAGGTAAATTCTTCAGCAATACCTCTTAGCCAAACCGCTACATCCTCTTCATTAGTTGCTCTTTCGTAAGTATCTGCTAATGATGACAATATCTGATGATAAAACATTTTCATATGATTTATCTGCATATCCTTTGTCCAAAGGTCAATACGAAGCGTTTCTCTCGCCTTTTCGTCCCAAAGAGAAATCATTGTTGCCTTCACCTCATTTTTCTCCTCCCCATTATCTTTAGCATTCCAAAATAATTTTTCTGGTATATGATTTTCATCCAGCTCTACTTCAATAGATATATTTGTCTTTTTCATTTATATTATTATTTAAATTTAGGATTATATTTTGATTTATTAAAAATTTCTTTACTACTTAATTGAATAAAATCTACCAATTTTTCCTCTTTATTGTTTTTAAAATATTCCTCACAAATTCGTTTACCTATAAATACTCCAACCTGTGCAGAGGATTCTTGGTCTATTTCTGTATAAAATTTTGAAAATGGTCCTAAGGCAATAAATCTCTCCACCAATTGGGAATCATCACTAAATAACAAATCCTTTTCCACGAAATAATTCCAAATATTTGGCTCGTTTGCGATACACCAATCATACTCTTTTTTAGTAAATCCTATTTTCAAATCATCGGTTTCAGTCGGTAAAAAGGCATCTTGCAAAATTTGCAGTTTTCCTTGATATATCATTTGTTCCAAAAAGTTAGGATTATCAGATCTTCGATTCACAATATTTTCAGAAATCACCATTGATATTTTTGGAATTAGATTTTTCTGATTCATCGTTTTAAGATAATAATCCTCCAATCCTTGATAATTTTTATCCTTTTCACCTAAAAATCCCGTAATATCAATAAATAGTAAATTTTCTTTACTTCGGTAAAACACAGGATCTATAACTCCCTGAAATGCTGACGAATACAAATATACCTTCGGCACTTGAAATTCTGGAAAATAATACTGAATATGTAAAAATAATTTCTCTAAATTCTTTTTTAATTGACTTTCATCTAATTTAGATATTGCCATTTTATAAATTTGAGCCTCATCTTTGGAATTTCTCCTTTTTACGAAAATATCATCAGACATATTCCCTTTAAACCACGGATATTTTTTTTCAAAATCCGTTAAAGGGATATTCAAATCATAGAATTCTTTAGAAATATCAATAATATCTACTTTTGGAACAGATTTTTTTATTTCTATTTCCCACAAATTGCCGTCATTTTTTTTACAATTTTGGAAAGATAAACATCCGATAAGCAGTAATATTGTTGTCTTAAAAAATTTCATTGCTATTTTGTTTCGTGAGCAAAAATATAAAATTTAATATTCATAAAAAACTACAACTCTCGACGGAGCCTTGCAACGGGAATATTCAATTGCTCCCTATATTTTGCAATTGTTCTCCTAGCGATATTGTATCCTTTTTCTTTCAAAATATTTACCAAATTATCATCAGTCAAAGGCTTTGTTTTATCCTCGTTATCAATAATTTCCATCAACGATCGCTTTATTTCCTTAGTAGAAATTTCCTCACCTTCTTCATTTAGAAAACCATCAGAAAACAAATCTCGGAGGTGAATAATCCCGTTTGGAGTATCAGCATACTTACTCTTTACGACACGCGAAATAGTAGAAATATCAAATCCGGTTTTATCTGCTATATCCTTCAAAATCATTGGCTTGAGAACTCTTTCGTCATTATTTACAAAATACTCTTTTTGGATTTCTATAATAGCATTAATAGTCTTCATTAAGGTATCTTGTCTTTGATTAACAGCATCTATAAACCATTTCGCAGAATCCAACTTTTGTTTAATAAACAAAGCAGTTTGTTTGTGTTCGCCATTTTTGTCATTAGAATAATTTTGCAAAATAGCTTGATATTCTGGCGACACTTTCAACTCTGGAGCATTTTTACTATTAAGTAAAGCCTTCACTTCATAATTTTTATCTGGATGTTCCTCTACGATAATAGTAAAGTCTGGTATAATATCTTGATTAATATCAAGAGTCTCAGTATCAAAATTTCCACCAACTTTTGGATCTAATTTAGCAATCTCATTCAGTACATTTTTCAGCATTATCTCATCTATATCGTATCGGTTCATTATTTTCTCGTAATGGCGATTGATAATAGCATCGTAGTTATTTCTGAGAATTTCTGCAGTAAGGCCAACAATTGGGTCTCTACTGACTTTCGTCTCTATTTGTAACAAAAGACATTCCTGCAAATTTCTTGCTCCAACTCCCACAGGATCGAGTTTTTGGATATAATTTTCTAATATATTTTTTACTTTATCCTCCGTAGTATATAATCCCTGCATAAAGGCCATATCATCTACGATAGATTTTATATCACGCCTAAGGTATCCATCGGCAGGGTCGAGACTTCCTATAAGATACTGGGCGATCCGTAGATCTTCACCCTCCAGATGAGTCATTTGAATTTGCTCCATCAAATAATCATAAAGCGTTTGTTTTTCAACAATTACATTTTGGCTATCATAGGTTTCGTCGTCAGGAGAATAGTTTGCAGTACTAGTTTTATAAGTAGGCTCTTCATCAAACAAATAATCTTCCACATCAAAATCTGTGCTATCTTCATTATTCTCAAACTCATCATAAGAATCCTCATTGAATGTTTCAGAAACTATTTCTATAGCAGGATTTTCTTCAATTTCTTTTTGAAGATTTTGCTCAAATTCTATGGTGGATAGTTGTATCAGCCTCATCAATTGGATTTGCTGAGGAGCCATTTTTTGAGACAATTTCAACCGAAGATTTTGTTTAATCATAATAGAATATAATGTGTATCTTGTTATAGATTTATCCGTGAAGGATTTTCCAAATAGCATCTTTCAGTTCCATAAGCCCCTCTTGAGTTACCCCTGAAAAGAACAAAGGCTTTTTATTTTCAGGAAACTCTGCCGAAATTTCTTTTTTAAGTTCATCGTCCAATAAATCTGCCTTAGAAATAGAGATTATATAATCTTTATCCAATAACTCGGGATTATACTCTTGGAGTTCTTTTTCTAATATTTTAAACTCTTGATAATGGCTTTCGGAATCGGCAGGAATCAAAAATAATAATACTGAATTTCGCTCAATATGTCGTAAAAACCTATGTCCCAAACCTCTACCCTCAGCTGCTCCCTCTATAATACCTGGTATATCAGCCATCACAAAGGATTTGTAATTTCTATAATTTACTATACCTAAATTCGGCGTAAGTGTCGTAAAGGCATAATCCGCAATCTTTGGCTTCGCCTCAGAAACTACGGAAAGTAGCGTAGATTTTCCAGCATTTGGGAAGCCCACAAGTCCCACATCCGCCAATACCTTTAGTTCAAAAATAATATACCCCTCCTCACCTGGAAGACCTGGTTGGGCATAACGAGGCGTCTGGTTAGTAGCCGATTTGAAATGCTCATTCCCCAAACCACCTTTTCCACCGTGCATTAAGATAATTTCTTGTCCATCCTCCAAAATCTCTCCTAAAATCTCTCCTTCGACATTTTTGGCAACAGTCCCAATCGGTACCTCTATATAGACATCGGCACCATCGGCACCAGTCAGCTGGCTTTTACCACCATTTTCTCCTCTTTCAGCCTTAATATGTCGTGTATATCTCAATGGAAGCAAGGTCCATTCGTGAGCATTTCCTCTCATTATAATATGACCTCCTCTACCTCCGTCTCCACCATCTGGACCACCTTTTGGAATGTATTTTTCTCTACGAAGGTGAGCTGAACCTGCTCCCCCATGTCCTGATTGACAATGTATTTTTATATAATCTACAAAATTTGACATACATATTTATTATAATACCTAAAACTTAATATTTTCCCTACAAAACTGCATTGAACATTATTAAATTCCTTAGTTTAGTGCAAATATAGAAATTTATACTTCAATTCTAAAAGATTAGCCTCTTTTTCCAAGAAATCATTGCTCCAAAACGATAGCCAAGCAATAATCTTCCACCTCCTCGATACGAGCTACAAAAAAATCTTCAAAATCTACACCATACACACTACATTGTATTTCAGTTGTTTGTTCATCAAACGATGCTATTTTATAGTGATTTTTAAACGAATGTAATTTAGATTTATGAATTTTATAAAGCCCCTCCTTTATTGCCCACAATCTGGTAAAATATTCCATTTCCCAACTCTCTGGTACCAATTTCGTCTCATCTGGATGAGCGAATTTATCTTTCAAATTCAATATTCTCTGATTTATCTTTTCAATATCTATTCCTATTTTTTTCTTAGAAATTCCTAATACCGAAAATGGAAAAGAATGAGTAATAGATATCTCAAAATCCCTCGGATAAAGATATGGTATTTTATCTTGATAGTATATTTTATATTTTGGAAATTTAGTTTTCAGTAACTTACGAACCATCAATACCTCTAATAATTTTAACTGAGAATACCCCTCTACTTTTGGGAAATTTTCTAATTCCAATAGTTCCTCCTTTATGAATACCTCGCCGTCTTCATATTTCCAAATAAAAATCTGATAGTCCTTTTCTAAAAATTCTCTATATACGGGCATTTAAAACTTTCTACAAAAATAGAAAAATTAGTATAATCAACAAATATAATTCGAATACTTGGTGTTCTCAAACTCATACTTTATATGGGACTTTTAATTTTTTTATCTAAAATAAGTTTGATTTTATTAAAATTTATTACTTTTGCAAGAAAATTTTTTATTATATGTTGAATATCACTCTTCCAGACGGAAGCATCAAAGAATTCGAAGGGCAAGTTACTCCCCTCGAAGTGGCAAAGTCTATTAGTGATGGACTTGCGAGAAATACTATTTCTGCTATCGTGGATGGCAAACAAGTTGAGGTTGATACCCCTATCACGACAGATGCCACGGTTCAGTTGCTTACTTGGAATGATGATTTGGGTAAAAAGGCCTTTTGGCACTCCTCCGCTCACCTTTTAGCACAAGCAATTTTGGAATTTTACCCCAATGCAAAACTTACAATAGGACCAGCTATCGAAAATGGGTTCTATTATGATGTAGATTTTGGTTCAGAAACGCTATCTGAAAAAGATTTTGAGAAAATTGAGAAAAAAATCCTTGAAAACGCCAAAAAGAACTCTACTTTCAGTACTAGAAATGTTTCAAAGGAAGAGGCTTTAAAAGAATATGCCAGCAATCCTTTCAAAACTGAACTCATTGAAAATCTCAGTGATGGAGAGATAACATTCGTTACTCACGATAATTTCACAGACCTCTGTCGTGGTGGGCATATCCCAAATACAGGTATCGTGAAGGCAGTAAAAATTCTAAATGCAGCAGGAGCTTATTGGCGAGGTAATGAAAAAAATCCTCAACTAACAAGGGTCTATGCCATATCTTTCCCAAAACAAAAGGAACTTACTGAATATTTAGAAAGATTAGAAGAAGCCAAAAGACGAGACCACAGAAAGTTAGGTAAAGAATTGGGTATCTATGCTTTCTCCGAAAGAGTGGGTGCTGGGCTACCTTTATGGTTACCTAAAGGAACTGCTTTGAGAAAAAAATTAGAAAATTTTCTCTCTGCCGCTCAAAAAAAGGCAGGATATGAATTCGTTATGACCCCTCATATCGGTAGTATCGACCTCTATAAAACTTCTGGACATTATGAGAAATATGGAGCTGATTCTTTCCAATCCATAAAAACACCTCATCAAGGAGAGGAATTCTTGTTGAAACCAATGAACTGCCCGCACCACTGCGAAATATATAAAACACATCAATGGTCCTACAAAGACCTTCCAAAACGATATGCAGAATTTGGAACCGTATATAGATATGAGCAAAGTGGTGAGCTACACGGACTGACTAGGGTTCGTGGATTTACTCAAGATGACGCTCACTTATTCTGTACCCCAGACCAGATTCTTACTGAATTTGAAGGAGTAATAGACTTGGTTATGTATGTTTTCAAATCTCTTGGTTTTGAAGATTTCACAGCACAAGTTTCCCTCCGAGATAAAGAAAATAAAGATAAATATATCGGTAGTGAAGAAAATTGGGAAAAAGCAGAAAATGCCATCATTGAAGCCGCTAAAAATAAAGGGCTAAACACTGTTGTAGAGTATGGAGAGGCCGCATTCTATGGTCCAAAATTAGACTTTATGGTAAAAGATGCCTTGGGTAGAAGCTGGCAATTAGGAACTATCCAAGTGGATTACAACCTACCTGAAAGATTTGATTTGTGGTACATCGGTAGCGATAATGACAAACATAGACCTGTGATGATTCACAGAGCTCCATTTGGCTCTATGGAGAGATTTATTGCTATTTTATTAGAAAATACTGCAGGTGATTTTCCTCTTTGGCTTAGCCCAGAGCAGTTTATTGTATTGCCAATTTCCGAAAAATATGTAGATTATGCCAAAAAAGTTGCTCATTTATTAGAAAATAACGATATTAGCGGTCTGATAGATGATAGAAACGAAAAAACTGGTAAGAAAATTCGCGATGCTGAGTTAAAGAAAATCCCTTTTATGCTCGTTGTAGGAGAAAACGAAGAGAAAGAGCAAACTATCTCCGTAAGAAGGCGAGGTGAAGGAGATTTAGGAGTGATGAAACTCGATGAGTTCATTGCTTATTTCAAAAAAGTATCCGATACTGGTTTCGAATTTGGTATATAAATTAGTCATTAACTTTAAAATTATAAAGCCATAGCACTTAAAAAGAAAACCCCAAAAGTTCCTGTGCGTCGCCAACAAGAAGAGGCACACTTGATAAACGATAAGATTCGTGTAAAGGAACTTCGTCTCGTAGGAGACAATGTAGAGCAAGGAGTATATCCTTTGGCAAAGGCCAAAGAACTTGCAGAGGAATTAGAATTGGATTTGGTTGTCATCTCCGATAAAGCAGAGCCTTTCATTGCTCGTATTATGGATTATAAAAAATTCTTATACGAACAAAAGAAAAAGCAAAAGGAACTGAAAGCCAAACAAGTAAAAGTAGTTGTAAAAGAGATTCGTTTTGGCCCTCAGACTGACGAACACGACTACGAATTTAAGAAAAAACACGCCGAAAAATTCTTAGAAGAAGGAGCAAAGCTAAAAACTTATGTTTTCTTCAAAGGGCGTTCTATCATTTTCAAAGACCAAGGAGAAATCCTCTTACTGAAACTTGCACAAGAATTAGAGCATGTAGGTAAGGTGGATCAACTACCAAAATTGGAGGGTAAGAGAATGATTATGATGATGAGTCCTAAAAAAACAAAATAGGATTAAGTGGGGTTGTAACTTTTTTGCAACCCTATTTTTTTCATTATTATACATTAAAATAAAATATATTTATTACCTTTGGAAAACTAAAAAAAAATAAAAATGGCAAAAATAACTTTTGGCGGAAATGAAGCCAACACATCAGGAGAACTTCCAGCAGTGGGAACTCAATTATTAGATTTTGAATTAGTAGCAACAGATTTATCAGAGAAAAGATTATCTGACTTTGCGGGGAAAAGAAAAATCCTAAATATCTTCCCAAGTATTGACACAGGTGTATGCCAAGCATCAGCAAGAAAATTCAATGAAGAGGCTACAAAATTAGAAAATACGGTAGTCATCAACATTGCAAAAGATTTACCTTTCGCTATGGGACGTTTTTGTGCTTCGGAGGGACTTAACAATATTGATAATTTATCGGATTTCAGAGGTGGCTTCGGTGAAAAATACGGAGTAACTTTGTTGGACACACCGTTGAAAGGCTTATTAACCAGAGCGGTAGTAGTAGCTGATGAGAATGATAAAATTCTCTACACAGAGCTTGTTGCTGAGATTAAAGATGAGCCAAACTACGAAAAAGCTCTTAGCGTTTTAAAATAAAATTATTTTTATAATTTTTAAAATTAAACATTGAAAAGATAATCACCAAAGCAAAATATCTAAAAAACTCACTATTATAGTGAGTTTTCTTTTATATACCCTATTATTAAGGAACTGATTTATAGATACATATTTATATCGTGTTTATCAGCGCGAATGAACCACTAGTTATCTAATGAAGCTCTCTCTAAGAGTCTATCTCTGCTATTGAATTTGAGGAAGTCGTTTTGATTGACTTCTTCGGTAGGAGCAGTCCTGAGTTTCCCCTTTTCATCGATGTTTGAAACCACGGAAAGTTTACCTACTTCCACCTCATTTTTGACCTCCGTATGGTCTTCCAAGACCAGCATATAATCGTATGTGTGATTGTTGTCCATATTGATGCTATTAGTTTGATATATAGTATTCTATACAGTAAAAACAAGGATTATAAGGGGGTACTCCAACGAGCGATGATAAGTTGGAAAAACGAAAAATAGTTAAAGAATTATTCGTCAAACTCATTTCTTATTCTTATCTTTGTAGAGTAAATACAAAAATTAAAAAGAAAAATCACCTTATGGCTGTGATAAATAGATTAAAATCTATATTAGCTGAAAAACAATTAACCGGAAAATGGCTAGCAGAGCACATAGGTAAATCGGAAAACACCATTTCTAAATGGTGCTCAAATAAAGGACAACCATCGTTGGAAAACCTCGTTGAGATAGCTAAAATACTTGAGATTGATGTAAGAGATCTCATTAAGCCTACATAATAAACTATATAAAAACACCTTCCTTCATGAGACAACCTAAGATTTCCTGGCCCCAAGCCAAATATATAGCGACAGACCTCGTTCGTAGAAAAGCAAGTGCTGATTTAGATTCATTCACTCAGACCTTACAAGATGCTCGTGTCGATCTAAACCCGCATCAAGTAGAAAGCGCACTTTTCGCCTTTCGTTCTCCTCTCTCTGGTGGAGCCCTTTTAGCTGACGAAGTTGGACTAGGTAAAACCATAGAAGCTGGAATCATATTGTCTCAAAAGTGGGCAGAGCGTAAAAGACGTTTGCTTATAATTGCCCCAGCTAATCTTCGCAAACAATGGGTAGAGGAGTTGGAGGAAAAGTTTTACCTACCAGCCTTTATCCTAGAAAAGAAGGTGATGGCTCAGTTTTTAGAGCAGAAAACGGGGGGGAATCCATTTGAATCGGATCGTATTATCGTATGTTCCTATGATTTTGCTCGTCGCCAAGAGCGCTATCTAAGACTCGCTCAATTGGATTTAGTTGTGCTAGATGAGGCCCATCGCCTACGCAATGTTTATCGTACAGACAACCAAACAGGGAATATTTTGAGAAATGCTCTTCTTGGGAAGAAGAAGATCTTGCTCACCGCTACTCCCCTTCAAAATAGTCTATTGGAGCTTTATGGACTGACAAGTTTTATTGATGAATATACTTTTGGAGATCTCAAAAGCTTTAAGTCTAGGTATAGTGGAACACTCTCAGAAACAGATTTCGCTCAACTCAAAAAACGTTTAACTCCCATTTGCCATCGCACTTTGCGCAGGCAGGTATTGGAATATATTCGCTATACCTCACGTATTCCAATGCTCCATGAGTTCTATCCGAGTGCAGAGGAAACCGAACTATATAATTTGGTCACAGAATTTCTTTCAAGAAATCGATTGATCTCCATACGCAGCAGCCAACGTTCTCTGACGACACTTGTTTTAAGAAAACTATTGGCTTCTTCTACTTTTGCCATAGGAGGCACACTACAGACTATTATTGATCGTATCGATACACAAGTAGAGCCAGAAGAAAGTGCGACAGCATTTGAGGATTATGAGGATTGGGAAAACATGATTGATGAAATACCCGATGCTGATGAAAATTGGAGAAAGCAGCAGGAACCTCTTAGTCCAGAAGACTTGAAATTATTGGAAGAAGAGCGTGGGTGGTTGCAACGTTGTAGAGAGTTGGCAGAGACCATTTCGAGTAATAGTAAGGCAGAACAACTTTTAGTAGCCCTTGAAAGTGGATTTACGAAACTTGCCGAACTTGGTGCCAATCGAAAAGCACTTATATTCACTGAGAGCCGCCGTACACAAGAATTCTTATATAGATTGCTATCAGAGAGAGGCTACCAGGGAGAGGTAATGACCTTTAGTGGTACAAATAATGACGCTCGTAGCAACAAAATTCTAAAATTGTGGCGAGAGGCGAATAAAGATACAGGCTTAGTGACAGGGGTAAAGGAGGCAGATATGCGTGCTGCCTTGGTCGATGAGTTTCGTCATCGAGCTACTATTATGATTGCCACGGAAGCTGCGGCCGAAGGAATCAATCTACAATTTTGTTCTCTTGTGGTCAATTACGACCTTCCTTGGAATCCCCAACGCATTGAACAGCGTATCGGTCGCTGTCATCGTTATGGACAGAAGCATGATGTTGTGGTTATTAATTTTCTTAACAAAACTAATGCAGCCGATCGTCGTGTCTACGAGTTGTTGGATGAAAAATTTCAACTTTTTAATGGCATTTTCGGAGCAAGTGATGAAGTCTTGGGCAGTATAAGTTCTGGTACAGACTTTGAGCAACGCATCGCTCACATTTATCAGAATTGCCGCAGTGAAGAGGAAATACAGACGGCTTTTGATCAACTAAAAGAAGAGTTGAGTCCTCAAATAGACAAGCGCATGCAACAAACGAGGACTGCTTTGTTGGAAAACTTTGATGATGAGGTACGTGCTCGTCTGCGTGATAGTGAGGATAATAGCGGCCGCTTGTTACGTAAGTATGAGGAGAGACTTTGGATGCTTACGCAGTACGTTTTACGTAAAAAAGCCACCTTCTCATCTTCTGATTATAGCTTTGATCTACGAGAACCTATAAAGGAGATATCAGCTACGGGGTCTTATTATATGATTGAGACGTCTGAAGATAATAAAAGAAGTATTACAGAGAAACAAGATGGTCAGATTTATCGTGCCAATCATCCGCTTGCACAATATGTCATACAAGAAGCCAAGCAGATAGAAACAACCTCTAAAGATCTTATGATTATAGATTATAGTCATTCGGGCAAACGAATATCGCCTTTGGCAGATCTTGTAGGAAAGGAAGGATATCTATCGGCAGATCTCCTATCTGTTAAGACAGCTGAAACGATTGACCACTGGGCTGTGGCAATGACTACACATGAAGGTGAAGTCCTCCCCTCAGAAGTGGTAGAACATATTTGGACGCTACCAAGCATAGTAGAACTAACAGACAGCGACATCCCTGCAAGAGCTATACAACAGCTCGAGAAAGTCAAGGAAGGTATAGTAGAAACAACGACTGAGCAAGCGAAGCAAGACGCCCTTCAACTCTTCGACGAACAAGTGGACAAACTTGACACCTGGGCAGAAGATATGAAGCTGGGGGTAGAAAGAGAGATTACCGATCTTACTCAAACCATCCGCTTGATGAAAATTGAAGCACGCAAAACAGATAGCATTGAAGCCCGTCTTGCTGCACAACGAGATATTAAAAATAAAGAAGCCTTACTCAAGCAGAAGCGAGCTGACCTTTTTGCCGAGCACGACCGCATCGAGGAGCAAAAAGACCAGCTCACGGACAACCTCGAGAGCTTACTTGCACTGAGTACCGAACGGCAAAACCTATTCACCCTAAGGTGGAGAATCATTTAGAACAAACAGCACATGGCATTACCAATCAATATAGAAGATTTGCTCAACAAACAAAAAATAGAGAGCAACAGAATAGAGTTTAAGAAAGGGTGGAACCCAGTGAAAATCTATCAGACCATTTGCGCCTTTGCCAATGATTTTGACAACATTGGCGGAGGGTACATTCTAGTGGGCGTAGAAGAGGAGAATGGCATCGCAAAGCGTCCTGTACATGGACTATCTGAGAGTGATCTTGATAGTATTCAAAAAAAAATGATTGGTTTTAACAATAAAATTAACCCTTACTACCTTCCTCGCACCTCAGTGGAGGAGATAGACGGTAAGTATATTCTGGTTATTTGGGTGCCTTCTGGTCTTGAACGCCCATACAACGTTACGGACGATGTTACCAAAGGTGATGCTCGTCCTCGCTGGTATGTGCGCAGTGGTACGAGTACGATAGAAGCCAAAGGAAAAGTACTAACCGAACTGATGGAAATGGCTAATAGAATACCATTTGACGACAGAGGCAATAGTGAAATTTCCCTTGAAGACCTATCTCCTGTACTCATTATGGATTATTTGAGGAAGGTTAAAAGCCGTTTGTTACAAGACTTCTCAACAACTCCCCTATCAAAAAGTTTAGAGCAAATGGAGATGTGGGTAGGACCGTCCGAGAGGCGCTATCTGAAGAATGTAGCGGCAATGATGTTTTGCGAAACCCCTGAGAAGTTCTTCCCGTACACACAGGTGGAGATTGTTCACTTTCCTGGTGGTGCTGAGCAAGAACCTAACAATATGATAGAAGCACCGGTGATTAAAGGCTCTGTGCCCACCATCATTCAAGCTACATTGGATTACCTGCGCACCAACATCATCAGGGAGCAAATTATCAAGCCTAAGGATAGGGCTGAATCTATCCGATTTTTCAATTATCCTTATCAGGCATTGGAAGAAGCTGTGGTGAATGCTCTATATCATCGTGATTATCAAGTACGGGAACCTGTCGAGATTACCATAGAGCCTCATGCCATCTCCATTCTTAGTCACTCGGGACCAGATCGTTCTATTAGTGAAGAAAGTATCCGTGCAGGCAAACGTTTGCAGACTCGTCGTTATCGCAATCGTCGTTTAGGAGAGTTTCTCAAAGAGCTTGACTTGTCTGAAGGTAGAGCCACAGGAATACCAACGATACAAGACGAACTCAAAAAGAATGGTTCGCCAAAGGCTACCTTTGAGACCGATGAGCATCGCTCGTATTTCTTAATCAATATCCCTTGTCACCCTGATTTAGTAGGACAAAACCCATTAGAGGTAAATGATAGGATAAATGATAGGATAAATGATAGGATAAATGATAGGATAAATGATAGGATAAAGTTGCCTAAAAATAAAGAGCGATTGCTTAAAATTATAAAGCTCCTATCACAGCAAAATACGCTCTCCGTTCCTGAACTTTCTTCTATTATAGGTGTCTCTCAACCAACCATTTGGCGAGATATTAGAGCGCTGACCGAATTGAATTTACTTCAAAGAGAAGGATCTAAACGAAATGGGCACTGGCGTATCATAACACCAGTTTGATAGGATAAATGATAGAATAAATGATAGGATAAATGATAGAATGATAGTTTAGTCCAATGACACAGCGACCCAATAACAAAAAAGAAACAGCAATACAATATGAAGCAAAGACTCGAACTCACGTGGATAGGCAAAGGCGAAGAGGATGTCCTCGAGCCACGCATCCTGATAGAGAACCCAGAATATAGTTACGGAGACCCTGATACTGGTAATCTCCTCATACACGGCGACAATCTCCTTGCTCTTAAATCCCTCGTTGCTTCCGGCTACGCAGGCAAGGTGAAGTGCATCTACATCGACCCACCCTACAATACGGGTTCGGCATTCGAGCATTACGATGACAATGTGGAGCACTCTATTTGGCTATCGCTGATGAAGCAACGATTGGAGTTGCTCCGAGAACTACTCGCTCCAGATGGTAGCATTTGGATAAGCATTGATGCCTATGAGTGCCATTATCTCAAAGTACTTTGTGACGAAATCTTCGGTCGTAACAACTTCGTCGACGAGGTGATTTGGCAACGTTCGTATGCTCCAATCAATCTCAAGAAGACTGTATCTCGTTCGCACGATGCAATACTTATTTATGCACGCAACAGCGAGGGCTTCACGCTGAACAAACTACCTCGTACCGAAGAGGCAAACAGTAGATATAAAAACCCAGACAATGATCCAAGAGGCCTCTGGACTTCAGGCCCCATACAAGTGGGTCCTAGAGTAGAATCCAATGTATATCCAATAGTTACACCTTCTGGAAGAGTGGTTGTTCCTCCAGAAGAGTTTAGCTGGAGGTATAGCGAGAGCCGTTTGCAAGAACTAATAAACGACAATCGCATTTATTTTGGTGAAAATGGGGATAACGTACCTCGAATAAAGCGTTTTCTCTCAGAAGTTAAGGAGGGAGTTGTTGCTCTAAGTTTATGGCTACGTACAGAAGTTGGAGATACCCAAGAAGCAAAGAAAGAGGTCAAAGGGATTAACTCTAAAGATGTATTCTCTACTCCCAAGCCCGAGCGTTTAATAGAACGAGTCTTAACACTTGCGTCTAACGAGGGCGACCTCGTGCTGGATAGCTTCCTCGGTAGCGGTACGACGGCGGCAGTGGCACACAAGATGGGTCGTCGCTACATCGGTATTGAGCTGGGCGACCATGCTTATACGCATTGCGTGCCACGCCTCAAGAAAGTGATCGATGGCACAGACAAGGGAGGCATCACCGCTTCCACAGCCTGGGCAGGTGGCGGAGGTTTCCGCTTTTATGAACTTGCCCCAACGCTCCTCAACGAAGACGAACACGGCGTGATGGTGATTAGCCCCGAATACAATGCCGAGATGCTGGCTGCAGCCATGGCGCTCCATGAGGGCTTTCGTTATGCTCCCGATGCTGAACTCTTCTGGAAGCAGGGACACAGCACGGAGAGCGACTTCATCTATACCACCACGCAGCACCTGACGATAGAGACCCTAGAATATATCGACTCCTTGCTCGGGGAGGGTGAGACGCTACTCATCTGTTGCACCTCTCATACCGTGGGAGTGAGCGGTCGTTTCCCTCGTATCACGGTGAAGCAGATACCACGCATGCTCCTCGGTCGCTGTGCCTTCGATCCTGCCAAGAGCTATGACCTCAACATCATTACCCTGCCCGAAGTAGAACCTCAAGACGAAGAAGATGATGAGTAAGAAAGACAAAAACGAAACGCTGAGACAAGTCAAAAATCGCCTCTCTATGCGTGAGCCTCTGGCTCAGTGCTTGGGGGTGATTGCCGATATTACTGATAAGCTCAGCCTCGACAAACGCCCCGCAGACCAAGAAGAGCAGAAGGCGTTCTTGGCAGACGAACTGGCAAAAGCTTGCGAGGTAGTCCCCTCGCTCAAGAGTTTTGGGCGAAACTTTCCCTCATTCACTTGCTCGATTGCTACAGGCATAGGCAAAACGCGTCTTATGGCTGCCACAATCTATTATCTTAACCAAGTGCACGGCATCAAGAATTTCTTTATCCTTGCTCCCAATCTGACGCTCTACAATAAGTTGTTGCGTGACTTTGGCGACTCAGGATATGATAAGTATGTCTTCAAAGGTTTGGCTGAGTTTGTGACAAATCCTCCCGCAGTAATTACGGGAGAGAATTATCTATCTGTTCGTTCAAAAAGAAATGAGCCACAGTTGTTTACCCATGATAACATAGTAATCAACATCTTTAATATAGCCAAGTTCAACTCCGATAATAAAGTCTCAAAGAAGAAAGGAGTGTCTCTTGCCCCTCGTATGAAACGCCTTTCGGAGTATCTCGGGGAGAGTTATTATGAGTATCTGGCATCTTTACCTGATTTGGTAGTGCTGATGGACGAGGCTCACCGCTACTATGCTGACGCTTCTCGCAAAGCTATCGATGAACTATCGCCTGTACTAGGTTTGGAGATGACGGCTACACCACTCAAAGACGATAAACCTGTGGGCAACATCATCTATGAGTACAATCTTGCAGAAGCATTGGAAGATGGCTTGTATGTCAAAATTCCTACCATCGCCAAGCGTGCAGACTTCCGTGCCGACGGATTGACTCCTCCAGAAATAGAACGTATTAAGTTGGAGGATGGTCTTTCGGTGCATCAACACACCAAAACTAGCCTAGAGCTCTATGCTCGCTCTAATGACAAACCTCATGTGAAACCCTTTGTCTTAGTGGCATGTCGCAATATTGAGCATGCTCAGGAGACTGTATAGTATTTGGAAAGTGATGGTTTTTATCAAGGGCGCTACCGCGGGAAGGTGCTACAAGTGGATAGTTCCACGAAGGGGGAAGACGAACTAGCACAGCTATTCTTAACCATAGAAGAGCTGGGCAACCCGATAGAGATCGTAGTGCATGTCAATATGTTGGGAGAAGGTTGGGATGTTCGCAATCTCTACACCATCATTCCCTTGCGTGCTGCTAATGCTCATACACTCATCGAACAGACCATCGGCAGGGGACTTCGTTTGCCTTTCGGGGGGAAGCGTACAGGAGTGGAAAACATTGACAAGTTGACGATAATCGCTCATGATAACTTCCAAAAAATAGTAGATGAAGCCAATAAAAAGGATAGTATCTTGCGTCGTTGTCGCTATATAGAACTCAACGTTGAGGACTTACAAAACGAAGAGGTCAATATCATTACCATAGAACCCAAGGCGAGCGAACCTTTGATGTATTATCAAGCACAGGTGGCTCAAGCTAAAACGCAAGAAGAAAGAGAAAAAGCTCAATCCCTTTATGATGCCACAGAAGCCGTGCAAGCTGTACTCACTGAAGTCGCTATCACGACGCAATCAGCTTCTATAGAAGACATAGCACGAGATGAAAAGAAACTCGAAATACTCGTAACAAAAGCCAAAGAGGCAGCGGAAAAATCCGCAACTATTTTTACGCCTCTAGTCAAAGAGCAACTAAGCACGGAGTTTGTTAAAGCTACTATCACGAACTTCAAACGTAACATTATCGAGATTCCACGTATCAGCATTCTTCCACAAGATATTCGCTATGAGTTAGAGTCTTTTAAGGTAGATTTCTCGGAAAGGAAGTTCGACTTCGAGGAGCGTAAGGAACGCATTGTGCGTCAAGACTTGGTAAACAACCAACAAGAGGTGTTGGAGGTACTTGAAAGTGGTCGAAACAAAAGCATAAAAAATAAGTTGCTGATGCACCTCCTCGATCAACCAGACATAGACTATGCTGAAATGAGAGAAGAACTGGTCGATGTTGTCAATCAAGTTTTGAACTATGTCCTTGGTTATAGCACTGATGAGCAAGCTGCTATCCGTACACTTGACCAGAATAGTTCACTCATCGCTTTTCGTCTTTACGAACAGATAAAGCAACATTTCGTCCAAGAGGTACTAAGCTATGGCGAAGCAAAAGTTTTGCCCTTTGTGAAAATCGAAAACATTCATTTGGGCGAACGAACAGGCTATCCCCGTAAAACTTTACATGAGCCAATTCCAACTCTACATCAAATTCGTCGCTTCGTATTCCACGGATTTACTAAAGCTTGCCACGAAGCCTACAGCTTTGATAGTGGAACAGAGCGCAATTTTGCACAGATATTGGAGCAAGATGCCGACGTGATGAGATGGATGCGCCCAGCAGCCACACAGTTCAACATTCACTGGGGAAGAGATAGTCGCCGCTATGACCCTGACTTTGTGGTGGAAACGAAGAACTGTATTTATCTAGTTGAAACGAAGGCTAGCAAAGAATTAAGCCATGAAGAAGTGAAAGCAAAAGCGGAAGCAGCTCGTCAGTATTGCCGTTTAGCCTCTGAGTACACGACGCAGCATGGTGGCAAGCCTTGGGAGTATTTGCTGGTATCTCATTTGGATATTGAACCTACTTTTAGCCTCAAGTATGTTCGTGAATTGAGTAAAGGAAACTAATACAAAAGAGAGCTGAATGACAGAAAAAGAAGCATTTACAATTTTCTTAGAGAATATCAAAGTCAGTTCCGAACGAGCTGATAAGGTTCGCAATCGCTATAATGAGATAACGAAAAAGCTGAATAAGACATTTCGAGACACTGACTCTGAGACAGCTAATAGTCTACGAGTAGGTTCTTACGGCCGTTATACAGGCATTAAGGGCATATCAGACTTAGATATGCTCTATATAATGCCTAATTCTCTATGGGAAACCTATGAAGACAAACCAGGGAATCTCCTTTCAGACGTGAAAGAGGCCCTTCGAGATAGATACCCAAAGACAAAGATGAGGAAAGACAATCTCGTCGTTGTTGTTGATTTCTCCGACTTCAAAATTGAAGTGCAACCTGTGTTTGAATTTCTTGATGATGGAGAAAAAGTTGTCTCCTATAAATATCCTACGACTAAAGATGGTGGTGCATATAAAGTCACTAAACCTAGGCATGAACAACAAGCAATGATTGATTTTAAGCAGAATCATGGTGCTCATCATCGATTGCTCTGCAAAATGCTGAGGGCATGGAAAGACAATGTTGGGCTGCCTATGGGAGGTTTGCTCATCAATACTTTGGCTTATCGGTTCTGTACTTCTCACCCTGAGTTTGATAAGTGTGGTTATGCTTCATTTGGACGGCTAACTACTGAGTTCTTTGAGTATCTTAAGGATGAGCCCAAACAAGATTTTTATCTTGCCTTGGGAAGTAAACAGAGAGTGAAGGTGAAGTCTGCGTTTCAGTCTAAAGCGAAACAGGCTTACAAAGAATGTAATAAAGCCTTGGAGGAAACGTCTGAAGAAACCAAACATAAACACTGGCGGAATGTCTTCGGTAATAGTTTTCCCAAGGGAAATACTCTTTCAGAGAGCAGAAGTTTTAGTGATACAGAAGAGTTCATAGAAGATACATATCCTATCGATATCAGACACAACCTGTCTATTAATTGTACGGTAACACGAGATGGTTTTCCCCCACAATTATTACGAGACATTCTAAATCAAGCTAAGAAAGTTTTGCGAGTTCGGCATCTAGAATTCTACATAGAATTTACGAATGTACCCAAACCATATAAAGTTAAATGGAAGGTACTGAATATAGGTGCTGAGGCAGAAAGTCGAAATTGTGTTCGAGGACAAATCATTACGTCTAATAAAGTGTCAAATAAAAGAACAGAATCGGCTGTTTTTTTTGGGGACCATTATGTTGAGTGCTATATTATAAAAGATAACATCGTTGTAGCAAGAGATAAAATCAGTGTGCCGATCTCTCATGATAAATAATACAATATGACAAAAGAAGAATTATTGAACGAGATTGCCCAAAAAGGGTATAATATCAGTTACTCTGCGAATATAAACTTTGCAACATACGATCTCTATATCCGAGCCACAAAGTATATATCTTTTTGCTCGCTTATAGGAGGAATACTTCCTCTCATTTATCCTGAACATTTTGGAACAAAGTTTGTCGCTACATGTTTACTCTTACTCGGGATTATAGGATTATACATTGAACAGTTCACCGACACGATCGATAGTTATGCACAACGAGGAACGGACGATACAAAACGACTAAATGAGTTAAAGGCGATGTATTATCAGTGTAAAGATGACACAGAGAATGATAACAAAGACTTCCCTAAGGGTTACAATGAAATTATAGAAAGTTTTTACTCTCAGGCAGAAAGCAAACAACTTGTTTTCTCTGGATGGTTTGCTCACTTTAAGATGTTTTCTCAAAAGAAGCATGAGCAGTTATGGATAGAACAGCAACTTGGTCTTTCTTGGTGGAGTGATAAATTACCTAGTAGCCTTAAGCTAATTCTACTATTTCTTTTAATCTGTCTGCTTATTCATTTTATTCTTAGGTGTCCAAAGGTTCAAATGATTGGAGATTACATTGGGAATTGTATATGTGGATAACCCTACTCCTTAATCAAATGATAAAGCTTTGGGTCTGCCTTAATCCGCTCAATCTCTGTATCAACAAGGTTTAGCATGTCTTGCTTCACCCGCTTACATTTGACTTCGATAGTCTCTTTGAGACTGTCGGAGCCATCTTCATTTGTGAACTCAGTAATGATGGGAATGGGCTGGTACGCCTTCATCTCTGCGTGGAAGATTTTCTGCTCGATACGCTCGTCGATGTTATAGGAGACAGCTCCTACAAACATGCCTTGTGTGAGGTTGGAGATTTTGGAAGCAGGGATAAGGCTATCGAGTTGGGTGGAGATAGAGGTAGACTTGTCGTTGCGGTTGATAGTCATAGACTATCGTTGCTGGAGGACTTTTCCGAAGCGTTCGAAGAGGGTCTTGGCAGTTTCACCTACGACTTGACTGCTAAAGACTTTTCCCACGGTGTTTTGGATAACTTTACTTTCCTTGTCACCATAGTCACGCATGAGTTGCGAGAAGTCTTGGAAGCCAAGACAAACTACTACCTTGTTAGAGCGAGCTGCGGTGTGCGTGAAATTCTTTGAGGGATTTCACGGAAAGGGCTGTTATCCCTATGTGGGTTATGGGCATCAACTCCAAAAGGGGGAGCATTTTTCTTCGAATATGCCCGAGTGGC
>ERZ772909.489-NODE-489-length-24688-cov-3.848537_pt1 | contig 24688 bp, 21 predicted proteins | sample MGYA00511137_ERZ772909 | MGnify/ENA primary metagenome ERZ772909 (study PRJEB29015, sample SAMEA2738095) | human oral metagenome | biome: human oral; feature: human-associated habitat; material: saliva | place: China | collected 2270 ... | reverse complement strand
CGATTTTAAAAATTTATAATAAAGAATTCCTAAAATCAAAATCTTTTTGTCCCAGCCTCGTTCAGTCTTATCTGTCAAGAAAAAATCAGAAGTATTCATCGAAGAGGTAAAAAGGCGAAATTCCAACTTACAAAATTGTAAGAAAAATGAGAGAAATGTAAGCTAGAGAAATGGAAAGAAGAACCTCTTTCTTGTATCATGGGAAAGGAAAAAGGAGGATCCTATGAAAAAAATGATTGACAATAGCAGTTTGAAACTGCTGGCTATGCTTGCCATGCTGATTGACCATATCGCCTGGGTATCTTTTCCACTGGCTACCAATATGAATATTCTCTCTCCTAACTGGCTTGCCAATAGTATGCACATAATAGGCCGCCTGGCTTTTCCAGTCTTTGCCTTTTGTATCGCGGAAGGCTATCGACACAGTCATGATGTGAGCAAGTATATGAGACGATTGGGGCTGCTGGCTCTTATCAGTATCATCCCTTTCTCTCTGATGGGCTGGGTTACTGGTCTTGGCTTTATCATGCAAAATACGGTTGTTACTCTCTTTTTGGGGCTCTGTGCTCTTTATTACAGTGATCACCAAACAGCAACCTGGAGAAAAGTTCTAATTATTCTACTCTGTTTTACTCTGTCCATTATTGCCGACGGCGGACTGGCGGGGGGAGTTTTTGGTATCTATGCCTTTGCGAAGATTAAAGATCCAATCTTCCGAAAAATTGGCGGTGTCTTGGCACTGAGCAGTGTGCAAATTCTAATTTTGGCTTTCAATTTCTCCTATGATGGTTTGGCTGATCTGACTGCCACCTGTCTCTTGTTTCTCCTCGTGACCTCTTTCTACAACGGTCAAAAAGGGGCCAATATTGGAAAAGTATTTTACTTGTTTTATCCCCTTCATTTGCTCGCCCTGTCTCTGTTTCGAATTGCCTTTCTCTTATTTCTAATGTAATTAATGAATGTGTTAAAAGCTGCAGTAGAATACCTGTTAAGTTAATTTTTCTTTTGGTAAGTCTCAATAATAGAATAAAAGAATCTGGGACAATAGTCTCTTTGCTACAAAAAAAGAGTTTGGGACAAAAATATTTCAATTTTTAAAAATCTTAATTATTAAGCCCTTCTAATCTAGAATAAAATGCGAAAAGCGAACAAAGCAGAATTCTGATTACCAGAAAACTAGTTTTGTTCGCTTTTTATATTTGAGGTCGGACTTTTGTCCCAGCCTCATTTTTATGTTTTATCTTTGCATCTTTTCTAACTTTTAAAGTGACTAGTAAGGAAATTTAATCCTTCTGACGCTTTGGACAGAGAGTAGCAAACATTGCTCCTAATGCAATAATGCCTAGCAATTTGAAGTATGCACCCTTCTGCTCCCCTGTCTGGGGCAATATTCTTGAAGCCGGATGAACTATTGCCTCTTTACTCTTTTGATTATTTGAATTACTATCCATTAAAGTGAGAGTTTGACTAGTCTTAGCTTCCGCACTTTTCTGCAAAACTGGCTTAGAAAAGTCTCTGTCACTGTCCTCAAAGGTTGGGTTAGTTATCGAATGAGTAACTCCAGAACCAAATTCATTTTCAGTTGTATTTGACTGTTCCACTTTCTCATCTTGTTTAATTGCTGAACTAGCATACAAATGGTCATACAATTGTTGAGCTGTAACTCCTCCTCCAGCCCAACCAGACACAAGTTTTCCTTTTTTTAGATAAAGAATAGTCGGAGTTCCGGGTATTCCAACTGTTTCAAATAAAAATTTCTTTGCCTGATCATCAAAATCTTTCCCATCACTATCATAATATTCAAGATGATTATCAATTAATTGATTAAACTCTTTCAGAACGGGAGAAAACTCTCGACAATAATAACAGGTCGGACGACCAACATAGATTGTATGATCCTGACCATCTTCAGTAAAAGCTTGATATACTTGATTAATCGAAACTTTTTGAAAATCAGCTACATTTTCTAGATAGCTTTCCATAGTTACTTCAGCTTTAGCAGTCTCAGTGTGAACTGGTGGATTAGAATTCTGCTCTGCAGTCTGAGTTTTTGTAATTTGGCTTGACTCTGCTTCACTACTGGATTCAGACTTAGTATCTGATTCAGTCGGTAATGTTTTATCAGTGCTTCTACTGACCTCTACTCTTTCTTGACCATCTTGTACTACTATGCTATCTGCATCAGCTGCCACCGGCAGAGCACCTAGACCAAGAAAAAGCGGGCAAAGCAATATCGAAATAAACCATTTGTTTTTCATAATAAACTCCTTCTATTTTTATAGGTCTAGTTTAACTTATTTTTAGAGCAGAAAAACAAGAAAATCCTAAATGGTTCTTATTTACTCTTAAACAGTCATTCCAATCGCATCCATAAAATAATTCTAAAACAAACGTTGGTGAATATATTTACCTTTTCATATCTTTTAAACTGTCTAATTCCTCACATTAGGAAAATAAATGATAGAATAGAAACTTACCATTCAGGAGTGAATAAAGACTGATTAAGATTTAACCCACTAAAACAGTATTATTTTTGTTATACTAATATCATTAAAACAAGGGGGCATATTATGAACAAAAAAGAATCAATCAAACAATTCAATGTATTATCAACTGAGGAATTAGAAAAAATTTCAGGAGGAGGTAACAATTGGCTTAATGCTTTTTGGAACAATTTTTTAAATCTTAGGAGACTCACTGAATCAAGTACTTCTCAATGGAGTTAACTTCCATAGTAAAAAATCATAAGAGACAATGAATACTATTTCCATTCATTGTCTTTTATGTCTTTAAGGGATATTTCAATCTCCTGACGAAAAAAATAATTTTGACTGACTGTCCTCAGAGAAACATTGGGATAGTGGCTGATAATATTTTGAACATTGGAGAGACCAAACCCTCTATTTTCTCCTTTAGTGCTAAAGCCCTTTTTAAAAATATTATCGGAATGGATAGAAAACTCTTTTATTGTATTCTCAACAATAAAAATCTGTCTATTTTCCTGATCCAAAAAAGCAAAAGAAACTACTGGATGACTAGTCTCCACTGCTGCTTCCATAGCATTATCAGCCAATATGGAAACAATCGTGATAAAATCAAGCAACTCCATTCCTTGAAGTTTGATTTCTTGAGGAACTTCCAAGCCAATTTCTATTCCCTTGCTCTGAGCTTCTAGAAATTTTGCTGACAAGACGCTCTTGAGAGCATCATTGTGGATATTGGACAGACGACCCAAATCATATTTAGATTGGTTGAGCGCTTGACCTGAGTCTTTAAGGACTTGGTTATAAATCTGCTCGATGGCTGGTAAATCGTGCGTATCAATTCCCAACTTCAGACTCCTTAAAATATTGATGTAATCATGCCGGAAACTTCGCAACTCATTATAAAGTTCTTCAATATGCTGACTGTAATCGGACATATTTCTCAATTGTAACTCTCTTTGTTCACTTAACTGCTGTTGAATTCGCTCCCGCAAATTACGGTCTAGGATATTTACCGAACTGAGAAAGAGAATAATATAAATTATCACAATTAATTTTCTATGTGGCAAATTAACCACATTATGAGTTATTTCTAAATAAGAGAAAAATTGTACAAATACAATATAAAAAATCATGGATATATCAAGGAAAATGACTAGGTGTTTATCAGCCTCATTTAATCTAAATTCTCTTAACCGCTTAAATTTATAATGTAGTAAACTTGGGATCCATAACGATAGTAAACTAGCTACAAAAGCCGTAATATTTAAAATAAGCTGTTCTTTATTTATTAGTTGGTTATATTCCAAACCGAAAATAGGAATAACAAAAAAAGTTAATATACGATATAGAAGATTCCAAAGAACAACTGGGAAAAGACCATAAAAGATAGATAACTTTATAGGAATAAAACTCTGTCTAGTTAATAATAAAGAAAAAATTAAAAAATAAACTGGAAGATCTAAGTAAGTTAAAAAAGTTTCACTAAATAAGACAAAAAGCAGAATATTAAAAAATATATAAATAAAAGGTATTAAGACGTACTTAATCCATGTCAACTTAATTCCACTGATACGTGAAAATAAGAAAGACAGAGCTATCATTTCGAAAACAAGTAAAACAATTTGTATTATTCTTGGCATAATTTCTATCCTACTTCTATCATATTACTTCTTACTTCCCTACTGCCTTAAAGCGGTCCGTAATCCTTTCATCTTGAGGCGTGATACATAGCAACTAGCGCCATTAGGAAAATAGGCTATGTTTTCTATCTTATCCAGCTGAGAGATGTTCGCTGGATTGACCACATAAGAGCGATGACACCGATAGAGACGCTTATCCTGCTTTGTAATCTCAGAAAGCTGTCCGTAAAATTCGATCCGCTCTTTCTTAGTATAGAGAACTAGTCTATGAGGCACTTCTGATGTCTCAAAATAATAGATTTCATTAAAAGGAACCTGAAAATCTGATTTGGAATTTTCAAAGAGAAAAGTTTCCTCAGCTTGAAAACTGTCCTTTCTCTCGTAAAGATAGGCCAGGTCCTGCTCAATCTGCTTGATAAAATCCTCCTCAGCCAAACCTTTGTCAATAAAATCAAAAGCTGATACCTGATAGCGAAAAGTCAAGGGCATAAATTCTGAGTGAGTCGTCACAAATACAATCAGAGCATAGGGATCCAACTTGCGAATCTTTCCTGCCACCTCTAGTCCCTTCTGCGTCTCTTGCTTAATCTCAATATCCAAAAAGAAAATCTGATGACTCCCCCGTTCCCTTACTGCATCAATCAGCATATCCGGCTTGCCGTAGATTTCTAAAAACTGGCATTCCCAGCCATTCTTTTTCAAAATTCCCTGAATGGTTGACTCCATATAGGCTTGTTGCTTAAGATCGTCTTCTAATACAAAAATTTTCATCTTATTTTCTTCCTTCCTGAGACCAGCGCTTGATGAGACTGGATAAATGACGCCTTGAGCAGACAATAGCTCCTAAGTCAGACTGCTCAAAAAACAAGCTTTTACGCTCCCTGTCAAACCCTTGGACCTTGCCTAAATTGACCAGTGTTTGACGATTACAGTGAACCAGTGCATCAAGATAGAGCTTAGCCAGCTCAGTCAGAGAAGCCCTAAGGCTGTAGTTGCCTTGTCCAGTGACAATAAGGACGATGTGCGGCTTTTGAGGATGAGACTGGATATAGTAAATTGTCGAAAGATCCAGCTTTCGAAGAGTGCTGCCGTCTTTAATTATGATAGTAGCCATTTGTCTACCTCCTTTGCTCTAGCATAGCACAGGTAGCATCGCAAATGACTCCCAAATCCTAAATGGTAGCTGAGAAGTCTTAAATGGTCTCAGAAGCACTAAGTAAAAACTTACTTGTTAGGTAAGCTTTTACGATCTATTATTTCAGTCTGATGTATTGGTGGCAAACAGTTGTACGAACTCTTATTTTTTCTTTTTCTGTGGGAAAAGGGGCATGCCCAATGCAGCAATCTTTTCAGCTGGAACCTTCATGCCTTCTTTGATCCATTTGGAAAGCACCGAAACAACCGCAGAACTCCAGAATGAATTCATATAGGAATTGGCTGTCTTCTTCCCACCTTTGCTACGCTTTTCAAGGAAATCAAAGACCGCCTGCGTCAGCAACTTTTCAAAATTATAATCAATAGCCAGACTAATGACACGCGCTTCCTTTTTGGCTTCCTTAAAAAGAAAAAGCCAAACTTGATACATTTCCGTTTTGAAATTAAACTGCTCCAGTTTATCGACAATTCCTTGAACCGTATTTTTGAAAATCCCTTCTAGAATTTCTTCTTTGGAGCTATAGTTACGATAAAAGGCTGCGCGCGAAACCCCAGCCCGTTCGACTAACTCAGAGATGGTAATCTTTTTCAAATCTTTCTTCTCTAGCAGTTGCATTAGAGAAATTTCCAAGGATTCCTTTGTAATTCGATTAGATTCTTGATTATACGTTTTTAAATTTGCAAGGGATTTTTCTGATATTTTCTTTTCCGCCATAACAATTTCTTTCTTCCTGTATCAGCTGAGAATTAAGGGTTTATATCAAAGCATCTTCATGTTATAATTGTAAGAAAAGACATGTTTTTTGTCAATGTATAGAACTGATAGACCAGGAGAACCCAAATGACTTGGAAAATTGTTGCCGATTCTGGCTGTGACTACCGTGAGATTACTGATCTGGCCAACCAGACAACTTTTGAGAGTGTGCCGTTAACCATTCAGATTGATAATGAGATTTTTGTGGATAACGCTCATCTCGATATTGACGACATGATGGAAAAAATGTACGCTACTTCAAGTGCTTCAAAATCAGCCTGCCCAAGCCCTGATGACTACCTCAGAAGCTTTGAAGGAGCTGAAAATATCTTTGTCGTGACAATTACAGGCTCCCTTTCTGGTAGCCACAATAGCGCCCAGCTAGCCAAAAAGCTCTTCTTAGAAGAACATCCAACAGCAAATATCCATGTCATTGATAGCCTTTCGGCTGGTGGCGAGGTCGATCTGATTGTCAAAAAATTGAACGACCTCATCAAAGAAGACCTTTCTTTCGAGCAAGTCGTGGAAGCCATCACCCACTACCAAAAAAACACAAAGCTTCTCTTTGTGCTGGCCAAGGTAGATAATCTGGTCAAAAATGGTCGTCTCAGCAAGCTAATCGGTGCAGTTGTCGGCCTCCTCAATATTCGTATGGTCGGCGAAGCCAGCCATACCGGTACTCTGGAACTTCTCCAAAAAGCTAGAGGAGCTAAAAAGGCTCTGGTTGCTGCTGTCGATGAAGTTCTGAAAGCTGGATATAAGGGCGGCCGCATTATCATTGCTCATCGCAATAACGAGAAATTTTGCCAGCAATTTGCAGAAGTTATCAAGGAAAAATTCCCAGCTGCCGACATTTCATTCCTACCAACTTCTGGACTTTGCAGCTTTTACGCAGAAGAAGGCGGCCTCTTAATGGGCTACGAAATTTAATCCTCTCCTTTTGAGCTGAATATCCGTATTCAGCTCTTTACTTTTTCGATTTAATTCGTTAAAATAGAAGAAAGAAAAGGAGTGAATATCATGGCCAGAGGACGCGGTGTCGCTAGCCCCCAGGATAAGGAGGCAATTCGACTCATTTCTAAAAAAATCAAAACTTTATTGAAGGAAAAGCAAATCAAACAAATTGAACTTTCCCGAGGAACAGGCATTCCAGCCAGCACTCTTACTGGCTATATCAAAGGAAATTCCCTGCCTGTCCTAGAAAATATGCAAAAAATTGCAGACTTCTTTGATATGGATGTTCAAGAGCTGGATCCTCGCTATTTATCAGTTCATAGCCCTACGTCATTTTCGCTAGAGTTCGCGGATGTTTTCCAAGCACTAGACCAGACCCACAGACAAGCTGTAACAGACTTTGCTAAAAAAGAGCTGGAAAATCAAACGACTGAGGAAAGATTAAAGGATGATTATTTTCCTTACAAGGTCTATGAGAGCTATCAGACTTTCTTGAACAAGCCCGAACAAGCTGACATCGTCTGGTTAGACAAAGAGCTCGACTATGATCTTGCCCTCTGGATTCGGACAGACTCGCTGGAACCCAAATATCCGCAAGGGTCTGTGGCTCTCATCAAGAATACACATTTTGAATTTGCAGGCGCTATCTATGCCATTGATTACGACGGGCAAACCATTTTGAAAAGAGTTTTCAACGATCCAACTGGCATCCGCCTCATTTCTCTCAATAAAAAATACAGCGATAAATTTATCCCGCATCAAGAAGAACCCAAGGTCATCGGCCGTGTCATGGCTGCCTTCATGCCTTTAGATTTATCAGAACAAGCACAAAAGCCACTTTAGTACATAAAGCGGCTTTTCTATTTTTTCTTACTCCCTTTGCTTGCAATCGTGATGACTGCTGCTGTCAGAAAGAAAATAATATAAGTGGCAATTGGGATCCAGACATAGCGATGATCCAAAGTAGGCAATGGTAGCAAAGGTCTATGACGGCGGCTCCTCACTCCAAAGTAATGAAACAAAAGAGCCATAGGGTTTATATAAAGAAGGGGATTGACTAAGTCTCTCAAAGAAGTCACCCTCTTTGCACTATTTTCACGGAGAATAGAACCATAGGCATAGTACAGTAAAACAAGAATATTTATAAACAAAGGAAAAACATAATTACTCTTTAAATATGTAGGGAGGAAGGGGATTTGAAAAACTAGGATGCCCGTAATCATTGCGAAAAGCATAAGGACGGAGAAATCCAATAACCAAGCTAGAAAACCATGACATTTGAGCCAGGTATTCACTTTATCTAGCCAAATCCACTCGTTTGGATTTGCTCCTCTATCCTTAGTTTTATTTTTATTCACAGTCACACACCTCCCTATACTAGCTTGTTTGAACGGGCTTTGGAGCTAGAGTCCATTGACAAGACTTGCATCAATCAATATAACGAACACGATTGACCTTGGTTTTCATGATATAGGGATTAACTAAATCATGGTATTCATCATATTCCCCAAATAAAAAGCCTTTTTGTAAAATAACTTCATTCGCATCTATCCTGTAATCCATATTGATTGGGACAGAATTTTCTGATTTGTCTATAGAGAAATGAAAGAAAATTGAAAACCATATAAAAAGTGCAAGAGGTACACTCAGAATTCCCCAAACAAGATAGAACCAGCGAAATTCTCGTTTTTTCAAAAAGAGAAACCATAAGTGACAGAATACAACCACTGATAGAAGAAAAAGCCAATTGTTCCACAGGAGCGGAGTAAAGGCCAAGCCAAACGGACTCAAACTAAAATGCAGCAAGACAAAGATAAACAACAGGAGATAGAGCACTAGCCAAATAACTCTAGAAAACTTCCAGCGCTTCGCTTTTTCTTCCCTTGTATCTTCCAAATTTAACTCACTCATTTCCAATCAACCCCACAATCTTCTGGAAAGTCTTGCCATTTCGGATGGTCAGTTGCTTGTAAAAACTAGACTTGAGCAGTTTCTTATGGTAGTTGGACTTGAGATAGTCCGCTTGGTCAGCATTGCTATAGAAGAAAGCCGTCTGCCCAAAATGCAGTTGCTCCTTGTCATTTGCCCAGCTGCTTGCCAGCTCTTGAACGCTCTCCCTGTCTGTCTCCGGCAGATAAAAGAGAACATCTCGCCGAAAGGCTGTTTCATCCTGCCACCAAGTAGGCAGATTGGCTATTTCTTTTTGAAGCATAGCAGAGCTGACAAGGACGAAAGGCAGAGGAAAATCGTATGACCGACTAAAATAATCCGTCAAAATCTTCCGAATCCTCTCCTCCTGCTCCTCGCTATCAAAGAAAAGATTGCCACTATTGATGTAGGAAACTGGATTTTCGAAACCCAACCCAGCCAGATCCTTCTTCAAATCGGCCATAACGACCTTGTTTTTTCCGCCGACATTAATGCCGCGAAGTAAAAGTGCATAACGCATGTGTGCTCCTTATTTGTATGTTTTAAAAATACTCATTTTCCTTAACGATAGGGAATTTTTGAACTTTCTATCTCTATATCAGGATTGGCAAGTTTGAGATAAGGAGCAATATAGTCTGCATCTGTAACCTTTGGACCTAGAATGACTTTTGAGTATTTCAAAGGAGCCAGATTGATGTATACAAATAAAGCATATCGCCCATCCTCCCTTGATTCTAAGTGAATATATTTCCTAAAATCTCTATAACCAGATTCCTCATTTTCACTGAGTCCAATACTACCTGATAAAACTTTTAATTCTTCAAGTTCGATTTTATCTTCAGTTTTGAGTTTTGGATTTAGTCGTCCTTCAATTTCTGAATCATCAAAGTTGATTAGAATACGATACTCACTCTCATATTCATAATCAGATACCTTAAAAAGATAGGATATTTTCGCTAAATTTTTAAAAATACTTGACTGTACCTTCCTACTTTCTTCAGTATGTCTAGTCTTTAATTCTTGAATTAACTCTTTTAAGTCATTAAGCTTTTGTATAATATTAGAATCGTCTTCTCTCGTACTGTTTAAATAGAATATTCTCACAAACTCTAAGGAGTCATGCTCAATAATTTGTTGTAAATACTTTTTATCGTACTGTAGAAATGCTCCTTTAGATTCTTCTGCATATTCTTTCCACATGGGAAGACTATCTGATATAGTTGTCATCGAAGATAGGAAGACATTGGAACTCTGATAGCAGTCCGAGAAATTTTCTATTTCCAAGTAGTCATAGATAGCTCTTCCTTCCATAGGATCATTTAATTGTTTAGAATTAGTTAATCTCAAATATGCAGGTTCACTTGAATTACCAGATTTTATCGTTTTAATTAAATGGTTCGTTAAAGTTTCAATTTTAGTATAATGACCATATTCTTCACTATTCTCAAGATCTTGAGCATTAATTGTCAAAAGTGCTCGAATTTTATCTATGAGAGTATTTCCAATTTTTCCCAATTCATCTACTTGAATATCTTGTAAATTTCTTTCCTCTTCATCTTGTATTTCATCTGATTTCTCCAATATGCTAAAAATTTCACTCTTCCTAATATCTGAGTCAGTATATTTTAGTATAGTTTGAAGTGTTTCTATAGATTCATTGATAATATCAGGGTCTTTTGTCTCTATCCACGATAAATAAAATCCTATACCAAAATTATCAGGATTATTTTTATAAAAGCGATTAATTATACTTAGATGATCAAGTTTAAAAATATTTACAAGATTGTCAAGTTTAAAATACTTAACAAATATTAATTCATCTTGAAACTTAGAAAGAATATTATTAATTATTACATCAATGTTTTGATTGATTTTTTCTTTTACGCTCTCAAAATCATCATCTCTTTTAAATATAGTTATCATTATTCCGAGCATATCAAAACAAACAATTTTATCAATACTATTTAAATTAAGATTTTTGATACGATTAATAATTGTAAAAAAAATACTATCATCATTTAAGAAATCTTGGTAATCTTCCACTCCTAAATTTTTTTCCAAATATTTGTTCAAAGAGTCCAAGTAATTTTTTAGAATATTTCCATTAAAAATAAACGCTTCATTATCTTCTTTAAATAATAATTCTGCCTCTAATAAAACTTTTTTAAAAATCGTTTCATCGACAAATTTACTAAATACATATAATATATATAAAGTTGTTTCTAATTTTTCCCATTTTTCTTTTGGAGAAAATTGGAAAAAAGCTTCCATTATGTCATGAATATTCTCTACTTTACTATCTAAATCATCTAAAGACTGTATAGTATTTTTCAACTCAATATAGTAAGCACCATTTTTATAATCATCCAATATACCCATTTCATTTTTCTCCTTTAATTATCCCATCGCCTTTATTTCCAGAATCATATCGCGAATCTGTGCGGCCAGTTCAAAGTCCAGAAGTCCGGCAGCTTCTTGCATCTGCCCTTCCAGTTTCTTAATCATGTCCTTGCGTTCCTGCTTATTGAGGCTTTCGATTTCGACAGTTTCTTCCTTGTCTGGCAGGGCTGCCTTAGTCACGCTAATTAGGTCGCGGATTTCTTTCTTGATGGTCTGCGGTACAATGCCATGCTCTTCATTGTAAGCCATCTGGATTGCCCGACGACGGGCAGTTTCATCAATCGCCCGTTGCATGGACTGGGTCATGGTGTCCGCATACATAATCACATGCCCCTCGCTGTTGCGGGCTGCCCGACCGATGGTCTGGATCAAGCCACGCTCGTTACGGAGGAAGCCTTCCTTGTCCGCATCAAGAATGGCCACCAAACTAACCTCCGGCACGTCGATTCCCTCGCGCAGCAGGTTAATCCCAACCAGAACATCAAAGACACCTAAGCGCAGGTCTCGGATAATCTCGGTCCGCTCCAAAGTCTTGATGTCCGAGTGCATATACTTAACCTTGACTCCCATTTCCTTGAAGTAGTCCGTCAAGTCTTCCGCCATCTTCTTGGTCAGGGTTGTGATAAAGGTACGTTCGTTCTTTTCAACACGGGCATTGATTTCACCCAAAAGATCATCAATCTGCCCCATGGTTGGACGGACTTCCACTTCTGGATCCAGAAGCCCTGTCGGTCGGATAATTTGTTCAATAACCGTATCCGTCTGCTCTTTCTCATAGTCACCCGGCGTAGCCGATACATAGACAATCTGGTGAACATGGCTTTCAAATTCTTCTCGGCGCAGCGGGCGGTTGTCCAAAGCAGATGGCAAGCGGAAACCATAATTAACCAGCATCTCCTTACGAGAGCGGTCGCCATTGTACATACCCCGAATCTGTCCCATGGTCATGTGACTCTCGTCAATCATAATCAAGAAGTCATCAGGGAAAAAGTCCAGAAGGGTATAAGGAGGTTCTCCTTCGCTTCGACCATCCATATGGCGGGAATAGTTCTCAACGCCATTTGTATAGCCCATTTCGCGCAGCATTTCGATATCATACTCCGTACGCTGCTTCAAGCGCTGAGCTTCTAAAAGCTTGCCTTCCTTCTCAAAGATAGCAAGCTGCTCCTCCAACTCCGCCTGAATCTTAGCAATCGCCACTTCCATGTGGTCTTCATTGGTCACGAAGTGAGTGGCTGGGAAGATGGCTAAATGGTCCACTTCACCCAAGACTCGACCCGTCAAGGCTTCGACCTCACGAATCCGGTCAATCTCATCTCCGAAAAACTCTACCCGAAAGGCATGCTCATCACGAGAAGCAGGGAAAATCTCAACCACATCTCCTCGAACCCGGAATTTCCCCCGCTGAAAGTCAATGTCATTACGCTCAAACTGGATATCTACCAGGTCATTAAGGAGCTTGTCACGAGAAATCTCTAGTCCAGGACGTAGGCTTACCACGCTATCGGAGTATTCCTTGGGCGAACCCAGACCGTAGATACAAGAGACCGAAGCCACGACAATCACATCGTTGCGCTCCAAGAGAGCTGATGTCGCTGAGTGACGGAGCTTATCAATCTCGTCATTGACCGAGCTATCCTTTTCGATATAAGTATCACTGGAAGGTACATAGGCCTCTGGCTGGTAGTAATCATAGTAGGAAACGAAGTATTCCACTGCGTTATTGGGGAAAAATTCCTTGAACTCACCATAGAGCTGGCCTGCTAGCGTTTTATTATGGGCGATAACCAGAGTCGGCTTGTTGACTCGAGAAATCACCTGACTCATGGTATAGGTCTTACCAGTACCCGTCGCTCCCATAAGAATCTGGGCTTTCTCGCCTCCCTCGATATTATCCACCAGCTGCTCGATAGCTTGAGGTTGGTCACCTGAAGGCTCGTACTTGGAAACCAATTCAAATTTATTATCTGTTATTCTGTTAATCATCTTTTATTCCTTAAATTGTGCTTCTATCATTTTACCATATTTGCCCTATTTTCTCTGGATTTTGGTGTAGGTAGAATGGCCACGCTGCTACCATCGTCTATCTCTTGTCACACCTCTCGTTAAAAGACATAAAAAAGGCCCAGCTGAGCTGAGCGATCTCTTTATTTCTTAAACATCAATGCCTGAGGCAAGCGATTTTCTTTCTTGAGCGACCAGTAAAGATAGGCAATACAGCCAATCAGAACGATACTGGCAAAAATAGATCCTTCAGCACCGAAAGCTCCTCCTGAAAGCCAATCAATAGAAGTCTGAGAAGTGTAATTAAAGACAGAGGCAGTAGCTCCGTTCCCGCTGACCTGGATGCCATAGACATTTCCTTGGACGAAATTCCAAGCGCCATGCATACCAGCCAAGACCCACATATTATCATACTTGATCATGAGTAGGCAGGCAAAAATCCCATCCAAGATAATAGTAACAATAGAAAGGACAGTCACACCAGCATTGAGGAGGTGCATTGCCCCAAATAGAGCACTGGAAACCAAGACACCGACAAGAATATTTGATTTGGCACTAACAGCTGGAAAAAGCCAGCCACGCGTCACCAACTCCTCCGTGCCACCTTGCAGAATCCAAAAAGGTATCAGGGCAAGAATAAAGAGAACTGGCTCTAAACTAAGCTCTGCCAATTCTAGTCTCCCAGATCCTGTCAGCAAGAGCAGGGCAACGATAAGCGAAAACTGTATTGAACCAATCAGAAATCCTTTTCCTAGTTCTTTCAACCATCCTTCCTTAAAGAAGCCCAGACTAGAGAAAGGTCTCTTTTCTCGAAACTTGACCCACAGAAAAACAAGTAAAGCCATAAAGAAAAAACTACCCAGCTGAAAAAAGATACCATAATGCCCGAACACTTCCATAACTGTTGCTCGGTCAGCTGTAGGATTTACCATGGCAAGCACAGTTCCGATGATGATCCCAATCGGAATCATTCCAATGACTGCAAGAATTTCTCCTACCTGGATAAAGCCAATAGAAATCAAAACTGCCAACCAAATCGGGGGAATATAGCGCGACAGCTTCACATTATCTAACATGCGTGATTTAAACATAGAAATCTCCTTTCTTGATTTATCTATTATAACACATTTTATCATAATAGTATAAGAGCCAATATTCGTTGTTATGTCAGAAGATATAACATTAAAATAGAAAATATTTGCCTTTTTCAAATTTTTCTGATATAATCAGACAATATTCTAACAAAGGAGAGAAAGTATGAAGAAAAAAATCATAGCTTTTCTGCTAGCATTGTTCCCTATCTTTGCCTTAGGGACAACTATTCATGCAGATACTATCAAAATCGTATCTGACACGGCTTACGCCCCATTTGAATTTAAAGATGCAGACCAGACATATAAAGGAATTGATGTTGATATTATCAATAAAGTAGCTGACATCAAAGGCTGGGAATATGAAATGTCCTTCCCTGGCTTTGATGCGGCTGTTAATGCGGTTCAAGCAGGACAGGCCGATGCCATTATGGCAGGTATGACTAAGACTGCTGAACGCGAAAAAGTCTTTACCATGTCTGACACATATTATGACACAAAAGTTGTCATTGCAACGACCAAGGCTAATACAATAAAGTCTTACGATCAACTTAAAGGAAAAACAGTCGGTGTCAAAAACGGTACTGCCGCGCAACGTTTCCTTGAGAAAATCAAGGACAAGTACGGTTTTACTATCAAAACCTTTGATACAGGCGACCTCATGTATAACAGCCTAGCTGCCGGAGCGGTTGACGCAGCTATGGATGACCAACCCGTTATCGAGTATGCAATCAGCCAAGGGCAAGATTTGAAAATCTCAATGAAGGGTGAGGCTGTTGGTAGCTTCGCATTTGGTGTCAAAAAAGGCAGCAAATACGAATACCTAGTCACTGAGTTTAACGAAGCCTTGGCTCAGATGAAAAAAGATGGCACCTTGAAGGACATCATCAACAAGTGGACTGCTACTTCCAAAACTTCAACAAATTCAGCAGTACCAGAGACCACAACCAAGTCTGGACAAAAAGCCACTCCAGTCAAAGCTAAATATACGATTGCCAGCGACTCATCTTTTGCTCCTTTCGTTTTCCAAAATGATAGCAACCAATACACTGGTATTGACATGGACTTGATCAAAGCCATTGCCGAAGACCAAGGTTTTACACTTGAAATTTCTAACCCTGGCTTTGACGCTGCAATCAATGCTGTGCAATCTGGTCAAGCTGACGGGATGATTGCTGGGATGTCTGTGACAGAGGCCCGCAAAGAAACCTTTGATTTCTCTGAACCATACTATACTGCTAACTCTATCCTTGCGGTGACAGAATCAAGCACTATTAGCTCTTATGACGACTTGAAAGGAAAGACCGTCGGAGTCAAAAATGGTACCTCCTCTCAAACCTTCCTCGTCGAAAATCAAAGCAAATACGGCTACAAAATCAAAACATTTTCAGACGGTTCTTCGATGTATGATAGTCTGAATTCTGGCTCTGTCGCTGCTATTATGGATGATGAGCCCGTTGTCAAATATGCTATCAACCAAGGCAAGAAAATGAAAACACCAATCGAGGGAACCCCTAGTGGTAATCTTGCTTTTGCAGTGAAAAAAGGAACCAACCCTGAACTCATCGAGATGTTCAACAACGGCCTGGCTAATCTGAAAGCGAATGGTAAATATCAAGAAATCCTTGATAAATATCTCTCAGCGAATCAAGATGATTCTACAACCGTTGACGAAACAACTATCTGGGGACTTCTCCAAAACAACTACAAACAACTTTTGAGCGGTCTTGGAATTACTATCTCATTGGCACTTATTTCCTTTGCGATTGCTATGGTCATCGGGATTATCTTTGGGATGTTTAGCGTCAGCCCAATCAAAGCGCTTCGCATTATTTCAGAAATTTTTGTCGATGTTATTCGTGGTATTCCACTTATGATTCTGGCAGCCTTCATTTTCTGGGGAATTCCAAATCTCCTTGAATCTATGACTGGTCACCAAAGTCCGATTAACGACTTTGTCGCAGGAACAATTGCTCTGTCACTCAATGCTGGTGCATATATCGCTGAGATTGTTCGCGGAGGGATTCAAGCCGTTCCAGCCGGACAGATGGAAGCTAGCCGCAGTCTAGGGATTTCGTATGGAAAGACCATGCGCAAGATTATCCTACCTCAAGCAACCAAGATTATGCTACCAAACTTTGTCAACCAGTTCGTCATCGCTCTCAAGGATACAACTATCGTATCAGCTATCGGACTTGTTGAGCTCTTCCAAACAGGAAAAATCATCATTGCCCGTAACTATCAGAGCTTCAAGATGTATGCTATCCTAGCAGTGCTTTACTTGGTCATCATCACACTCTTGACTCGCTTGGCAAAACGCTTAGAAAAGAGGATTAAGTAATGGCAAAATTAAAAATTGATGTCAATGATTTACATAAATACTATGGAGAAAATGAAGTCCTGAAAGGGATTAGTGCTAAGTTTTACGAGGGAGATGTTGTCTGTATCATCGGTCCTTCTGGATCAGGTAAATCAACTTTCCTACGCAGCCTGAACCTACTCGAAGAAGTAACCAGCGGAACCATTACTGTCAACGGTTATGATTTGACAGACAAGGCTACAAATGTAGACCATGTTCGTGAAGATATCGGGATGGTATTCCAGCATTTCAACCTCTTCCCACACATGACTGTCCTGCAAAATATCACCTTTGCACCAGTTGAGCACAAGCGAATGAGCCAAGCTGAAGCAGATAAGCTTGGTATGGAGCTCTTGGAAAAGGTAGGCTTGGCGGACAAGGCCGATGCCAAACCAGACAGCTTGTCAGGGGGACAAAAGCAGCGGGTGGCCATCGCTCGAGGATTGGCTATGAACCCGGACATTATGCTCTTTGACGAGCCGACTTCTGCCCTTGACCCTGAAATGGTTGGCGACGTTCTCAACGTTATGAAGGATCTGGCTCAGCAGGGCATGACCATGCTGATTGTGACCCACGAGATGGGCTTTGCCCGTCAGGTCGCTAATCGCGTCATCTTTACCGCTGACGGTGAATTCCTAGAAGACGGTAAACCAGATCAAATCTTCGATAACCCTCAACATCCACGTCTCAAGGATTTCTTGGACAAGGTGCTCAATGTATAAATATGATGAATCCTGAAAGTAATCTTTCAGGATTTTTGTTGACTTATATTGCCCTTTTTGCTAGACTAAAGATAGAATGATTTCGGAGGTACACGGAGACATGAAAAATTAAGTCTATTTTTTAAAGGAAACTTTATTTAGTAGATTTTGTCATGTTTCTGCATATCCGCGGGACTTTCGTTTTTTTGTGCTTTCAAGCTCCTATGGGTTATCTTTAGATCAATCCTGTCACTCCTATGACAGTGCAAGATGAGAGCCTACAAACGAATAATCCTATTTGGACACTCCTGTGTCTTCTTTGTGCACTCTCAACAGCTCTGCTAAATAAAGCAGGGCTGTATTTTGTGTTATAAAACTAAGGAGACATCTATGCTGCAAATAAGAAATCTAACCATCACCCACCTAAAAGATCTGAAAGAGTTAGTCAAAGATTTGTCACTGACAGTCAATCAAGGAGACAAGGTCGCTATTATCGGTGAGGAGGGTAATGGCAAGTCCACCCTACTCAAGCTCCTACTAGACGAGCAACTGGTCAACTCCTATGTCAGCTACAGTGGCCAGATTGATAAATCCTATACTGCTGCTGTCTACCTGCCCCAGCAACTACCTCCAGAGGATGCCCAACTGACCCTCAATGACTATTTCTTTGCTGATTTTGAGACCGAGCTGGACTATGCCAAGCTCTATCGCTACGCTGGAGAGCTCAACTTTGACAGCCAGCGCTTTGCCAGTCAGCAGCAGCTCTCTAGCCTATCTGGAGGAGAAAAGCTTAAAGTTCAGCTCATCAAGAAACTAGCCAGTGATTGGGACATTCTCTTTCTTGACGAGCCCTCTAATGACCTCGATCTCGAAACTCTGACTTGGCTGGAAAGCTTTATCAGTCATAGCCAGCAAACTGTCCTTTTCGTCTCTCACGACGAGCACTTTCTCGCTCAAGCTGCGACCAAGATTGTTCATCTGGAGCGAATCAAAAAGAAGCAGGAGGCTAGAACCAGCGTCAAGAGTCTGGACTATGAAAACTACCGCACTCAACGTCAGGAAACCTTTGAAAAACAGGGACAATTGGCACGGAAAGAGCGGGAAGAGCATGCCAAGACCATGGAAAAACACCGACGGGTTAAGCAGAGTGTGGAGCATACTTTACGAAACACCCATGATGCTACTGCAGGTCGACTGGTTGCCAAGAAGATGAAAAACGTTCTTTCGCAGGGCAAGCGATTCGAAAAGGCAGGTGCTGAAATGACCGAAATCCCGACACAGGAAGATGCCATCAGCCTTCACTTCACAGATATAGAAGCTCTGCCATTGACCAAAAGAATCCTAAAATTAGAAGGAATGAAACTGGAAGCAGACGGACGACAGTTAGCGGAGAACCTGACTCTGGAGGTCTGCGGGCAGGAAAAAATCGGACTGATTGGCGCTAATGGCGCAGGCAAGTCTACTCTGCTTAAGGAAATATGGAAGATTCTGCGTGAGCGGACAGACATGCGAGTAGGCTACATGCCCCAACATTATGGAGACTTGCTGGATGACGAAAGCTCTCCCTTGGACTTTCTGGCTCCCTCTGGCGACAAGGCTCAGGAGGAGAAAATTCTGACCCATCTAGCCAGTCTCCAGTTCACGCGCGATGAGGCCCGCCACCCGATTGGGCAGCTTTCCGGCGGTCAAAAAGCCAAGCTCCTCCTGCTCAAACTTGTCCTAGACCGCCCCAATGTCCTCCTTCTGGACGAGCCAACCCGCAACTTCTCTCCCACCTCTCAGCCTCAGGTTCGCCAGCTTTTGGCGACCTATCCCGGCGCTATCATCGCTGTCTCCCATGACCGAATCTTTCTCAAAGAAGTCTGCCAAGAGATTTATCGATTGACAGAGACAGGGTTGGAGAAAGTTGAATTATAAGCAAAAAGAGTTGGAAATCCAACTCTTTTAGTTTCATTTAGCATCAATCTTTGAATTTTAATAAAGCTCCCCTTCTACTCCTGCGCCGTCTGCATTTGGTAATAAACACCTCTGGCTGCCATGAGCTCCTGATGATTCCCATGTTCGACGATATCACCGTCTACCATAACGAGGATGATGTCAGCATTTTGAATTGTGGACAAGCGGTGAGCGATGATAAAGCTAGTACGCCCCACCATGAGCTTGCTGAAAGCCTCCTGAATCAAAACTTCTGTCCGGGTATCGATGGAGGAAGTCGCCTCGTCCAAGATTAGGATTTTAGGAACAGCCAAGAAGACACGCGCAATGGTTAAGAGCTGCCGCTGACCTTGAGACAAGGAGTCTCCAGCATCCGCCAGGTAGGTGTCATAGCCCTGAGGCAGTTGCTGGATAAAGAAATGAGCATTGGCTGCCTTGGCAGCTGCAATGACCTCTTCTCGGCTGGCATCTGGCCGGCCAAAAGCTATGTTGTCATGAATGGTCGCCGTTTTGAGCCAAGTCTCTTGCAGTACCATACCGAACTGCTGACGATAAGAGGCTCTAGTGTAATGACTGATGGGAACACCGTCTAGTGAAATAAGACCACTATCAACATTATAAAAGCGCATGAGGAGATTGATCAGGGTTGACTTGCCAGCACCAGTTGGCCCGACAATGGCGACCTTGCTAGCTGCTGGAATCCTTATATTCAAATCCTGAATCAGCTCTTTGCCAGACTCATAGCCAAAAGCCACATGCTCAAAGCTAATCTGTCCTTTGACATCTTCAGACTGAAGAATTTCTTGACCAGACTCTGCTATTTCTTCTTGGTCCAAAACGCTGTAAATCCGCTCTGCGCAAGCTAAAGCGCTCTGCAATTCTGACATGACTGACGATATATCATTGAAAGGCTTGGTGTACTGGTTGACATAGTTAAGGAAAGTTACCAGCTGCCCAACCGTAAAGCCTGTTCCCTGAATGATTCGGACAGCCCCAAAGCCTACAATCAAAGCATAGATCAGGGCATTGATAAAACGAGTTGAAGGATTGACCGTCGAAGAATAGAAAATAGCCGCCTGAGAATAGTCTGCATAGGTTTGATTGCTGCGAGTAAAAGCTGTATCAAACTGCTCTTGAGCATTAAAAGCCTGTATCAGACTTTCTTGGGTCAGACTTTCCTCAATCAGCTGGGTCTGCGCTCCTCTCGCCTGCGTCTGACGTTGGAAAAAGCTAAAACTCTTTTTGGCTATAAAACGCGCTAAGAAAAGAGAAAGGGGCGTCAAAAGCAAGACCAAAAGCAGAAGGAAAAAGTCCAATCTGGCCATGCTAATAATGGTCACTAAGATTGTCAGTAAACCCACAAAAAATTGATTGAAAACCATAAGTAGGCCATTGCTGAGCTGCTCCAAATCGGTCGTCACCCGACTGACCAAGTCACCGGTTCCCTGCCGATCCAGATAAGCCAAAGGCAGATAGTGTATTTTCTTGATAACGCCTTGACGGAGCTGCTGGCTATAGCGATAGACCAGCTGATTATAGAGTAAGGGATTGAGCCATTGAATCAGCGTATTGGCCAAGATTACCAACAGCATCTGCCCCAAAATCGGCATCACATGCTGCTCTGCTTGAGGAAGAAGAACACTATCAACCGCATTTCCGATTAAAACTGGAAGAAGAACAGTCAGGGCCACTTGAGCCACCGTTCCCAGACTAGCTAGGAGAAAGAGCCCGCGCGCCTGCAGCAAATCTCGAGTCAAACGCCTCAAGCTACTAGGTGATGTCTTATGCTTCATGCTTTCCCTCCTCTCCTTGACTATGCTGTGAGTTATGGATTTCTCGGTAAATGGCGGAGCTGACTAAGAGTTCCTCATGGCGACCAAGAGCCACCTGTTCTCCCTTATCTAGGACTAAAATTTGATCCGCTGAGCGCAAGCTATTGGTCCGCTGAGAGATCAAGACTAGACTAGTCCCTGTCAATTCATTCTTAATAGCCTGCAAGAGTCTAGCTTCTGTCAGATAGTCCAGAGCTGAGGTCGCATCATCTAAAACCAAGAAAGGTGCCCTCCGCAAGACAGCTCTGGCAATGGTTAAACGCTGCCGCTGACCGCCAGAAAAATTACGACCAAAGGCCTCTACAGTCGCATCCAAGCCACCTTCCTTCTGAGAGACAAAGTCCGCCGCCTGAGCAATCTCTAAAGCCTGCCACAAGTCTGCGTCTGTTGGCTTGGTTGACAGTCCTAAAGTCAGATTGGAGCGAACAGTTCCTTGAAAAAGCTCCGCCTTCTGAGGCACCAGACTGATCCAAGACCGCCATTCGCTCAAATTTTTAGGACTGCGTCCTTTGGAAAAGATGGTCAACTGACCAGCAGCCACAGGATAAAGATGAGCCAGCAGCTGAACCAGAGTAGACTTCCCTGAGCCTGTCCCGCCAATAACACCTAAAGTCTGACCTCTTTTCAAATCAAAAGTCAGACCAGTCAAAGCAGGACTAGCTGCATTTGGATAGGAAAAGCTGACCTGCTGGGCTTTAATGGCTTGATTCGGCAGAGCTGTTTCCTGCACTAATTCCTGCAGGACATCTTCTTCTGCTTGTTCAAAGACTTGACTGATACGGCCTGCACTGATATAGCTTTGATTGAGCGAGTTGACCAGCATAGCCAGCTTGAGCAATTCCACCAAAATTTGCAATAAATAATTGACCAGGGCCACCAGCATTCCCTGAGTCAGCAATCCCTTGCCTATAAAAGCATTCCCCTGCCAAATCACAGCAATCAGAGTACCATTGACTGTGAGAAAGGTCAGAGGACTAATCAGACTAGCCAGAGCTCCCGTCCTGATTTGCCATGTCTTATAGAGCTCGTTGCGATTACGAAAGGTCTGAACCTCGCGCTGGGTCTGACCGAAAGCTCGTATAACCCGCATGCCCTGTAGCTGCTCACGAGTCAAATTGACCAATTGGTCTGTCAGTTGGCGAATCTTAGCATAGAGAGGATTCATGAGACGAGACATGAAAACGATAATAGCCGTTAAAATTGCCACCATGAGCAAGAACCACAAGGTAATGACCGGACTGATAGTAAAGGCCATGATGATGGAGCCGAAAACAATGATGGGGGCTCGCAGAAAGAGACGAAGAAATTGATTGATGCCCGTCTGGATCTGATAGGTGTCGCTGGTCAGCCGAGTCACTAGGCTAGAGGTTGTCAGCTCATCCCGACTGGACTTGGGCAAGCGCAGAATCTTTTGATAGAGGTCGCTTGTCATCTGACGAGTAAAGCCCACTGCCGCCTTTGACGAATAATACTGGGCCACCACTGCTACCACCACGCCCAGCGCAGCTAAACCCATCAAAAGAAAAACCATCCAGTAGAGATGAGAGCTGTCCTGTCTAGGAATGGTCTCATCCACAATCCCCGCAATCAAAAGCGGAACTAACAGTTCAAAACTGGCTTCCAAAAGCTTGAACAAGGGCCCCAGCAAAGACTCCCTGATATAGCCCTTGAAATATTTCAATAAATCTTTCATACTGCTTACTTCTCCATTAAACTTTATTTATTTTACCATAATTTTCAAAGGGTAAAAAATATTCTCCTTCTGATCAGCAGAAAGAGAACATTAATATTAGACTTCTTGTAAATTCTGGCTTATTTTCTTTAGACCCATATGCAAAAACGGTGTCGTTACTAATAAGAAGCCGCCCAAAACTATAAAAGTCCAATCGAAGCCAAAATTATCAATCAACCAGCCTGTCACAGGGAAAATGACAATCATACTCAGGCTGAACATCATAGAGTAGACACTGAGCATGGTCGCCCGCACTTCACTTGGCAGCTGCTTTTGTAAATCGTTGTCAAAAATCGGCTGAAAGAGAGCATACAAGGCATTGCTGATTAGATAAATCAAAATATAGATGATTGGCGTGCCAAAGTAGGACAGCAGATAAGTCACTCCAGTTAGAAGGACCAATAAGGGAAAGAGTTTCAAGGCTGAATACTTCTTTCCGACCTTGCTGGCCAGATAAACCGCCAAGATATTCAAAGCACTGCCAATTAGCATGACCGCCGAAATTTGCCAAGATTTTAAGTCAGGCAATTGATTTTGGTAGTAAAAATAAAACATGCACATGAGGGTTCCGATGATTTGGGAAAGAATCATCCAAATAAAAAGACTGGGATTTCTCTGCAACTCCTCTTTGACAGCCCAGATAATCTTTTTCATGGTCAGACGTTCTGCTTTCTCTGCCTTGACACTTGGCTCCTTCAGCATCCAAGTCAAGAAAAGAACGATGATAGAGGTCCCAATCATGATATAGTAGGTCAGATGCAATTGTCCATGGACAAAAAATCCAGCCCAGACTGTTCCCAAAGACCGGGTCGCTTCAGCCACTCCAGACATAAAACTGGAGATGGATAAGTAACGTTCCTTGAGTCCAGCCTCTACGGACGAATCATAGACCATAGCTGCGCTTGTCCCCGAATCAAAATTATAGGACCAAGCACTGATCATCATAGCCAGTGCATAGACCCAAAAGTTCCCCTGCCCCGCCAACATAAGAATCGAAGACACAATTCCAGCTATCCGGCTCAGATACAGATTGTTTTTGTAGGAAAAGCGGTCCGCCAACATCCCAGACGGAATTTCACAAATGACACTAGTGGCATGAAAAATACTTTCCAAAAGCCCAATCTGCCAGAGGGACATGCCATTTTGACTTAGAAATAAAATCCAAAAACTGGTAATGCCTAGAAAGGCAAAAAATTCTACTCCGGCCATAAGACCGATATTTTTCCGATAACTTCTTTTAAACATATTTTCTCCTTTAACAAGTGTTCTCTAATTTCTATCCTTTGTCACTTGTTAATCCGCTGTTTACATGACCTCCACCTCTTCTTTCTCTAAAATTCTATATTTTGGATTATTTCATAGTTCATTGTTGAAAAAACGCCCCCTGGGCGTTTGATTCGTTTTATGGTTTAATACGGTGCAGCATACGAGGGAATGGAATGGCTTCACGGATATGTTTAGTTCCTGCTACAAAGGTTACCATACGCTCGATACCGATACCAAATCCACCGTGTGGAACAGATCCATACTTACGAAGATCCAAGTAGAATTCATATTCTGTCGTATCCATACCAAGCTCATTCATCTTAGCAACGAGGGCATCGTAGTCTTCCTCACGCATAGAGCCACCGATGATTTCACCGTAGCCTTCTGGTGCCAGTAGGTCCGCACAAAGGACACGGTCTGGATTTCCAGGAACTGGTTTCATATAGAAAG
>ERZ772909.488-NODE-488-length-24691-cov-7.127009_pt1 | contig 24691 bp, 24 predicted proteins | sample MGYA00511137_ERZ772909 | MGnify/ENA primary metagenome ERZ772909 (study PRJEB29015, sample SAMEA2738095) | human oral metagenome | biome: human oral; feature: human-associated habitat; material: saliva | place: China | collected 2270 ... | reverse complement strand
GACTAAAGACTACAAACAAAAAATTGCCGGTGTTGGTTTTGACGTGAAATATAAAATCGTTAGCGTTGGTTTTGACTGGGCTCATGGTACATCAATGAAAGGTCACAGAGACTACAACTTCAAACACAGTATGGGTAATAAAGCTACTGGCGTTGGCAGATACGAAAAAATCGACCGTTTTGACTTAGGTTTGAAAGTCGATTTAACCGAGCAAAATGCCCTTTACGGTGCATACTTATGGGGTACCGGTAAAAATGAAGGCCAAGCTAACGGTAAATACAGAGGCTGGGTAATGGGTGTTGACCACAGATTTAACAAACACGTTGCTGTTTACCTTGAAGGCGGCAAAGCAAATGTTAAAGAAAACGGTACAAAAGTATCTGATGCAGCTCGCATCGGCTTAGGTACCCGTATCATGTTCTAATTCTTATTATTTATAAAATACATACTACTGTCTTTTTGACCGATAGCGAAAGCTATCGGTCTTTTTATTTTGAATAATCCACTTAAAAACATTCTTTTTTCTGACCGCACTTTATTTCCTTACGCAGACATCAATCCAGCACAAAATAAAATTCTCACTAAAAAATGCAAACGTTTGCGTAAAAAGTGCGGTACAATACGCGCCATTATTTTTACGCAGATAAAAAGGAAATGAAATGACACAACTTAGTCTAAAAAAAATCTATTCCGGCAAAGTACGGGATTTGTATGAAATTGATGACAAACGAATGTTGATGGTCGCCAGTGACAGATTGTCGGCGTTCGATGTGATTTTAGATGATCCGATTCCGCGTAAAGGCGAAATCCTGACACAAATTTCTAATTTTTGGTTTAACAAACTGGCGCACATTATGCCGAATCATTTTACCGGCGACAGCGTTTACGATGTGTTACCCAAAGCGGAAGCCGATTTAGTGAAAGATCGTGCGGTGGTGTGCAAACGCTTAACCCCAATTAAAATCGAGTCTATCGTGCGCGGTTATTTAACCGGCAGCGGTCTGAAAGATTACAAACAAACGGGGACCATTTGCGGTTTAGTCTTGCCAAAAGGGTTAGTAGAAGCCAGTAAATTGCCTGAGCCGATTTTCACGCCATCCAGCAAAGAAGAAATCGGCAATCACGACATTAATATTAGCTATGCCGAGTGCGAAAAATTGATCGGCAAAGATTTGGCGGCGCAAGTGAAAGAAAAAGCCATCGCCCTTTATACCGAAGCGGCGAAATATGCCTTAACCAAAGGTATCATCATTTGTGACACCAAATTTGAATTCGGCTTAGATGAAAACGGTACGTTAACGTTGATGGATGAGGTATTAACGCCGGATTCCAGCCGTTTCTGGTCGGTAGAGACTTATCAAGAAGGCACAAACCCACCGTCTTTTGATAAACAATTTATTCGTGACTGGTTGGAAAACAGCGGTTGGAATAAACAGCCACCGGCGCCGAAAGTGCCGTCGGATGTCATTCAGAAGACCGTAGATAAATATCAAGAAGCCTTGGATTTATTAACAAAATAACACTTAAAGGAATTCCCGCTATGCATTAGAATAGTGGGAATTTTTTGTAACCGGATAGGAGTAATATGAGGTCGGTCGCCATTGTCGGGTTAGGTTGGCTAGGTTTGCCACTGGCGCGACATTTAAAAAATCTAGGCTGGGAAGTTAAAGGCACGAAACGTACTCACGATGGTGTAGAACAGATGCGTTTAATGCGTTTGGAAGCCTATCATTTGGAACTTACCCCTGAAATTAATGCGGATCCTGATGATGTCAGTGCATTGCTTGATGTGGATTCGTTGATCATTAATATTCCGCCGAGCCAATATTTTTTCGATCTCAATCAATATGTCGAAGGCGTACAAAATCTGGTTAACGAAGCCTTATTACAAGGCGTAAGCCACATTATTTTTATTAGCTCCACTTCCGTTTTCCCTGATATTTCCGCCCATTTTGATGAGTCCGTCACCCCACAGCCAAGTAGCGACATTGGTCGCGCCTTAGTTGAAATTGAAAACGGCTTGGCACAAATGCAAGATATCGATTGCGATATTATTCGTTTTGCCGGTTTAGTCGGTAACGATCGTCACCCTGTTTATTCTCTTGCCGGCAAACAGGATCTCAAGTGCGGTCATTCTCCCGTGAATTTAGTCCATCTAGACGATTGCGCACGCGCCATTCAATTATTGTTAGAAACCCCGGGCGGCTACCGTTTATATCATTTGGCCGCGCCAATGCACCCTACACGGGAAGCCTATTATCAATATGCTGCGGAAAAATACGGGCTAGAACCACCGCACTTTATTAACTCAGAACAAGATCCGCAGCGCATTATCATGGCGGAAAAAATTTGTCATGAATTAGAATTTGTTTACCAATATCCGGATCCGAATTTCATGCTGACAACAGAAGAATAAAAGTGCGGTTATTTTTCGAAATGTTTTTACCACGTACTTTTATCAAACCTATTCACTCAAACAAACACAGATAAGGAAAGAAAATATGTCAAATACCATTTTGCAACACTTACCCAAAGGTGAAAAAGTCGGTATCGCCTTTTCCGGCGGCTTAGACACCAGCGCGGCACTGCTTTGGATGCGTCAACACGGCGCCATTCCTTGCGCTTACACCGCGAACCTTGGCCAACCGGATGAAGAGGATTACGAGGCTATTCCGCGCAAAGCCAAAGAATATGGCGCAGAAATGGCGCGTTTAATCGACTGCCGCACGCAATTAGCTCAAGAAGGCATTGCGGCGATCCAATGCGGTGCCTTTCACGTGACGACAGGTGGTTTGACTTATTTCAACACCACTCCATTAGGCCGTGCGGTGACCGGCACCATGTTGGTCTCCGCCATGAAAGAAGATGATGTCAATATTTGGGGTGATGGCAGTACTTACAAAGGCAACGACATCGAACGTTTCTATCGTTACGGCTTAATGACCAACCCAAATTTAAAAATTTATAAACCTTGGTTGGATCAAAAATTCATCGATGAATTGGGCGGCCGTTTTGAGATGTCTAACTTCTTAATCGAAAACGGTTTTGATTACAAAATGTCTGTCGAAAAAGCCTATTCCACCGACTCCAACATGCTTGGCGCGACTCACGAGGCAAAAGACTTGGAATTCTTAAATTCCGGTATTCGTATCGTCAACCCAATCATGGGTGTACCATTCTGGCGTGAAGATGTACAAATCAAAGCGGAAGAAGTGACGGTGCGTTTTGAAGAAGGCATCCCGGTGGCATTAAACGGCAAAACCTTCGACAACATCGTAGAATTGTTCCTCGAAGCCAACCGCATTGGTGGTCGTCACGGCTTAGGGATGTCCGACCAAATCGAAAACCGTATCATTGAGGCGAAATCTCGCGGCATCTACGAAGCTCCAGGGATGGCACTATTGCACATCGCTTACGAGCGTTTAGTGACCGGCATCCACAACGAAGACACCATTGAACAATACCGCATCAACGGTATCCGTTTAGGTCGTTTGTTATACCAAGGTCGTTGGTTCGATCCGCAAGCCTTAATGTTGCGCGAAACCGCTCAACGTTGGGTAGCTCGCGCGGTCACCGGTGAAGTGACATTAGAGTTACGTCGTGGTAACGACTATTCCTTACTCAACACGGAATCCCCGAACTTAACCTACCATCCGGAACGTTTGAGTATGGAAAAAGTGGAAAATGCACCGTTTGATCCGGTCGATCGTATTGGTCAATTAACCATGCGTAACCTTGATATCACCGACACCCGCGACAAACTCGGCATCTATTCCCGCACCGGTTTACTGGCGACAAACAAAGATTCTGCGTTACCGCAATTATACAAAAAAGCGTAAAACGCTCTCTTTTCCGACCGCACTTTGAGACATCTCTGTGCGGTCTTCTTGTGTGATTTAACCTCAACAAAAAGGATGAACGGATTTGTTCAATCTATGCCTTAATTTTCTTTTCTGGAACATTAAAGCACAGCCTATTTTGGTGTATGATACGGTTTCATTATTTTCCTCATGAATATGAATCTTTCTCATGAAACCAATCTTTCTTGAACTTCGACACCTTAAAACTTTACTTGCCTTAAAAGAAACGGGCAGTGTTTCTTTGGCAGCAAAACGGGTTTATCTCACTCAATCCGCCCTTTCCCACCAAATTAAACTGTTGGAAGATCAATACGGTTTGCCGTTATTTGAGCGTAAAACGCAGCCGTTGCACTTTACACCGGCAGGTGAGCGTTTGATTCAGCTTGCCAATGATATTTTGCCTAAAGCGATTGAGGCGGAGCGTGATTTGGCGCGGGTGAAACAAGGGGAAGCCGGCGAGTTGCGCATTGCGGTGGAATGCCACACTTGCTTCGATTGGCTTATGCCTGCCATGGATTTATTCCGTCAACATTGGCCGTTGGTGGAGTTGGATATTGTGTCCGGTTTCCATACCGATGCCGTTGGGTTGTTGTTAAGCCATCGTGCTGATTGGGCTGTTGTGCAAGAAGTGGAAGAGACCCCAGGCATTGTGTATAAGCCGTTGTTTTCCTATGAAATGGTGGGATTATGTGCAAAAGATCATCCGCTAGCAGCGAAAGAGGTTTGGCAGGCGGAAGATTTTATTGATCAAACGTTAATTACTTATCCCGTACCGGATGATATGTTGGATTTGTTGCGTAAGGTATTACACCCGAAAGGCATCAATCCGACCCGACGAACCAGTGAACTTACCATCGCCATCATTCAGTTGGTGGCAAGTAAACGTGGAGTGGCGGCATTGCCGTTTTGGGCGGCGAAGCCTTATTTGGATCGTGGTTACATCGTGGCGCGTAAAATCACCGAACAGGGGTTACACAGTAATCTTTATGCCGCAACGCGAGAGTTGGATTCACAAATGGCGTTCGTGGATGATTTCTATGAAACCGTGAAAGCCCAAAGTTTTTCTACCTTGCCCGAATTGTCTATATTAGAAGAGATCTCGTTGTATGTCTGACGTAAAGACAAATTCTCATCCCATTTGGGCGGCGGCGAAAGCCGCCTTGCCCTATAGTGCGCCGATGCTCGCCGGCTTTTTGTTCCTTGGCGTGGCTTACGGCATTTACATGAAAGCACTTGGTTTTGGTGTTTGGTATCCCGTGTTGATGGCGTTATTCATCTACGCCGGTTCCGTGGAATTCATCATTGCCGGCGCATTAAGTTTGGCATTTGCGCCGTTAAATGCGTTATTGATTACCTTGATGGTGAGTGGCAGACAGCTTTTTTATAGCATTGCGATGTTGGAAAAATACGGAAAATCCTTGGGAAAAAAACGCCCATACCTTATTGCCACGTTGGTAGATGAATCTTTTTCCTTGAATTACATGGCAAACGTTCCACCGCATATTGATCGCGGTTGGTATCTCTTTTTTGTTTCGTTTTATTTGCATATGTATTGGGCAATCGGTGCTGGCATTGGCAACGTATTCGGGAACATTATTCCCTTTGATTTGAAGGGCATTGAATTTGCGATGACGGCATTATTTTTAGTGATTTTTGCCGAAAACTGGGCGCAGGAAAAATCTCATGAGAGCTCTTTGTTAGGTTTAGCAATTGCCGCAATTTCCCTCATCGTTTTCGGACATGACTATTTCTTATTGCCTACCTTGATTGGTATCTGGACGGTATTGACTTTCCGTCGTCCGAAATTGTCCTCAACCTTAAAGAGGATTGAAGAATGACATTAACCGAACAAATCATCACCATCGGTATTGCTGTGTTGGCCGTGCAATTTACCCGCTGGCTGCCCTTTTGGATTTTTCCGGCGAACCGCCCGATTCCCGAATATATCCGTTATTTAGGTAAAGTCTTACCTGCAGCGATGTTTGGTATGCTTGTGGTGTATTGTTACAAAAACGTGGATGTGTTTAGCGGCTTTCATGGTGTTCCCGAATTTCTTTCCGGTGCGATCGTTGTTGCGTTGCATTTGTGGAAGCGCAATATGTTCTTGTCCATCGCTGCCGGCACGATGTTATATATGTTCTTGGTACAACAGGTATTTGTGTAAAAAGACGCTAAAAAATAACCGCACTTTTTCTTCAGGATTTTTCTGTACCGGCAAAGAAAAGACATGGCTTGTGCTATAATTCTCTGCAAGTTTTTACCGCACTTTAGGATCAATATGTCGCTTCAATTCAATATGATTGCGTTACTTTTAGTGGTGTTAATTTTGCTTGGTATCCTTAGCCACAATAGCGCCATCACGATCTCCGCCGCCGTGTTACTGATCATGCAGCAAACATTTCTCGCTCAATACATTCCCTATTTGGAAAAATACGGCTTGAGTATTGGTATTGTGATTTTAACCATCGGCGTCTTGAGCCCATTGGTTTCCGGTAAAATTCAGCTTCCGGGCTTGTCGGCCTTTGTCAGTTGGAAAATGTTCGTTGCCATTGCGGTAGGTGTCTTGGTCGCGTGGCTTGCGGGCAAAGGTGTTCCGCTGATGGGGGAACAACCGGTATTGGTGACAGGCTTAGTCATCGGCACTATTATCGGTGTCTCTTTTCTCGGCGGCATCCCAGTGGGGCCGCTTATCGCCGCCGGTATTTTGGCATTACTCATAGGAAAATTTTAAATGAAAAATAAATGGTTGTTGATTGCCGCCTTGAGCGGTTTTTTCTGTGTGGCGATTGGCGCTTTTGCTGCACATGGATTAAGCAAGGTTTTAGATCCTAAAGCCTTAGCGTGGATTGAAACCGGTGTGAAATATCAAATGTTCCATACCCTTGCCATCATGGGTATCGGCATTGCGCAATTGTGCCGTGAATCATTAGTTGCCTGCAAAATGGTCAATTTCGCCGCGGGTGCATGGGCATTCGGCATTCTTCTCTTTAGCGGCAGCCTTTATGTACTCGCACTTGGTGCAGGACAATTCCTGGTTTGGGTGACACCGATTGGGGGTACCTTATTTTTAATTGGCTGGCTTTGCTTGGCTTACGGGAGTTTTAAAAGTAAATCAGTATGAAGAACAAAACTGTAAAACACGAATTGACCCCGCTACAACAATCCCTTTTTTCCCAATTAATTGACATTATGTTGGTGGATAAACGCCGTTTATCCGCCCGCATTCATGGCATCGGCAAAATTAAAAACCAAGAAGCGCAGCAAACCGTTGCGGCTGAAATCGAACAACAAATTGAACAAGCAAGATTACGTGTAGAAAGCCGTAAAAGTGAGGTTAAAAATCCGATTGTTTTTCCGGAAAGCCTGCCGGTTAGCCAACGTAAAGCAGAAATTCAAAAACGGCTTTCCGAGCATCAAGTGATCGTGGTGGCGGGGGAAACCGGTTCGGGGAAAACCACGCAGTTACCGAAGATGTGCTTAGAACTCGGCTTAGGCAATCTTGGCACAATCGGACACACTCAACCGCGCCGCATTGCCGCCCGTTCGGTAGCGGTTCGAATCGCGGAAGAATTACAAACAGAACTTGGCGATTTGGTGGGGTATAAAGTCCGGTTTAATGATCAGATTAGCGATAATACCCAAATCAAGTTGATGACGGACGGGATTCTGTTGGCGGAAATTCAAACGGATCGTTTCCTCAATCAATATTCCTGCCTGATTATCGATGAAGCCCACGAACGCAGCTTGAACAACGATTTTATTCTCGGTTATCTGAAACAGCTGTTGCCACGCCGTCGTGATTTAAAACTCATCATTACTTCCGCGACCATTGACGTAGAACGTTTTGCCAAACATTTCAATAACGCGCCGATTATCGAAGTCTCGGGCAGAACTTATCCCGTGGAAGTACGTTATCGCCCCGTCGCGGAAGAAGACGATCAAGATCAGCTACAAGGCATTCTTAATGCGGTGGATGAGCTGCAAGCGGAAGGACGCGGCGATATTTTGATTTTTATGAACGGTGAACGGGAAATTCGCGACACCGCCGAAGCCTTGCAAAAGCAAAATCTAAAACACACGGAAATCCTACCGCTCTTTGCCCGCTTGTCTGCGCAAGAGCAAAATAAAATTTTCCATCCGAGTGGCTTAAACCGCATTGTGTTAGCCACCAACGTCGCGGAAACCTCGCTCACTGTGCCGGGCATTAAATATGTGATTGATCCCGGCACAGCGCGTATTTCTCGTTATAGTTACCGCACCAAAGTACAACGTTTACCGATTGAACCCATTTCACAGGCCTCCGCCAATCAGCGCAAAGGGCGTTGCGGACGGGTAAGCGAGGGCATTTGTATTCGTCTTTATTCGGAAGAGGATTTTAACAATCGCCCGGAATTTACCGATCCGGAAATTCTGCGTACCAATTTGGCTTCCGTTATTTTGCAAATGACGGCGTTGGGTTTGGACGACATTGAAGCGTTCCCTTTTGTGGATGCGCCGGATAAACGGCACATTCAAGATGGCGTGAAGTTGTTGGAAGAGTTGGGGGCGTTTGAAACCGTTCAAACCAAATCGGGTGAAAAACGTCGATTAACGACAATCGGTCGCCAACTCTCCCAACTCCCGGTCGATCCGCGCCTTGCCAAAATGCTTCTAAGTGCGGTCGATTTTGGCAGCGTTTATGAAGTGATGATTATTGTCTCGGCGTTATCTATTCAAGATCCGCGTGAACGTCCGACAGAAAAACAACAGGCTTCCGATGAAAAACATCGCCGCTTTGCTGATAAAAAATCAGATTTCTTGGCGTTCTTGAATCTTTGGAATTATGTGCAAGAACAGCAAAAAGAATTAACAAAAAACCAATTCCGCCGCCAGTGCCAAAAGGATTTTTTAAATTATTTGCGCATTCGCGAATGGCAGGATATTTATCAACAAATTCGCCTTGCCGTGCGTGAAATGGGCTTGCCGATTAATTCTGAAAAAGCAGAATATCAGCAAATTCATACCGCACTTTTAAGCGGTTTGCTTTCTCATATCGGTTTAAAAGAAGCGGAGAAACAACAATATCTTGGCGCACGTAATGCCCATTTTGCAATTTTCCCCAATTCTGTACTTTTCAAAAAACAACCGAAATGGGTGATGGCGGCAGAGTTAGTGGAAACCTCCAAACTTTGGGGGCGTATGGTGGCGGAAATCGAGCCAGAATGGATCGAGCCACTTGCCGAGCATTTAATTAAAAAATCCTATTCAGAACCGCGTTGGTCGAAGTCTCGTGGGGCGGTGATTGCAGATGAAAAAGTCACGCTTTACGGTGTACCGATTGTGGCTGCGCGACCAGTGAATTACGGTGCTATTGATCCAACGGTAAGCCGTGAGATCTTTATTCAATCAGCCTTAGTGGAAGGGGATTGGAATACCAAGCATAAATTCTTCAAAGAAAATCAACGACTCGTTCGAGAAGTAGAAGAATTGGAACACAAAAGCCGCCGACGCGATATTTTGGTGGACGACCGTACGCTTTTTGAATTTTACGATCAGCGTATTGGCACGGAAGTGGTTTCCCAAAAACATTTTGATACCTGGTGGAAAAAGGCGCAGCAAAAAGATCCTGAATTGCTTAATTTTGAACGTTCATTCTTGATTAATGATGATGCGGAGCAAGTGAGCAAGTTGGACTTCCCAAATTTCTGGCATCAAGGCAATTTAAAACTCAAATTAACTTATCAATTTGAACCGGGTACCGATGCGGACGGGGTGACCGTGCATATTCCGTTGCCATTGCTCAACCAAGTTGAAATGACAGGCTTTGACTGGCAAATTCCAGGCTTGCGTGAAGAATTGGTGATTGCGCTGATTAAATCTCTGCCGAAATCTTATCGCCGTAACTTCGTGCCTGCACCGAATTATGCCCAAGCCTTTTTAAGCCGAGCTGTGCCATTGGAAAAACCGTTATTAGATACGCTGATTTATGAATTGCGTCGCATGACGGGCGTCACTGTAGAAGCCGAACATTGGAATTGGGAACAAATTCCAAGCCATTTGAAAATGACCTTCCGCGTAGTGGATGAAAACGGCAAGAAAATCGCTGAATCCATGAATTTGGACGAGCTGAAATTTAGCTTAAAAGATCGTGTGCAGGAAAGCATTTCTGCAGTGGCAGATGATGGCATTGAGCAAAGCGGGTTGCATATTTGGAGCTTTGCAGATTTACCACAATGTTATGAACAAAAACAACGTGGTTTTAGTGTGAAAGCGTTCCCGGCCATTGTGGACGAAAAAGACGCGGTGGGCATTAAACTGTTTGAAACGGAATTTGAACAAGCGGTGGCAATGCAACAAGGTCTGCGTCGCTTGTTGCTGCTCAACGTGCCGTCACCGATTAAATATTTGCATGAAAAATTACCGAATAAAGCTAAATTAGGACTGTATTTTACCCCGTTCGGTCGTGTGTTGGATTTGATCGATGACTGTATCGCTTGTGCGGTGGATAAACTGATTGCCGATTTTGGCGGTTTTGTTTGGGATGAAGCAGGCTTTGAAAAATTGCGTGATTTCGTGCGAGAAAACCTTAACGAAGTGACCGTGGATATTGCGCAGAAAGTGGAGCAGATCCTTACGCTTACCCACCAGCTTAACCAACGCCTCAAAGGCAAAATGGATTTCACTATGGCATTCGCCCTGTCCGACATGAAAAGCCAGATTTCAGGTTTGATTTATCAAGGCTTCGTGCAAAAAAGTGGCTACTCCCGCCTGCCGGACTTACTCCGCTATCTGCAAGCCATCGACAAACGCATGGATAAACTCGCTCAGGATGTGAATCGCGATCGCGCCGCCATGTTACGCGTGGAACAGGTACAACAAGCCTACCAACAGCTTCTTGCTAAGCTCCCGAAATCCAAACCGATTTCTGATGAGGTGGCGGAGATTCGCTATATGATTGAGGAATTGCGGGTGAGTTTATTTGCGCAGCAGTTAGGAACGAAGTATCAGGTGTCAGATAAGCGGATTTTGAATGTGATTATGGCTATATAAAATTAAGATTTTTTAACGTAGGAGTTTCTAGAATGTTTTTATTTGGAGAAGGATTTCAAGATAGCTTTTTTGCTAATTTATTAGCAGGTTTGATGATTGCATTTCTGTTTTTTATTTTTAAAGAGAAAGTCTTTCGTATACCTAATATAGGTGGAATTTTCTATTTAAGACAAAGAACAGAAAATACAGTATATAACCCTTACAAAGAAATGGAGTTACAATATATGCTATCTTTACGACTTGAGGGAAATAAAGTTTATGGTTCGGCAGAAAAAATTTATGAAAATGCATCTGTGGGTAAGGGGAAAGAGCATATAATTCATTATGAAGGAAAAAACAGAAGTATATGTAAGATTGAAGGAATAATACAAAAACGATATTTATCTTCTTATGATATCCTAGTATTTCAGTCATTTGAAGAAAATGAAAAACGTAAATCAACCACATATTACAATGTGAAGTTGCGCAAGAAATATTATTTCTGTGGCAGCGTACTATTTTATAATGGATTATTTAGTTCTACCATTGCAAAACAAACAGGTATCTTTGAAATGAGTAGGAATGAATTTGATAAGAAAGATGCAAAATATTCTGCTTAAAATATTATATTTATTAATGAATACACCTTTTCTTTTTTTAGCGCTAGTTTTACTTAAATTAAATGCTAGTTTAAAGAAGGATTTTCGTAGTCTTATGATTTGTATAGCGAACGATTCTACCTATTATGATGTTAAGCTCATAAATTTTTTAATTTCGGCTGAGGATCATCGGTTTAGATACCATACAGGAGTTGATCCTATTGCTATTTTAAGGGCTATTTATATTTATATAAGATATGGGAAATATCAAGGTGCAAGTACTATTGAGCAACAATTTATTAGGACTGTAACCTGTAGGTATGAAAGGACTAAGCGACGTAAATTTAGAGAACAATTGCTAGCTCTGCTTTTAGATTTTTATGCTAAAGATAAGGATTCTATTGCAAGAAGTTATATAAATGTAGCATTTTATGGCTTAGGATTAATTGGTTTGGATAATTTTCTAGTAAGAAAAAGACTAAACATAATTGAATTAACTGAGAATGAAATGTTGTCCCTTGTATCTAGACTAAAATATCCTGAACCTTTGACATATTCCGATAAATGGAATTCTAAAATATTGGCAAGGATAAACTATACAAAAGCAAGGTATTATAGATACCACTTAGATAGAGCCACCTAGATAGTTCAAGCGTCCACGCTTGTGCTTATTTGGTTCAAGTGAGGACGCTTGAACCATCGTTCTGTTTTTAGAAAGTGCGGTCATTTTTTCAAACGTTTTTTCAATCTCAAAAACACTTTCAAAATCTACCGCATTTTTGCTTATCGAAACTCCACATAAATCTTCTTACCCAATCCCTCTGCAATACGTTATAGAAAAATTACAAGTCAGTTTATTTGCTCAACAGCTAGGAACAAAATATCAAATATCGGATAAAAGAATAGCAAATATTATTAGTCAATATTAATGATAATAATACTCAAAATTAAGGCGGTATAAACCGCCTTAATTTATTCAAAACAACACATACCTCTTTGTAAGTATTTTGAGAAATAAGGTTGATCAATCTCACATTTTTTCATTCTACGGGTGGAAAAACTTTTTTCTTTTGGTATCTTACGCGCGAGTGAATCTATATCCACACATTTTATGTGGTATTAAGAATAATTCTCAACTTTCTATTTAACCTAACCTTTTTATTACAACAAATGGAGTGATTATCGTGAACGCATTCAAAAAAAGCCTCATTGTGGCAGCGTCTTTCGCGAGTTTAAGCTTATTTAACTCAGCGGTAGCTGATATGGTTTATAAGCCATTAGAACAACCTGTTGAACCAGTAAAACCAGATTTGAAAATTGAATCTGTAAATGAAAAATTTGCAGAAAAATATCCAAATCAATATAACAGCTGGCGTTCAACTGCAAACGGCAACGGCGAAAAAATTATTTATGCCGATGAAGAAAATCCACGCTTAATCGTTCTTTGGGGCGGTTATGCATTTGCAAAAGAATATAATGCACCGCGTGGTCACTTTTATGCGGTGACTGATGTTCGTAACATTCTACGAACTGGCGCACCAAAAACTGCAAATGATGGTCCACAACCAATGGCATGTTGGACATGTAAAGGCCCTGATGTTCCACGTTTAATTGCGGAATGGGGCGAAAAAGATTATTTCAACGCGAAATGGGCAAAAGGTGGTCCAGAAATCGTGAACTCAATCGGCTGTGCTGACTGTCACGATACGACCTCTAAAGATTTTGCTGAAGGAAAACCAGCATTACGTATTGCTCGTCCACACGTATTACGCGCGCTTGACGCTTTAGAAAAAGCAACTGCTGAAAAAGATAAAGCAGAAGGTCGTCCACATAACAATTTAAGTTTCAACACTGCAGCTCGTACTGAAAAACGCGCTGAAATCTGTGCAAACTGTCACGTTGAATACTACTTCGCAGGCGATATCAAACAAGTAACCTTCCCTTGGAATAAAGGTCAAACTGTTGATGATATTGAAAAATATTACGATGAAATTGGTTTCAGTGACTGGACTCATAGTCTTTCTAAAGCGCCAATGCTAAAAGCGCAGCACCCTGACTTTGAAATTTGGTCTTTAGGTATGCACGGTAAAAATGGTGTAACTTGTGTAGACTGTCACATGCCAAAAGTACAAGGTAAAGACGGTAAAGTTTATACTGATCACCAAATCCAAAATCCATTCGATGCATTTGACCGCACTTGTGCAAACTGTCACGATCAAAGCAAAGAAAAATTACGCGATATCGTCACTTCACGTAAAAAAGAAGTGAAAGATGTAATGGGTCGTTTAGAAGAGCAAGTTGTTAAAGCTCACTTTGAAGCGAAAGCAGCTTGGGATGCAGGTGCAACTAAAGAAGAAATGGAAGCGGCATTAATGGATATTCGTCATGCTCAATGGCGTTGGGATTATGCTGCAGCAAGCCATGGTGGTCATATGCACGCACCTGAAGTAATGCTTCGTGTATTAGGATCTGGTTTAGATAAAGCGGCTGATGCTCGTACTAAACTTGCAGCAATCTTAACCAAACACGGTGTGAAAACTCCAGTTCAAATCCCAGATATTTCAACAGCTGATAAAGCGTGGAAAGTAATGGGTATTGATATTGAAAAAGAACGCAAAGCTAAAGAAGAATTCTTAAAAACTGTGGTACCACAATGGGAACAACAAGCTAAAGAAAAAGGCTTATTAGTTGATCCACCAGCACAAAAATAAATGAAAAATCCACCGCACTTTTAAGTGCAAACTGGAAAGTGCGGTGATTTTCAAGGTCAAATTTGAGGTAACCCAAATGAATTTAACTTCTTTAATCAACAAATCTGCAAAAGCGTTAGCGTTAAGTGCGGCATTTGTAGCAGCGCCATTTTTGGCTCATGCTGATGATGCACAAAAACCTGCGGATCATTTTACTTATGAACCGCAATTAGATAACCAACGCGATCCAAATCAATATTGTGCTAAATGCCATAAATTCGACAAAGTAGATAAAAACCAAACTGTAGATCAGTCTGGTGGCGAACTCCACTTTGGTAAATTCCATGGTGCGCACTTAGATAAGAAAAATCCAAATAACGGTAAAGCAATTACTTGTGTAAGCTGTCATGGTAACGTTTCTGAAAACCACCGTCGTGGTGCTAAAGATGTTATGCGTTTTGAAGGGGATATTTTCGGTAATAAAAAACCGATGTATTCAGTTCAAGAACAAAACCAAGTTTGTTTTGCTTGTCACCAACCTGACAAACTTCGTGAAAAACTATGGGCGCATGATGTACACGCAATGAAATTACCTTGTGCAAGTTGCCATACGCTTCACCCGAAAGAAGACGCAATGAAAGGTATTCAACCAAAACAACGCGTTAAACTTTGCGTAGATTGCCATGGTGAACAACAAAAACGTAAAGCAGAACAAGATAAACTAACCGAACAAAAGGATAAACAATGACAGCCTGCTCACGCCGAAACTTTGTTTCCGGCATGGGGGCTGTGATCCTTATGACGGGAACATCTTTACCTTCTTTTGCGAAAGAAGACAAGGCGGATAAACCTAAACGTTACGCAATGATACACGATGAAAACTCGTGTATCGGCTGTACAGCCTGTATGGATGCATGCCGTGATGTAAACCAAGTGCCAGAAGGCGTTTCTCGCTTAGAGATTCTACGCAGTGAACCTTACGGTGAATTTCCAAATCAGGAATATGAGTTCTTCCGTCAATCTTGCCAACATTGTACAAACGCACCTTGCGTAGCAGTTTGTCCAACTGGTGCATCTTTTATTGATAAAGAGACTGGCATTGTAGATGTACATAAAGATTTGTGTGTAGGCTGCCAATACTGTATAGCAGTTTGCCCATATCGTGTACGTTTTATTCATCCAGTACATCGTACCGCAGATAAATGTAACTTCTGCCGCGATACAAATTTAGCTAATGGTAAACAACCGGCTTGTGTGGAAGCTTGTCCAACCAAAGCATTAACCTTTGGGGATATGAATGATCCAATGAGTGCTGTTTCACGTAAAGTGAAAGAAAAACCGGTTTATCGCACTAAAGTGGAATTGGGTACACAACCAAACTTGTACCACATTCCATTCCAACATGGGGAGCCTAGAAGATGACATTAGATTATCCAGTTCCATTTCATACGCCTAATCTAGTGTGGGATTCTACCATTGCGATCTACTTGTTCTTATTGGGGATCTCATCTGGTGCGGTACAGTTAGCAATTGCGTATAAACGCAGTAATAAAATAGAAAATCTGAGCCAAAACTGGATTATTCGATCTGGGGTAATTTTAGGGTCAGTACCAACATTAATTGGTTTAACGCTATTAATTTTCCACTTGGCTCGACCTTGGACATTCTGGAAATTGATGTTTAACTATCAATTTAATTCCGTAATGTCGATGGGGGTCATGCTATTCCAAATCTATATGTTGTTTTTAGTGATTTGGGGAGTGGTGATTTTCAAAAAAGAAATCGAAGCATTAATTAATCGCTTTATGCCAAAACTGCAATTTGTGATGAAACTCATCGGTATTGCAGAACGTCTTGCAAGTCCAGTCGAAGTTGTTCTTTTCGTATTGGCTGCTGTACTTGGTGCATACACAGGGTTCTTACTTTCTGCATTAATTAGCTATCCAATGTTGAATAACCCAGTATTACCGGCATTATTCTTAGCTTCTGGTACATCATCTGGTATTGCCGCAACCTTCTTAATTATCTTGATTGCAGGAAAATTAAAAGGTGATTCTCACGAATCGCACTTCATCCACAAATTTGAAGTACCAATTATGGTGACAGAGCTTGGTTTGCTTGTGTGTTTCTTCGTTGGCTTACATTTTGGTGGTGGCCAAAAAACAGTTGCGTTACATAATGCATTATCTGGTTTCTGGGGGGCGGTATTCTGGATTGGGGTATTCTTTATTGGTATCTTGATTCCATTAATCGCCAATATGTTTGTTAATGACCGTTTAAAATACAACCGTAACTTTATTATCTTGGTGTCAATTTTTGACTTAATTGGGGTATTCTGTTTACGTTTCTTTGTTTTATATGCGGGACAATTAACTGTGGCATAAATCAGAATTATGTGTATAAGAAAGGCGTATTAATAAATACGCCTTTTTTCTTGTTTAAATTATTATTTAAAACCTATTAATCCTTAACCAGCAATCATCCAAAGTCCACCTAACATATCAAGCATTAGGTTATTTAAGAACAATAAGATAAATACGACGACCATAGGGGAAAAATCAATCATGCCTAATGTTGGTAAGAATCGACGGATAGGTCTTAAAAGTGGTTCTGAGAGTTGATAAAACGCATAAATCACAGGGCTATTGCCACGATTAAACCAACTTAAAACAGCCCCAATAAAAAGCACATAAAAAATGGCTAAACCAATGCTTTTCAATACAGTTAACACACCCAATACTAAGAGTACATTTACTGATAAACCAAAATAAATAATACCTTTCAACATACCAATAATAAATACTAACAGTAAAGTAGAAGTGTCGATATTTTTCACTGTAGGCGCAATTTTACGCAGAGGTTTTAATACTGGATCAGTCATTTTTACTGCAAATGTTGAAACAGGGTTGTAATAATCCACTCGAGCAAACTGTAACCAAGCTCGTAAGATCAATACAAGTGCGTAAAGATTAATAATTGACCCGATAAATAATGCGGTTTGGGATAATTCCATCATAACCATCCTTTTCTTCTAAAATAAATATATGGTGTCAGCGCGGCCGCGATCATTAATCCAATTGCCATTGGATAACCATATTTAAAATGTAATTCAGGCATAAAATCAAAGTTCATTCCATAAGTAGATGCCACCAACGTTGCCGGTAGGAACATTACAGATACCACAGAGAAGAATTTCATAATTTTATTCTGTTCAATATTGATGTAACCCATTGCAGCTTGCATTAAAAAATTTACTTTTTGGAACAATGATTCATTATGCGGTTGCAAAGATTCAATATCTCGTAAGATTTCTCGTGCTTGTTCTAACTGGTTTGTTGGTAAGCGCGTTTTGCGAACCAAGAAACCTAGTGCGCGTTGAGTATCCATCAAGCACAAACGAACTTTTGAGCTCGTATCTTCTTGTTCCGTGAGCGTATTTAATGCTTCATCAAAGGCTTCATCTTGTTTTCCATTTAAAATAACACGACTTAATTCTTCCAAATCTGCATAAACATTTTCAATCACATCCGCTAATTGCTCAATTTTCGTTTCAAATAAATCCAGCAAAACTTCATAAGAATTACATTCTAATAAACGCTGGCTACGTGAACGCATACGATATAAACGGAATGCTGGTAGCTCGCGATCACGCAACGTAAATAAACGACCATCACGAATAGTAAAAGCGACGCTCGCTAAATCAGCATAATTGTCTTCATCTTCGCAATAAAAAAATGAGTGAAGGTGTAAACCGTCTTCATCTTCAAAGAAACGGGCGGAAGCTTCGATATCTTCCAATTCTAGAAAAGATGCTAAGCTCTGGCCTAAGCCTTCTTGTAGCATTTCACGTTCTTCGCCTGTCGGCTCAAGTAAATCAAGCCAAATGGCAGTATTGAGATCAGTTTGGTCTTCGTCAATGCGAACCAAGCGGGAATCATTGATAGCAAACGCGTTGATCATTTCATACTCCTTATAGGATTATGAACAGCTAACAGTGAACAAATTAAAGAAGAAACGAAAGTGCGGTGAAAAATCGCAAAGTTTTCGTTAAGAGATGCCGAAACAACGGTAAATTTACCGGCGAACGCGCGCCGATAATAAAAAGGCGGGCGTCTAGAGCGATATTCGGTATCGACTATGACTGTCCAAAGTGTGTGTCCTTCTCGTTAAAAAATCGGGCGAATGTTACGCTTGAAAGCGCTGTTCGTCAAGTTTTATCAAAAAACGATGACAACATTTCGCCCTTATTTGAAAACTAATCTCTAAAATTATTAAATTGGAATGGTTGGCCTAATTCAGCGCCTTTAACAAGTTGAATAACGGCCTGTAAGTCATCGCGTGACTTACCTGTCACACGCACTTGCTCACCTTGAATTTGAGTTTGAACTTTGATTTTAGAATCTTTTACTAATTTAGTAATTTTCTTCGCCATCTCTGTTTCAATACCCTGTTTAAGTTTGATCTCTTTACTGTAAAGTTTACCGTGGTGTTCACTTTCTGCTGGAATATCTAAAGAACTGTGCTCAATACCACGTTTAATACAAGATCCAATTAAAATCTCAATTAATTGTTCAAGTTGGAAATCAGATTCTGTGGTGATTTTAATCGTTTCATTTTTCTCATTTAATTCAATTACCGCTTCTACACCACGAAAATCATAACGCGTGCTAAGCACACGGTTGGCATTTTCCACTGCATTACGGACTTCGTGTAAAGTAATTTCAGAAACAATATCAAAAGATGGCATAGTCTTCTCCCATTTTATTAAATTCGATCATTAGCACTTAAAAGGCATAAAAGTGCGGTTAAGTCGGCGAAGTTTACCACAATTTGCGCTTGTTGTTGCACTTTAGGTTTAGCATGGAACGCAACACCTAGCCCCGCCACATTCATCATTGCCAAATCATTTGCACCGTCGCCGATAGCAATAGAATGTTGTGAATCAATACCGTATGCCTCTAACAAATGTTGCAATGTTTTGGCTTTGTATTGGGCATCAACCACATCGCCTTTAACTAAGCCAGTGAGTTTTCCATCTTCAATATCAAATTGATTTGATGCAGCAAAATCAAGCTGTAATAACGCTTTCAAATAATCCGCAAAATAAGTAAATCCACCTGAAGCAATTGCGGTTTTCCAACCATATTTCTGTAAGGTTTGGATCGTTTCAACTAATCCAGGCATTAGCGGTAAATTCTCTCTAACTTGCTGCAAAATGCTTTCTGGCGCACCTTTTAATGTACCCACTCGACGACGCAAACTTTGCTCGAAATCTAATTCACCTCGCATTGCACTTTCCGTAATCGAGGAAACAAGTTCGCCAACACCCGCTAGTTTCGCAATTTCATCAATACACTCAATTTGAATAGCGGTAGAATCCATATCCATCACCAACAACCCTGCTTGAGACAATTTAGGGCTAAAATCTAATTTAGCAATATCTACTTCAAGGTCATGAGCAAAGTTAATGAAATCAACAGACCACTGGCCTTTCAATAAAACGACAATATTTTGCTCCACCATCCAAACATCAAAAATCTGAAAATTTTGACCGCACTTTTGTTGAAATTTTTCTAGCTTAGTCATGTCCAACTTTGTGCCGTATAGGATAAAAGGTTCCCCATTCTGTATAGGTTCCTCATTAGCTAAAAGTGCGGTAGGAAATTGTGGGTATTTTTGTGTAATGCTTTCGAAACGTTGAATTTGCATAAAAATCCTGTAAATTGTGGCGACTGAAAAGATTTTAACCGATGTGAGTTGAAAAAGTGCAAATAATTAAAGAAAAACTAATCAAATCAACCATGCTTGCAACGATTATTGTGCTAAGCCTAACTGCACTTGGCGTTATCTTATTTGGTGTGAAGCAATTTAAGCTGAGTTCACAATTTGCTAGCGTAAACCAAGTGGCGAATATCTCACATATTTTGGTTCGTCAACAATCCAATTTATTTTCAGTCTTACTCACAAACAATGCTAAAACAGAGCAATTAACAGACAATCTTGATCAAATAGTCAAAGAAGACTTTATTTTAGATGCGAGCTTATATGATGGCGCAGGAAAATTACTGGCTCAAAGTCGCGAAATGCGCAATTCACCCGATGCAAACAATCAACAAATTGTAGAGCCACTTTATGTCCAAAGCGGCATTAAAGGATTTTTACGTGTCACCATTGATGCTCAATATACGCAATCTAACCAATCAAAAATTAATCAAATTTTTCACCAATTATATGGTGAACTCATTATTGTCTTTTTACTTGGCGCGGTGATGGCAAGCTCTATTCATTATTTTTTAAGTCACTATCGGCGAGCTTACCGCAAATCCAAAGAGAAAAAAAGTGCGGTAAATTTGAAAGTAAAATCGAGTAGCACGCGTTTTCACCAGCGTCGCCGTAGAATTTGATTATTGTCACAAACTATTAAATTGAGTGCGGATTTTTGCTAAATTTCCTTCAGAAATAAGGTAGAATGCGCAAGATTATTTTTTCAAAGCGAATTATAACAGGAGAACAAAATGGCAACTCGTAGACAATTAGCCAATGCAATTCGTTTCTTATCAATGGATGCTGTGCAAAAAGCTAAATCTGGTCACCCTGGTGCACCAATGGGGATGGCGGATATTGCTGAAGTATTATGGCGCGACTTTTTAAAACACAATCCAACCAATCCTAAATGGGCTGACCGAGATCGTTTTGTACTTTCTAACGGCCATGGTTCTATGTTGATTTATAGCCTTTTGCATTTAACTGGCTATGATCTTTCTATCGAAGATTTAAAACAATTCCGTCAATTACATTCTAAAACCCCAGGACACCCAGAATATGGTTATGCACCAGGTGTTGAAACTACAACAGGTCCGTTAGGCCAAGGTATTACCAATGCCGTGGGTATGGCGATTGCTGAGAAAACATTAGCAGGTCAATTTAACCGTGAAGGCCATGAAATTGTTGATCACCACACTTATGTGTTCTTAGGCGATGGCTGTTTAATGGAAGGGATTTCTCACGAGGCTTGCTCTTTAGCAGGAACCTTAGGTCTTGGTAAATTAATCGCATTCTACGATGACAATAACATTTCGATTGATGGTCATGTTGATGGTTGGTTCAGCGATGATACCGCAGCTCGTTTTGAAGCTTATGGCTGGCAAGTGATTCGTAATGTAGATGGTCACGATGCAGAACAAATTCGTGCCGCAACCATTCTTGCTCAAGCAGAAAAAGAAAAACCAACTTTAATTATTTGTAAAACCATCATCGGTTTTGGTTCACCAAATAAATCAGGTTCTCATGATTGTCACGGTGCACCATTAGGTGATGAAGAAATCGCATTAACCCGTAAAGCACTAGGCTGGGAATATGGTCCATTTGAAATTCCAGCTGAATACTATGCTGAATGGTCTGCGAAAGAAAAAGGCGCTGCAGCAGAAAAATCTTGGGAAGAAAAATTTGCTGCTTATGCAAAAGCATATCCAGAACTTGCCGCAGAATTTACACGTCGTGTAAACGGTGAATTACCAGCAAACTGGGCGGCTGAATCCAAAGCCTTCATTGAAAAATTACAAGCAAATCCAGCGAGTATTGCAAGCCGCAAAGCATCACAAAATGCAATCGAAGCATATGCGCATGTGTTACCTGAATTCTTAGGTGGTTCTGCAGACTTAGCAAGCTCCAACTTAACCTTATGGAGTGGCTCTAAACCAATTCGTGCACACGAAAACGTAGGTGGTAACTACATCAACTACGGTGTGCGTGAGTTTGGTATGTCAGCGATTATGAATGGTATTGCTTTACATAGCGGTTTCATTCCTTACGGCGCAACCTTCTTAATGTTCTACGAATATGCACACAATGCGGTGCGTATGGCGGCATTAATGAAACAACGTGCTTTATTCGTTTATACTCATGACTCGATCGGTTTAGGCGAAGATGGTCCAACTCACCAACCAGTTGAGCAAACCACCTCATTACGCTTAATTCCAAATCTTGAAACATGGCGCCCATGTGACCAAGTGGAATCAGCTATTGCATGGCAACAAGCGGTTGAGCGTCAAGATGGCCCAAGTGCGTTGATCTTTACCCGTCAAAACTTAGCACAAATGGACCGCACTTCTGCACAATTAGATGCAGTTAAACGTGGTGCTTATGTATTAAAAGACTGCGAAGGTACACCAGAATTAATTTTCATCGCGACAGGTTCTGAAGTGGAATTAGCAGTGAAAGCAGCAGATGTATTAAGTGCTGAAGGTAAAAAAGTACGCGTCGTATCTATGCCAAGTACTAACCGTTTTGATAAGCAAGATGCAGCGTACCGTGAAAGCGTATTACCTGCAGCTGTAAGCAAACGCGTTGCGATTGAAGCGGGTATTTCTGACTTCTGGTATAAATACGTTGGATTCAACGGCCGTGTAGTAGGTATGAATAGTTTCGGTGAATCTGCACCAGCGGATCAATTATTCAAACTCTTTGGTTTCACTGTTGAAAACGTGGTAGCGAAAGCGAAAGAAATTCTTTAAAATGGAAGCTCCTTGATAACTCAAGGAGCTTTTTTATCACTTTATATTATAAGGATTCTGTAATGAAAAAACTCTATCCAATCTTATTATCTGTCAGCGTTTTAGCTTTATCTGGTTGTGCAACCGAGGGTTCTCGTACTGTTGAAGTTCAAAAAGTAACGAGCTATAACACCGCGTATAACGGTGTGAAAGCCCCTATTTCTGTGGGTAAATTTGATAATCGTTCAAGCTATAACAATGGCGTATTCTCTGACGGCGTAGATCAATTAGGTAATCAAGCCAAAACCATTTTAGTGTCTCACTTACAACAATCAGGTCGTTTTAGTGTGTTGGATCGCACTAATATGTCAGAAGCAGCAACAGAAGCAAAAATCAAAGGTCAAAAACAAAAATTAAAAGGTGCGAATTATGTGGTGACTGGCGATGTGACTGAATTTGGTCGTAAAACAGTAGGCGATCAGCAATTATTTGGTATTCTAGGTCGCGGTAAACAACAAGTGGCTTATGCAAAAGTAACATTGAATGTGGTGAATACTCAAACTTCAGAGGTGGTTTATTCTGTTCAAGGTGCTGGTGAATATAATCTTTCAAACCGTGAAGTGTTAGGTTTTGGTGGCACTGCAGGTTATGATTCAACTCTTAATGGTAAAGTATTAGATTTAGCCATTCGTGAAGCCGTAAATAACCTTGTTTCTGGTGTTGAATCAGGTCAATGGAAGCCTTCAAATTAAGGATTTTATTATGAATAAACTAAAACTTTTTATTTGTTTATCAGCTGTTGCTGTGGTGACTGCCTGTTCATCAGGCAGTAAACCAAATACATTGTATACTTGGAATGGAGATACCTATCCAACTTCCGTATACCAATATCTAACTCAAGACGGCGATCCACAAGAACAGCTTCAGAAATTAGAAGAAATCGCTCAACTTGATAGCGGTAAAAAAGTACCGCCTGGTCTGTATGCGCAGATTGGTCTTTTATATGGTCAATTAGGCAATGCCGGCAAAATGGCAGAAGCCTATCAGAAAGAAATGACTTTATTTCCTGAATCAACTCAATATATTAACTTCTTGTTAAATAAAGGAAAAAAAGTGGATACGAATACAGAAAGCACTGGAAGTAAAAAAGTGAAAAAAGGAGCGAAAAAATGAAAAAAATCTCTCTCTATTTAGTAATGGCTTGTACACTTTTGCTTTCTGCTTGTTCAACAATGAAGCCAACGCCTTATGACTATACGAACTATCAAGAAAGTAAACCGCGTTCTATCTTGGTATTACTTCCTACGGATACAACGAATGATGTTAAAGGTTCTCCCGCTGTATTGGCACATACAATTTCTCCATTGGCGGAAGATGGGTATTATGTTTTTCCTCCTGCGCTTGTGTATGAAACTTTTAAACACAATGGTTTAACACAGGCTCAAGAAATCCATAATGTAAATCTACAAAAATTACGTGATATTTTTGGTGCTGATGCAGTTCTTTACATTAATGTAGATGATTACGGTGTGAATTACCAAGTATTTGATAGTGTTACTAAAGTAAGAGTAAGTGGTAAACTTGTTGATTTACGTAGTGGTAAAACCTTATGGGAAGGTACAGGCTACGCAGACGATGCAGATCGCAATAACAACGGTAATGCCATCGCAATGCTAATTACTGCTGTAGTAAAACAAATTGCGAACAATGTATCCGATAAAGGGTACAAAGTCGCTGCCTGGGCGACAGGAAATATGCTTAATGGACCTTGCAATGGTTGTTTGCTTTATGGCCCAAGACATCCATTGTATGGACAAGATCCACAATTACAGCCTAAACAAAAATAAAAAAGTTAGGGCTAATCTACGTTAACCCCTTAAATAATTAGCTTCTTGATATTCAAGAAGCTTTTTTATTTTCCGCATTTTCTGGCTCTAAATCTAATTTTGCCATTAATAACTGATCGCCATCTTCTTCTGGGTTGCCTGTGACAAGTAATTTATCGCCATAGAAAATCGAATTTGCACCCGCCATAAAACACA